>JACKZZ010000902.1_pt1 | contig 19989 bp, 6 predicted proteins | sample 8027871 | NCBI WGS metagenome assembly JACKZZ01 (sample SAMN15724774, study PRJNA655200) | protist metagenome | isolation source: fluorescence activated cell sorting (FACS) single amplified genomes of... | place: USA: West Boothbay Harbor, Gulf of Maine | collected 2000-07-19
GGCTAATGGAGGAGGAGGAGGGGTACGTATTGGGAGTGATAGAGACCCTAATGATAGATCCATTCATACCAAGCAAGGGCCTTCACTCGGCAAATCCCTATCAGTAGGCGCACTGGGGTACGACGGTAGTGGTAGTGGGCGTGAGTTCAGTTCGTTTGGTCAGGGCCCAAGTGTCAGATCATCCTTGCAGTTCTCTGGTCCTGGGTCTGGTCTAGCGGGTGGGGGCGGGGGGGTACCTGGTGCACATTTACCTATCCGACCATCCACTGCAGCGTCTCTACGGCGACAACGACCGCTAACCTGTTCGGCTATTGAAGTGCACATCCTGTCGACGTGGGGGCACCCCAGTGGGACAGGTTTGACGGGCATACGCGGACTGAACTCCAATCTAGAAGACTTTTTTCTCCCTGTACCACTCGTGCTTACAAGAACCATACCTATGGCATCATATAGGCCAGGAATGGTTGGTGATCAGCTCATGCGAGCCCAAGGGTTCCCCTCTGCTGTCCTAGTGGATGACGCTAATTGTACTTGCGACCCTCGGCATATGTTCTTGGCACCCTTGAAGTGTAATATTAATGCATTAAACTCTTTGGCTTCGAGTCAAACTGTGGTGGTCACGATCATCCGATTCCAGTTTGATGAAGTAACGGCGCTTCGTGGCTTACGCTTCTGGAACTACAATGCAGGGGCCGAGGCAACTTGCTGTGGTGCCAAACATGTGTGTGTGTATGCCGATGATGCCTTACGCAGCTCATTTGATGTGATTTTACGTAAGGCGCCAGGTGATGATCGCTTCGATTATGCGCAATTTGCTCCACTTGTACTGAAAAAGGGAGGCCCAGTTGGGGACAAGGACAAGGGAAAAGAGCAAGAGGAAGAGAAAGAGAAGGATAGAGGGAAAAGGAGAGGTATAGATACTGCTGTTAGTGAGAGGTCTGGTGTAGGAGCTGGGTCTATCGCCGCTGGAGGGAGTACCGCGCCATATGGGCACGGACATGGCGGCTCCTCCTCCAGCCAAGGTCGCGGCACCCTCATCCTCACGGGGAGGGACCCAGCTCAATATTCACCTGGTAGAGGGATGGGTGTATCATCTCAAGTGGCCCCTGAACTACCTCTAGATGCAAGTACTGGTGCAGGAGCGGAAGTGTCGTCCTTAAGAGAAGCTTCCAATTCATTTCTTCCGCCATTACTGGCGTCGTGTTGTGTGGTTCAGCAATACGAAACTCCCGTGGGACCTTGCGGATGTACTATCAAGATAGTCGTATTGACTACATGGGGTGATCACTACTACGTGGGTCTGAATGGTATAGAGGTACTGGACGCACAGGGACATGTGATATCGCTTTCCGATGATCAGTTGCAAGCCATGCCGTACAGGGATGTGAATGACTTACCCGATGTTCAATTAAAGGGGGCTGCTGATCCGAGGTGCCTTGAAAACCTTGCGCGACCCGGGAATGACAGCTTCGATGACCGCACCATGTGGTTGACACCCTTGTTTATAAAGGGGCCTAGACGTCCTACGACTATTTTCATCAACCTTGACGAGCCTACAGTCATAGGATGCGTTCGACTGTGGAACTACAGTAAATCACCCCAAAGGGGCGCGAAAGAGATTGAGATATTGGTGGACGATGTTTTGGTGTTCAAGGGGAACTTGCGTAGGTCTCCAGCTCGTGATGATGTCCCTATAAGTATACCTTCTGATGCTTTGCCCTCCATCGGCCTTACGGACGATGACCCCTACTGTTGGGGTACCCGATCAGACCCAGACCTCAGCCAGGCAGTCATTTTTTCCAATGACTCTAGGATTGTCGAGCAGCATGAGTCGAGGGTGCCTTTGCCTACAATAGATATAGAATTCATTGATGGCGGACGGCGAGTGGATGAGCAGCCAATCACCGAGATGGCTCGACCTAAGACTGCTGCCGGTGCAGCTGTAGCTGGAAGTGCGCGCGGGGAGGGGCGGCGATCCAAAAAGTCGTAGTAGAAGTCTTCTTAATTAATTGTGATCATTTTTATTGTACTGACTGTACAGTAAACTGTATTTTGTGATTATATAGTTGTGTACGTAGTTTTTTTTTAAAACTTTTTAGAAATAATCAACTTATTAATTTTATCGAATTTATTCACGGGGTGTATATATTACTACCTAGTGTGCATTCATCACTAATAATTTGGATTGATTTTAAAAACTCATTCATTCATTAATTCATATATCAAAGCGAACCTCACCAAGAGCCGGGCGAGCAGCGTCGACTCGATGACTGTCACCATGGAACCCCATGGAACCCATGCATACCAGGGCATTTGGTATCCCTTGATCTTGCTCTTTCTTTGTCCACGGTCTCATGCTCATTTGGAATATTGTCCTAACTTTGTTAGCTTCAACGCTCTCGATTTGTCTTGGCAGTGATGTCGATATTTTGCTTCAAGATGACTGTCTTAAATTGGGATTTGATTCGACTCTCAAGTGCTCTACTTGTCAACTAGTGAAAGAGGTATTAGATGTTGAGATTTTCTATAGCGACTGCTTGAAGTGCTGCATTAATGACAGTGACGGTGGTATTACGAAATATGCGAAGGCGGCTCTTATTAGTGACAAGCACTTAGTTTCAAAAGATTTGGCGTCCATCTTGAAGCGCTTGAAGAAGGAAGGCTACCCCTTGACTGTTTTAGGTAAGACTGGTGCTCGTCCTGAGCTGCGCTTCTATATGGTGGATGCGACAGAAGTATCCGAAAGTGTGAATGTGGCTACCTGGAACCCAAGTGCTGTAGAAGAATTCCTCAAAGAGAAGCTCCAGATGAAGCAATAATGTTAATCCGTATAATTAATAATAATGCATACTTCATAATAAGATTGAGATGGACCCAAGTCCTGAAAGAATTCGATTCGATTAGGATTAGAGTTAGAGTTAGGTTATATATACTTTCATATTTATTTGATACATCCGTACGATACTTTTATAATTAATTTACTTCTATACCATACGCATATATAACTATTTGATAATTTTGTTATGCGTATGTATTAATCTGAATCACTGAATCCACCATCACTATCACTATGGCTTTCCTACTGATCAAAAGTTGTACGTCCACCCTCAAAGGAACTGCGTTGATCATTCATAGCACTAGCCGTGCCGCTTAATCTATCTACCATATTAAATTAATACAAGTACCACACATATTTTTCAAAACATACAAAACTATTTACTCCGTACTAAATATATTTCCACTATTAACAATACTACAATTTACAAAATGATTCATCGTCCGTTTTGTTTACTCAAGTCATTTCATGTCTTATAAATTCATTCTCTGAGATAGACTCAGGACTCAGGACGCTGATGACTTTGGTCTCCTTTCTGTGACTCCCGCTGCCTCCGCCTTTTCAGTCGCATGTTGTGATAAATCAATGCACAATCGTTCAGGGCAGAAGAGAGACATCCAGTGCCTTGTATCGGTAGCGAGACCCTCAGGAGTGAATGCCAGCTGCCACCCTATTATCCCAAAGTGTACAATAGATAGGCGAAGGTATTGCGTAAAACCAGAGCATATGTAGTGCCAACGTGACGAGACATCCTGAAACCACACCTCTGGTTCATGGAATTCATTTCCGCTGCTACTACTTCCCTTTGTCTCCATGACATCTGTAGGAGAAGAAGATGAGGAGGAGGAGGAGGAGGAGGATGGGTTTCTATAGAGAAGAACGACCTGTCCACCATCACCGCAGCTTTCAAGTGTGAATGCAGCTGAAGTTTTGGGATTGGGTGGAAGTACAGATTTAGTTAAAGAACTATTGAGATTCGAGACTTCTAGTGTACATCTCTGAATAATATCAAGTCGATTTACATTTAACTCCCCAATCACAACCTGCTTTCCCTTGAGGTCGACCTTCCAGCTCACATGGACACCATTGAAAAGCATCAAAAAGGACTTGAGGTCACTAGGAATCTTATAAGGTAGATTCTTCTTCTCCCAAGTTGCGATCTCATGCTGTTGAGCATTATCATTTGCAGAGAAATCGATTGCACTTACATTATCAAATGATTCTAATTGCGTCATCACTGAACAGCATACAGAATCAAATAACTCTCGTTTCCGTACAAGTATAAATTCGTCCATTTTACCCACAATACCAGCTAAAACCCTTCTATTTCACTATTTCTTGAATTTGTATAGTCGGAGTCATGCAATTCGTCCTGCCTCCATCGTTCGAAAAAGAGACAATCCATGGCAATAGTGATTGCCGGGTAAAAGTTGTTGGATTTTGATTCGTATAGAGAAGATTTTACTCTCATGTCTAGTTCATCATTCGGTATCACTACAACAATAGGTGGGGACTTGCATGGCCTAGTTCATAGCTCTGCTAGCGCAAGTAGTTCAAATAAGAGACCTATCACAGCTATCACACGCGTTGATGGTCGTGGTTCAAATATTGATTATTCCCGTGGCGGCGTTGGTGGCGGTGGTGGCGGTGGTAATCCCACTGGTGGTACAGTAAATATCGCTGCAATATCAAGGAGTCATGGTGGAGGATATATAAATCGACAACAACCCGAAGTTTCTAAAACTATTCCTTTGGCAGCAGATCATTTCGATCATGTCCACCAAGAGAAAGGAAAGAGAAAGCGTACAACACCTGAAGAGCGAAATAATATAGTGCTGGATTATTATGAGCAGCGTGAAAAAGGCGAGATTCGATCCGAAAAGGAATACGCCAAAACTCACAACATCCCACATCACACTTTCAATGACTGGTTGAAGGACTATCGTAAAACGTTTAAGGAAAAAGGTGGATCTGCACCTCCTAAATTGAAGAAGTCCAAATATACTAGCATACCTCGTCGACCTGTGCCTCCTGAAGAACGCGATCGCTATGTGAAGGACTACTTCGATTTGCCTTTACAAGCTTCTGGTGTTCGATTGAGTATTGCTCAGTATGCGGTACCTTTGGGGATTAAGGCAGAAACAATGGCGTCGTGGGTGCGTGGTTATGCTTCGAAACACGAAGAATTAAAGGTTCAATATGCAGGAAGTCCCACTTATCATGACATTGAGGCTCAACTTGTGGATTATTTGAAATTAGTCCTTGATCGTGTTGATGGGTTAGAGAATCAAACGCAAATGGGTGATACTTCTGCTGAAACTTTACAGGAATTGGCTGATGAGAAAAATAAGTTGGAACGCAAGAATTTGTCTGAAACAGCCATAACTTTTGCTACGACACTAGGCTATAATGGTGATATCTTCAAGGCTTCAACAAGCTGGGTCAATAGTGTGTTGAAGAGATCTGGGTTATTTGAACGGCATCAATTCAGGAAGGTGCAAAAGGCAAAAAGTGGAGAAGTGGACCTTCCTGCACCAACTGCTGCTTCAGAAAGACCACCTGGTGTAGCTAGACTCCCTGATGAAGATTCTCGCACTCTATATCCTGAAGCAGAGGCTGGTTTGGTTGCTTATATACATGATACCATCGCTAGTCTGGACTTAATAGCCGATCCAAACGATTATGATACTAGAAAACCAATTTTGGAGATGTTAACAATGAAAGCTATGAAATTGAAAGGGTTGGAATTGAAAGGAGGAATTCAAGGAGGTAGTAAGATGAAAGCTTCTGATGGTTGGGTGCATGCTGTGTTGAAACGTGCTGGTCTAACTGAACATGAAGTCTTCAAAAAGGTATTAGAACTCGGTCCAAGATCTGTAGCGTACAAGCAAGTTGAAAGTGAACTAATATCTTACATTAAATCCAATCTCGAGGATGTTGAGTCTTTTATCGGTGATACTTCTCCTTTTGCTAGGGAAAGAGTGCAAGAAGTCCGCAATAGACTTACTCTCAAGGCGTTACGAGCAAAGGCTCAGGAGATTTCAGATTTTAACAATTTTGAAGGTAAGGCCTATTCGCAGACGTGGGTATCATCACTGATGAAGCGCAATGGTGATCTTCAAAACCATGTAATTTTTAGTGCTGACAATTCATTCGGTGACCGCAGAGGATTGACCTCCTCCTACCCTGACGTTGATGAGAAACTTATGGAGCATATTACACAAATCAAGCAGGACGAAGGTGAGTATATTTATGATTCAAATGGAAGACCTAAGAAAACGCTTAAAGGAAATTACAAGAAGAATTTAAACTTGAAGGCAAGTAAGCTCAAGGAAAAAGCACTTGAAATCGCTCACTCCCTCGGTTATATCGACTTCAAAGCCTGCTATCCATGGATCGCGAACATTGTCAAGAGGACCAAAGGCGACGAGGAAGATGTTGATCAAGTGGGAGAGGAGGATGATGAACTTGAAACTGAACCCGAATAAACTCAGTACGAATTTATTTATTCATTTATGGGGTATGCATTCCGATGCACTATTCCATCTCATTCATTTCCCACATTGCTTGTTTACTGTTTCAGTCCCCATTCCTTTATAAATACATACGCCACAAAGACCGTATACCATTCATTCATTTACTGGAAACTAAGATCTTCTATTTTACATAATCCCAATTCCCTGGAATTCATTTTACATCTTTTAGGCCGAACTTTTTTACGACGGCTGTATAATGTGCGCAAGATCAAGGCGAAGAGAAAGTAGTTTTAAATCAAATTCGGTTTTTATAATTTCTCTTTTAATTAAAGTTCTTTATTAAAATGTTTTAAAAAATAATAAATAATCGATCAATATATTTCCAATCACCTTTGATCACAAGAACAGCGTCTTCCTCAGACCCAGATCGATGTCGGAAGTCGGAAACCGGAAGGCCATGGAAGGTGGAATGCCATCGAAAATGAAACCAGAGAAAACCGAATCGCCATTCGCTTATCTGTTCTACTCTCGATTGATTGGCGTGGAAATGGATGGCAAGCAACGTATCCTCTTACAAGAGAGGAATGGTGTGCGATTCACCGTACAAGATATCGATGCACTTGGTATGCATCTTGGATATAGTAAAACAAAAGTACTTACTCCTTTTGCCGAGGAACGATTACGCTCAGGGTATGTTCCTCAGAAGAACATCCGAATTCTATGTGAGATTGATGATGTTCGAGATGGTGTGAAAGTTGTACTCTGCTTCCCTACGGGTTATCCTACTTCTGGGCGTATTCGATTCGAATTAAGTGGATTCGGTGAAAAGGATAGTTCATTGTATGCAGATGTAAGTCAACGACTAGAACGTTTTATTGACGATACTCTTCTTGAGATGAATGCTTCTGATTCTCCAGGGGCTAGTGGTTACGCTGTTAAGTTAGTTAATCATCTTATTTCCGTGGCTCGAACGATTCCTGGATCGTCTGGAGAGCATATTTTTAACCTAGAAACATTTGATATTGAAGAAGACGAAGAAGAAGAAGGAGATGAAGGAGGAGGGCAAGATGGCGACGAAGATGACGGTGAAGGCGAAGGGGAAGCAGAAGGAGGAGAGAACGAGGATGATGAATTAGAAAGAGATCAAATGGCTTATGTTTATTCGTGTCGTAAGTGCAGTACTGTTTTATTCACAAGTGCACATATAGACCCTCATAATCGCGCAGATGGGTCTATTTGTGAGTGCGATGATGTGATCCAGTTGCTAGCCCCTCCACTTGGTCCTGATTGGCTGAACGGCAAGGCAATATCAATGGCGGATGCCCAAGGGCGTCTCAACTGTCCTGCTGGCGCTGCTGGCGGTGGGGGTTGTGGTAATAAGATTGGCATGATGAGCTGGGCAGGCGCGAAATGCAACTCCTGCTTTGAATGGGTGTGTCCTAGCTTTCAGGTGTCCTCTAGTAAGGTTGACTGTAGAACGATCTTACTGAGCGATGTTGTTGCTATTGAAGATCCCTAGCACGGGCCCCTGGCACGGGCCACGGGACCCAGATATAAAGCGATAGATGTGGTTGGTTATTATTTTATTACATGATATGATGATAATGATGATGGTTATATTAAGTATGAAGTACTTTTAATTGTAAAATAAAGTACCAAGTAAAAGAATATTTGTAAAAATATCTAAATTGTTAATTTTAAAAAAACGTTTCTAGGGTTTTGCAACAGATTTCCATTTGTTCATAATACCAGCACTGGCTTCTTGTTTGGCTTTCTTCTTCGCTCTCATAGCCGCCTTGGCTGCCTCCGTGTCTTCCTCATCAGAAGAGGAGGCTTCATAGTTTTCACGCCATATAGGGGCAATATATTTGCTCCAATAATTCGTAACTTTCGGTTTAGCTAGACCCTTTTCGACTGCTCTTTCGTGGATGCGTTGCTTGGCTTTGAGGGCTCTTTTGGCAAGGATCGTGCGGATATTCATGGCCTCAGTACTGGAATCAGCAATAATATGATGGTCACCGCCAGTGATGCGCAATAAGTAGGACATGTCAGGCTTAGTATACTTCTCCTCCTCCTCGTCGTCATTCTTCTTCTTGCGACCTTGGATCTCCTCAAACGATTTGTGCTTATGACGTGTGATTTGGTTCATATAAGTATTGTGACGTGCAACACTGATTTTACTTCTCACTTTACTAACAACAGCAAAAGCACGCTCATATTCCTTCTTGTTGGAGGCTTTCTTCCACTCAGAAGTTCTCATAACCTCTACATCAGTAGGCTCCACTGCAGGCATTGTAGTAACACGAGATTTGTACTCTTCGGTGAGCATAAATTCTTTAGCCGCCACTAGGCGATCTTCCACATCTTTAGGGAGACCTGACTGCTCACTGGCTTCAGAGTCTTTACCGAAAATAGGGTTACGGAAGCGTCCAAGCCTCTTGTTACTCGCTCGAAGCGAATCAGGGCCGTATGTGAATGTTGAAGAAGTGCTGGCGGTGTGAGCTGTGCCTATAGAGGCATCATCATTCCCGTTATTCTTATTCAAAGCAGCTACTTCGACTTCATATGCCGCTTGGGCTTCATCAATGGCAGCCTCACCCACCAAACCCCACTCCTTAATGGCTCCAAGACCGTCCCTCACAACGACCTCATCTGCAATATTAGATTGCACTTTGACCGTGGGGGATTTAGCGCTAGGTGATGTCGCTTGAGAAGTAGGACTTTGTGGCGCCGGTGCTGGTGCTGGTGCTGATGCCGACGATGCAGTTGTAGACGACGCGTCCTTACCACGACTGCTCTCTCTTGCACTATCCCTTGCGCTGTCCGTCGGTCCTCCAGAACCAAGAGCTAGCCGTTTCATCCCAGTATCCATTTCGTTTTGGTTAAAGGATAACTCGGAAAATGCATCTCCATTATCAGTTGCTGTTTCTGTCTCACCATCCTCATTGTCTTCCTCACTGTCGTAATCTTCATCACCTTCATCTCCTTTCTCTTTCTCCTCTTCTTCGTCTTCTTCATAATCTTCCTCTTCCTCTTGCTCTTCATACTCTTCAGCAAAAGGGTTATCTTCGGCTTCTTTCGAATTAATTTCAACCTTCTCACGCTTCCGCGCTGCCTTTTCCTCTTTTTTGGTCACAGGTCGATTACCAGCCTTGGCTCGTATTTTTTCCTTTTCTTCATCAGATGTATCATCAATACTCACACCTGGAGGAAGAGGATTCGGAGGATAGGGAATCTCATAATTCGCAGGGAGGTACATTAAAATGTTAGGCTTATTCCAAGACATTTCACCCGTGTTAATGTGCTTCCAATACGGCGTATCGCTGTAGGAATCATTTTGACGCTTCCAGAGCAGCACTTGGGCTTCTGCGATATTCACACTCTCCATAGCAGAAGCAAACTGACGATACACTCTACGCCACTCATATCTTAAATCACGACGAACCCGACGTAGCTTGTTTTTGACCCACATCTTCCACTCCATAAAAGATTCGCGCATACCAGCACCAGACCAATTCGCGCGAATTGTTGCCATTGCCTGGAACTCGGTCTCCGCTTTCCTTTTAGCTACAGCTGTGTGATGCTGTACGTATTGGAGATAGAGTTCATACCGCATTTCCTTAGCCATTTCGTCGAAATTTCCAGTGCCCTTCGTTGCTATCTGGCGAATCTTGGAGTCGACAATATCCAATACAGTTCGCATTGTCTTATTTGCATTCTTTTGCTGTGCTCTAATCATAAATGATAATGACCCAGGAGGAGCAAATTCAGAAGGCTTCAATTTTGAAGCAAATTTCTTGGATTCTAGCTTTGTGGTCTCATAAATTTGCTCAAAAATGTGACGGGGTCGAAGTGCAGGGATTTCTTGTTTCAGTTTGTCAATTGTGGAAAGCCCACTCGTCTTTCCATTCGCAATACTATCAATCTCCTTCTTTTCACGCGCTGCCCTCTTTCTCATCCTGTCCTCCTCATCATCGATTTCTGAATCAGTACTGGAATCTGAAGAACTAACCTCATACACTTCCTTGTCAACAGCTACACATTCCTTGTCGCATTCTTGTTGCAACTGCAACAGATGGAAATTTTCTGGTAACTGAGACAATGATAGAATGAGAAAGTCCAGTTTAGCAGTCATTGTTTTCTTCACATACCCTTCTCTGGCTGTAGATATTTGCTTCTTGAGATCTTCTATTTCATCTTGCATCTGTTTCTGCTTTGTATCTCGAACACCTTCAACTCGTCTCTTCAGTTTTCCATATCGCGCAATAATTTTATGCTTTTTGGATTCCGATAATTTGTCACGCCACTGCAGTGCCCTCGCCGCACCCTTTTCTTCAAGGAGAGATTCAGCCTTCTCGAATGCTAACTGTGTAAGCCAAAGCGCGCCTTCAGTAGAGTCAAGATAATCCTTTGCCTCTTTTTCTGCACGCTTCACTGCATCGTCAATACCATTTGTAATATATGCATCCCACAATCGCTCCTGCTTCTGGCGCTTCAAAACAAGAGAAGATTTCATTAATGTAGCCACACGATTGCACATGAATCCGATCTTAGGAGGCACACACGGTTGGCGCTTCCCTTGAGAATCCACGCATTTACATCTTGTGAACCACGCTTCTTCTTTCCTCATTACCACCCCTGCTGCATCGCCATAATTCATCCAGGCCCATACCACTTCTTTTTTAGTGTAAGGGAAAGTCTTAAAAGAACCCTTTTTATCAGTATGCTTTCTTTTGATATTCTCTTTGTGCCATATTTCTTTGACTTTCGGAATTAATTCATCAAGTAAATAATCAAATTGCAAGCCATAGAAATAATCGAATTCAATTTTAAATGGAGGGCGGAACAGAGCTTCATCATAGATTTTCAGACGAACGATTTCTTCAAGAACTAGTTGTGTAGCATTTACAATAGCTCGCATTTGATTCTGCTCATTATGAAGATACTCCTCTCGACACCATTGCACAACCGCAGGTGCTCCGCGACTCATAATATCTTCTGTGGGAAGTGATATAGGATTACCCTCCATACGGAGAAGAACTAGTTTCCCTAGTTTATAGAATGATACAGGAAGTTGTCTGATAATATTATGACAAACAGACAATTCCTTCAATTTCTTGATATCCCCTATATTATGAGGCAATGAATCAATCTGGTTATTATTGCAACGTATCACTTTGATAGTCTTACTCTGACAAATTTCGTTAGGAATATAGGTTAGTTGGTTAGTTGAGGCTGAAAGGGTAACGAGAGAAGGCATACGGCCAATACTCTTGGGGAGACGTTGCAATATGTTATTGTTCAAATTGAGAGCGCGACAATTAAAAAGACTCTCAAAATTTTCAGGCAAAACTTTGAGCAAATTCGATTCTAAATCAATACGATCGAGTTTCGATAATGCTGCAAAAGTCCAAGGCAATGATTCGAGTTTATTATTCGCTAACTCTAATTTTGAAAGTGAGCATAGTAATCCAATCTTCTCAGGGAGCGTTTTTATCTTATTGTTGAGCAAGATTAGCTCAGAAAGATCTGTAAGACGATAAATGTTCTCAGGTATTGTAGTCAACAAATTTGAGGTGAAGTGAAGCGTTTTTAAATTCAAAAGATTTGAAAATAATTCCTCAGGGATTTCTGTTAAATTCAATCCTACAAGACGCAGCGCCAACATACGGATGGAATAATCTTTTTCAAAAGTCCAAACTCCTTTGTCAATCCCACGCTTCAATGTTTTCCAAGACAAATTACACTCACCATTAAGCTCCACACTTTCCATAAGCACTTTATGCCATATAAGTCGCTCTGCTTTTCTATCTTTCTCCTTCTCGGCTGCTATCACTTTTTGCTGTTCAACAACCTCCACAGCCTTATATTTCTCAATAATTGTGTCGCGGATGTGATGGATTTTAGCCACTGTTTCTTCACTCGCCGCCTTGAGCTTGTGTTGGAAATCAATCTGCTTCTGTGTCAACTGCATTGGAATATTCCCCGGTGGTACGTCCCACGTAGTCTCTTGAGTAACCGTATCATAATAATAGAATCTCCCAGTGGATGGATCGATATGCTTCTCGAATTGATGCGAAGAATTTCCCACATATGCCTCTTGTTGCGCGTATGCCTGTAATTGTCCGAGTTGTGCAGACTGGTCATGATTGTAATACTCCTGAGATGCACTATGATCATCTAAATTATATGCGCCCCATGAGTCTTCCTGTTGTACAGATAGTGTGGGTGCTACTGACACTGTTGAAGCTGTAGCCTCTTTATAAATATCATACTCTTCCATTGATTCGACGCTTTGTGTAGTTATACTTTGCGTGGAGAGAAGAGGCTTATCTTTCTCTTTAAGGGAATTTTCTTTATTCTTCTTGTTTTTACCTTTCGGAGAGGCAGCAGAGATCATCTCAGCAGCTTCAATAGCATTCTTTCGAATATGGGCATTGATGATCTTACGTTCGTTCGACACAGAATGTAGATTCGCACGAATTGTGAGTAGACCGACATTCTTTGGCGGAAGGATTTCTTCAGTGCTCTTGTCTTTCTTTTTGCTTACAATGGGATCAGGAGGTGGACGGTCGAGAACATCAAAGGTCATAGTGGTATTTGCACCTGGTGCTGAATTTTGAGACTTCTTAACCATTTTATTTAGCTGGTCTGCATCTAGACTACATTCTCCCATGACTTTATAATCTTCAAATGAACGTAATTTGTCCAATAAAATCAGTTTTAGAGTACATTGCGACAAATGCATTCCACTAGGCACCTTCAATAAAAACACCTCGCTATTAGCTGGCCATACAGGATTATTTGAATCCTTTACAAATCCAGTACATGCAACTTCAATGTCGTTCCAAATAATCCTAACTAAAGCGTTGCATCGACCGAATTTTATCTCTTTTTGCAGTTTGCTTGCCGATACAATGCCCAGCTCTAACTTGACACTATTAGCAGTGCTCTGCATAGCATTCCTTCGATCCTGCTGTCGTGGATCTCGAGTAGGCGACATCCCTGGAACCGTAGGAGGTGCTAACAGCAACATACTCCTCGTTTTCTCTCTCTCCATCGATATAACACTGCGTCGTCGAGTAATCTCACCAGAAAGAGTCTTATTCTCTGGAGCATCTGGAGCATTTGCTTCTAGCTCTCCATGAGCTGCAGTATAAGATGCACTGATTCGAACCCCACCGCGCACTTCTTTATTAATTTCCTCTTCTTCGTATTCACTAGATGTTAAATCTAACCAACTAGGAGCAATAGTAGCAGTCTTCTTCTTCTTTCTCATGCGACCACTTGGAGAGGACACAGCAGCCTCTTCTTGCGGTTTTATAGCACCAGAGAGAGTACCGAGGTGCTTACCCGACAGTGATACCCGTCCGAGAAAGGCGCCACCAAGAGCAACACCTGAAAACGACTTGACTAAATATAACTCAATTTGCAATCTTGTATCAACCAATTCTACATCTCTAGGCACCATCAGTCGAAAGCTTGGGGCACTAAGTACTGATATAACAACCTGTGAATCGACATGAACGCGGGTTTTGCCGCAAACTAGCCCCATCCATTTCACCACAGCGTCTACTTGAAAAGGTCCATCTTGAGGTGCACCATCCTCTATAGCTGCAGCATCTGGTTCACCAGAAAGCGCTTTCTCTTCCATTAGTTTGTTATATTCATCTGCTACACCTGGAAAACGCCTCGAGAGCTCTAGTCCCTGTGCTTCAAGAATAGTGAGATCTATACAAGCCAAAGCAAGATCGCTTTCTGCTTTATAATCTGACTTTTGAAACTTAGTACGTAAAGCGATATGGCCAGTATTCGTCACATATGGCTGGTGGTCGACATAATCCGATTGCTGTAGTGACATTATTTTATAATCCTTATCTTTCAGTACTTGCATACCACTGATATCATTCATATCTAGCATTACAGATCCGAGGAAAACGAATGAATGTGAAGATGGATGAGCACCATATAATGATACTTCGATTAAATAGAAGTGAGGGCGATCATTTCGGTCATCCCAATCTACAGGGAACATAACTCGTTGGTCGAAAGTAAATGATTTGTGCATCTTCGATTCTACTTCGGAGCTGTATTGCCGAGTCGAAGTACCCAAAGTGGAAACTATCGCTGTACGTGCTACTGTATGACCATCAAGTCGAACATTGACAAACACATCAGTGCATCCTTCATATACATCCCAAGCAGCTGCAATGAATAATGCTAGTCTATGTGAATCGTCTCGCTTCGGGACGTTACCTTCCTTTGTTCCCTTATTCGTTAAGGACGCTGCCTTTCTAATATCAGGGTCAGCAAAAACACTAAGGCGAGAGCGGAATTTGCGTGATTTAGATGAAGTTGAAAGCACACCATCAGGATTATGTTGAACTTTTTTTCTTGGATCCATAAGTTCAGTCAATTGGTCTTCATCTTCTTCCTCGTCATCATCCACTACATCTTCCTTCCCATTCGACCCGAGGCCGTCAGCAAGTCGGTATGCTCGTGGTCGATAGCCGCCAGATAATTGGATCTCACCTTGTACATTCTTGTTCTCTATTAATGATTTGTATATGTTTTGCTTTATAGGAAACCACGTTGGGTTCGATTTTACTGCACCATTACCATCAGTAGGATTATCACCAAGTTTTTCGAATTGATTACATCGTCCACCAACTAATTTCACAAAATCATTACCTAGGAATACTGCCTCGCCCAAAAATGTAGTCGTTTCATTACGTAAATCTTCAGAAAAAACTTCAACTTTCAGGTTTGCAGAACGGGCACGGAGACCAGACATGACAGGAACGAAAATACGCTCATGATCCCATCTCGGATTGGTAGTTTGTAATATCATTTCTGTGCGACCAAGAACACGATCATTAAGTGTCACAACAACAAACGGATTGGCGCCGCGGAAAAGATCTACACGTGACAAACCACGTGCAGCGTAAACTACAATCTCTATCATATCTGTAATACCATCTGGATTTTCCTTCTCAATATCAGGATTATCATTCGCGAAAATATTCAAGTCTTTGGGTGTTTCGTCAGCTTCCCAAACTGTCTTTGGTTTTTCAAGCCAACCGGACAATTCTATTTGACCATCACCAACAAGGTTCTGTTCTTCTGCTTTCAAATCTTCCGCGAAAATAAGACTTGACCACATTGTCCTTTGTTCATCTTTATCACTGTCGTCTTCGGAATGATATTCGAATTTATCATTAGCATCATCTTCTTCTAAATCAACATCATAACCACTCACTTTATCAAAAGTCTTACCGCTTGCTCTCATTTTTGCTAATAAAGTTGATCGACGCTTTGACTTTATCCTAACTATACTACTTTCTCGCATCGAATTCAAATAAAATAATTCTTGCCCTGTTAGCGTCACCTGACCTAAAAACCTATGCTTACTTTTAGTAGGATCAGCACGAGCTTCTAAATCATAAATATAAACCTGAAGAACACAATCTAGCAATTCCACACCTTTAGGTAGTGGACAAGAAAAGTTCTCATCAACAAATTTAGGTTCTTGTGTCTTTCGTACTATATCGGTACGACCAATTTCACGTCCTTCAAACTTAACGATACCATAAGAGGTAGGTTTGTTTCCTAACATACCTACACGTGATAGCTTCTTGCATCCTATTAGCTTTATATGGAATGTTTGAGGTACCGGTCGTGCTCGATAAAGTATACCATCTTTAACGAATTCCGTCTGTGACCCGTCTATTGGTGGTTCCATACTTTCAATTCACACTATACAAGATATTTCAAAGCACTACACAATATTAAATAACATCTATGCAACGTTTTTGTGTAAAAAGTCGGAATGGTGTCACACACGTCGATAAGGATGAAACTTTACTTTTTTACGAAAATAAGAAACAGGTTTCCTCCATCACAATAACCCGGAAAAAAGAAAAAGACAAAAGACCGAGGATCGCAGATTCCTTACCGCTTGGCCATTGTCGGACGTTTCTTTCTCACCCAGCTTGGCATTATTCGGCTTTTCATAGTCGTTTTTGTTTTACTGATCTTTTCTGTTGTAATAACTTGTTTCAACATGAGAAGTGTATCGGTCATCGCGAACTGCGGTGCGGACAAGGTTTGGAATGTTTATCAGCAATTGAAATGGAATGAATGGGATCATGATATATTGAAAATGAGGGAATTAGAAGAGGGAAAAGGCTTAGTGGATGGTGCGCAAGTCACTATAGAGATGAAGAAAGATGGAAAGGTACATTGCGCAACAGTGAAAGACGTCTGTAATAACAAGTGTTTCACATACACCGCCCCACTACCAGGCTCCACCTTGGAAGCTATCCATACTCTGGAGGCTTTGGATGATGGTACTACGAGAATCACACACTCATTCGCCTTCACTGGTGTCATGGGGTGTCTCTATCAGTGCCTCACCAGGAACTATGTGCAGAACGGTTTGGAAACGAATACGGCAGCACTCAAGACATTAGCAGAGGATTCCTCCATCACAAAGGTAGTACCATAATCTCTATTTACATTTTATATATTTTATAATTTTATCAATTGCGCTTGTCTTGTTTTCCCATTTACACTCATTCGTGACTTTTTCATGTTTTTAATTTTTTAAATTTAGGTCCAATAAAATTACATTAAAATTAAAAACGGTCCTGAAGTAATTACTTCGTACTGCTGCTGCTGTAAAAAAAATCATACTCTACAGGTACATAGTATTTATTTTGGCAGGTCTGAGAACAAATATCGATCAATTGCGAAACACACACGTTCACAAAAAGAGAGAGCAGAGGTAAACTCCTTTCTTGTTTTAATTAAGCTCATACTGCCTGCCTTCTGCACAGTAAAATAGATGTTTTTTATTTACAATTTGAAGTATAATAGATTAGATTAGAGAGATAAATGTAAGGGCCGTCTTGCGCAAAAGTTGATGGTAAGACGGTCATTAATATGTAAAACAAAGAATAATTGGTTACTTGATATGACCCTTAATCTCTTCAAATTTTTGGACTAAAGTCGCTTCCAGACTCTGATCTCCATCCGCAAAATCTTTTACTAAACGTTTCGCAATGCTCTCATAAACCCCAGCTTCCCCTTCTGACATTACATCCATGAACTGAGCCTCTTCACAATAGTTTCCAAAATCGATTTCGGCTCTTCTTGCGGGATCTCTATCAACATAAAACCCATACAAAGGAATGTTTGCCTCTTTAACGCGAGCTAATTGATCATCAAAGTATACAGGTCTACGATACAAATCACTTTTGGAATACTCGGAAGAACGTTTACTATCTGTATGTGCACGTGTGTTTGCTCCAATGTCCCCAATAAGTAGTATTTGACTAAGCTTTGCCTTTCGGTGAAGTTCCATGGCATGCCAAAGACCAATCTCAATCGCTTCCCTTCCCTGTCCACCATTTACACTTATTTTATCAAGAAATGTTTTTAAATCAGTAGGGTCCGTATGAAAATCCGAATGTTCGAGGAGGTTTTTAGTTCCTGAAGAATAATTACGATAAATAGCCACCTGAACAGCAAAGTCGTCACTTTTATCGCACAGCTTTAAAACTTCTCGCATCGCTTTGAATATCTTAATAATATTCTTCTTCGCACCATCAAGTGTATCTGACATGCTACAGGTTCCATCTACTAAAATCAAAGTCCTTCTTGGTTCTAATGATTTTAGCACTAGTGGTTGGAAAGCAGGTTGAAAATCCAGCAAAAGGTCCTTACATGAACTATCATAATTAGGAAGACTCGTTCTCAAATTCAACGACTTTTCATGAACCTTTGAACCAGAGGAATCGATCTCTGCTCTTGTTTTCCTATACGCTTCATCAAACTTTTCAATTCTCTTTTCATTAAATGTGTCATAGCGTGTTGTACCTAGAATAATTGATTCAATTTCGGTTTCAGTGTATCCCAAAAGTTCTAGTGCTCCACCATCTTTTTTAACAATAAGACTGTATGATCCATTATAGCCTTGTCGTGCAGTGCGTCCCATTATTTGTTTTTCTTCTGATATTTCTTCGGAAAAGAATGTTTGCACTACATGAACGCCCCCGTCCTTATCCATTTCCTCAAAATTGTCACACAAAAAGTCAGTACCACGTCCAAACGCCTTTGTCATCAGTGTTACTTTTCCTGGTTCACATGCACTCGCAATAGCAGCAATCTTTTGATTTTCGTCTTTAACATGATCATTCTCATCCATAATTTCTTTTAATAGGAAAACAGGTTCTCCATCGGTATCATAAAATGAATTATTATTTCTAAATGCTTCTAGTTCGGCCATATTCTCAAAAACAACTAAAACTGCTCTCGCCTTATCTTTTCCGGTGCTCTTTCCTTGCCGACAAAGTTGTATTTCTTCAATGATGGCATCACGCCAACCAATAGTCTCTGTAAGTCTGAAGCCACCCACATCCCCTGTATTTAATTTTTTTTGTAACTTATGTCCACCGTACATAGATGGTAAGAATGTGTGCTGGTTGATTTTATATCCTTTTAGAATTTCTTTTTCAGGTGCACTCAATGTCGTCAATGTACCAGATACGCCCATTTTATAATCATACAGGTTGGGCAATTCAGAAAAGCTAAATGTACCACACATTAGAGTTAAACCCAACTGTTCGTCCAGGATCGGTTGTGTTGTCTTCTTTGCATCACGTAATTCTAAATATGCAAATGTAGTCATCGGGCCGCGATGACCCCTATCAGATAGTGTATGATCTAGTGTATCGCCATAAACAACCACGCCTCCTTGTGTTTTGTATTGGTGAGAAGAAAATTGAGTCAATTGATTTAGCATCATAGATAGACTCCTTTTAATAATCTCAATTCTATCCCCAAAAACTTGCTCTAACTTTTTGTATTCTTCCCACTGCTCCACTTGTGTCCATGCAAATGTTACTTTATCCCCTTTATCCTTGTACAAGCTCCACATCTTCTCAATAATTGACGTAATAGTAGGATGCTTAATAATCGCGATAGGTTGATACTTTTGAAAATAAAATGAGCGGCTAAAGAAAACATCAACTTCGTCAATTAAAAGAACTTTTTTCCTTTTCAGACCTGGATTTACGTCTGCAATTCGTGCCTCTCCATCAATAACAAAAGTTGTACACATGTCCCGTATTTTACCATTAGAATTTATCAATTTCTCGCAAAGATCATTGAAAGTACCATATTCAATGAGATCTTCAACTTTGAAGGCAATAAAAAGACTTCTAAAAGCCTTATAGTCACGTTTCGAGAGCAATTCACTATAACACCCACAATGAACTTCGAAGCCGAAAAGACTCAAAATAATAGCAACCGTGGCTAATGTAATTGATTTACCTTCTCCTGTTTTTATTTCTACTAATTGATTTTCAAGGTCAGATACCTTTGCGATTCCCAGCAATTGGAAAATACCTATAAGTTGGGCTGCATGAGGTTGTTTAAGATCATCCAACTTAACACTTTGGCCAGGTTCTAACGGCTGTTTCATATATTCTATAGTCTCTGGTTCATGAAGAGTCCAATATGCAAATATATTAGCTAGAATACTCAAAATATCACATGATTCTGATTTTATTGCTAAACTAAGATCTGCCTGATTTTTGGTAACCAAATCTTTCGTATCATTTATCAAGTTAGAGACTAGTTCTTTGAATTTATTGATTGATTTAGTATCTTGTT
>JACKZZ010013839.1_pt1 | contig 19985 bp, 13 predicted proteins | sample 8027871 | NCBI WGS metagenome assembly JACKZZ01 (sample SAMN15724774, study PRJNA655200) | protist metagenome | isolation source: fluorescence activated cell sorting (FACS) single amplified genomes of... | place: USA: West Boothbay Harbor, Gulf of Maine | collected 2000-07-19
CGGCATTTCATATATTTTTCAGTGTATTTATTGGCCGTCGGAGGAGTCGTTCATTCATTAAACAATGTAATTAATTAATTTTTTTGAATTTTCATAATTTTTACATTTTTCGTATTTTTTGATTTTTCTATTTTCTTAAATTATCCATGTCTGCAATCGCGAACCTCGAGATTTGAAGAATGGCTGATTCGTTATCGTTGGCACGGTATTTATAATTTTAGTAAAATTATAAATACCGTGCCAACGATAACGCATCACTATTGAATGCACTATTATTGAATGCACTATTGAATGCATTATACCACAACGCTCATGCACTATAACGCATCATTATTGCATGCGCTATATCACAACGCTCTATGATGAAATTAATTCGGTAAAATAATTTTACCGAATCAATTTCATCATAGAGCGTTGTGGTATAGTGCATTCATTCATGATGATGTGTTAAATTTATCTATTCACAATGTATTAATTAATCCAATTGATTTTTCAACGTGTTTGTTTTGTTCGTTTTATTCAATATTCCAGGCTCGATTCTTGCTGGAACAACCGGCGATGTAGCCATCATCTCATCCGGGCACGCGTCATCGTCTTATTCAGCCCAGAAAGCATTTGACCAGGCCGTCGGTTTTGAGCATTGGTTGTCCTCCTGCATCGATTGCCCACCCCAAACCGCTTTCATCGGTGTCAATATGACGATTTTGTCGACCGTAGCGCCGGAAAATGGCAGCGCCAGCATCAATGCAACCGGCGTCAATAATTCCAGTGAACAGGCTGTCGTGGCAATGAAGAATAGTAGTAGTATCCAATGTGTAAAGCTGTATCAGACCCTTGGGCACAGCATCAGCACGGTTTTGTTGCAGAAATACAGCTCCATTGAGGACCAGTTCATCACGGAGCAAGAATTCCATTGGCTGTCCGGGGGCGTTTGGCTTACGTTGGACCAGGCTTGGCAAAATCCGGTGGCACATAGCATGTGGCGGGTTCGCGGCGGATGGCTGGCGGGGATTTACAATTTGTCGTTTTTTTCGTCCGCGGAATGTTTAGGGGAATCATGGCCTGGCTTTCCCATCTCAAGCGTCGGCGATGGTATTACCGCGCTGTCCAAGATTGGTTTTTATCCTAAACGGGAATCGGCAATTGGCAATCAGGAGTCATGGGTGGGCATCTACAGACCAGGTTTACCGGTTGATGACGTTAAATGTGTGATGTTTTCAGAGGATCCTCAATTCTTGTACAGGTCGCCAAAAATTCTGACATTGGAATCCAATGCCAATGGTGGCTTCTTTGGCAACGTAAGCAGCGCATCGGAACTTGTGTTTAGTTGGTCGTATGGATACCATCCGTCTATGTTATTACAACAGTTTCCAGTTGAAATCAAAACAGAATGGTCCACCAAGCATTTGTGGCGCATACGACCGGAGGTTGACGCATTGTACGGCAGTGCTTTCGCTGTTAGCGACCTTATGTTTTACAGTGATGATTCATGTTCGGCACAGATTCTTGACAGTTCCCGCGTGCTAATTTCCAGCGGAGATTCTTTGTCAAGCAAATTGGCTTACGCTTACAACGGAAACCATACCACATCGTGGTCGCATGCACAGTCCGGCGTCACACCGTCTAGCACATGGATTGGCTTCCATTCGCAGAGCGTTGTAGAGGTCCAGTGTGTGCTTTTACACATGCCCGAGGACAGGTTCTCCCGTAGCGTCGTTCTCGAGCATTCTAACGGCCGGTTGAACGGGTGGACAGTGTCGAAAGTATTTGATGATTTGACGGGAGGTGTGACGCTTCGCCTTCCTGTAAATCGCGAGATGCCAGAATACGCACGTTATCGCATTGTCAACAGCTTGCCTACAGAGCGCCAGGTCAATATCCAGGACGTTTCTTTGTACTTTCATCGCGATTGTCAAGGCCCCAAGCTATTTGGTGGTCCATTTTCAGACCAAGGCATTCCGGTGCATGCTTTTGATAACGATCCAGACACTGCGTGGGCCAGCGATTGCGTTGCTTGCCGCCCGTATGAGGCTTGGATTGGCGTCCTTCTCAACACGCAGGCGCTCGTCAAATGCGTTGAGATGCACGGCATTCTTCCAAATTTGGCAAAGAATTTGACGGTGGAATTATACAACGTTAGCCAGGCACGGTACGTGCCTCAATTGACTACCAATTTTCGTATTTGCACTCACGACAAGTGTGGCATGTTTTACAACGATATCATAAACCACCCGGATAGTTTTTATTACAATTGGATCATGTATGTTAGCGACAAAGCACCGTGGCTGGCGTTTTGTGTTATTTTTGTTATGTTGGTGGTCCGCAAAATTGTGTTGGAGCACGTGTACAGCATCAAGACGCTGGTAGGTTTGGAACGGGGTCGCGTAAGTATGTGTTTTGTTTCTTTCGCAGCCATCCTGTACAGCGTTTGGGTTTCGAGCTATGTATTAGCTGCCATTTTCCCTTTCATCCTGACCGTGCTACCGCTGTGCTGCACGCTACGACTGGGCATCTCGCACATCAAGGCTGTCAACGACCCGTCGACCATCCTCGGGGATATTTGGATCGTCCCGATCACGGCATTTCGATTTGTGGGAGATGTTTTGTCCTTCCTCTGTGATGTATCTTTGGTTTATTTCAGCGCGCGGTCGTACGTTGACGGCGATTTTTCTGTTGGAAGTTTTCCCGCGCCTGTCTCCTACTTGGTGCAAGTACCATGGAGTTTTTTATACCCGGTGAGTGACGATTTCCTTTGTGTTAGTACACACATGCACGTGGCCGTTGGCGCTTGCGCTGTGTGTTTGTTGCTCTTCACATTTTGCGTCGTCTTCGATTTGTTTGGAGCTGCTGGTTGTATGCGCCAAGCTGCTCTGCAACAGCAGCATGTGCTCTTGTATTTTCTGGTGGGTGTGTCCGAGGCGTGGGCGGTATTCTGTTTACAGTTGGGAGTCACATTTAGCGGTTTGTGCTTTTGGCGAGCGTTGGCCAATTTCGACGCTGGATTATGTGGGCCGGACACGCTTTCTTACATATACGCAATTGTTTTGTTGTTTACGGCATTACCGATTGTTGTGAGCGTAGCGTTTGGTGGATTGTTGGTGGTTTGGACATCTCGCACGAACTTGACGTTCCACACAATTCTCAAAAAACATGTGAATGACATGTCATGGGCCGAATACTTCCGCGGCAATCTTATTTTGTTTAAACGGTCCTTCACATTACAAAAGCTGGTGTCGACGGGCTCGCCGGCGCGGGCTATGGTTTGGTCAGGGTTCGCTTTCTTACCTTCCACGTGCGGCCAATGGGTGGCGTGGTGGAATGATCGGATTTATAGAATTCAAGCAAGGGCAGATTCGTACCAAAACGTTTTTTATTTACTTTCTGCCCCTGTTGACGCAGTTCGGCATTCGACAAGCCTTTTATTGTCCATTGGCTTCATGTTCCTCCCCGCCGGTGCGGTGCTTGGCAAATTGGCGGAGCATCTTGGCCGGACCTCATTTTCGGTCACCCTCCCCGAACCACCCCACATGAACACCCCCGACCAGGTCCAATGGTTGGCGTCGTACGTTTCTTTTTCTCGGCACATGTCTCTTGTCAGGTTGCTACAGCGGGCGTTGTGCGTCGTTCGCTTGCTGGCCGTGTATTCATTTGCTCTTGCGCCGTTTGCTGCCCATTTTGCTCTCGTCGTTGTGTTTTTGAGTTGTCTCGTTTTCGTCAGTACAAGTGTAATGCGCCACTACACGTCTTCCGTCACCGAGGTATCGTTGTCGAAGCAAATATTAGATGTTGAGAATCGGCATTTGTATACCGTCGAAGGCCTGCGCAGAGAGGAGCGAGTGCAATTATTGGTCTCGCAAAAGTTGCTAGAAGAAAAACGCGCACGCGAAATTCATATTATTGATTTACAGCAGCCCGTTCAGGAAACAACCTCAGAACCCGGCGACGTTTCCGTCAGTGCTGATTATGATTCGTCACGTTCCAAGTCCTCCAGCAAGCGTTCCTCATCGCTTCCAGGACATGATGTATTATGTGTAGCGTCCGCTCTGAATACCGATGTCGATCCAGCAGAAAGCGATGATGATGATGATCCCCCCGCTAGTCCACACCGGCCGCGTGGGTTTCCGTTATTATTGTTGGAAAAACAAAGCTTCTCGCCTGGTATACGCCGCCCAATCAGGAGGAGCGCACGCCAAGTCAGGGGGCGATCTCCAAGAAGGTGGCGCCGTGGCGGCGTGCCGCCCAATTCATGGCGAGGAGCTAATTGGTCCGACTCCACACCTGGGGAACAGCAGCAGATCGAACTAAATAACAACAACCTCGACGTCGATGTGGTTAGTGGTAATAGTGAAAATAATAAGTATAATAATATTGACGGCGTTAGCGCCGATTCCACACCTGGGGAGTTACAGCAGCAGGTCGAACTAAATAACAACAACCTCGACGTCGATGTGGTTAGTGGTAATAGTGAAAATAATAATTATTATAATAATATTGACGGCGTTAGCGTAAGTACTGACGTGTTGACGAGCATTGGAACGGCCGAGGACTGTCACGACACCGCGGCGGCGGCAAGAAATACTGTAAGGCATGCAATTTCGTGCGCTCTGGTCGATATCAGGCGAGAGACGGATTTGAAACAGGCCGCCGATCATGATGATGCAGATGATACCGATCATAACAACAGCTTTCAACACCAACATCAGCAAGCTGACCATAAAAATGTTGTTAATATGATTATGATCCCTCATTCTGGGCCGAATAATGTAGATTCTCAATCCTCCTCTAGTATTCAAGAGGAATGCACAGCAGATCAGGAACGTCGTGTTTCCTCTTTCGCGCACAGGACAGAGAGCAACGACAACAGCAGCAGTAGTAGTCGTAGTAGTCGTCGTCGTTCTGATTCTGCTATTGGTTCTAGTTGGCCTTCCTCGTCGACACCGTCATCGTCGTCCGCTTCCGGCGCGTGGGGGGCAGCAGCATCCTACTACGAAAATAATAATCAGCTTTGCCAGCGGTGTGGTATGCCATCGAACATGCAGCATGAGTGTTTACCTTCGATCATTGTCAATACGCCGCACTTCCAGCGTTATCTCGATATTTTGCTCGACCGGCGTCGAAGCCAGTCCGCTTCACCGAGCAGTAGTACCACAAGGTCCATGCGCACCAGGACTTTGAATTCACACCCATTTAGACCTGATTGATATAATTATTTAATTTTTCGTTTTTTTCAACACAAATATTATAACGCACAATTGTTCAATAAATAATCCAGGAATCATTGTAATAATCAAAGAAATCAAGTTATTATATGAAAAAGTCGTTTTACATTTCATTCTCAGTCCGTTTTATTGTTTGCTGAATTGCATCTCAGACTGAATGAAATATTTTCAGATTGATTAACATTGTGTCATAATTTCAATTTTGAAAACATGATAAAATATCAGTCCTAATTTTAATTTTATTTAGATAATAAATATTTCGTTTGAATCTGGGTTAATTATCACAATGCAATAGCATCACAAGATATGTAGCAACCAGGTGCAGACCAGTGCGGGATATATTTCACATTCTCAATTTTGTTCAAAGATTCGTTCTGACTTTTTTGCCATAATTCGTTCCGAGTTGGGGTTTGTTATTGCTTTGGTCATTTGTTGTACCAACGAAATTTTTTGGCGTTTGGGTTTCTTCCAGAGAAGGTTTTTGGTTGTGTTTGTTCACGAATTAGCGTCGCGAAGGTTTTCTCTTCAATTTTGTGATTCACATTTTTTTTTTCTCGACAATTATTCACACATGTGGGTAAGCACCAATGATTACCCAACAAAACGTGTTGCAAAATTGGTTTTGGTTGCATTGAAAAAACATGTTTTCGTCGAGATCGATTCGCAATCAGATTCTGCAAGAATTTTGATTTTTCAATTTGATTCGCGTCACATTGAAGAATCCTTCTGTTATTCGTTTATTTATTTTCGTCATTGCCAACAAGTTTGTCTGAAGCGATTTTGTGTTTTGTTAAATGTTATTACAATACATCTCGAATTCAGCATTATTTTTGTATAAGCATTGACCATTATCCAAATTCAAATCAATTCATTATTTGTGAAAGCAAGTAATTAATTAATTATGGTGTCGGGAAACAAGTGGGATAAAATTTTGAACGATCTTTCCGACGACGAAGATAATGAACCGTCTGTATATGCTAAGCAAAATCCTGGCGATGACGCTATCAGGAAACGAATCATGACCGGTCTTCGCCGGCATTGCGGCGAAGTCGGCTTATTACCCGAGTGGGAGCGAGGTCTCGCCCACATGATGCTGGTCTGTGGTAATCATAATCAATATTATTTAATAAATAATCAAATGTTATCATTAACAAACGAAACAGGGACGAAAGCGAAAATTTCGAATACAGTATCCACGCATTTTGACCACCAATCATGGTCATCATTGCTGATGACCCTGAATGGTGGTCCAAACACGTCGTGACGTATTGCAAGAAGAATGAACATTCCTTCGGGGAATATGTCAACATCCGAAACTCGAAAAAGTGGACCGAAAGTGATTTGATTAATCTGAAAATTTGGAAAATTTGATGATGTTTTTTTTTTGAAAAATATGAAAGAAAAATATCCAGAATACCATCCGGGGAATTTGTAAACATTCGAAACTCAAAAAGAGTGGTCCAAAAATTGACTGACATTAATCCGAAAAATCTGAAATAAGATTTTGAAATTTGATTGAATGAAAGTGAATTATCTTTCCGCCAAAACAATCATAATGTGTTCATTTTTTTTTGACAAATCATTTTAATGTGCTTTCAGGAAATGGCAACGAGACCAGTAATGTCCACAATTGGCAAGCAATAGTTGAAGCCATGATTGCAGCCCCTTGGATAGGTCAGAAACCATGTTTAGACGCATTGCTCAAAGTTGCTGCCGTTGTTCGAGAAGCGAGGGAGAATAGTGACGACGGTCAGACAAAGGCGGCGTGCGCTGTCAAAATAGCGCCGTTTGACGAGGAAGACGCTGGGTTGGCTGTAGCAACGTTGAATACCATTCTCGCCGCGGCGGAGATGAAGGGTCCGGTGCAGCTCTTTGAAAAGATATGCACACCCATCAGCAAGGAAGCGATTGAAATGCGACAATCATACGTACATTACATACATGATAAGGAACGATTTCAACATTTTCGTTTTTTTTTTTTGCGAAAGAATTTTAATTATTGATAATATGTGTCCTCTTGTAATGATATGGAACCCAATTTCCAGCCAATTACACTTTTTTGTTATGCTCGCTTCTCTCCAAAAACGGACAATTACCATGTTGATTCAAATTTTATAATATTGGATTGTTGTGAATCATCCTAGGAAAAATTAGAGTTTGCGAAGCCCATGTTGTTGCGGTCTGTCATGGGCGCCGACAGGTATGACGAGTTGCACAATGCGTACAAGGAGTTAGAACAATCCAGCGGATACGAATACATATTCGCCATTGTCGCGTAATTATTCTTTGATAACTATTTATATTTATTAAATAATCAATTAATCATATTCATCGTAACACCAACAAAAAGTGTTCTTTCCTTCTTCCGTTCATTTTGATTTTTCGTTCGCAAAAAATACGATTTCTTTTCGTTTTGATTGTTCGTTGTTTGTCATTGCGGCATTTTATGTCGTTTTCGTGAGGTCAAGCATGAATTGCACACCGGTCAAAACTTCTCCGTTTATATTTATTTTATCTCTATTCATTTTCATTTTTCAAGCGCAAAAATACGATTTCTGCGTGTTTTCGTTTGGTTTTTTGAGGTTTGTCATCGGGGTATTGTACATGAGTTTCATGTGGTTGAGGAAGAACGGCATGGATGACGCAGGCGATGTAGCGGCTCAATCAATCCCAATGCAGCCGGACGTTGCGGCGGCCGGTACACCGATGGTCGAATTGTGATCTTGCGTGCCTCAGCTCCCTTTTGACATTGCACAGTTAATATGTTTTTTTTTTTGAATAATTAAGTAATTCATTGATTATTAAAAATGGTTGCGAACGTTTTTTTGCACCAAGTAATGGGCATGATTGAAAAAATATGATGTTGTTTTTTATCCGTAACAAATTTACGGATAAACAAACAACATCATATTTCATTCATTGATTGATGATGAAGATGATTATTATTTTGTTGCCCACGCGCATTTCAGTTGGGTTGGCGTTGTTCGGCTTGTTGTACAAAATTTGTTGTCAAAATGTGAAATTTGATTTTTGAAATCAGTTTTTTGATTTTGTCATGATAATATAAACAGTACATATTGCGGGTATATACTAATCATCGTGTGTGGTTTCTTTTAACGGCGCCTGAATTTTCCATCTGTTGGTCTTGAGGGTATACAAAGTGGATGTGTGAATGCTTCAAGTTGTCAAGAGAATTATGCGCGAAATTGAAATCTGCAGAATTTCAATTAAATGATAACATCATTCATTAATTTCACAATTATTAATAATTAATGTTATGCTAATAAAATGGTATGTTTTGTTTTTAGGATCTAGGCGGTTTTCATAATAATTTCTGTATTACGTATTGTGGTGTTGTGTGCATTAACAAAAAAGCGTGTTCCTATTTTATCCAAGAATTTTGTCAATCAATGTTGTCATCTTTGTTTCTTCTCCCGCTATTCATTTTCATTTTTCATCGTCAAAAAATATCATTTCTGCTCATTTTGATCGTTTTTCATTTATTCATTACGCAAATGTAAATATATTTCAATTTTATTAATCAATGATCCTACTTTTTGAATCATTACAAATGTTGGTCTTCCTGATAAATGCGTTTCGATTATTTGATATCATATTTCATTTCTGTTTTCGGCCCTGTAGATTGGAACAATATCCACACCCAAATATTTCACATTTTTGGTCAATTCTCATCCATTCAGGACACATTCTAAATTATTACCGATTCATTCATGTCTTAAATTCTAATAATCGCCCAACGTACCCAGATTCTTTCAAACCCCAATCAAGCAATCAAGCAGTCAAATAATTAGTGAATCTGAATCAGTTGTCGAATAATTATTATCATTTAGCGCATTGCAGAAAGTTTCCTGCAGTATTTTTTCTTTCGAACATTCGTCCAGCAGAAACCATATTTATCCTATCGCCGCCGTCGCACCACGATCATCAATTCAAGACGTACGTTTATACTCATGATATTCATCAATGAACCTATTCAAATAGTTGGTCTTCAAGATTGATGTATGAGTTTGTTTCATTTTCATTTTTCATTCATTTTTAATTCAAAAAACATTCGAACAACCTGAATGTTTTTTTTTTTGGTGGAAGAGGGGTACCCGCGCGCATAAAATGCAAAAGTCTCTCTTTATGGTTTAAATCATATGCAACAGTAGTTCAATAATTTCTGTTTGAAAAAACAATTGAATTGTTTCTGTTGCAATAACATCCGTTCGGATGCCGACATTGGTGTGTGCATTTGTTTTGCCATTTCAGGTGGATATTGATTAAGTTGATTCCAATCGAAGCAAGATTAACTGCAACAACAACATTTTTATTGAATTTTTATAATTTCCGATTCATTCTATCGCCGTACGAAGTGTTCATCAGCATTTTTGTACATTTATCTGACCTCTGCTGTTAGTTTGACCTCATGATACATACATAAATTAGTTTTTTTTCTATCGCCGTGCGACGTGTTTCTACTCGCACATCTCTCTCGTTTTGTATGTTTTCATGATGCAATCACACTAACTTATTTAGATTTAAATTCTTAGTTCGTTCTTGGTTTTTAGAAGCAACTTCGAAGCAAACCAAAACTCTATTTAATTTCCTACCGAATCGAGTTATTTACTGAACAAAATTGCGATTTTGCCGCTTCATTTTTCAATAATTTGTTGCTGCATTCAATTTTTTTTGTAGTTGACAATCAATATTGCTTTCTTGTGCATTCGAGTTTTTGATTTTCTATATAAAATTTGAAATTAGTATCACGGGTTCAAGAAATTATAAGAGACAAAACATTTGAATTGTTTTGTTCATCTTTTCTGAATCTTTTTTATTTTATATTCTAATATTGTTTTGTGCAGAGACAGCGTATTATGTTGTCGGTTCTTTCAGAATTCAGTTGTCATCATTTTTTCATATTATCAAGAACTTTATAAGTTCATTGATTGTTGAGCGGTGACACAATTTTCTTTTAGATGTTTGTACAGATTGTTCCTAGTGGTGATTTGTTTTATTTGATTTGATTTAATATAGTAATTATTTTCAAAAAACATTTTCGTATATTAAACCTGATTACATTTTTTCATGATACGTCAACTATTGACAAGAATTCGTTTTCATACATTCAGCACATGCAAATAGATTGACAATCAATATTTGATACAAATTTTCATCACACCAGCAGTTTTGGTATCACGAACCAATTGTTTCGATTTACATTATTATTTATCGCGTTGATTTATCGAATAATTTTTCAATCTATTGAGTACTTATTGTATGCATTGTTTGCATGACGAACTCATCACCGCGATTCAAAATAAAACGAACTTCATTCTTATAGCGTTTCTGCGTCTATACGTATATCGTCAAAAAATCATGGATCAGTTACAATGAATTGAATTCATCAATTTTCGTATTATAATTAGAAGTGGTCTTTTGGTTTTTCTATCTGCATTGACCATATGGAAATATTACACCGCCATTCAAATAGCTTTCATTAATTCATTTTCCCTCAAGTTATGACGCCCAGTCCAAGGCGAATATTTGAACATTTCACGTTATTCATTTCCAATCCTGACAAAGGTAGTTAGTTTTTTGAAAATTCATCGGTATTTCCGTTGAAAATTCTTGATTAACAAATTTTCACCTGGCGCCATTGAGTTTTGGAAGGTATCAATTGCGTCATTCTTTTTGATCATCTTTTTCACTTGCCAACATAATAACATACGATTTGATGTGAATTTTCACATCTCACAACCAACCATCATCTGACGTTTTGTCAGGTTGTGATGACTCAAATCAAACGTACATTAATTTTTTGGTTACCGAATCGGCTTCTACATTATCTTTGTAGCAGTATTTCATTTTCATTCTGCTGTGTGTATTGTTCTTGGCAGCGCATAGTTTAAACTCAATTCACGTGCATCATCACAATTTAGATGAGGGATATATTTAATCATCTTATTTACAGTAATTACTAGGTTGCAGGTGCACTAATTAATAATACACATTGATTCATTCAACTGAATCAGCAGAATTAATTTATTAATTTTGTAATTTTTTTTCATCAACACAAAAAAACAATTGGTATTTTTGTTTTCGATGAATCCGGCGTTTGTACAACCCCCAGCCCCGGGGGACCGCGCACCTCAAGGTATTTGTTGTTGTTTGACCATTTTGAGTGTTCATAAATAATTCATTCAAGTTCAATTTTGCCGATTATTCTTGCATCACATATCAGGGATAGTGAAAACATTGTTTGTTGCTGATTGAATTCATTAATTATTTTGTTTTGATAAACAACAATTGTTTTTCGACATAGCCAAATATTGTAAAATATTGATTGGCAAACAATTCCAAATACAAAGATGTTAATTTGTGCAGACAATACGATAAAATCAAATCCTAAGGCAATTAAGTTAAACTAATTGTCTGTTCACGTGTAATTTCTCGAGGTTTCAACACTTTGTCTGGACAACATATTTGTATTTGGAATTTGTTAAGAAGTCAGTATTTTATGATATTTCACCATGCCGACCCCTCCCCAAAAACCTACATTTACTTCAATTTATTCTTATTTTTTCGATTTTGAGATATGCCGACCCCGGAACCTACTGCCAGCAGGCCGCGGCAGTCAAGTAGGGCGCGGCGGAATGGTCCGGGTTGGACGGTTTTTGAGCTTCTTTCTTGGTGTTGTTCGCGAGATACTATTCGGTACAACAAATATCAAAAATTGAATAATTAATCAAATTTTGAATTCAGAATGACCATTATGCGCAAAACGAATTTCATACATTTACAATTAGTTCGAGCATTATAAAAAAATGTTAACCAGCGGATTTGATTTTGATATCATCAATATTGAACAGTTTTTGTTTTGATGTTATCAAAACAGAAAAGTTGATTGTTGTTTTTCGTTTTTGATCGACAAATCATTCAGATGGTTGCGAGCGTGGCGGTGGTCATATTGGTTTACGTCCATCATTGTTTACGGAATCATTGGTGCCGTGATTTACAAATGTTCACAAACAGCCCGGGAACAGACCAAAATACCAGAGGTAATATTCATCATTCAATAATTAATCATGAATCATAAATGAGTATTGATTGAAAATGGTTTCGGCGGCGACGCTGTAGAGGTATTCATTTTATTTTGTTTTCTTTCACATTTTCATTTATCATATACAACCAGTACAAAATTTTGTTCAAAAGAACAGTAATTCTTGCAATAAAATGATTGACCAATTTATTTATGCCAATAAGTATAATGTTGTTTGACGTTGTTGATTGTTCGCATCCATCAAATTTCGTGATATCTGATCAGTTTGGAGGATGTCTTTCATTTGACAATTACTGTACGTCTGTCTCCCAATAATTTCTGTGTTGATTGTTTTAATGGTTTTGCCAGATGTCCGATCTCGTTCTCTCCGTTGCAAACACTCCAGTCACCGTTTTGCAGAACCAACCACCGGCCAAGCGCGCGTATCGCGCCTTGTCCGCGGCTCTGCGTTGGGAGGGTCGTGTTCAGGAGGCACTCCAGGCCAGTCTGATGGGCTTTGAATACGACGAGGATGGGCACGATTTATGGGGTTATCACCACGAGGTAATTCATCAGAATGAATGAATTATCTCGCGCATTTAATCTGATTTTTTCATTTTTGACGGGAGTCCATTGTAAAATATGAATGAACGTCTCTCAAATCGTTTTTCTGATTTTGAGATTTACGCAATAATTGTCATTGTATTTTTCGTTGGTAAGCCAACATTTTTTCTTTCACATTTTTTTGTTTTTTCTTTTGCGTAATTAATTAATAAATTATAATTCATATGTGAAAAATCATCAAAACAAATTTGAATGTTCGCGGGGAATATGTACACATCCGAAACACGAAAGAGTGGACTGAAATGTGTTTTCATTCCGGACACATTCTTTCGAAGTTAAATACCATCGCGTGGGATCATGCGGCAAAACACGTGTGATCCCACGCGATTTCAAAGCTAAATACGATCGCGTGGGATCATGTGATAAAACACGCATGATCCCACGTGATCCAAAAATATGATTGCGTGGTATCTTGTTGCAAAACACGTATGAACCCACGCGATCCCAAAGTCGAATATGTTGCGTGGGATCATGCGGCAAAACACACATGATCCCACGCGATCCCAAAATCGAATATGATCGCACGGGATTATGTTGCAAAACACGCACGATCCCACGCGATTTCAAATCTAAATACGATCGCGTGGGATCATGCGGCAAAGCAGGTATGTTTTTTGTCCAATTGTTTCAGATTTTGTACAAACAGAAATAATGTTCAATGTTTGATTTCAAAATTCAATTCAAATGATTATTTACAATGAATTCATTGTTTTTCGCAGGTGGCTGTGAATTTGTGGTATATCGGCGAAACCAAAGCGGCATTTACTCACATTCAACGTGCGTTGGCAATTCCTACCACCAAGTAATCTATTAAATTCAATTATTTATGACATCCTTCATCCAAATTCGAAATTCAATCATTCTGTTAATTTAGTAATTATTCTGGAATTCTTGTTTCTATCCATATAATCGCCACACATTTGGTTTATTTTGAAAACAACGCACAACCATCATGTTGGTTTGTCAAATTTGTTTTATCTTGCCCACCGGGCCGTTGCGTACTTAAATACGTGTATATTTTATGATCACAAATGCCAACAAATAATTACGAATAAATATATAATTACAGTGTGTTTGAACTATCATAGTACCGCCGTGTTTGTTTTTTGCATCTCATCTCATACAATGTTTTGCGGTGTTATATAATTACATTGTGATTTGTCGAGGCAATCTGCAGAGCACCATTTTTCTCTGGGTGATTTGCAGCTCGTTGGGACGTATTTCATTCGACCACGCATGCACATTCGCACACGCACGCACACGCACCACGTTTCATTTTTAAAACGTGTTCGGACCTCAAGAATCTTGTTTTCTCGTCAATTTTGTATGTCTAATGCAATCTTTCGGTGGTTTGTCTGTTGTTGTTGTTGTTGTGAGGTCTTTGGAGTCCAGTTGGTTACAGGAATTGACAATCATCGGCGAAATGAGTTCCGGGGTGTATCCTTTTGATAGCGTCTTACTTCTTAGCAAGCTTCTTGTGGATATGGGTGACGTCCATTTGAGCAGGCGTTTGTACGAACCATTTTCATAATGAATTTTCTACCTGAAACCAAAATATTAAGTGAAGCATTCTATTTGAAACCAAATTTATGAATTCTTACCGTAAGATCCGCAAATTTGCAGAAAAAAACATAAGTTCAATTAGGTTCTATGTCATATTTGTTTTTTTTGTTTTCAGGTTACGCGAAGCCATTCGATCTAATGGAGAAATTGGAAATATTGGCAAACGGCACGACGTGATCCCAGCTTGCGTTGACCTCGCCCGTGTCAACATGCTATTGGGTGCGCATTTTGGCGTTAGTTAGTTACACAGCATTCTTCAAAATTATTAATATTCAAAAAGCAATAATTTCAAGTCAAGTGATTTTTTCAAATTTTCTTCAAGGTTTATTTATGATGGAACAACTCCTTCGATGGTCAACAAATAGGCTGAATGAGTTGAAATGCCTTACTTGAAAAAGGCAGATCATGTCCTATGCACTTCGGTAACAAATTACCATATAAATTTGAGCAATGTTTGGTTCAAAGTGTTATGTAAATATCTTTCAGGTTTGATGCAAATGTGTAGTTTTTCAATATATTGTCGCTTTGTTTTTTCAAAGGGGATGTGGACGATGCGCAAGCCTTACTCTGGGACAAATCTGTTAGCTGCACCCAAGAGTACAATAATCGCATGAACCATTGAACATTAAATAATATCATCGTTTTTATTATCGTCCAATGTTTTGAGGTTTTGAAGTACCTGAAAAATCGTATTCGTATTGAAATTCGCCTTGAATAGTGGTGATTGATTTTCAACTTTGATATTTGAATGTTTGGCATATTTTGGTTTTGTTTTTTGTTCATCATTTTCTTTTTTATTTTTTTTGTCTTCTTTCAAACAAGAGACTCGACATATCTTGTTTTTCAATTAGTATATCGCGACGTTTTTGTTCGTTTACAATTTGTATGTTTCCATCAGTGCGACATACTAACAAAAAATAAACGATTGCATGTTTTGTTTTTTTCAGGTGTGGGGGGTATTACACCGCTCGGGCAGAGGTTCTCATTTTTATCGGCGAGTATCCCGCTGCCGAGCGTTCTCTTCATCGCGCTGAAGTACGTGTTTTCAATGATTGCTGTTTCGTGGATATGAGTCAATATTTTTGATAGTCGCCCGTGGAGATTAATTTCGGGTGGATTCACATTTTTCATATTATTTTGTTTCTTTGGATATTAATTATCTTCAAAATAGTTCATCTGCGGTTTATTTATTGGCGATTGTTTTTTTTTTTGCTTGCTTGTTTAGGTAGCACTTGAGAATTACCCACGGCATCACCCGGAGTGGACAGCATGGGCTCAAGCGAAAGCTATGTTTTTTCAAAAGGTAATTACAGTAGTGAATCAATTAATTCATGAGCATAATTTTTCAAATTCAAATTAATTAATGAATTATTGTTAAATTTGCAATGAGGCTGTTTTGTTGTCTTGTCGGGAGCCGTTGATCAAGTATTGTATCACAGTGTCAATGTTCATCTTATTCATTCAAATACGCATATTTTTCAAACGAAAATTTGTTCAATTTGTGCACGATTCAATTGGTCAAATTTCAATTTATTTTGTCCAATTTGTAAAAACACGAAATGATGGTATTTTGTTTGTTGTATTGTTGTTTTAGGAGGGACGCCAGGATGAATTGCTACAAATGAATCGTGAGATCCAAGATGCGCAACGTACGTCAAGTCATCAATTGCCATCATTCAAGTGACGTTTTGTTCTCTCCCACTGCAGTGATGGAACTATAAATAATTATATAATTATGCAAAAGACATTTATTCTGAACACATGATCATTTATCTCTTCACATATTTTCCGGTGCTTTTTGTACATGATATCCGATCATCGAAAGTTTAAAATTCATGGCGAGGTTGAGCAGCGACGGCTCAGGAAAGGTGGACATCACAAACGGGAACGACTTCTCCAGCGGTCAATACTGATCAAGAGGTCGTCCCTATAGCATTTCATTTTTGTCTAGTCTTCACCGCTGCGATTCGTTCAAGTCTTTCGATTGAAAAATTGAAAATAGTTCTCTAAAACATTTAATTATTCAACGAATCTTTTTTTTTGTCCGTGATGTATATTTGTTCTCGCAGAAGAGGCAGAGCTTGATTCTCGCCCGTTGCTTTTGCGGTCTGTACTTGTCAAGCTGGCCAATCCCCAGGGTATGGTGCGGACTCGAGTCAATGTGCAATATCCCGGTGTCAGCGGCTTAGGTAACATCGGGTTGGGCCGAGCTCCATGAACCCACAGTTTGATATTTTGCCAAAATTCAATATGGTTTTTGTCTTCTGTCGGAAAACGATTTTTGATTTTGGACGCGTTGAGAGTGTTTCTGGTTTGTTTTGTTGTTGTGGTTTGTTTTGTTGTTGTGTTCTGACGGCGCGGTGTTCAGCAAGCTAACCACGCTCGCTCACGCGAGCCGCGCCATCAGCAAAAACAAAATCAATGATCACAACAATGAAACAAATCAAAAACAATCTACAAGCGTTCAAATTCAAAAATTGTTTTCCTGACAAAAATGTCCAACGCGTAATACCAGTTTGATGAATATTTTGAATCTGAAAATAACATGATTTTGATGGTATTCACAAACCGGTTTTATGTTGGTAATTGATGTGTTCAATTTTAATCTTAATTCATTATAGTTCTATTTGACGCGATGAGTTTATCATTGAATTATTTCATGCAATTTAATAAGTTTAATTTTTTAATCATATGGTAATAGTGCCATCCAATCAATTCATATTCAGTCCACGAAAACGTTTTGATTGTTTTTGAGGGTTTCACCGGTTCTAGATGATTTTATGCCGGTAGTTTCCATAGTTTTCTTATTGGTCTCTTCATTTTCCCTTAGGGAAAATATATGTTTACGTTCTATAACCGAAGGATTCTTTTTCTAGTTCAGTTTGCTAGTCTTTTTTTATCATTTTGACGTTTTGGTTTAATATTGGGCACGTCATTGTTGCTTCTGGCAATGTTTGGAAATACTCAATATCTGTAATCAAGTGAAATCGACAGTTTATTGGAAGAATTCATTCGCTATCACGTTGACCATAGTGTTCAACTCATTAATTTGGTTGAAATGTTCGTCGTTTTTTTTGCAATTAATTGTTCAATGTTGCGTTGGGATTTCATATGAATTGTAGTTTTGTTTTGATTCCGGATTGCGTTGTCGAAAAAAAAGATGATGGAGTATCGATTGCCAAAATCATGAACAATGAGTTTTCGATTGCCAAACCATTTCATTCAGCGGCCAGTAATTTCAAACGGTCGCAAAAAGTGACACACATTCTGAATTGTTGACAGTTATTCCAAATGTCAAAACCAAATTATCAAGTGTCAAAACCAAATTATCTTTTCTGTATTTTCCATTGATCATTGTTGGTCTGAAATGTTGAAAATTGTGCTCAGTTAAAAAGATATTATTATTCATTGTAGTCCACATTTATTTTTATAATGAGAATCCAAAATGGTTCCATTGAAATCTACATTGAATTTCGGCATTTATTAATTATTTTGATGGTATCCATTTTAAACCAATGCCATATTCACGTTTTGTAGGAAACATTTTCCGTTCGTCATTTGATACCCCGTGTTGAATGTTTCATACATTTGTCGTTTTGTTTTCCGGAACCGTTTTTCGGCTGATGCATTAATTTTCAAAAACAAAAAATCAGCGTCATTATGAAAACGCATGTTCGGTTTCAGGTGAGTGTTATTTTGTACCATGTTCACGTTCGTCATTTATTGTATTGTTCAATTTTCAACATGATCTCATTTCAATCTTCACACTTGACTTGAATATTAATTACCATATATGTATATTCGTTTGTTTCTCTTTTTCCGATGTTGATTCCGTGAGTAAGATCTGTTGAAATTTTTATGTTTTCATTACAGCATTCGATAATCTTCCATATTATAATTTATGACAATTCAATTAAATTCCATCAATTTATTAATTAATTTGTTATACATTCAATTTCAACAAAATAATGAATGAAATGTAGCATAATTATTGGATTTTCAAGTAGTTGAAATTTAAGTGTAAAGTAATTAATTGTGTGTAACAGTTTTCATTGTTTACTATTTGTCAAGTACGTTTTTTTTTACATTTTTGGGAATTAATTTTCAATCATTCGATAATTCTTTCAATCATAGTATTTATTCAAGTAATCAAATCATGAGGTCCAATCGAAGATTGTGAAATTTACATTACCAATTGGGTCGTATTCGATCGCGCGTTTTGTTATGCGCAATGTATGTAAATTTCGGTTGTAGTTAAACATTTTTTTGTTCGTATCGTTTGTTCATTCATCGATTCACGAATTTTGTTTTCGGTCAGATTTGCGTGGTTAGTCCATCCATTTCTGGCATGCGGGCCGTTGTCATCTCCCGGCGAGCATGTTCCTCTACTGTTCGGGCTTCTGGTAACTAACACGCAATCATCTTCATAAAAGTGTTCATGCCAGACATGTTAATTGAATATGTTTTCAAAATTTCATGTTTTATTCTGTTTCTATTTATTTTAAAAAAAGATAAATCAATTATTTGTATAACCTCTTAAGACATGTTGTTTGAAATGTGTATGCGACAATCATTAAGATGAGCACCGAACAAGAACGAAACCGACAATTAATTTCGAACATAATTATTATCACAAATAGTAATATTTGTCAGACAATGGTTTGTGTTAAAATGATTTCAATCGTGTTTGTTTAATTGTATGTGTGTCATGAATACAAGGCGTACAAGCCGCTGAGCATGAGTACAAGTTTGATGTCGAGCGCGCTGTTGCCGCCACGCTCAACAAATATGCATCGCGCGAAGGTTTGACGCATTTCAAATTAATTAATCAATTTCATTTATGACGCCAATATTCATATTTTTGCAAAAAACAAAATGCCAATATTATGAGTTCGGAGATTTTTCAATGGGAAAACGTTGTGAATCATGTAACGCCAGTAATGCATTTTTTTCAATATACATTTTTTGATATGAATTGAAATAATAATAACAAATTTAAACAATTCGGTTTGACAAACAAAAATCATGTTTCATTATCAATATTATTTGAATGTTTGAAGGTCTGGGTCCGCGAGGATTTATATTACGGAAGGAGATGGTCAAGGCGCAGTCACGGTACCGTCGGGAATCGAAACAAGGCGCAACGGATCTACCTGCCGAAGGGTGTACGGATATCGAATTGGTCCAATGGTTTCGCGAGCGCATTCGTGAAGAATGTGCATGCCCTGACATCGTCCGTCGGCGCGCGGTGGTGATCGCCCGTTCCGAGTATGCCAGAAAGGTACTTGGCGGGGGTGGCCGTGAGCGTCGGGGCAAGCTGAAGTTTCCGCCGGACGAAGAGATTTTGTCGTGGTACGATTCGCGGCGAGAGGTCATAGAAGATAATCGTTTACCGCAACCCCCGTCGTTTGTGAAATGGGAGCAGGGTCGAGCTGCTGCTGCTGCGACGTCGTCCTCGTCTCCGATGCCGGGTAATTATATTATTATTCATGTTCTTTCTTTAATCTGATCAGGGCGCCCAAACAGAACCAAACCAT
>JACKZZ010019980.1_pt1 | contig 19982 bp, 11 predicted proteins | sample 8027871 | NCBI WGS metagenome assembly JACKZZ01 (sample SAMN15724774, study PRJNA655200) | protist metagenome | isolation source: fluorescence activated cell sorting (FACS) single amplified genomes of... | place: USA: West Boothbay Harbor, Gulf of Maine | collected 2000-07-19
ACACAAGAGAAAGGGCATTTGTCGGAGACAGTGCATACAACACAAGAGAAAGGGCCTTTGTCGGAGACAGTGCATTCAACACAAGAGAAGGGTGATATTCTTGATGTAGATGCTTAATATTGCAATGATAGTGTTTATAATAATATAGTTTAGTAAATATTAAATAAATTAATTACAATAGTGTGTCAGCCAGTTATCATATTACGATTCAAATGCCACAAAAAAAACAATATCACTATTGTATGCTTTATGATAACTTTAAATACATTTTTTATTTTCATTCATATTAATCATCATCACTAGTAAGTAATGAAGTTGATTCACCGATGCTAATCCTATTTTGATCTAATTTGCCATCATTACCATCATTATTAATAGGACTATTTGATTCTTCCTGAACGGTAGTTGTTCTTGATGATGACATTAATTTGATTGAAGATGTGCTGGTTGGTTCCAAAGAACTACGAGGAGTCATTTGGGTACCCATCGATTGCAGCCGTGCCCTGGTTCCTAAAGAAGATGGGTCATTGTCAGTTTCATTATCATTTTGTATCACATTTGACTTAAATACTAAACCTTTCATTGGTGCAGATATTTTCCAAACATATTCACCACTCAAAGCTTTTTTATAATCACGTCGAGATATTTTAATATAACGAACTTCCGGTGAATTTACATAAGCATGAAAATCAGGAACATATGCACTTTCAATAGTTGATACTTCACTTTTGGTACTACCACTATTATTATATTCAGCATCTACTTTTAATGAATCCGCTCCAAGGACACTCCATGGTCCTGCTTCTGATCTAAATCCATCCCTTCCTGCTAATACGGTCACCTTCCCTGTCAATACCATAATCATATAGTCAGCCTCTACTCCTTTGCGGTAGAAAAAATCTTGCGGTGCGGGTCCTTCATCTTCTGGAGCAATACGAGCTTGATCAATAACAGGACAACTATCTAATAATAATTCCATGACATCTTTTTTTATATCTAACTCACTTTTTGCGGCGGTATTTTCTATAGATATAGCACCTAGTTCTATTGTGCCTGATGCCGGTGATTGTGCAGTAGATGACATATCTTGGCCGTCAACGAACACTGGTTGACCATCATTAAAATCTTTACCACCATTAATTATATCAATACTTTGTGAACGTAATTTTTCTTTTCTTGTTATAACTGTACTTGTATTAGTTGCATCATAATTTAAGGAAGAAAATGCTTTGACATTTTTCGCAAAATGGGCACCGATTGCCAGAGCTTCTGCATCTGTAAGTTTCTCGTATTCTAATTTTCCGCTATCTAATAACCTTAATTTAGAATAATCAAAACCAACATCACCATCAGGGGATAATTGAATATTATCAGTTTCATCATGAATTTCGTCTTGTAAAATTTCTTCGATAATGTCTTCTAGTGTAACTATTCCTTTCATTTCATAAAATGGATCACCATCACCAGTGTTATTTACATCGCGCACAATAGCCATATGAGATTTACCTTCTTTAAATATACGTAATACATCACCTAAAGTATCATCTGGCCATAATAAATGAAAATTTCTACCAAATATTTGAATAAAATTTCTCACAGGTGTTGAGTCATCGGGGTCAACGAATATCAAATCTTTCACTAATAATATACCAATAATATCGTGTTTATCCTTTTCATATACAGGTATACGTGAATAACCACTTTTAAATATTTCTGTAATTTTTTTAAAATTAAGCTGGTCTGATGCACTCAGAAGGAAGGAGTCATCAAATGGAGACATTACACCACTGACTTTTTTATCAACATAAGTAATAGCTCCTTCGCTGATTTGTCCCTGCTCTACATCCATAGCACCATGTTGTACATGAATTCGTAGCAATTCTGTCAATTCTGTTCTCGTATGAATTGTACCAAGTTCATCTCCTAATACATAATCTAATAGCAAACTCATCGGGTATGTAATTGGATACATCATCAGTATTAATACTTTGACTATTGGTATAGCTTTAGCACCAATTTGTAAGGCATATCTCGAGCATGATGCTTGAGGTATTATTTCACCAAATATAACAATGACAGCAGTTGATATTAAGAAACCTGCTATTCCACTAGTAATTTCTGCCATTAAAATTGATAAATATGCATTGACCGCAACATTACCGAGAAGAAGCGTACATAATAGCAGATTTCCATTTTCACGCACTGGAGCAATCGTAGATGCTAGTGCAGCTAGATCTTCATCTCCTCCACTCATAACAATCTTGAGCCCAATCTTATCCAGGCTCAAGAGACCAAGTGTTAAACCACTAAATAAAGCAGAGAAACACGCTAAAACTACAATGCTTACCCATTGCACTAGTGCAGTGGTTGTTTCATCCATCGCCATATCTCATTCAAGTTTTTTAACTGCGACAAAAGACCGCTCGCCGGGGGACTGTCATACAAAAAAGAACTTTTTCTAAAAGTATTTTTAGAGTATCGAGTACTCTTCCCTTGTTACTAAAAAGATAATACGTACTTATGTCATTCTCTTCTTTTGTTGAGCGATTCATGGTACGAAGCGCTTTAATTGCAAGACAGCGTAGTTATCGATCCAAAGTGCCTATAGGACATCCCTGCAGAATTTTTGCACCAAGTCACATATTTAAACAAATTCATTACTATTCCTCTTCGACGGCAGTATTCAAGTTATCAGATGATGATAAAGAAACAGGTAAAGATGATGAGATTATTTCCAAACCATCATCACAATCACAAGAACAAATGTCCTACAGTGATGTACCTGGAGTTAAAACAGGCGGTGAAAAAATGGTTCTCGTATTCACGTGTAAAGTATGTGAAACACGTAGTGCGAAAACTATTAGCAAAAAAGGTTATAATGAAGGAGTTGTTTTAGTGCGATGTCCAGGTTGTCAAAATTTGCATCTAGTTGCCGATCATGTCGGAATATTCGAAGATAAAGGTTGGACATTAGAAGATGCGATGACAAATGCAAGTAAGCGAAGTGATATAAAAGTTATCCAAACCGAAGCAGACGTATTAGAATTAACTCCAGAAGATATTCTTGGTAATTCATCAATATGAGTACACTGTGGAAGCTTATTCGACAGCATTACTATCATGGTCAGAAGTACATAATGCTGCTGTAACCGTTACAATATAGTTCAGTTTATATAACTTGTTTATTCTGTTATTAGTATTATATATTTGTTAAATACATAAACACAATGATTTTTCTTTTTACGCACTAATTTACAAATTACATTACAAACGAGTAAAATAAACATTATTTCATTTCAGCCATATTATCCATATAATTATATTATAAACAGTTTTTATAATATATAATGGAAATGATAAGAACATGATGACATCTGGTGATACTATTGGCGCAGTATTTGTTGAAACTCCAGGATATTTAGAAGGAGTATATGTATCCTTGTCACTGATAGGAACATGCGTTTCACCGAGTTCCGTCGATATTGCTGATTGAATAGGTTCGTCATAAGATTCAAGTGTTGATTTTGCCATTCCTGTAGATACAGAGAGTAGCTTTACTTGAAGCGGCGGCCTTGTACTAGACAATGACTCCTCTAGTGTTGTTGCACTGAAGTAATTGTCATGTTTACTTGATAAAAGAGGAATATGCACAACAGCATCATCAAATACACCGATCGTGAGTACTTCTTCTGCTGCATTAAGGCTACTTGTCATAAGCATAACCAGTATCATTATGAATGACAGTACGATACATACCAATGCAATAACATCAGTCATGTTCTCCACATCCTTCGTAAGAGGTTTACTTGGTGAAATCATCTTGACCTTAGAATCACTATATTTCAATCTTTCTGGTGATGAAAAACCATATCCTACATTTTTACATTGTATAGCAGCATTTGATAATTTCGATAATCCTGATAAAAATAATGCATTATTTTTATTTCGACGTTTTTGTTCGATTGCTTTGCGAATAGCAAATCGTGCACGATTTATATTAATTTTATGAATATCAGGAGTTACTAAAGCTGCTGGTTCAACATGTAATGAAGTAAATGAGTTGTTCTTACATGATTCAAGCATATTAGTACGTTGTGCGTTCACTACATTGCATACTTCGTGCACTGGCTCGGCTTCAATGTCCGAGCATATAGAAATTGGTACTCTTTCAATGTCTGCATTTGATGTAAATGTATCACTTTCGATAGGACTACATACCATACTGGAATCATCAATACTACTAGCATCATTATTAGACGGAGTAATGTTCGTTACAATTGGTGTGGTCACCGTCATACACAACCCCAAAGCTGTTGGGGAAGTATCTGGATTTAATTTGCAATATAATTTTAATAATGATCGTCTATTTACAGGTAGTTCACTATTACTATCATTTGTTGGACTGATAGAAGAACTAGGTATCGTTTGCCTGCCTGTATTCGAACCATATATACTTGGTACGGTGTGATGGCTCGGTGTCGGTGATAATCTCTGTAGGAAAGATATTGGTGGTGTGTAGTCCTGAAATTGTGATACATGAGTTGGATGTGATCTTGAATTTAAGCTTCTTCTAGGTGGAAGTCGTGGGGTTTGCGTATTGTTGTAATTCTTTGTATTACTGCTGCTGCTGCTTCCTCTATCATTAACTGTCACTGTGGGACTATCATGGCCATCACTGGAGGTATCCATTAGCCCTGAATCACCACTATGGCTACTTTGATAGTTGTTATCATCCTCTAGAATTGGTGATTTATATACTAGATTAACTGAATTTCTTGTTGACGACATTTGAGGTGAAATATTCTCTTCATTGCCAACCACTTCCATATCATATTGTCCTGCAGACACTTCTGCTGCTTCAGATACTTTTAAAGTTGGACCGTTGCGCCATTTCTTCTCTTGTGTTGCTAGCATTGTGTGTATGTGAAGAGTATATGGTGCATTATCCCCCTGTGTATACGTACTAATACAACTCAAACACATACGGATCTGGTAGCGCTTGTCTTCATTTCTTGAGCTGCTGTTCTTGACCACAGTTTGAAGTTCACAACATGTATTGCAATAAACATCTCCACATGTACGACACGAATGCTTTTTAACAACAAAATTAAAGCGAGTATTGCACTCCATGCAGCAAAAGACACTGCTCTTGTCCCGCAAATCCAGCTCTTTCGCTGGGGTAATCGTGCTATAATTACCATATTCAGCCTGACGAGGGCTCAGCAGCCAACTATTAGATGGAAGCGCCATCCTTGTGCCACTTTTACTCAGGCGAAATTATTTTTTCTAGAAAATTATGGGGTCAAAATGTTTGTGACTGACCGAGCCAACGACTCGAAATTTCGAGTTGAAAAAAAGATACAAAATGTACTGTTTATCAAATCAAAAAGTAACAATATATTTACAGTAGTTGACAATCAAAATCTATTTATTTATCATATCTCCTGTTTTTCACTCATCATCATCATCCTCATCATCATCATCATCATCATCATCATCATCATCATCATAGTCGCTTCCACTGCGACTAAAGGTCTCATCTTCGCTACTAATGCTTATACTACTACTCCGACTATGAGCCACATCCTGATCACGGACATTACTACCCAATTTCGGCGCAACAGCTGAATCGATACCAAGACTACCACGACCACAGAGTGTGTCCATCGTACCATTGGCACTGTCAGGTGACCCTTGTATGTTTTCAACACTAATAGGTTTACCAAATAAAAATACTGATGATTTTGAATCTATTTGCTGCTGCTGCTGTTGTTGTTGTGTATCACTACCATATTTTATCTCGTCATGAACACCACTACGAGTATTTCGACTCGAATCCAGGTCAAGGCCACTATTCAGCCAACGATCCTGTTGGGAGTCTTTTAAGCTATTTTTAACTAAATTAGTTACATTTTCAATTTCAATAACATGATCTTCCCTTATTTTATCCATCATTGTTATTTGTTCTGCTCCAATATTTCGTTCTATGACCAACATTTCCTTGGTTGACTCGAGTCTCGATTGAAGTGCTTTGTATGATTTTTGTAAGGATTTCAATTCAATATTACGATTCGCAGCTTCAGTTTGTGATGCTTTAATTTGTGATTTATATGATATTTCACGTAAGCGATAACCTTCCATTGCCTCTTCGTAATCATCAAGATCTGAATCAAAATTGTCCGAGATTCTACCCGTAGTAATATTTTTTTTTTTTGCAAAACATTACTACTATTTTTTTTTAAATTAATTAATTTATTTCTGGCATCATTTAAATCTAGTAATTTATTTTCTAATGTTGCAAATAATGATAACTCATTGTCTCTCATCGAACTAAGAGTGTTTTGAAGTCTATGATTTTCCTCAGTACGAGGAGTCAGTGGACCCTTATCCTGATGAATATCATCATCTAATAATTCTTCTGTTTCATCTTCATCATCTTTACTATTTTTGCCGCCTGTAGAAATTGCAGCAAAATCTTGTAACTCAATCTTCTCTCTTTGCATTTTTTCCAATTCTTGTTGTGTTGTTTTTAATTCACTAGTCAATTTCTCATTAGCATGGATCATATCGGTCTCTTTACTCGTCATATGAATGGTATTCTCTTCTAACATATGCTCAGCATGCTTACAACGCTGTTCCCATTCATGTAATCTTGCAGTGATACTATCAATATCCGATGTATACCTTCGAGCGGTTACGTCTGACTGCAGCTTCATGTCGTGACTATCATTACTCACTACTAATAATTCATTTTTAATATGATTATATTTATGATTAGATGCATGTAATTCTATTTGTGACTCATTCAACTTGTCTGTGAGCTCATTAACTTCAGATTTCAATTTATTATTCAAAATATCGATTTCATTTTCTAATAATATGTTTGAATCTTTTAATAGAACTATATTTTTATTTTGTTCATTTAATAATTGCAAATGTTCATCATTCATAGACGTAACGAGACTTAATTCTTCTTTACAATTAGCTAATTGCTGGCGAAGTAAGACTATATCAGCAGATGCGGCTTCAGTGCTAGCAAGTACAATTGCGCTGGCGCTGGCAGCAGCACCGTCTGCCGTCGTCGGTGAGGCTGCCGTCGGTAATTCACAGGTATCGTCAGTGTTGTTTATATTATCGTCATGACCCTCCTTCTTAGTCTTTCTAGGGGTATAATGATCTAATATATGACCTTCTTCCAATTCTTTGATACGTAATACTGCTTTTGCAATTAGTTTATCATTTTCAATACTTTGACGTCGTTCAACTTCTCTTTCAGATGCTATCTTTTCTAGCTCATTATTCTTAGCACTAAGTAATTCCGTTAATTCTTGTAATCGTTTTGTTAATTTATTATGATTATTATCATTTTTTTCATAATTTCTTTTATATTTATGCAAATTATGTTCAGCATCATCAGCTCTTTGTTTGTGTTTGGCACGAGATGTTGTTAATTTTGATAATGCTTCTACAAATTGTTCTCGATCACTTGCACTCATAGTTGCACTTGCTGCAGTATCTTTTGCTATTGATAATTCTTTTTCAATTGAATGCAAACGATTAGTTAAATGGGCTATTTCTGTACGCTATTATGATCACAGAAGTACAAAATAGTAGAAGGTAAATCGATGAAATGGGGAAACGTCGTTAGTGGATGTTCAGTGATTGAAGAATTGCAAGTAAAGATGTAAAGGATATAGTGTAGCGAATAATACCGCAGTGAATCAGTAAGATAGACAGACACTGCATATACATACCTGTCGCCTATTTTCATCATGCAATTTTGCTGATTCCAGTTCAGCCGTTTTCTTCGAATAAAGAGCATTATCTTTAGCCCTTATTAAACTTTCAATTCTCGTTTGTTCGCGAGTTAACTGAGTTTCTAAACCTAAATACTGTTTTTGCTTTTCTGCTAATACATCTTCATGACTATGTATAACATTTTTCATGCGATCTTGCAATTCTTTTCGCTCTTTTCCACTTTGAACTTGCAATGAATCAATCTGTTTTTTATAATTTTCAACCATAATGTTTTCAGCAGCCATGGCAGCAGAATATTTAGCCGCATAATCTGGATCATTTGGATCTAATGCAGAGATAACTCTATCTTTTGATGATTTAAAGTACAATGAGGCAGCATTTATATCATTTGTGTTATGAGAATATGTGCCACTGCTATCCCCATATGATGAAGTACCTTGACTATTCCCAGATCTGATTGAATCTTCTGCTCGTGCTTTTTCAATAATTTCTAATTTTTGTTTTAAATTATTAAATTCTTCTGTTCTTTTATCTAATTGTGTTTTTAATCTATGTACTTCAGACATATGACGCTGTATTAGCATATCGCTATCATTATTGGATTTCCCATCACCCTCTGTTATATTTGCAATTGGATTACATTTTATGTGTCTAGCTCTTGCCGCATATTGTAATGATGTTAATGTTTGTTGATAAAATGCTGCACTAAGACGTATTGTTGCTATCATCATTGTTTTTGCATTCCCACCAAGGGAATCTTTTAACATCATTGTTAATTTGCTATTACGGTAAGGTATGTGAGTAAGTTTCTTCATTTCCGGTGATTTATTCCCCCTAGTAGTAGAAGTTGCTGAATTAGATTGCTTGTCTGCGTTAACATTCATTCTAGATAATGAGTTCAATACATCACCAAGTACACTTAGTGCCTTATTGATTTGTTTTGCTTCTTCTAATGTTTGGCCTTCAGCTCCAGATAATTTCACACGTTCACTGCCAGCAAGATCAACTAAATTAATTTTTCCAACACGTGTTCTTGTTGTTGGCGTTTGATTAGTACCAGTAGTTGCTGCCGAATTATCTCCCGTGGTATCTAATACGACTTCTCTGGTCACAATCTCAAGGGTTAGCACAGTATGTGATCTAGATGATCTCTCATTCAAGTTAGTTGCTGCCGTGGCTCGAAGTCCGTATCCTCTATGTACTAGAGCAAGAGCTTCCTCTGCTGAACCAACAGGTGTATGTAGTGTTTGAGAGCCTGTTAAATGCATGCCCCTGACAGGATGTTCATGAAGTTTCAAACCACTGCTATTACTACCATTATTAGCAGATATGTTATTATAATCACCAGGCACTTCACTTGCTAGCAAATCGTAAAAAGTATTGTTATATAATTCAACAAATGTCAAAAACACCATAGCAGCACTTTCTTTATTTATAGTAGTATTTGCTGCAGCCTGATGGCGTAAATGGGAGAATACTCTGTGTAAGGTTCTAGGAACAATACCTGCGTTAGAATTAGCTAGAGTAGCAGTACTAGAGCTATTCGATGCTCCTAATGCAACGGATTGTCCAGAAATTGTATGTGTCTTACCACTTCCTGTCATACCAAATGCAAATATTGTAACATTATATCCAAGAAGACTTTCATCAATAAGATCTTGAACATGGGTAAATACTTCCTCCTGTGTTGTATCTCCTTCAAATACTTTATCAAATGTATATTGATGTGAAATATCTGCAATACCATTCTCTCTGTGGCGATGTAATGAAACTACGTTCCCATTAGTCACAATGCTGTTCTGCTTACCGGGGCTGCGACCACTGCCACTACTTGATACCTCTGCTGATTCAGGTCGCACTCTGAGTGCAACTCGTATAGCATTCATTCTTTCTTAAAATCGTAAATATAAGTAGTATTAGTGATATTAATTCAAGAAATGTACCAGAATGTAGTTAAACCTTTTAAAAAAGAAGAAAAGGGTTGTGACGGACGTCGACCGATCTTTTTGGAATTTGTATTTCACGTGTGTCATATCTCCTTTGGATTGAAGAAATTGCACATAGCACTCAATCATGGCTGATTCAGATCCATCATTGGAGCGCACTTTTCGTGGACATCGCAATTATGTGTCCTCATTAAGTTTTAGTCCCACTTTGAAGCAGCTGGCTTCAGGGTCAGGAGATAATTGCATTATGCTTTGGAATTTTAAACCTGCTCTTAGAGCTTTTCGTTTCATTGGACATAAGGTAGGTATCGTATCTTCGTATGTGTGTTAACGAAGGTATCATATGTAGATTAAGGCTTACAGATGATTCTAACTCATCCTACTCTTTTTTTGCCACCTCTGCTACTTTTCCCTTTTAATCATATGTATCATTTACTTTTTATATCTGAACCTATGTGCACACACAATTAATAACTAATTAAATCATAGGGAGTTGTAACTGATGTAAAGTTTTCACCTGAAGGTGACGTTCTTGCTTCTGCGTCAAAAGATAAGACAGTACGTCTATGGATTCCAAGTGCTAAAGGTGAAGCAGTTACCTTAAAAGGTCATACAGGAGCTGTACGCAGTGTCCGATTTAGTAATGATACCCGTCATTTAATTACGGGTTCTGATGATAAAACAGCTAAAATTTGGACCTTGCCAAGTAGAAAATTCGAATGCTCGCTTGTCGGCCATACAAATTGGGTTAGATCTGCTGAATTTAATCCTGATGCTAATTGGGCTGTTACCGGTGGTGATGATAAACTCGTAAAATTATGGGATGTTGGTACACATAAAGAATTAAATACATTCTTTGATCATAATGATTGTGTAAATCAGGTGGCATTTACTCCCGATGGTAACGGTATTGCTGCTTGCAGTGCTGACAATAGCATTAAAGTATGGGATGCAAGATCACGTAATTTAATTCAACATTATCCTGCACATGGTGATAGTGTTACTAGTTTTAGTATTCATCCTTCTGGTAATTACCTGTTATCAAGCTCAAGAGATGCTAGTTTAAAAATTTGGGATTTACGTGAAGGTCGATTAATGTATTCATTACAAGGGCACAACGGCCCCGTAAATGCGTGTGAATTTAGTAATGATGGTACATTTTTTGCAACAGGTGGTGCAGATCAATTAGTTATGGTATGGAAGTCAAATTTAATACATGGAATTGAACCAGAGGTGGAATGGGGTGTTCCCGCTGAAAGTAAAGTGAAACCTATACCGAAAGTAACAAGAACACGCCCTGTTAATTCAGCTAGTAGATTAAGCGGTGCTGTATCTGGTTCATCTGGAAGTCCTAGTTTAAAGGGTTTATTATTAACACAAAGTAAGCCTATGCCTGAATCGCAAGGCCCTTACAGTCCAAGCGCAAGTCAAAGTAAAATTCCAGTTTCAAAACGGTCTGTAACACAAAATGCTTCTAAAGCTGCTGCTGCTGTGCCAACACCACGTTCACCAGCAGGTGTGCGATCCTCACGTGCTGAGGTTGGATCCCCAGTTCGCCCTCCAGTAGCACCATCACAAAATGAATCTTCAACATCTAGTACCTCTACTCCTGGTATTGAACAAACATTAGGACGTATTTTGGGTCAGTTAGACCTTGTTACAAAAACTATTATATCAATGGAAAATAGATTAACTATCAATGAAGATCGTGTAACTAATATGATTGCATCAGCCGGTGCAGGAGGTGCAACTGATACCAGTCAATTCTTAGAAGCTGGTGCATTTGATGAAGATGATGATTAAACACTACGATACGATGTGAAGTTATTTTTTAGTAGTCAAGCTAAGAGTACAGTACTGGGTATGGTTTGTGTCGAGGAAAGGTTTGTTCAAAAGTGCACCTCATCCAATCTCGTTCTTTTTTCTGCTTCCGAGTGATCTATGTCTGGTCAAACGAAATAATTACAAGATCAACATCAATCAGAAAGGATTGAAAATGTACATAAAATGGTAACTTTACCTAATAAATTAAGTATGAAAAACTCTATGTACATTTCTATAACATTATTAACGACGATGCTGCTGCGACCATGATGTACGGCCACCCCCAGCGCTACTACCTCGGTTATGATTTTTAAGTGATAAATTCTTGTTACTCCTATTGTAAGAATCACTGTTACCACCATTATGGTTACTGACACTACTATTGTTGCGATGTAAAGCAGGCTGGGCATGTTGAGACCGCTGCTCTCCTGCTGATGGAGGGTGTCCACTACTGGTATTACTGTGGTCACCTATTGGTTCAAAGGGTATACTAGCAGGTACCGTATTATTCACTTCTCCTAGTTCTAATAATGACATTGATAAATCATAATCAACAAGTTGTGCTTTTAATTGAACTTGTGTCCAAACATCGTGCAAACCTATAATTGTAGGAGGTTTAGGTTCCTCACGTTGTTTGAAGGCGCTGTCTTGTCGGAACAGTATGGCCTTATTATCATTACAAGTAGATAATGATTCCACATGTTGACGTGATTGCGATGAATTACTGACGGTGATTCTGGTATCTTTTTTTGTGTATTTATCTTGACGACGAATATCCATCTTGTCGTTATGTTGATATGGTGGTCCTCCACTATGTGACCCTTTACCTTGTGCACGCACGTCACGTGGATCATGTCTTGGTGATATTGCTTGGTCGGATCCACCGCCGCCACGATTTCCTGTATTCCCACCGCGATCGTCGTCTCGTTTATGCCTATCGTTGTTGTATTGCTGCTGATGTCTTTGACTACTTTGGCCATGTCCATAAGATTGTGTGCGTCCATCTCGAGAATCTTGTCTGTTGGGAGCACTACTACCTCCTGCTTGCTGAGATTTCTTGGACACCGCATTGGGTGACACTTTACTCAAATTTGGTCTCTTTTGTGGTCTTTCATCAGTTACCTCCCCTTCTTCTTCGCCTTCTTCGAGACCACCACGGGCAGCACCCATGCTAAATGCGCTACTATTTCGCTTCCTCTGCATTATCTTCCCCTGAAAGTGAAGTGTCCTACTCTCGGTTATAATATACTCTTACACCAGCAGCTAAAACCACAAAATCACCATAAACAATAATCAATGACAATAACACAATAAAATGAAATTTACTTTCAAAATAAAAGTGAATGGGATCCTCGCGACCGACTTGGTCACGTCGTCGTCCACGACTAATTCAAACCACACATTTTTCCTCCCAAGGACAATACTATATCTAATTACTCCCTAGTATATCTTATTATTGCATATTTTACAAAATTATGCTTCGGAGTGCTGTCTTTCGAAGAAGGACGTCTTCTTCACCGTGTTTGCAAGCTGGGACTTTTCAGGGACGAGGCAGTCTTCGTTTGAGGTTTAGCAGTCGTGTTGAAGAATATGAAAGAAAGACACCCCATGAACACGTGCTATTGAGGCCTGGTATGTATATAGGGCAAGTTGAGCCATCGACAAGTGAGATGTGGGTATATGATGCTGAAAACACTGCGATGACCAAAGAGCAGGTCAGCTATAGCCCAGCATTACTTAAGATTTTCGATGAAATCCTTGTTAATGCAGCAGATAACTATCAGCGTGGTGAAAAGATGTCGAAGATTGATGTTAATATTACTAAAAAAGGTAAAACAGGTCTACGTATAACTGTGAAAAATGATGGCAAAGTAATCCCCATAGCAGTTCATGAGAAAGAGAACATGTATATACCTCAACTGATTTTCGGTAATTTACTAACAGGTTCTAACTTTGATGATACTAAAGCTGCACTTACTGGCGGTCGTCACGGTTACGGCGCTAAGTTAACGAATATATTCAGCAAATTATTTGAAATTGAATTATATAATAAAAAAACAAAACAACAATACAAACAAGCATGGAAAAATAATATGTTTGTATGTGAAGAACCTGTTATGAGCATTGGGGCGAGCAATGGAAGTAATGATAATCATAATTACACAAGTATTACATTCGAACCAGATTTAACTAAATTTGGTTTTGGGAGTCAAAGTAAACTCAATGAAATACAAACTGCTGCTTTGGATGGGACTATTAAAATGATGGAAAGAAGGGTTGTAGATATTGCAGCATGTTGCGGTACAACTAAGGATAGTGTTGTTGTTAAATTAAATGGAAAAGTTATACCTATTACTGGATTTGAAAGCTATGTTGGCTTATTCAATCGAGGAGTAGCCCTAAGTTCTCTGCGTTCCAGTGCAAGCGCTGCAGATGACATAAAATATGATAATATTGATGCTGTGAGCAATAATATCACATATATACGTGCTAATGATAGATGTGAAGTAGCTGTTATGTTAGCACCAAGTGGTACCTTTGAGCAACATTCATTTGTGAATAGTGTATGGACTCCACGTGGTGGCTCTCATGTAAATGTCATAGCATCCCAAGTAACTAATGCTATAGAAGAAGCCATTAATAAAAGAGATAATGGTAAGAATGCTACAAATCATATGATACGTAATAGAATGATGATATTTGTTAGATCATTAGTTGAAAATCCACAATTCGACAGTCAGGCAAAAGATTCATTGGCAACATCAAGTTCACATATTTCTCAGTGGTTGTCTTTACCTACATCGTATTTGAAGAAAATCTGTTTAAACAGTGGAATTGTTGATGAAGTAATGAGTGATTTAGATGCAAGAGAAAGAAGTAGACTCGTGAGAGCCACAAGTAACAAAGGGACCAGTAAACGTGTTGACGTACCCAAATTAGAAGATGCTCATTTTGCAGGTACTGATCGTGCTGGTGAATGTAGTTTAATATTAACTGAAGGTGATAGTGCAAAAGCATTAGCAGTGGCTGGTTTAGAAGTATTAGGTAGAGATAAATATGGCGTATTACCATTACGTGGTAAAATATTGAATGTACGAGGAGTATCATCTAAAATTATGACTAATAATGTCGAACTGACAAATTTAATAAAAGCTTTAGGTTTACAATTTGGTAAAGTATATGAAGGTACCAATACTGCTAATGCAGCTGTTACAAGTAGTGGTGGTATTGGTGGTGCAAATTCATCTTTTATCGATGGAGCTGACAGCGATAGTGTACTTGGTGTACATGGTCAGGGAATGCGATACGGCAAGGTACTCATTATGACAGATCAAGATCCGGATGGCGCGCATATTAAAGGTTTATTAATAAATTTTTTTCAACATTTTTGGCCATCATTACTTGATGTACCAGGTTTTTTACAACAATTTATTACACCATTAGTTAAAATTAAATCTATTGGTAATGGAAAAGGAAATAAAAATGGCACAGAACTTCATTCATTTTATTCTGTACCAGAACACGAAGCATGGATACGACAAGTAGAAAAAGAGGCTGCTGCTGCTGCTGCTGCTGATGCTGATAAAGAAGAACTTGATGGTAATGAGACATCAAGATCAGATTCAAAGAAATCATCAACAAATGTGGGAAAGTTGAAACATAGTAGTAAATATCAAGTAAAATACTATAAAGGTTTAGGAACATCTACTGCTGCAGAAGGTAGAGAATATTTTAGTGATTTACCAAAACATCGCAAAATATTTTATAGTGCGAAAGAATCATTGGATCACACTCATCCTATAGGTATTGATGGACAATCGCTAGATACAGCAGGTATAGTTGATTTAGTATTTAATAAAAATAAAGCAAAAGAAAGAAAGGATTGGTTAGCTAACAGGTTTAATCCTCATGAGTATAGTGATCCTGCTAAACGCCAAATATCAGTTCATGAATTTATAGATACGGATTTAATGCAATTTAGTCACGCTGACAATGTGAGATCATTACCAAATGTTATAGATGGCTTAAAACCTGCTCAAAGGAAAGTTTTATATGGTTGTTTTCGTAAGAAGTTAACCAATGGAGAAGAAATGAAGGTTGTACAATTAGCAGGTTATATAGCAGAACAAACTGCATACCATCATGGTGATACATCGTTACATGCAACTATTATTAATATGGCACAAGATTTTGTTGGTAGTAATAATTTACCGTTATTAACTGCTGGTGGACAATTCGGTACTCGCGCCAAAGGAGGCAGTGACTTTGCTTCCCCAAGGTATATTTTTACTGGTTTAAGCCCATTAGCGCGATTATTATATCCAGAAGAAGATGATAATTTATTAGATTATAATTGGGAAGATGGCCAACAAGTGGAACCTGTGTTTTTTGCACCTATATTACCAACATTACTTATTAACGGGTCTTATGGTATCGGAACAGGATGGAGTACATTAATACCACCACATAATCCTCTAGTTGTTGCGGAGCATACAGCAAGACTTATAAGAGGTGAAAGTGTGACCCATGCACCATTAGAGTTACCTATGCCAGGAAAAGGGCGCCCAAGAAAACATCCATTAAAGGATTCATCATTATTACACCCATGGATACGTGGATTTACTGGTGATATTGATCGTGTGCGTGATAGTCGAGGTTTGACATACCGTACACGTGGTAAAATTAATCGTATTAGTAAAACAATATTAGAAATAGATGAATTACCATATGGTAGTTGGACAGAAGATTATAAGCAAGTTTTATTAAAATTAAATGAAGAGCAAGAATTTAAAAGATTTACAGAAGATCATACACATAAATCTGTAAAATTTACGATAGCAGGATCAAAACATCAATTAGATGGATTATATGGTGAAAAGCCTGATGATATATATACTAAACTGCGTTTGGAGGGTCCATTGAGTATGAGAAATATGCATGCATTTAATTGCAATGGTCAAATACAACACTACATGTCGGCGGAGGCAATCGCTGAAGAGCATTATGATACTCGTCTTATGGTATATAATAAACGAAAAATATATTTAAATAAGAAATTAAATTATGATGTTATTATAGCGAATAATAAAAGTAGATTTGTTCGAGAATTATTGAGCGGTCGACTGGAGTTACTGCCATCGGGGGGTGCACGTACTACTGAATTAATATCATCATTAAAATCTGCTGGTTTTATAACTAATAGTCAATTAAAAGATCTTGCAGCAGATGTGACAAGTGGTGAAACAAATAGCAGTAGCAGCAACAACACTGAACAACCAGCTGTATCAGATTACAAATATCTATTGGATATGCCTATACAATCATTAACAGAAGAAAGAGTTGTTGCATTAGATAAATCTGCAGAAGATGCTAGATTCAAATTAAATCATTTATTATCAAGTTCACCAGAAGATTTATGGATGAGAGATTTAGATAAATTTATCAATACAGCTAATAAAAAAAAGGATTTATTTTAAAGAGAATGTATTTGGACATGAAGATATTGTATTGTATTCATCATGGAATATAATATATATATGAGAAGAAGGATTGAATAAGCTTAAATGCACACAGATGTTTTAATTACTTTTTGTTTGTAGATATTGTATAAAATAATGTCATTATTACAATATTATTTCTATTTTTTCATGAATAATAAAGTTGAATTTACAAAGCCATAAGGCCAATGCGGCTGGATGTAATCCGTTACAAGACCGTCTACAGGATATGTATCAACATCATACAGCGAAGGTGTGCTACATGAACATCCAGCTCCAGTTGTTTCAGCAGTAGTAGCACCCATATCCCCACAAAAACCTTGAGTAATTTTAGTCAATGACGAAATGTCCAATTTAAGATCCCTTTTCCGATATTCCATAGAATTTTTTTTATAATCACTTTTTTGTGATGGCACATACATACGTCCTGTATTACTCTTCATATAATTAATATGACCAATATTACCATATTTAGCATAGTCTTGAATAGATTTTAATAATTTCTGAAATAAAAATGAGTGAACAAATTTTGATTTTCTTTGATTATTATTGTTGGTCAAATTATCGATAATTTTGTGTATATTATTATGATTATTATTATTATCAAATAATTGAAATAAATCATTAGTATATAAATTATTGATTTCATATGGATCATTTTGTAAATCAAACATTTCAAATGGTTCATTTTTATCATCTAATATAAATTTATAATTATTCCAGTAGGCAGCAGTGGCACGTGGCCCTTCATAGTCGTTATGCCAGTACACAACTCTATCTAATAATAATTGTGATTTTTTATTTATTTCTAATTTGGTGATGTATTTTGCTGTATCTGTTATTTCAGCTGCTGCAGCAACTGATGATGATCTTATATTCTTCTTACCTTTATCATGGATTATATGATTATTAGCATCAATTTCATATGACGACTTCGGAAGTAATTCTGACATTAGACTCATTCCATCCAATCGAAACTTTTTGGGTACAGAAATCTTTGCTGCATCTAAAAACGTTGGCAATAAATCAGTGCTATACCCAAATGTACTTATATTTTGACCTTTTGGTATGTGATCGATCCATTGTACTATAGTAGGCACCCTGATCCCACCTTCATATACGAATCTCTTGTTACCCCGCAGACCTGCAGTGCTATATAATCTGGGCCAATTCGACCATTCAGGCCACGGATTATTTTCTAAATATTTTAATTCAATGGATCCAAAATCCATTTCTGGGCCATTATCAGAAGTAAATACAACTAATGTATTTTTATCAATATTTAACTCTTTTAATGTATTTAACACATATCCAAGAGCTTTATCCATCGAACTAATCATTGTCCGATAGATCGACAAGTCATGTGTATGACCTCTATCGACAATTTTTAATGATTTTTTACATTCATTTGATATTTTATCACAAATAGATGTTGTACTTGAACAATATCGTGATTTCATTTTTATAATATGGTTTTTATCATTACATGATGGATATTTATCAGCATCGCTATCAGATGGTATTGGACCATAATAATCTTTACCATCATAACCTGGTAAGTATTCCCATGGCCCATGTGGAGCATGAAACCATAACTGTCCATAAAACGGTTTATTGTCTTTTACAGCTGATTTTATCATTCTGACGGCATGACCAGCTTCACAATCACTTAAGGTCATAGCTCCAGGAGAACCATCCGGTTGCAAACCATCTACAAATCCACCATATTTATCTAATTGTACATCATTATGTAATAAATGTTGACAACCTCGTGAATATAACGTTTTTTTCACTTGTAATTCATTCTGACGTGGTGCACCTGGGCCATCTAATATGCTGACATATTCATCAAAACCTTGTTGGTTGGGGCCGGGGTGTGGGCATCGACGTGAGCCCGGCAAAGTACCATTAGATTCTCGATGTTTATCACTATTTAGTTGTCGCATTGTTAAGTCATCATTACGCATTCCACCTAAATGCCACTTACCACTATGAAATGTAAAATATCCCTGTGATTTAAACGCTTCCGCTACTGACGGTGCTTGTGGAAGCCAATCATCACGGTTACTTTTACCACGTATACCATACTCATAAACAGCTTTTATTCCACTTCTCCATGGATTCATGCCAGTTAATATTGATGCCCGAGTAGGTGTACATGTTGTTGCACTTGCATGAAAATTTGTAAGGGTTGCTCCCCGAGATGCCATAGCTTGTAAATTTGGTGTGATAACACCATTGCCTGTAAACGGTACAACAGATGTATCACCCCAACCAAGATCATCAGCTAAAATTAATAAAATGTTGGGTTGGATACCAGTGGTTACTTTATTGGTAGTGTCAGATGCGCGACAAGAACTTGCAAAGAGCACTAGAAAAAAGAGTACGAATTGAGCGGATCCAAATACATACATTTTGCTATAATGAGACAGCTAGTTATTAAATGTAACCGCGAATATGAAACTCAGGATACTCTTGTTCTGTGTGATGTATGAGAATATGAAGCCTTCGCCTTCAAATAAATGTACTCCCACGATCTTTTACACAAATATTCACCTGCCTATTTGTGTAACAACTCCTCCTCAAAGCTCCTCTTGCCCTAGCACCCTCTCTGTGCACTCTAATCCAATACAGAAGGCCCTAAACTCCCCTTGCTGCTCTTCCAAGGTAATGGAACACCGGCGGTCGTTCCTGGGTCTTGATTTGACAGATTCCGGTCCTTAAGACCCTATAATGCAGCATGATACTACTGAGAACAACTCTGCTCGAGACTTCTTTGCGCGGGTGGAGGCAGGTCTGGTGGCGGACATTCTGAGCCACGTCCCTGTGGCAGAGGTTCCTCCCATTCTCGTCTTCTGGGGAGAAGACGCGCAATTCAGAGACAGGTGGCCGCAGATCCGCCGCATCATGCGCAACACGTGGCCCGCACTATCAGGTGTACTAGAGGTGCAGTGGG
>JACKZZ010019043.1_pt1 | contig 19979 bp, 13 predicted proteins | sample 8027871 | NCBI WGS metagenome assembly JACKZZ01 (sample SAMN15724774, study PRJNA655200) | protist metagenome | isolation source: fluorescence activated cell sorting (FACS) single amplified genomes of... | place: USA: West Boothbay Harbor, Gulf of Maine | collected 2000-07-19
TGTCCGCGGATGTCTCTTCGGAGGTCTCGGTGTCTGCGCCAGAGGACGCGGCTGAGAATGAAGATGCGAAGAAAACGGATGGGAAATCCGATGAGAAAGCGGATGGGGATAAGAAAGCAGACACGGATGGGAAAACCGATGAGAAAGATGAGGATAAGAAGAAAGAAGAGGAGAAGCAGCCCTCGCCAAAGAAGAAACCCGGATCCAAGAAGAAGGAATGGGTCAGCGACTTTGTGCTACCGACGGAGGCGGAAGATGTGAGAAATTTTATGAAATACTGATAAGCCTCATCATCATGTGCGCGGTATACTGTGTAATTGTTATACGATTGAGCATGAGTTACTTAGTATATTAAATCTGAGTGCAGGTGGTAGAGTTCAGTTGATCGAATACGTCGCGCGCAGTCGACTCGTCATCACCGAATAATTTTTATTTCCGAAATTCTCTCCAGAAAAAAGACATGGCCAAGTTCGACGAAAGCGATGACGAGGACGATGATGATTTATATGTGGAGGGACAGCTGTATATGACGTATCCGATTAGGGGGAAGTGAGGCTATCATACATGCGCTGTGCTCTACAGGAGGTACCCGCTCAATACCAAATGTTGCGGTGGTTTACCCGCGTAGTTCGTGTGACTAGGACGTGTGAGGATTGGTCGTGTGATGAGGTAATTACTGAAAGGGAGGCTGCACAGAAGCGCCAAAATTAGAGGGGCACGGTATGAGGGAATTGAAACGACATCCGGTACAAGGTTTAATTAAGAGTAACTGATATTGTCGAATTTTGAATGAGGCAGGACCACATAGTAAAGTTCAAACTCAAATTCATAACGAAATTCTGATTCAAGTCACCCATTGAGAGACTCCTGGTTGCAGCACCACTGCGTACTATGGTACTTATTTAAACGTCGACCCCGAGGAGTGACACTCGAGAAGGAGGTTGGCACTATAAGATTGAAGAGAGCCAATGAGAGTCATGTCTTCCGATTGAAGCTATGTCCTTCAAGTGAATCCACACAGACACAGATCGTTTATCAGGTTACCCGTGATTTTCAACTACTATGAGTATGAATATCAGATTTTTTTCCTCCGACGATCTTGTCGTCTTGAGGCGAGACGTGGATTTGATGACATGCAGAGATGGCAGTCATGTGGAATCAGAATCAGCGCATTCATGTAGAGAGTGAAGTCATATCATCAATCATCATCCAGAAAGTCCCGCAGTTATGTCTGTACGTATTGTTATCCATTCTAGAAAGCCACGAGAATTACATTTCTCAATCATTCCATCATGCATTTATGTTCGCGAAACATTCAACATGTACTTACTCACATTCGAAACAGCAATGTCGCATTCGACAATCATATGCGACAATCTGTTGCTTCCGAAGTCAGGTCTATCACTTACTACTGGATAGAGGCGAGGTCCAGAAGCACGACTGCTGCTAGTCTGCTCGTCCAAGTCATATGGACTTGGGTTAGTCCCACAAGTTCTGCGAGGAAAGTTTCGCGAGATTTTTTTCAAAACAAAATTTCGGCGAAAATCCCGCTTAGTTTTTCTTTTCCATCCGTTTGCAAGACGGTTGGCATTACTAAACCCGTTACAGGTGGATCGATCCCTAGATCGAGACAGCGGGTGAGACCCGGTCTGTTAAGTATTTTCCGTTGTTCTGGCTAAACCGCTCGAAGTGATTTCTATCATTTCTTGTTGATCTTGAAGAGATAAAAGGGATGATCGATGGGTACACAGAGGGTCGAAAGCAAAGCGGTCTGGTTCTGTGAGGCCCGCGGGAGTGCGGAAGTTCAAATTTAAGGTGGTATCCAGTTCGTGTAGTTTACTCTCAATTCAGACGAGTCGAGCCTGCGATAACATCCACTCTGAAGAATCGTTCAGGGACACTGCGACTCGGTCAAGCCCTGACTAGCACTAACTCAATATAAAGGAATCGAACACCGGGGGAAATTAGTTTGAAAAAATCAAAAAGATGTTATCCCTCATTCCATTCGGCAGCACCGCCGCGTACTATCTGGATACGGTTAATCCACTGCTCCTCTCAATAAATTGCGTCTTAGGCTCGAATTTCCCGGTGCTGTTTGGCAGCAAGGATTCTGCACCAAATAATCGGAAAGCAGATGTCGATGACAGGGAAGAAGATCCGGCAGCAGACGACCCTGCAGCGAAGGAAGCTGGGTCGAAAAATAGTAACAGGGGAGCTGACGCGCGAATGTTTTTGATGTACTGGATCGTCATGAGCATCGCGGGATGGGTGTTGGATATGGTGAGGACAGTTTACGGTGAGGGCGGTTCAACTTGTGTTGCGCGGCGCAAAGTCGCAATTGAATTCTGTGTAGCACTGGGCGTGCTTCAAATCTATCATTTGTCTCCTCTAATGAAATTGCTCCGTCTAATAAACAAAAATCTCTCCAGCTCGCCGACTACATCCCCCTGGTTGCCGAGATCAAGCTGGTATTGGTCCTGTGGCTTTACCACCCCGAATTCCGCGGAGGGCTCATTGTAGCGGATTTGGCGGTAAGTATTGCTACTCATTGACAGCATCGAATGACACCTTCCCCAGCAAAATGAAAATCTGAGTCTGAGTTCGAATTCCATGCAATGATTTGATTTCGAAGTTCATTCGGAAGCGGTAAATACGATATGGCATGCACTTGAGAATCGCTTTAAAAACGTTCATCCAGGTAAGCAAAGGCTGGAAAGAAATCGAGCCTCACGTCGGCAAGTTTTTGAAGACACCGGTTCAAGCGAGTTCGTCAAGCAAGTTCGATAAGGCTCAGGATGAATGAGGCTGGAAGAAGGGTTCACAAATCAAGTTCCGAACCCAGCGGGTACTGACGAAATCGTTAAGCAAAGCCTAGGCGGGCTGTGGCAGACCGTCTGCAGAATTTATTAGGCGGACATTTCAGATGTCGCAATCTATGGTTTACAAATGAACAGCGCGAGAGTTTGGCGGCCGCGCGAGACGCAGATAGTGAGAGTAAGCGCCTCATCTGCTGGAATACACAAAAACTCGACAGCGATAGTGTACCGCTTATGTGGTCCCCGAGTGACTGACAAACCATTGGTTTTTTTTTCCAAGTGAATAATCACGAAAACAGACGGCAAGCGTCACATATTAATCTGATCACGAAAACATAAACCGCTTCTTCTCTGAGTAACTATTTCACGTAATGTGTGGGTGGGTGTCTTTCACCACGGCCTTTGTGCGGCAACAATCCTTCGGCGGGACTCTGTTTGTGGTTGCGCTCGTGCGGTGTGTCTGACTCTGCGTGTAAATTGTTGTCGCCGCGATGGTGAGTATTTATCCGGGTGATCCAGAGTGCTTTCATCATCGAATACCGGGTCCATTCATTTACCCAGTCTCACTAGCAATATTTGTTCCTCATAGCCAGAGAAAGTTACAGTATGTACTAAATTTATTGTCCTGATTCAAGCTTTCAATTCAAGATGCCCCGTCGGCGTATATGTGGTGCGTTACGTGGCGCACGCGCGTTGCATGCATGTGTGCTGAGTCTGTTTTGGGGCGGTTACATGGGGTTGGAACTGAAGAAGAAGTCGCATTTACAAGGCAATTCTCTGCACGCAAATCCCGTGCAAGCAAGTCTATTCAATCCTCCATCGAACGCTCCATCCAACACCCCCTTCCGCAGCACCTTCAATACGCTTCAAGCCCTGAATGCACTAAACCTGAGCAGGACGCTCAACACGCTGAATCTGAATAATGTTAATACTCAGTCAGTCGACAAATTGAAATCGGTGCGGAAGTCGATCTTCAACAAATCCGTGCATCAAAACAAATCGGTGAATCAAAATTACGATGCGAACACTCACACCACAGTCTTCAGCACCACGAGATTGCGATCGCCGCCTCCCGAAGCAGGCCTGAGCTCCGCTCCGCTCCGATCACCTGAAACCCTGAGATCGCCGTCATGGAGATCGCCGCCGGTTGTCAGTTTCGTCGGCGGAAGTGGTTTTGACAGTGGTGTCGATAATGATTTTTATATTAAATCCAAGAATTACGACACTAACGTCAAGTTTCGCAACGCTAACAGGTCTTCCCAGGATGCAGCGAAAAACTCTCAGAATTCTTTTGGCAAGGTAGGAGCCGGGGAGCAACTTCAAGCCAGTGAGCCAGGGAACAGGGAGCCAGGAAGCAAGTTCAAGTTGTCCACGAGCGGACAGCTGGAAAAAGTGTCTTCTCCTCACTCTCCAGAAATAATAATTGATGAGCAATTTGAGTCTTCTGGCCAAACGGAGTCCGAACTTTCTGAAGGGATTCAAGTTGATAGTAGTGGGTCGCAGTGTGGAGAGCGAAGGGAGAAGTCTGGGGACTGCACGGAAAGTCTGAAAGCAGTTGGGGGCCGAAGGGAAGAATCGGAAGTAACAGCGTCGGTTGTCATTGACCCAGAGGTGACAATCAAGCAGGTTGGAAAGTCAGGGTTACAGCAGGCTGGAGAGTCTCAGTCACTGTCAGGCAGCGAGTCTGAACATGACATTGAGATGCTGTTTGGCTCTTCGAAGGGGAGCGAGCGACCTAGTGCCAGTGGGCTCAGGAATCAGAGTCCAAAACCGAACAGCTTCACGCCTCCTATTTTTTCTCGTGTCGAGGTGCCCTCGTCTCCGATCCTGTCTCACAATTCTGAATCTTCCATCCCATCCGCTCAGGGCTCTGTGCAGGATACTAATGTCATCCACCTTCTCGATCGATACACGTCTGAGACACCGATTGACTCCAGCGTATCTGGCAACAATCACGAATGCAGCATATCAGGGAACAATCACCAATTATCAATTATTAGAGAGGATTCGGAACTCGATCTGCATGGCAAGAGGCTCTTCTCGGAACGGGGTGTGGATAACGGCGCAGACTCCTCAGGGGAGGGAGAAGTGGACGGCGTGGAGGAATACTATAGTAACGGAGAAGGGCTTCATCCTAAGGATCTTTTTGCGCGGAAGCTCGTGAAAATAGTCGAAGACACGAAGGAATCGAGAGTGAAAATGCGGGACGCAATGCTCAGGAGTGAAACAGGGGAAGATGCAGAGAAGGTTTATCAGGATATCGAGGGGATGCTTAAGCGGGCAAAGCTATCGATGGCGAAGGAGTACAAGCATTTCAAGAAGGTTGGGATCTTGAAACTGAATCAGGGAAAAGGAGAAGACGAAAAAGAAGATAACAAAAAAGACGAAGAAGGATCCAAGCTGCAGGGCCAACAGTCTGCTCAAGTCCACTCTGACAAAGTCCAGGATAAGCCTAACGTGGTGACATCACTATTTTTGAAAGCGAAAGCGAAATGGAACGGAGCTTCGGCGTTGTCGATGCTGCAGGCGAGCGATCGTCAGGGAGTCGCCGACCCCCTGATCGCGAACGAGTCACTGTCAGAGTCTCAATTTGAATTTGAATTGGAGTCAGCGTTAGAGCGAGGAACACCCACACGAGCAGTGACGAAAGCAGCACAAGGCGCGCAATCGCCGCCAAGGGAAGGACCGGCAGAACTCGAAGGTCAACGAGCAATAAACAACGCGATCGTCGCGATCATGGAGAGGGCGAGAGCTATGATAGAAATTCTGGGTGACAGTATTCATGCTGATTATCTCGAGCTCCAGGGGGATTTTCGTCGGAGCCTGAAAATGTGGGAGGAGGCACTCGAGCGGAGGTGGCGAGTGGTTCGGAGGGTCGGGCGACTGAGGGCCGAGGCAGTGACTGCCGCAGGAAGACTGAAACCTGATAATAACATCCGAAAACCTGATCTCCGAAAGCCGAAATGGAATCAGCAAATAGAGCAACAACGTGACGACAATATGTCTGACATCTCTTCTGATGGCGCGTGTACGATCTTTGGTTTAACTCCCGTGCAGGATTTGGAAAAAGACGCAGAAGAGCACCTGCAATTTACACAGTGGCGGTGGAACCTGCGGAACGTGCTGACTCGTGCGAGCATCCTGGATGGTTCAGACCGTCACACCCTCGCGGAGGCGCTCTTCAGCAGTAAGGATAATACGGGTCCATCAAGTATGAACTTGGATTACGGATGCATGCTATAGTATTGTGCAGTAAATTAAAACTGAGAACTCCTCGCCAAGACTGCAGTCGGGAAGTTATCATATCGTAGTATAATACTGCGCGATCGTAAGGTACACTCGGCCCATGGAGCCTCCCCAAACTCGGAGACGTCTACTTTCTCGCCGTGAACGAGATGGCGGCAGCTCGGCGGAAAGGGTGGTTGATACGTGCAGGTGAGTCAGGATCTTCTGATGGAGATCTAGATCATCTACGATCCGATCAAGATTTAATTCACCAGTGGAGCGACGCGCGAGAAAGGTGGAAGCTGTTTAAGTGGGTTTGTGAGGGCAGCAAGGACTTTTTTGGGGCAGCGGGGGAAGCAGTAGACTCAGAGAAGGAGGAAGAGAAAGGAGAAAAGGATGACTTGAACAAGAGTTTTCTGGGGTCCACGTTTTTGGAGTCTAAGTTGGAGGTTTTTCACGGGCAATTTAGGTGCGAAATCGCCGATGCGTATGTGAGCGAGGCTCGCGCAGAAGCAGCGGAAGCAGAAGCCAGGATTGCTCTGACTCAGGATTTTCTTCAACTAAATCAGCAAAGTCAAGTCAGCCAAGTCGAAGACGCGCAATTCAAATTGGTGGAGGAGAAATGGGGAGAATATAGACCGGATCAACACGAGGATGGAAAAGGCCCGCGCCGCCATCGCTATCTGGGACAAATCCGCACAGTGTCGGACAGGAAGCGCGCGACGGTGGTCGGCCTGTGGCGAGAAGCCGGGGAGTGGTGGGCAAGGGCAGTGGAGAGTTGGGAGGGTATATTATCGGAGGATGCCACGGAGGGTGTTGACAGAGAGGATAACAGCGAGGATAACAGAGAAGATAACAAGAATACTAAAAGCCAGTTCGCAGAGATGGAGGGCGGCGAGCTGGGGGATCACAAAAGCGAGACGGATCGTAATAGTGAAATGCTAATGGAAAATTTCAAATGGGAGGGTAACAGGGTGCAAGAGAATAATCAAGATGATCATGTGATACTGGTGGGCGCGGACTGTGCGAAGCAATTTCAATTTGGGTGCGGGTTTTGCTCCGGTCTCAGGGGTCTCAGTCTGAGTTCCGTGGTGAAAGGTGGCACTGACCCGAAGATTCAAAGTGACTGCAACAGCGGCAGCGACCGTAATGGCGGTAGTGGCCACCGGATCAGCCCCCCTCTGAGAAACATCGCCGTAATAGACAAAGCCTACGCAACGAAAAGGTTGGAGACGATAAGGGATTTGATACGGTTATCAGATTTGAATGGTCCAGGTTCAGTGAACCGCAAAGTCGGGAACAATAAGGTTCATAATACGAGTCAGATTGTGAGTCGGTGCGTCGATGTGAGGGATCTTCATCTCGCCGAGAAGCAAAGCAACGTCGTCGATAATCTCGTCCACACGCAAGATGGACTTGTCGAGAAGCCAGCGCCATGGAACAGTCCCAGATGGACTGCCATGAAGGACAAAATCCTGGGGATGAAGCTGATCGCGAAAGCGAAGCCTGCGAAGGTGCAGAAAGAAATGAGTGATGCAGAAAAAGAGGAGATCGTCTCTGCGCAACAGGAAAGGGCTTTCATCCAACAACTAGAGAAAGAAGCAGGTCCTCTGTTCCCAGATAACGAACGAGTCGTGGTCAGAGATTTCATGTCAGTTGCGAATCAGTTTGTGAATTCGAGGAGCATCACTTTGAAGCGCATCAATCGGAATAAGGCACACGAGAGCGGGGTTTCGTCGCCAAGAGGTGCTCCCGTCGATGTGGATGCTCTCGCGAAAATGTCGCAAATCCTCTCTGCGTCTAAAATCTCGAAAATCTCTGCGCATAATACCAAGTCGCTTTCGCCGAACTCGCCTCCACTCGAATCAGAACCCTCGCCAAGTAAGTCTCCTGAGTCTCCATCGAAAATATCCTTGCCATCGAAATCCTCGTCCCTCGGACTCCGCGAATCTCCATCTCTACTACCGCGTTCGAATCCCCCAGCAGCTGACTTGAACGCCGCGATCGGCATTGACGTTGTTCGACTTTCTGGGTCGCAGCCTTCTCAATCCCACTCTGGCAGTCAGAAACTAAATCAGAATCAGACGCTGTACCGCGTTACACTGACTGTTCACAGTGTTTACCACGAACCAACGTCTCTGGACTTCAATGACAACCTTAGCCTTAGGAAATTGGTGTTGATGTGCAAGTATGAAGCAACTTGAAACTTTTTAGTTGAAGAATAGTGTACTACGCAAAATGAACTGGGGGCCCTGAATGCATGAATCATAATAAGCTTAGAATAGGGCTTTGAAATCGAGAGTCCCCAAGAATTCTGACGGAGTCTGAATCAGACTGAGAATTCGAAGCGGCAGCATGATAATTCGAACAGCATGCGAATTCGGGCAGCATAAGAATTCGGACCGTGCAATAGTGCGCCATATCACGTGCAGCGTGAACAAACTTTTAATTTTCGTTCTGAACCTGTGATTCGAAAGTTTCGTCACCCATGGTCAAAGTGCACGCATATTTCAGTCGTCTCCGTCCGTGTAATCCGGTGGTCTGGTTCTTCAATTGTTCCTCAGGTTGTGGTGGTTCAGTCCTTGTAGTCACACTCATGGTGGTGTCGTTAGGGGTTCATGTTTGAAGATTCAACAACAACAAATAACATTGTTATTGACTACTTTCGAATACGACGTTGAACGACAAAACCGGACTACCGAACCAGATCTTCACGACGAAATCATGATCCACATAGAATCAAACATGACACGAAAACGAACTGCTGCCATGACCACTACCTAACTTTCCGAACGGCGAAACCGAACCGACCTCGATCTCAACAATCCGTCCTGGGCTGAGGCCGAGAATTGCTACTGAAACAGAACTGACTTTGTGGAAAAATCAAGCTTCATGGTCACGAGTTTTCCGGCTCATATAGTCATTGCGTTCCTCGCCATTTCTTATTTCTGCGACAGCCTTCTGCTCTGCTCAGCTTGATCGAATGTGACTCCGCCTCTGTAGTAGCTTTGATTTTCCTTTTCTTGACATTCCGCCCCTCTGCTTTATGGCTTCCATCTTTTTTCCAATTTGGCCGAACTGAGATGATATTGCAACTTGTTGCGCGAAACGATTTCTAGGCGCTTAATATGTTGAACAGTGAGTGACTACGTAGTACGCGAACCGGTTTAATAATACCTCTACGATCTTTCCTTTGTATAGATAGTACGAACTTCAATATACGATTTTGTGAAATGTAATTTGTACAAGATCTAATGTGTTTAGGTTGTTTTTCAAGGATGAATAAATTGGATGAAATTCTATTACGTATCGGAATCTCATTACGGTCTTCAAGACTTTTTAGAATCGAACTGATAATATAATAAGGTAGTTTGTAAGAAACCTAGCTGATACTGTACATGATGATTCACTGTCGTTCTGAAACGAATGACTGATTTCATGACTTTTTGGCTTGCAATGGGTAATACGAATAATATGCGCGTTTCTCAACTTTTTCAGAGAAACCCAAGCGCGTGATTGAATTAATACAGAGGTATTGTGTCACGCTAGTTTTTTTGCAACTTTTAGTGTTTTTACCACTTTAGCTTAACGTTACGCTTTGATCGGGGTTTTATTCTATCTGGATATAACGAGATTTCAGGACTGAACTGAGTAATAATATGATTTATAGGATGAGCTGATTTGATACAGGAACGATGATGTCGGTATGATGGCTTTTGAAGCCCTTTTTACGAAGCATTATTTCTGAAGAATTGTACTGCACTGCTTGGTGCTATGGTTCGTGAGTTACATTGTGATGATTATTGCAGGTTTTCTATGATGCATCGTGATATTTTAGAATATGCTAGTATCGGCGTGATTATTACGAACTCGGAATCGTGAGTTAGAATACAGTACAGAATACAGTGTAGACTACGATATGAAATAGACTTCTAATTTATCGATAACATTTCTATTTGGTACAAAGTATTGTGGGAGCCTCTTAGTCTAGGCTGCATTCATTTCCTATAGTGGATAGTTATGCTACTTCAGAGTGTTCGTATACGAATGTATGGAATTCAATTACTCTCAGTACGACCTTTCCTTCCCCGAGCCTAGATCATATGATCTCCCCTCGAGCTCCCACGTCCCTGGTCCCCATATCTCCTAATTTCGACCTTTGCCGAAGCCCCACCCAACTGCCTTGTCGCCTGTGATCCGGCCACCAACCCTCATCAGCTTGATCATCTATGCTCCCGCAGTTTCTTCTCAACAGTCTCCCAGCCTCAATAGCGCAAATTTCCGAAGACTTGGACCCGTCCCAATCAACCTGATTCGGATCTCACTTAACTATTTCTTCTTTCCACCCTGCGCCTTCTGCTGTTGGCTTTGCCAGTGAGCCTCTTACTGTCGCTGATACTGCTGCCCTTGCTGATACTGCTGTCCCTGCTGTGTGAACTGCTGGCCCTGCTGCGAAAACTGCTGCTGACCCTGCACTTGAGGAGCCGGCGTCGCAGCCGCGTAGGTGTAAACCTGAGCACTGGTGTACTGAGAAGCCGTCCCCGAGACCAGGCTGGCACTGCTCGCAGTTCGGTTGATGCCTTGGCCCTGACTGACTGCGCTGCCAGTGCGGTTCAAGTGCGGGTTCAAACCGCCAACGGCGCTATAATCCATCGTGCCACTGGCGTAACTCGACCTTCCAACGGCGTTGTTGCCACCATTTCCTGCTGTCGCGGCAACAGTGTTGCTATTCTGCTGTTGCTGCTGTCCCTGCGACTGCTGTTGCGAGAAAGTCTGGGGGGCAGTCTGAGTCTGCGTGTTGTAGTTGACCGGAATGATTCCGGTGGAGGACATATCATTACTCTGGTTTTGGGGGACCAAGGCAACGCTACCATCGGACAGTGTAGCGTAAGTGTACACTTGCGGTTGCGCCGGTTGAATCGACGCTTGCGACAGCTGCTGCTGACCCACCTGCCCTCCGACCTGTTGCCCCGCCTGCTGCCCATAAACCACCTGCTGTTGTTCCACCTGTCCTACTTGCTGCCACTGCTGCTGTCGGGAGCCGTTGCTCGCCGTCCCCTTAGCGGTTCCGTTAGTCAGTGCAAGTTGCTGCTGTCCCGTTCCGGTGCTCACCTGCGCAGTTTGCGTCGAGTATCTGATATCAGCTGGATCGTAATAACTCTTCACTGAACCATTCTGCGCGTGACTCACATGAGCAGTCACTGCCGCATTCCGAGCGCTGGTGAGGATCATCTGCGTATTGCCAGAATCAAACCCTGCCTGCTCGCCGGCGCCTGCGTTGGGGTGAAGCACCGACGCGAGCCTCTGCGCCCGTTGCAGCAGAGCGTTCGACGTAAGGGTGCCTGGAAAGCAAAATAATTCGAGTCATATTATATTCACATCCGACCAATCAACCATGATCATCTGTTAATACCATTCACGCGATGATCCTATTACTTAATTGATCATTTAATATCGAATTGTCTTACCCGTTCATATTATTTATGATTTTGAATAATTTCTCCTACCCCCAGGAGACATGACCACAGCATCTTGAACACCCAAGCCTCCTCGCTCAGCCGCCGCTTCGTTCTTGCGCATTCGCTTGAGCTTGTGAAGCTCCACGTCTCCGTACCGCTTTGCGTTGTAAATGTCCAACAACTTCGCATTTTTCAAGTGCGCCGTCAAAAGCTTCTCATCCTCCAGCAATTGCGCGTTCCTCGCTGTAGCTGAGGAAATTTGAAGAATTAAGAGGATTGATTGCCTTTTCCAGATTTTTGTTTTCGAAATTTGTTTTTGGCGGATGCGTACTACCCGCAAGTTTTGCTATCTTCAACTGCATCAGATCTGGCCGTGGCGAGGCTCCTGGGCTTACTACAGGAATTCATCAACTTAAGTTCAAATCGATATAACACTTTGGTATAACACTGATACTAACACTGAAGCGACGTCATAGAATACACTTCAGAAACTTGGCGTTGTTCTTGAGGATTCTCTCGGTCATGCAGCGTTTCTTCAGGTTGCTCAGAGCAACATGCTTGTGCGGCGTTTCAGTCTCTGACTCGTCGGCGTTCTTTTTCTCTGGGGCCTGCAATGGTGCATCAGAGCTCCTGGACTTCTTAGCACCGCTTTGCTGCCCACTGCCCTTTTTGGTCTTATTACTCGAGTCAGCTTTGTTGTTCGTATTACTGAAGTCCGCATTACCAATGTTGCCAGCTTTCCCCCTGGCCTGATTACCTTTGCCGCTACTCTGAGCAGCTGCGCCAGCACTCTGAGCTTTGCGCGCGTGGTTCTGATTGCCTTGGTTCTGATTCGTCTGGGCCTGTTCTTTGCTTTTCTGCTTCCCTTTCTTGCTCACAACATTCTTAAAGTAACCCTCTAAAGCAGGTTGGTGCTTCACGTTATCCTTAACAGCGGCCGTGGCTGGGGAATTTTTTGCGATGCTTTTCGGCTCGCGATTGGTTTTTACGGGGGTTATATTAATACAGTATGACAATTGAGAATATGGAATGGCACAACTGGTACAACGTACGGTGGGGGTATGCGTCCCGGAGCATGATGGAAATACGAATCATACCAATTAGTTAACAGCAGAGTAGTAGTTACTACTTAGTAATTTGTAATTGATGGTGACATCGGAGTCAACTGGTTTTAAAATAGTATTATTATACCAGGCTGCGCGGAGTTGGCTCGCTTTCCCTGTTGCGAATTTTGAGCGGAATTGGATCCCTTCCCTTTCACATTTTGTGCCGAGCCGGACTGGTTTGGCTGCGTTTTCGGTGCATTCTGCTGCGAGTTGGATCCCCTAGCTTTGTCCTTAGATTTTCGCGTCGCCTCGGCTTTTCCCCCTGCACCCGTCTCCTCTACAAATGAAGCGAAATTGTTGATCGTCTTGACTAGACGGCGAGAGTCCCTCGTAGAGAAAGCGAGATGATCACTGACTTTAGTCTGTTTAGTCTTGCCATCCTGGGTATTGGCGGATTTCCCCTTGGTAGCAGATTGTCCAACAGCAGATTTTACCCTCTGGTTCCCCGTACTAGCAGATGTTCCCGTAGACTGGTTGCCAGCAGCAGACTTCCTCCTAGACTTCGTTTTGCCAGATGCCGGTGTTTCTTGTCCCAGACTCTCCATCACTTCAATCGAAATCTTGACCGCTTGGTCGTCTACTTCCGTCTGTTTTCCCTTCTTCTTAGACTTCTTGTTATTATCACGATCCAAAGCGGATTTCACTGTCTGATAGTCTGCAACGCCAGCAGCAGTGCGTTTCTTCCGAATCCTGCCATTGTTGGCGTTATCTCTGACCGTATTACCATTCGTATTAGTACTGCTCTGAGTATTGGACTTCTTGTTACCGTTCCCGCTCTGATTAGACTGATTCGGGACGTTACCTCCCGCCGCATGGCCCGCATTGACATTGACGACCTGGGTATTACTATTCGCACCATTCTGCGCATTCCAGGCCTGAACATTACCGTTGCGTGACGTCTGGAAGCTCTGCTGAGGAGGAGCAGGGAGGGCCAGTTGAGCCTGAGGAGGAGGAGACAGAGCCAGCTGAGCCTGACGAGGAGCAGGGAGAGCCAGTTGGGCCTGAGTTTGCACCTGCTGCGCCTGGCCGTTCCATTGGCCGGGATTGAGGTTCTGATGCGTGCTGAGACTCTGGTTCCAAAACTGGTTAGGATCGTAAAGCTGGTTCTGAGGGGCCTGAAGCTGGTTCGGAACGTGACTCTGAGCATGACTCTGGACGTGGTTCTGAACGTTGTTCTGAAGTTGGTACTGACCCGCACCATTGGTAGTCCAAGTTTGTGTGTAGCCTCCCCCTGGCTGCGGCACGAGAGCAGCGAGTCCAGATCCCGCGTTGGTCCAACCCGCGCCAGCAGCTGCAGCTTGTTGCGTCCCCCAGTTATTCTGATGCTCTCCCCATTGCACCTGCTGCGTCGCGCCCTGAATAGCGGCGGTCGAACCATGGGTAATAGCGGAATTGCTGGCCGTATTTTTCCCCTGAGCAGCACTTGCATCTTTGGTTCCCTTAGTAGTGTTTCCTTTGCCGCTTCCTTTAGCAACACTGTTGTCCTTGCCGTTCCCCTTCGCCATAGTGCTATTCCCCTTATTCTGTCCTTTATCCTTTCCCTTGCTGATCCCCTTCTCCTTCCCCTTAGTATCAGTTCCCTTATCCTTCCCCTTGTCCTTTCCCGTGCTCTTTCCCATCGCCTTCCCTTTTCCCGCACTCTTTCCCATCGGAGTTACATTACTCACCTCCGCACCCGCAGGACTCTTGTTGCAGTGGTGCGATCTTTTCCCCTCGCTCCAGGTTTCGAGCTTGCCCGTCCCCCAGCCGTAGTTGTTGCCAGCATGCGGGTAGGCGTCCCAATGCATTGGTCTGCCGGAGGCGATCTGGAGTTAAGGAGGAGTCCGATGAATTCAATTATGATCGCCGTGAATCCGATTGAAATCATAATGACACACGGTACATGGTAGTACAGCAGTGCTTAGTATATTATAATATATTATAATTTCTTACCTGATTCCACCCATCCGGCCCTTTCGGGCTCCCGTGACTGGACGCATGGCTCGATGCTCCCAACGTATCCCACATACTAAGTCCCGCTGGCGTCGCTGCGCTCGTTTTCACCTTCTGCGATGATTTCTCCTGCTGTTCACTCTTCGCCGCTTTCGCTTTCGGAGTTTTCGCATTCTCCGCTTTCGGTATCTTCATATTCTCCTGCTCTTTCGCTTTCCCCTCCGGTTTTTCTTCTCCCGCCTTTGCTTCCTCAGATCTCTCTTTTTTTCCTTTCGCCTTCTTCCCTTTCTTCTCCGCTCCTCCCACTTTTTCCTCATTGAAGACTTCGAACCGGTGGTCAGACTCCTGCTTACGCTGCCACTTTGGACTCTTATCAGCGTGAGGGAGCTCGACTACCTTCAATACCATATTTTTTGAGTTTTTTGCTCAGAGATGTGAGTGAGACCACACTCAACTTACTTCGTCTGCGTCAGGTGTCCTTACTTCAAATACAAATATAGGCCGGTACTATGGATTTTGGATATAATTGTTTTTGGAAGGGATTGCATTTTTTAGAATTGAGTATTATGTGAAGTAAAAGTGTTGAAACGCAAAAGTAAAGAAGCTCTTTATTTTGAGATGGCTCAGAAGGGGGGCCACCTCCGGTCCTATGAGCACCCCAAGGGGACCGGCGGTTAGAGGCATGTGGGCCTTTTAATGCACTCTCCCTCAGAATTTTACATGTTTGAAATGGGAATATTTGAAATTTGTCGATTTCTGCATATTAATAGGATATGAGTCTAAATTCAGCAGAAAATGACTCGCATATCATTAATTTATTGCAGAAATTCCGCGGGAATCCGGTATGAGTAGTAAGTAATACTGTCGGACTCGTCCACATTCGCAAATGATAATCGACTCGTATCGCCTAATGTGATGTTTGAATTACTTGCGTCTATCTCACCTCGGCTGATTCCTCTCCTTGCTGAGCGGCCTGCTGAGCGGACTTCCGCCGGGACCGTCTGGATTTAGTCTTCTCGGGGTTCGGAGTTTCAGAGACTGGTTTCGGCGCGGGAGGCTGCGCGGAATCCTTGTTCGGCGAATCCTCACCAGCACCAGCCTTCGGAGCGTACACCCACTCACCTCTACCACCCCCTTTAACCTTCTTAGCGTTGTTGCCGATTTGCCTCTGAGGCGGGATGACATCGCCATTGGCATTGGTCCTTACAGTACTACTAGTAGCATCGCTAGTATTATTAGCATTGCCATTGGCATTCTTGACTTTCTTCGTGATAGCTTCGACGGCTTTCTTAGCTGCGGCTTTCTTCGCAGCATCGACTTTACTAACAGCTTCAACTTTGCTACCAGCCTCGTTCAAGTTCAACGTCCTCCGGGGCTGAGCGATGCCGATGGCATCAATGGAATTCAAATTATTGCTGTCTCGCAGCGCCGGGTCGGTGCTTTCCTGGCGGATCTTCGCGCCGGAAACGGCTTTAGGTGTATCGGTGCGACCAGCTCTACGGGCAGCTTCCTTCGCTTCCTTCTTCTCGAGTCCTGGGGAGAAATGGTAAATTAGTATTCCGACCATGACAAACGTCCTTCCTGAATTCAAGAACGAAAATACTTTTGATTCAACCTGATCACACCATTCATTGAAAATTATCATTTTCATACGTTTCATCCTCCACGACAAGGTTTGGATTTCCCCATAAAATAGGCGGATTACGTACACCGCTTCATACTATTTGACTTTAGTATTACCTCCCCAGCCGTCCAGCTCCTCTGAGTCGTCATCCGAGCAGAGATCCGCCCAGCTCTGCGGCTTCTTCGGGGTCGCATTAAACTTGGTCAGGAGCTCATGCGCCGTGCTTTTGTTCTTGACACTATTACTAATCTGATTCTTAGCTGCACTTCCCTCTCCCTGTTCCTTCGCAGCCTTCTTCTCAGCCCTCGCTTTTTTCTTGTCGGACCGCTGTTGCCGCTTCGCGCTGATAACTTCGGCCGAGTCCGCCGTGTTGTAGCCAGCTTTGTCCGCTGCTGCTTTGGCAATGCTGCTATCTTTGTTGGGGGTGACGAGTCCTCTACTGTAGTCCGAGTCGGCCTCGGCCAATGCGATGGATTGCCGAGCTGGGAGGATTCAATTAAACGAAAAGTTAAACTGATGATGAGATCCAATGACCAAGTACGTATAAGACCTCAATAGAGGATCGAAGCCACACAGCAAATCTGAATTTGACGAGCTTTTTATTCCATAGCAACATCCGACTTTCAGGGTTGCTACATGCAAATACAGCTTGTTACATAAATGTATGATTAACATTCCAAAATAATAGCCAAGTAATATATTATAATACTGTAGTCCGCATCCCCCGCAGCCTGCTTCACTATCTCCTTTTTCTTGGCCGCAAAAAGTTGCTCAGTCCTCTTCAAGCCGAAAACCCGTTCCTGCCTTTCCTCGGGATGCTCGTCGCCAAGAATCTGCTTCCGCTTCTCCTCATACGCCTTCTCCCGGTCCTCGAGGCTGGCGGCCTGGGGATTCGTGAATTTGACCTAAGTTGTGAAGCTCCGGAAAGACTGCAGCGATCGGATTAGCTATTTGAACGTTTAGCTATTTGAGTTGACATTAAATCCAGAAGATTATGACATTAATCTTCTTACGTAGTCTCCGCCTGCTTTTATCGCCTACTTCAAATCGGACTTCAGTCTGGTGGACAATTTCCTTACGTGTTCCGCGCCTGCTTTCATCGCTTCCTTCAAATCGGACTTCAGCTTGGCAGACTTCGCGCTTCGCACCAGGACCTTCGCTGTGGCAATATCCAGCCTAACACCGGCAGCATCGATTTGCGAAGTCCCATTCGTCGCATCAGATTCGGCTGGGAAGAGGGGGAAAGTAAATACATTTCGATAAGAAATGCATCGATGTACTGCGGGAAGGATTGCATCCATTATTTTCTCTGTACATTACTAATTACTATTAATAATAGAATATGTCAGATATTAGATTGCATTGCCATTTTAACGTGAGAAATCCTAAACCTCACCATTTCCCGCAACTCCCTTCCCGGCTTTGCGCTTCTTCTTGGGCGAGAGCCAGCCTTCGGCATCATCAGCACCACTCGTAGAATCAGCACCGCTAGTAGAACCCCCACCACTCTCGGTGTGACTCTGAGTCTCCTGACCATTACTCGCCGCACCTGTCACTTTAGAGAGTTTTAACGCTCGGGACCTGTTGGCTTTCGCCGACGCGAATCCTTCTTCACTATTAGATTCAGAACCTTCACCCGCCGTCGCCCCTTTAGCAGTGCCGCTGCTCGCGGCTTCAGTGCCGCTGCTCGCAGATTCGCTGCCACTACTTCCCGACGCACTGCCGTATGCGGTGGTACTCGCGTCCGCTCCGCTCAAGAAGCCGGTTTCCGTGGCGCTCGCGTCGCCGTTCGCGGATTCAGTGCCAGACTGCTCACTGCCAGGCGGCGCGTTCGTAGCGTCTGGGGAGGAAAATTCAATTAGGCAGAAGGTAATTTCTTGAATGGTCTCGTGTTGGTTTGTAGAAACTTCATCGCTCTGCGACTAAGAATTGCAATTCTTTGGTTCTCTAGCATATCTTGATTATCATAATCTAGGCATAGACTTCCCAAATTTAGTTCACAGCCTACCCTTGTTCTTTTTCTGGAGCTTTCCCTTGGCATTGGGAGTCACCCATTCACCTGCGGTTCCGTCCGCGGAGGCCGTGACACCTGGGAAAATCATGAACCGAAAATTCTTCACAGAAGTCCTAGATAAAATAGCCCCACACTGCAGACAGACTGATACCTCCCTTGCACTTGCGATTCCCTTTTTTGATGCTGAATTCCTAATAGTTTGATTCCTTTGAATCTTGACAACACTCAGCGGTTACCATCTAGACTAGAAGTTCCCAGCTACAGTGGTTCTAATTAGTCCCGGCCTACCCAAGTTCTCCTCTTGTGTGTTGGGTTTCTCCGAATCGGCTTTCGTGGGTGCGGGTTTCTCTGCTGCAACCACGGCCTTCTTCTTCTGAAGCTTTCCCTTTGCATTGGGCGTCACCCATGCAGATTCACCCGGAGTGCCTGGGGATTGGAAGGTCAGGAATGATAATCATTGTACAGTACAATAGTACTTAATACTTCTCTCGTAATGCCAATTTCCAAAAACTTAAAGCGTAGTGGTGGCAAAGCTATCAAGGGTGTACTGAGCTATCAAGAGTGTGCTGAGCAGGATCCATCAAGCGTGTGGTCGGCATGTGTAATATCGATTCTACCGTGTTTTAATTTTGCTAATATTTTGAACCGTATATTGTTTGCTAATATTTTGAACGGTAAGCCCTACCGGCCTTCTTTCCGGACTTCGCTTTCTTGGCAGTGGATTTGGCGGATTTTCCTGCGGGGCTGACCGAGGCCGACTCCGTATCGGAACTCTCGGCGGCGCCGGATCCGAAGAGCGCGGCGAACATGGCTCGCGAGGGACCGCTACCAGAGGGTTTTAATTAGGGTTAGGGGTGATATTAGGATGGTTGTGGGGATGGAATCCGATTCGCAATAATTATCACGATGTAGTCTTGATAATAATGATTACTGTAATTTACTGTCAGTCTTGTTACTTCTACGTTATACGTACACTTGGGTTTTGCTACCGGCATTTGAAATTGCTGGATTCAAACCAATGATTACGAAACGGACCTGGCTGGAACCCGAAACCAAATCTGACGGATAGAATCATATCAGAACCAGACAACGAAAAAAGGACAGTGGATACGAGCTAGTTTTCGGTCACGACGACATAAGCTGCTAAGTACTTAATTACTAATGTACACGTTTGCAAAACAGGAGTTCAAATCAAAGCGAATTCACTTTGGCTGCTGCTTCTCCGCTTATTATCTTTCATTAGTACGAAAACTAAATTTCGAATCTTGACCGGGTTTCTGGTTTATGATACAAGCGTGTGCGTGCTATGATTTTCAGCTTATGCAGTGGGTTTCTGTCTCACACATTATGTAACAAAATATTGGGTCTCTGCGTCAAAGAGAAAACGAGTCATGATGCCGCTTATTGCCGGGATTTTTGGGTTCCGTGGTGTTATCGCGCGCAGTGACGCTGTCGTTTTCAATATTTTCATCCTTAATTACTCGATCAGAATCAGAGCATCGATTGAACGTGACATTCATATCATTAATTTTACTCAGAGTCAGAATCCAACACCATAACGTCATCGTCTCCGAGTACATTGTCTTCCGCCTCTTCCCCTTCCGAGCTGTCCAACGTCACTGTCTCAACGCTGCCGTGACTGGCTCGACTCACGGTAGTATCCCTCCTCCCTCTACTGCCTCCTGCTGCTTGTTTCCCCGTTAGATGTGTCCCTTCCTTTCTCATCGGTAGTTCTTTATTCGGCAGTTCTTTTCTAGGTTTGGGCGGATCTTCGGTTCGCGCTCGCTTCGCCTCAGGTGAGTC
>JACKZZ010015531.1_pt1 | contig 19969 bp, 7 predicted proteins | sample 8027871 | NCBI WGS metagenome assembly JACKZZ01 (sample SAMN15724774, study PRJNA655200) | protist metagenome | isolation source: fluorescence activated cell sorting (FACS) single amplified genomes of... | place: USA: West Boothbay Harbor, Gulf of Maine | collected 2000-07-19
GGCAGCTGCTGCTGACTCTAAGGAATCGGAATCCAAAGATAAGGTGAAAGAAGATTCAGAAAAAGTTGAGTCAAAATCCAGCGAAGGTACAGAAGCTGAGTCTAAGGAAGAGAATACTTCCGATAAAAAGAACACCAGTGCCCGCGCCAGCACCCAGTCTAGCGACAACGCCTGGATGAAGCTCGAGAAATTTAATGAAACCAACAACAATGAAACCAACAACTTAGAAGAAAAAACTAAGCCAGAGGCTGCATCTGATTCTAAGAAGAATGAGGAGAAAAAGAAGAAGTTCAAGTTGGTGCGGAAGTTGAAGTGGCGGAGGGAGTGGAGTGACTCGCCAGTCCCCTGGGAAACCATTTTAAGTAGCAATCTAGGAATTCAAAATAAGGACTATATGAACCCAGATTCAGAAAATGTACAGCATGCAGGTGAAAACTGTAACAATCATCACCTGGAAACACTGTCTCAGCAGAGCCAGTTAGTGAGTCAGAATTCGAACACTGTGACTAGGGGAGGACCAGGTGGTAACGGAACTTCTGTTGGTAACGGTTCTGTTGGTTCTGTAACATCTGTAGCTGTTAATCACAATCATGACAGCGGCAGCCCGAGTTCTAATATTAAAGTATCTATTGACAATGATCAAGTCAGAGTCCCAGGGCCAGAATCACTGTCAGAAAATCAAGAGACTGAGTTCCAAAAGCTCACTCAGCATGTGTCCAATGTAGCAGCTTCAATCAATTCAAACAACAATTCAAACAATAACAACTCCGGCTCCAATAACAACTCCGGCTCCAACCGCTCTTCCCAGCTCCACTGCCACATCAACCGCCTCCAATCTCAGAGTCAAAACGGTTCTAACCGTGATTCCCAAAACGGCAACCGTGATTCCCAAAACGGTAATTTAAATCATAACCGCGACGACTTCGAGGGCCCGAAGTATTTTCCAAAATCAAATTCGTATTTTGATAAGAGGGATCACCATTTTTATACACCGGGGTTATTGAGAGGGTTCTGGAGCGAGTTGGATAAGATCAACCCCTGCCCGATTCAATACCTCAAATTCGAACTCCACCCTATTGTTAGACGAACTTTATCCTTTTTTGTGTTGAGTTTACCGCACAAGAACAAGTTGAGTAAGAGCGTTAGTTACTGTTTTTGTTTGTTCCGCAGCAGGCGGGTTATGGATCTGTGGATAAACCGGTTCGTGGGGTGGGAGTTTGGGGAGAACGCGAGGCGGGGTAATAACTTTAAGGCTTTGAAAGACGAGGGGAAAAATTCAAATACTTCAAGTTCCGAGTGTAAAGATATCATTATGAGGGAGGTGGAGTCGGGCTCGACGATAAATTGCGGTGGAACTGCGAATTCTACGGAGATTGAAGTCAATGGGGAGAAACTGGAAGATTTGGCGCGTGATCATAAGCTAGATAAGTTAGCTATTGCAGATGTTAACAAAGATAATAGCGCGGCAGATGTTATTGAGAAAACTCAGCAGTGTGACGGTAACGGTTCAACTTCAAGTTGTCAACTTGCCATCGTCCCCCACCCAGAATCAAAAACCCACAAAATTCCCGAGATGACGCCGGAAGCACCAAGGACACCGAAAGGAGCGAGAAATGATACCTCAGAAGAGACCGAGCTAAACAAAGTCACTGTGACTGCTGCTAATATCACGAGTGTCACTCAGATTGAGGGCCCTCAGTCTAATCTCAGTCCGGAGTCCCTGTCGGGTTCTGGTAATTTAATCTTCAGCTCTCCACAGTCCGATGTTGTTGCAGATTCGGATTCGGGTGAGAACCATAATAATGCAAGTAACTCTAATCTGAATCAAAATCTCAGTCTGAGTCTTGATGTTGAGGACAAAGTAAACAAAGTTGAGGACAGAGTAAACAGAGAATCATCCGACTCATCATCAAAGTTAACAAAAATGAAGTATAAGACAGTTTCTAGCGACACCTGGACCTGGTCGGAAGCCAATTCATCAAACAGTAATACCGACCGACTTAGTCTTCAAGGTGATGAGCCTGAGGGCCCTGAAGCAGGGACTTTGTTGGCTCTACCAGATAAGACTGTACCATCCTCAGAGTCGGCGCTCGCAGAGCTATCTGATATAGTCTTGGGGAAAGATACCTTAACCTCAGAACAGTCGAACACTCAGAGTCAGACTCATCAACAAGCTGACAAAAAACCTCCAACTCTAACTGATAAAACTGAACTCGAACTTCAACAGTCAAACTCAAATCTCGTGTCAGACTCTCATCACTCTCAAATGGAGAACTGCCAGACTCAAAATACTCAGAAGACGTCTCGAAATGCCGGTAATTACAACCCCAACAAGCGCCTTTCCCCCAGCGGAAAACAATTTCCCCCAGTTCCAGACGACTTCGTGGTACCGAGATTAACCCCCTGGTGCAATAAGGTTGTGAAGATTTCTTTTTCGCGGTTTCAGGATTTAGAGAGGGCGATTATCCACCACCAGCTGAAGCACGGTTCAGTGATAGACTTCCTGCAATCCTCCAACAACGCCTCAAAAAAAGGCATGATGTCCCGCATAAACAAGAACTTGAGCAATTTGAACATAATCCAGAAAAAAGAAAACAGTACTAGCCCTGGGTCTGGCAACGAGAAATTGGAGAATTTGAAAGATCTGAAAGACAGTGGCATTGACAGTCACAACATTGATTCGACCGCTTCTAATACTATTAATGCCGTGAACTCGAACTCGGATAACGACAAAGACTCGTCCAACACAGTCCCTGGCGCCATCCAACTCCAGCTCGACAACGCCTCTAATCTCCAATTCCCCGTTGTCCCCGGACCGACTTTAGGAAAACCAGCATGCTCCCCTATCGGCGTTTACAACAGCGCTTTTTCAACCGGGTTAGGCTGTCCCCCTAATGGGCTCACTGCGACTAATATTTTGTCAACCAAATCACCCAACACAAATAATAAGTTGAAGTCTGACTGTCCTAATATCGCTGTGAGTGGAGAGAATAAGAATAGCAGTAACTCGAACAACTCGGACTCGGAGTCGGGTAACAACTCAGTAGCCATAGTACCGGCCAACTCCTATCCCGCGTACGTTGTGCACTCTCTGAAGCTAAATCTCCAGCTCCTGTTATCTTATGAGAAGGATTGGCACAGATACAATGGTGATTTTGGGAGCAATAACATCGACTTGTCGAATAACATCAACAGTTACAGTGTCAACTCATTGGGCCCAAATCATAATGGCTACGGTCACAACGGTGGCTTTCGTCGGGGGAACTGGAACATGACTAATTTATCAAACGTCAACGGGAATCCGCACAACAGTTGGAGCAACTCGTTTTCGAACTCGCTGAGTGAGATCCAGGACATTCAAAGTAGTACTAGCCCGTATCAGATTAAGGACAACGACATCCAAATCCCCCTTCACCAAAATTTAAACCAGATGGTGTCCTCGTTAAGAAAGTCCGGGACTAGATCAAACTGTAACAGTAATTACAACGAACAATGTCAAAACGGTAACCAAAACTGGGTGAACTTCGGGATAAACTTTACCTCCGGCATAAATCCAAAGGGAACCTCAGGGTCTCAAAAAGCCCACAACCTTCTCGTTGGGAGTATAGATAAGTTAGACCGCGAGCAGCAAAATGTGTTCTGGTTAAACCTAAGTATAGATGAAACTCGGGCGTTTTCCGCTTTGAACAACTCGCTGTGGAATACTTTGAGTAGTTGTTGGAGGTTGAAGGACACGGAGACTGCTTCTATTTTAGGTGGTTTATGGGGAGTGTCCGTTACCGCCCTGGGAAATCAAGCAGCAGCGGGGGGGGAGGAACGGGAGATGAATCACATGAATCAAATGGGGCACAGGGAAAGAGGTTTAGGATCAGATCAAAATCAGATGCAATCACAGTCTGAGTGGGGACAGGATGGAACTAGACCGGGGGATATGCAAAATCACCTTGTGGCTGCGGGTCCGACTCCTGGTTTAAGTTTAGATGAACAAAATTTGAATCAGTTTCAAGGTCAGACTCATCGGGGAGAACACGGTCAGACTCACCAGGTCAACCGAGGGTATAATAGCGAGCACAACAAGAGAGTCGGTGGCTTCGATAAACAGATGCAGAACCAGAACCAGATGAAACAGAGACTTGCCAATGCGAATCACTATTCGGGTCAGTCGCAGAGTCAGACATTATTTTCTGGGCCAGGGCAGTTGAACCAGAATCAGACGCACGGTTTAAGTTATTCAGTTCCACCTAGCTCTACTGCTGTGGTGGGGGCTGGGACCGCGGGAAATCCAAATATCAATAACTTAGAAAATTCTCATTGGGGCGAATGGGGGCCGGGCTGGGATCCGAATCACACTGGATATTTGAATCAGATACAGGGGCATAATCATTCAAATAGTGTTAGCACTGCTGGAAAAAAAGGTGCTGGAAAAAACCCTAACCACTATAGTCAGACACACTGCGTCGGTGGGAAAAACAGTAAATCAGACTTCAATGCTGCTACAGCTGCTGGTTATGGTGCAACGAATCAGATTCAAAATCAGGCGGGTATTGGTAGCCATGCTAACCTTCAGGGAGTCGGACAGGGTAAAGATAATAACATTCCAGGGCTACAGTCTGGGATCCGGGAGCTAGACCGTGTGAACAATGTGAGTCAGCATCAGCATCATCATGATCTGACTCAGGGTCAGGCTACTCATGGTGTTCCCGGCGCTTCTTCGAAGGGAGTTGGTTATGATCTAGGTGTGGGCTACAGCTCAAAAGGAAAACATCATGGAGACCCATATTATCCTTACGACGAGAAGCTGTATCAAAACCTCCAAAATCCCATCCCAACTTCAAGCCACATGGCCGCGCCACATCTCGCTGGGACTACAAGTCAGAGTCTGCAACTTCAAGATCCGATATTAGGTCACAGTGATATTCAAAATCAGTCTGACTCTTTGAGGACTTATGAGCAGTTACAGCTGCATGTTGCGGGTCAGACTCAGAGTCGGGGTCAGACTCAGCCTGGTCAACACATTCAACCCCATAATCAATGTCATCTCGATCAGAATCTTCAACCAAAAGGGAAAGGCTTAAAGTTAGGTCCAGGACTCGGAGGCTCAATGTCCTACGGCTCAGAGTCAGAGTTAGTCTATGACAACAATTTGAATTACGGTGCCGCAGCCAGCACACTCATCCAAAGTAAAGATAATCTACACGGTCACCACAAAGGTCAGCATGGCTTCGACGAAGGTCAGATTTATGATTATGTTCCGAACTATATGAATTTGCCTGACATCCCAGGGCCAACCACAACTACAACAGTTACAGATCTAGGTGAATCTTCTGACAGGAGGCCGCCTGGGTTGCTTAGCTTTAGTGGTGCTGACCAACTCCTCGAACACGAGACGCAGAGACTGAGTCAGTCACAACAACACTACAGTAACAAAGGAGTCGGACCGGGACACAAAGGCTCTGAAATTCAAGTACACCCAAATTCAATGGGCCTGGCCCTGGCAAACAATCAATTTAATAATCACATTGAGTCTCAGTCTGACTCTCGCGAAATGAATGAGCTTTTGGAGTTTACAATGACTTCCAGAAATTCAAACTCAGTCTCCCGGTGTGATTCTAGAACTCGGACCGGGAAAGGTGACGGTCTGACTCTGAGGTCAAAAGACGGTTACGTGTTTTCAAAAGACGGTTACGGTGGTCACGAGAATCTGAAGTTTGATTCAAGAGATGACAATGGTAAATTGAAGTTTGATTCGCGACATGCAGTATTCGGAATCGACAACAATGATTATGCTGCAGGACCAGGACCAGCCTCAGCCTCAGGTCAGAGTCTTCCTCATGAACAGCAAATGCCATGGCCAAATTATAATTATTCAAAGGGGCAGAACTCAATTTCGTCGAATTGGAAGTCCCAAAATTTAAATTTGCCATTAAACGGTTTCTCAAACGAGACTTCGATGTCACAGTCGGCGTCGCGGTCGTCGTTTAAGGGTAGCAAACTTGGGGGAGCTGAGACTCATACAGTACATACTGGTAAAGATGGTTTTGGTTTTAGTATAATTGGTAAAGACAGTCACAGTCACAGTTTCGATTCAAAAGGCAGCAAAGAGTTTGTCACCCCGCGATCTAACGCCACCAGCGTAAACTGCAACCTGTCTTACAAGGGCGTAATGGAGAGTCGCTCGGAAGCGAGTCTTAGTTTTGGTGCTGGTGCAACTCATAATTATAATTTTAATCAGTCCCAGAATTTGAACAGCAGTGATCTGAACAGCACTCTACTGCATAATGATAACTTTCCTGGTTCTTCGGGTTTGAACAGCTGGAGTAGCACCCCATATAGTATTAGGGGCGGTAACAATGACAGTCACAGTCACTTGTCATTGGACTATGGTGACGGTCCTGGAGGTCCTGGTCAGTGTCACGATAGCATCCACGTCGACGACATCCTGAGCCACGTCGATCAGCTCACTCACCCAACACAAACCCCTGTTAATGCACAGACTCAGAGTCAGACACACAATAACAGTAACCACAATAACAGTAACTCAATGGCCGCAGCTGTAGCAGGAGCCAATAACAACCTAGATTTGAAATTAACAAGTCCCACGTCAGAACTTCAACCTCAACTTCCCGAGTTACCTGAGCAAGTCTATACTCTGGATCAGTCCAATAGAAATTTGAATAGTAAGTCAGATACTGTAACTAAGAGCCAAGGGCAGCAGCAGCCCAGTAACACTGACAGTTACAGTCTGAGTTCAGATGATCATGACATTGAATCAGAGCTTAAGGTATTTAGTTCCAGCAATGCCAATAAGTCTCTGAGTCTTGATAATAAGTCTATTGAAACCACCATTGCGCATTTTGTGAGAAGCGGTTTGACGGATGGTAAGGGCTGCAGCAAAGACGCAATGGTAAGCATGCTAAGGAACATAAAACAGGCGCTTGACCAGAAGGGGTACAGGCCGAATGAGGAGGGTGATACTGCGACTGCTAGGGAGTCAGAAACCTTGACAAAAGATATTACAAGTGCTGGACCTAGTACTACCGTTGGCAGTGGTAACAGTTTAAACAGTTCTGGACACCAACATGGAAACTCTTTAAAAGGACCTGACAATGATAATCACAATGAGTCTGACATTGCTCGCAGCGAAGAAGAAGATCACCACGATCAGATTCACCGTAGCCGTCGGGAGTCTGGGAAAGGATCCAAGCCCGACATCGGCGAGGTTCCCTTTCGAAGTGCGCTGGCTAAATTATCGGGCCTCAAATTCGTAAGTTAAAGTTTTTGGATTCAATAAGTTGAATTTATACTTGATTTTGTCAATCTGAGTCTCTGTTACTTACTAGCTTTTCAATATTTGATGTTTCAAACTAATTACTAGAAGAACCCTTAAGGGAACAATCATATCGTATTCACGTTACATAACATAATATACCTCCCCAGGCCTCCTTGAGCGCGAAGACGCGATGTATATTGGTGGATTTTGTGTCCGAGTTGCTGCAGATGGGCTCTGTGGATGGTGGTGGTAATGAGGGTGGTGATATCAGGCACAAACTGAGAGATCTATCAACTCGGGAAGTTCACAGAGAACGTGGTCATGATGGTCACAGTCACAATGACAATCAGACTCACAGACCCGGAAGAAATTACTTCGAACTTGAAGATACTAACCGTGGCTTCAGTGATAACAAAGGTAGATTCAGCGACACTTACAGCAATATCTCTGTCAGCAGACAGGTTAGCGGTCGTTATGGTAACGACTCCGAACGAAACGCTAACCAGTCTTCGAGCCGGACTGGCAATATCAGCAGACAGGGTAGCGGGCGAGCCTACGATTCCGAACGAAACGCTAACCAGTCTTCGAGCCGGACCTCACACAGTAACACATATAATGAGTCTGATGGAAAAGGTCCAGGACCGAGTCGCCATCATGACCACGGTAGTACTAGGCAAGGAAAAAATAATTTTCACAAGGGAAATTTTTCTGGAAAAAGTTCTGGACCTTTTAACAGCAGCCGTAATGCTGCTCATGAGTATGATTTTCAACAAACAAATCAGATGCGGGACCAAGACCGTCACGGTGACCTCGACTATCAATCGCTCTCACCATCCAACTTAAAACTGAACAGCAACTCGAGATACGATGACAGAAGTTTATATTATGGTAAACCAACGGGCCCGGGGCCGGCAACTTTCGAGACTTCTTCCCCTCGTGGTCGATCCGGCGCCTATCGTGGCTATCGTGATCACGAGTATGAGTCTGATTATGAAATCGATCGGTACAATCACAGGAGAGGCGAACATCAACCTCGATACAACAACAGGAACACTTCCTACGACAAATTGCAACATAATCGTTCCAATCGGAATCACGAGTCAAGACCCCCCGGTCCCCGCGGTCACCGCAACCAAGTCGGAGATTTGAACCGTAACAGATACTATGAAGCGTCGGACGATGATCATGAACATCATGATGGAAAACATGGTTACCGGAATGTGTCAAAAGGCTTGGGTCCCCACGGTCAGCACAAAAACCATAATGACTTCTCCCGGTACTATGAATCTTCGGACGATGATAGGAAAGGACCAGGTGGCTCGCATGTCAAAGGATCGCAGTATAGAACTGTAGCAGGGTCCGGGAAAAACGGCTACACACGAAGTCAACACCATCATCATCATGACAATGAGAATCAGGTCCCGGTCCGGGACTACGACCGGGCAGACCACGACCGGAATCACACCAGCAGCAAAAGTTGCTCAAAAGGAGGCTCTCATGCAAAAGGATTCAATAACTATACCGATCGAGACTACTCTCATGATCATGGACATGGTCGAGTCAATGACAGCAAGAACTTCGCCAAAAATGGTGGTTTCAGGTCCAAAGGGGATTTTTCTGTACAGGATCAATATCCAGTCGGTAAGGGATACAGTCATCATAACGATAGCAGTCTAAACAATTGTAGCTATGATCGTCGGGAGGGGGAAAGAAACAGATCAAGTCACAGTGGCAGTGGAGGGAGGTACTATGATAATGGACTTGAATCCTCTGATCATCATCGGAACAACCTGGAATCGGGTGATCATCTGAATCATCATTCTAATCATCAAAACCATTTGAACAAGCACAACCTAAGCAAGCTGAACGAGGGCCCCCCTGGCTCATACAGTAACAGATTTTACAACAACCGGGACTCGAAATCAAAAGATCGGGTCGAACTTCAAAATCAACTTGGACGTGGTGACCGTCAATGGAAAGACAGTCACAATCGCAATGTAGACAACTCTGAGTCACGTCAGGATAGACTCACCCAAAACCCGAAGCGCCTGAGCGGTACAACTTCCTCTATTACAAACCGTGGGGCTGAGACTAAGTCTAAAAACTCTAAAACTCATCTCAATTCAACGCACCTCAATTCCGATACCCTTGGTAAGCTCACACAGAACACAAAACGAATGAGTCACAACTACTGCCAGAAACTGTTGTCGAGTTACAGTTCGGAGCACTCCAGAACCGAGGTGAGGTCAGAGGTGAAGTCGGGTGGGAGCGGGGAAAGTAACTGTATCAGTCAGATTCACAAGAGAAACAGTGAAGAGAAGTCATTAAATCAGACTGAGAATCCTATGAAGAGTCAGTCTCAGATTAAGTCAAGTTCAAGTTCAACTTTAAACTCACCTCCTGATCCTCAATCAAAAGAAAATTTCGAAACGTTGCAGCGTATCAAGTCAAGTGAGCAGCCCCAAAATGCTGTTGCAAGCACCCTGAAAACTGCCAATAACAGTTCAGAATCAGGTCTACCTCTTAGAGAAATTCGTAACCAGTGCCACACTGGGCAGCCTGTTCAGGATGTCACAAATTCAATTGAAATTCCTGACAGTGAGGGCGCTGGACCTAGTCCACGAGCTTTTAACAGTGCAAAGAAGCTGAATGATTATCCGCCGAGAAATTTGGCCTCGGAGTCGACGAAGAATTCGAACGCGACCGAACCGGGTTCGAGTGGTACAACGGTAACTGGTCATATAACGTCAACAACAGGAACGTCAACAACAGGAACGGGAGTTACATCAGGGTCAACGTCAACAACAGGTAAAGATTCACAATCCCTAATAGATTCAGCAACCGGCACCAGAGGTAGTTTGAGTAGTGGGAATACAAACTTAGACTACAGTGCTGCGCCTGCTGCGCGACCCGTTCAAAAAGGACACTCTGGCTTAATAGGCTCTGCTGGTCCTGTCGGGTCAGACTCACAGGGGTCACAGCATGCACAGTCTACAGTTACTACTCAGTCTACCACTCAGTCTACCACCGGCAGGTCTGGATCGGGTGAATCTGTATCTCAGTCTGAGACTCAATCTCAGCCTTCCGGACCACGTTCTGGGTACACGACTTACTGCTCAACGAGTCTCACACAGAGCCCTGCTGATGTAGGGGCGAACCGTGGTGAAAAACGGTCGGGGCATACGACTTACTGTTCGACAAGTCTCACACAGAGTCCGGCTTGAAATTTCTGTAGGGGTGCCAGGGGTGGGGGTGAAGAAAAGAATATGATGCGGTAAAGGTTTAGTTGATAGGATTGTATTGTTTCGGTTTACAGTACTTTAACTTACTAGATTATCATAATCACTTGAAGAAGTTAAACTTTTTCATATCCAGAATCAGATTCCAAATCATGACATCACCTAACAGTAAACAGCAGCATTTTAGTCTGTTTCGAAGTTTTAATTCTCGAGGAAATGATGCTGGTTGAGTGTGCCAAGTTCGCAACCGACACTGACCAGATAACATTTCAGAAACATTGCTAATAGTAAGATCATTGAAATAGCAGTAACTCATCTGTCCGAACCAAATTTTATCGAATCCTTTCAGAATCATTGCTGACTGTTAAGTATAAAAGTTAAATTTTCAATCAAAATTTGTGTGCCCGGATACAAATTTTTTAGTTGTGTTTAGTACAGTTAAAAAAAGCTTATCTGTCAAGTCCAACTCAGATGAGGCTTAGGCTCTGCACACGTTATTATTAATACGTATGTTATGTGTAGATTTTTGATTTTTTAATGTTTCGTATTGGGTACAACTGACAGTAACAAACTCTTGACCACTCTTGGATGAGTAATTAATTATATGGAGATTTCAAAAATTGACCATTAGAATTTAATTTTATGTGTGTGTACAGTTTCCACAAAATTTTAATTTTTAAAGCACTGCAACGATTGATAATATTAGTCTACATCGTACTGAATGATATTGAATCTGATATGCAGTTTGTTAAATTTGTGCACTATTTTAGTCTATAGATACCAAGTACCCATGGAGTGGCCGCGTCCTAAGTCGGCAGCTAAGCCTAAATTAGAAAGTTACATGGACTTAGTCACTGTCTTGGATTTTTTTTTAATTTTTACGTCTGGTAAAGATTTGAATTTCAGTTATAATTTTCATGAACAAAGAAGTTACATTGACAAGAGAACGTTACGCTCACTACTACTCAGTTTTTTAATACTTCTCGCTCTTTACTAATACGGTAACGATTCTTGATTAAGTAAGTATTTTTCTATGATTCTCTTCACAAAATTTTTTCCGACTCCGAGTGCGAGGCTGGGGTCGTTTATTTAATTTTATAGGATGATTGTGATGCATATTGTCGGTGCATGATGTCATCATAGGCTTTGATTAAACTTAAGTTATGCCTGTTACCTGTGGCATGTTAAACTACTTAGTCTTCACTAATACTGATTTATTAAGTAGAATTTACTCTACAGGGTGATGTCAGTGGGGGAGTCACAGTGCTGTACTTAGGTTGACTTAAACTTTATATAAACTTTCCAATGATCTACACGAGACTCGACTCCGAGTCAATGTCAGTGTCACTACGCTCTGGGTCTCTACCCACGCATCCCGAATCCAAGCGGTTTGAATGACCCCCACGAATCTCGGTAACGGTTGATGATTGGTAGAGTACTTAACAGTTACGGTGGCGTTTTTACTTTAATTGCTTACCCACACATCCCGACTGGTTTTGATTATTTCAAAGAACCTCGGTTGATGACCGGTAGTCTGACCCTGTAGATACAGTTACAGTAGTACTAGAAATCGGAAGAACAATTTCAAAAAACAGTAGTTTCGCTATGCTGATTCACATTTCTTTTACACTTGAAAATTTGCAACACATTATTCATATCAAGTATAATTGCTTGGACTGTCACTCTGGACTAGCATAACGTAGTAAGTACTAGCATACTAAGTTTAACAATTTTTTTTGCAGCGATCCTGAGCTCTAAGGGTTGCGCACAAAAAGTTAAACAAAACGGTAACCAGACACATTCTTAGAGATTAATACTTTGACCTTCCAATCTAAATCTTGAATACTACCTATCAGTATCACTAAAACAATAGACTTGAGCTTATATGCGTGTGTGGATCATGTTGCTTAACACTCTGAGATGGTACTTACGTCTGGCAGCAAGTGTATCCCCTGTCGCACCGGTAGACTCAGAGAGGCAGCAAGTCTATGCCTGCAGAAAGCCTGATAAAACTGCTACCACCAAATCTAGAAGCTGAGCTGCTGCAGGCTCAGAGTCAGTAGAAGACGCAATTTGATTGAAGATATTCTATAAAAATTTTCAATCTGTCTAGCTAAGCCTAAAGTGACAGTCAAGCTGCCAGCTCTAGCAGCAGCTACAAGTAACTTGAAGTTGTTGCTTTAGTCAGTCAGGCTCATGGCTACGTTGTTGAGAGGCTCCAGATTTAGGTCTGACTCTGACAAGCTAAAAACTTAAAGCGTAGTACCAACAACTAAAATTCATGACCAGTAGAATTTAGAAAAGACGAATGAATACTTAATACTAGACGTTTAAAATTAAAACTTAAAGGACCTGGACTCGCTGAAGAGCCTATTAAGATCTATTGATGTATTCGAATTCGTCATGTATTAGTAAGGTTGCCATTGGAGCTGCCACTGCAGGGAATAAATTGGCGCTTTTAAAAACTTCAAATCTAATAAGTAAGTAATAATTATCATGATGGACCAAGATAATGAGATGGACCAAGATAATGATTGTAGATATCTTACAAATTAAAGTCTATAATTATTTGACCTCGGAGTCGGACACTAAGAGTCTGAGACTTAAGCCGCAGGATCTGATGATCGATGTCACGTGATAATATGCCGTCGGCGTTGAGTCAACATCTACAGCCTGGGTGTCCAGCTATGATTTTCTATTGAAGTAACTTACTCAACTCCAAATTCAATTTCAAAATTTCAAAAACTTCAAACTGAGCCTCCCAATTTGAATTACGGATTCCAAAAAAGAGCAAGACGATGATAAATTTAGGTCCTAGGACTCATCTTAATTGTCGTAAGTCGGACTCAAATTGGATCAGTTTAAAGAAATTTACTTTCAGCTTAAAGGCTGTTACTAAACTTTGAAAAAAGTTTTGTAGCTTTTACTGGGAGGTTTCAAATGACTCTGAACTGAGTTCAAACTCCAATTACAGATCGCACGCATTCCAGAGATTTCAGCGTGAACAATGTAATTATTGTATAGCAAATTCAATCCGAAAAAACGGAAAAAGCACTTTTTTATCATAGTCTCCTCATAGGAAGACAGTGACTAAGTAGCTGTAGAGCCTGTACTGGGTACAAATACTTACGCAAGTTGAAGTAAATTATGATACTGTCTGTTTTGGTAGTAATACTAAGCTTTGTTGTCTTAGAAATTAAAATTGTAACTGTCTTGTAACTGCAACTGTCTTGTAACTGCAACTGTCTAATTTCAAATTGTAGCTGTAACTGTAGCTGTCTTTAAAACTGTAACTGTCTTGTAACTGTAACTGTCTTGTAACTGTAACTGTCTTGTAACTGTGGCTGTAACTGTCTTGTGACTGTTAAATTTATTTGTAGCTGGTCAGTCTTATTGTGATGTGGTCTTCATGATGATCCTCAGCAGGTTGATTTAGTAGATTTCTGGAGGCTTTCACTTTCAATTTTCTGGTCAGTTTTGTTGTGTCACAGTGGTCTGGTCCTCAAGTGGCACTGGTCAGGTCCTCATGTGACTGTCTGAGAGGTTAATGTTACATATTTTCTCTGGAGGCTACCAGCCACTTTGAGTCCGTCGGCGTATCAATGTCATGACATTCGAAAACAAGTACTACACATTATCAATGTTGAAAAATTTAGAAAATGGATTCAATTTCCGCCGCGACTTTCAACGGAAGTGTGAACAGACTGCGCCTGGGAGTGTTGCACAGGCGATGTGACTCAACACTCTAGACTTGGTGGAGTTTTCATTTGAAATGCTCAGTCACTGATGTGTTTCCGAAACGAGTTGTGTTCGATTCCAATTATTTCAGGTGGCAGTCATAAATACTTACCAAAAGTTTTTAACTTTAAGGCGCTAGGTGAATCAGAGTCTCAGTCTCAGGTCCACCAGCTGCATATCCGTTGCAACCGTTCCGTTAAAATCACGCGACGTCGACGCGAGAGTCAAGAATGCCGTATTTCTCCGATGTAAATTTAAAATTACAATGCAAGTCTAATCTAAGATCTTTCCGCTTCATAGAAAATTAATTAAGACTTCCTACTCCGAGAGAACAGAATGTCAATACCATAACTCTTCCGATACTGAAGTGTAATTTTTCCGCTTCATATAAAACTTCTGAGAGAACAAAATTTCAGACTCAATGCCATAACTATGATTCCGATACTGAAGTAAAGCCAAGGGCAGGTCCACCCAGACTCCGCTTTATACGAAGGAAATCCGAAATCACCTCCGTTTGTTCGTACTACTACTTTGGTGATGTTTGCTCGTATAATTTAGGCTGTGACCCACCCAACCACATGAACCACGGTGACTGTCCTTGCTATCACAACCTCAATCCCAAAGCAGTGACCGGACTCAACAGAGCTCCGCCAAGATAGACTCCCCGAATCCCGATTTAAATTTCTGAGAGAAAGTTACCAGATTTTTAATATAGATTATGATAACGTCACACCTCTTGAATAGACTTAAAGTTATCAGACTGAGTATGGCCTAGGCTAGACTAAGACTAGACTCCTCTTACAGTGCCATTATGAATTCGATTAATTTTGATTGTCAGAATCAGATTATGGCTGTCAGCTTTGTACCAGGAGACTTGTTAGCGAACTTAGACTAAGACCACTTACAGTCAGATTGACAGTGTGACGTGAAGAAGTTAGATTTTTTCAAAAATATTTCAAATTCATGGTGCAGTTAAATTAGCAAACAATCAAATTGCAAAACTCACTGACACTACTATGGTTGGTATTGATCTATTGATCTCTCTCTCTCTCTCGCTCTACTCATATGACCACAACTACAGTAGCATGATTTCGGAAGATTAAGATACGCCGGTTTTCAGGGGCTGGGGAATAATGAATTGTTTGTCGGGACTCGGAGTCGGGTGAGAGAGATTGTGCGCGCAGTATTAGGTGGTAAGATAGAATTAGCAGGTTTAAAATTAGAAGGTAGCAAGCAGTCTAAAAAATTAAAACTAGATACTTACCAAATTTACTAAAGAGACCAAAAGCTATAGCTTGGCTAACGGTTAACCCCTTCCTTAGTACCCAAGGCGTACTGTAACGACTGTAACTCAATGGGACCTGGAGTGAGTTGGGTTACACTACTGCGAGGAGCCTCAGGTAGTTGGTGTCTATGGGGATAGCCTAAGTTTAAGTCTCTAAATCTTCATCTAAGTTAGATTTGAGGACCCCCAATTCCAAATTTCTAAATGTTTTTGGTGTTACTATACAAATGCCATGACATAGTATTTGTAGTATTTTATGTTATGCTCAGTGAGTATCACCGATGGAAATCGTGATGAAATTGTGCCACATGATGTTATGTAATGTTATGTTATGAATCGGGAGTATTATTAGAATGGGATAAATTCTTAGTCTAAAGATTAAGGCGTTTATAATGAACCAGCACAGCCTTAAAAATCTTGACCACAAAAAAAAATTAATTTTTTCAAAATTTACCCATAGAATTGCTTGATTTGTTTGGACCATGAGCTAGGCAGGATCATTGCTGAGCTCTTGGGCACATATTTATGACCAACATACAGCTGATTTCATTTTTGGATCAGACGCAAAATCGTGGAGTTTGCTGAATTCGATTTTCGGTGGATCAAGAAAAAAGAGTCTGAGAGTGCACCGTGTGCATAGCGCACGAACTGGATGGCAGGTTTAAGATGTCGATACAATCATTTTGGCCTTTTCAATTTTAAAAGGAGTTTACATATTCATTTACATAGCTCAAGACTGAGTCTAATCGTACGAATAGAAAATCAACATAGTACAATAATAAAGCAATCATAATAATAGCCAGCTACAGGCTGATCCGAAGCAGATTCGATTGAGTCATAGCATAGTTCTCAAACATGATGTGAAAATTAGTTGAAAATCAAACCCCTTTCCCTCCCCCGTTTAATCCTCCACAACCTCTCCTTCGTCAGCAACAGTGATAGTCACCTCGCCCTCACACTGAGAGTGGAAACGACTGGTCGCTTTCTGAACTATACTCCGTGCCTGGGTCTCCCTCCCCTCCTCTGTTGAATATGCATAACAGACCTTACTCCCAAAACCCCGCGGGCGGTCCCTAAATATATCCAAATCAGCCCAGCGAACCTCGATTCTCCTCCCCCCCCAGCCAGCCGCCGCTTCCGTTTCAATCACCCACGCTAACCTTTTACACTTTGAACAGTGCATACTCAGCACCAGGGTATGCCTCTTGTTGGTTCCACCGTGACCTGCGCCGGATGGTTCTTTGGAGTTTTCTAAATTTAAAGGATCTAAATTAAGGGGCGGTGGGTTTGAACTCTTGGGTTTGAAGGTGAACTTGGGAGGCGCAGCAGCAGCTTTATCTTTATTCTTTGAATTTGGATCAGGATCTGCTTTCTTTTCAGGTTTTACAGCAGCGCTACCGAGACTGTGACTGGACCCTATCATACCATTATCATCTCCACCACCACTGTCTTTCTCGGCTCGCGCCCACTTTTGGTATTCCAGCAAAAAAGACACGATTGCCCCGTGAACCTGGTCTTTTTCCCAGATCTCCTCCACCTGCTCGCGGGGGATGGTCGCGAGAGCCGTGGTGGCAAGCGCTTTCGGAATTTTGTTGTCACTGATCTGAGTCGCGCATTCGGCCTGGATTAAATCTCGCATTGACTTTACGGACAGACTCCGACTTTTGAGGATTTGTCTAAGTCCGGCATTTTTAGCAGTCGAGCACTCGTAGATGAGACTGTCGCCGCTGATCGTGATGTGTTCGGCTCTCAGTACATTCCGAATGCAGCCGAAGTTCTCGGTGAAGATGTAGTCACAGTACTTCATGTTGTGGGCGTGCGCAACCGAGAGGTTCTGGGGCCAGCGGAGACGAAGAGCCCTCCCCCCACTTGGTAACCTGGATCCAGGGCCGTTTCCGAGGGGAACCCCTGCGATTTTGCTGAGCCTCACCCAGCAGAGACAACCGGATATCATGTGGTCCACAAGTATCCCATAACAGGATCCGAAGACCTCCGAGAACTCACAGATGAACGGGACGTTGGAGATGGACTGCCGGATTATTTTTATTTTACACGGCCAGTCATCAGGATTTTCATCAAAGTCCTCTAGCCCAACTCCTCCTCCCATCTCCTCGTCAACCAACAACCGCTCTGGCTGATCCTGCGCAGCCAAACCTTCCCGGTGCATAGCTTGATGCGCGCGACTGATCCAGGCCATCTCGGCATTACCGATTGTACTAAAAGTTAGTTGCTGATCCAGGACTGATTTTGCACAGCCCTGCAGCATCTTTAAAACCGGGTCCCGGGGGTTCTCCTGCTCGTAAAACTTCTTGATGTTCTTCACCAAGGTTTTGGTGATGAAGGTCCGCCGGAGAGTATCCTCTCTGCTGTTCTTTAAAGTTCTTTTTTTGATACATTCAGACTCACCCTCTTCCCGCAAAAGCTTTTCCACCATCTCGAAAGATGGGAAGCTGTTCTTGTTGTTCATCTGACTCTTGAGACAGTCCTGCGCCCCCATGTATGCGGGTATCAGGTTCTCACCCATACTGTCCCGGGGGACAGGACAGAGGAAACCGGGTGGTGCGTAGCAGACTTTGCGGATCAAACTTTGCTGTGACAAGTTGTTGAAGTCTGTGGTCTGCGTGGTGGACCTGTTGTGTTTCTCTTCACTGTCACTGTCACTACCGCTATCATTGGTTCCCTCATCCTCATCGACTCCCCCCCTCCGCTGACTGCTGCAGTACTTGGCATATGTAAATTTGAAAGCGTCCTCCTGCGCTTTCTCGCTCTGAATCATCCTCGAAGCGTGCTCCAAAGCCTCCCCCCTGAGACAGTCAAATGCCTTCTCCAGAGCCTCGCTGGTCCACCCCCTAAAGTCATTCCCACATTCCCGATGGACTCGCTCTTTGAACTGCGCCAGCATCTCTCGAACCAAACGATTTGAATCTGAATCATCTGCAACGTCACTGAGAGCGATGATGAACCTCGCACGCAACAGCCTCTCCTCAGAGTTGTTCCCGGTTTTCTGTGGGCCGCAAAGGCTTACGACACCTCCAGGGCAGAGGAGCATGTCCCCACAGTTAAACTTGCATATTTTTCCGGCAAGGCGCCTGTAGACCCGCTCCACCGCCAGGATGTCACCGTCCCCCACATCTGATCTTGATACCGCAAAACTAAATGATTCTGCTAAACTCATTCTAGTTTCGAGCGCGCTCCCACTGCGGTTAAGTTCCCGGTAGGTAAGCGCTTCCGTGAGGAGTTGCTTGATCGGTTCGGCCATGAATTTGGACAGGTAGACGAGCAACCGGGGGTCGACGTTGTCTAGGGCGCCCAAGAGGTCGTCGAGTGTAGAACCTTGGACGGGTCTGCAGTTGAGGACCACCAGCTTAAACGCAGGGTAATTCGAAGCCAACCAGTGGAGAACCTCGTGGTCACTCCCCCAACGTACATGCCCAACACCCCACTGGAGGAGGTTCTCAGGTATCGGTTGTTTCCAGTTTGCAGCATCAATTAAATCCCTAGTAGCCGGAAAACTTCCGGGGGAGCGGAGTTCTGAGTTGATTTCTGTGCGACTTTCAACGAGTACGGAGCGCAAGTTGTGGAGCGAATCTCTCGCCACTTGTGAAACGAGACTAATTGCCCGTTTCACGTGGGCGGGTATAGCTTCTTGGAGCTTGTCGATGTTATGCCCCTGGGGGGACGAGTAGGAAGTTCGGTGGACGGAACTCAGAACTTTGACGAATCTGAATGAGCTCATTTTTCTGTCTTGTACTATTTGGTGGTTGAAGCTCTTGTCTCCCTCGAGCCACTTCAGCATGAACTTCGGGAGGTACTTACTCATGACAACCTGCCACATGAAGAGTTACGCGAGGGATTCGCCGTTGGGTCCCCGGCATTTTTTGAAACTGACATAAGGCAGACTCGCACAGATCGGACTCGTGGAACTAACGTTACGTAATGTCAGAATCAGAGTTATTGCCGACAAGTTGTGTTCTTGGCGCCCCGACTCATCACTAACATAAGTGACACTGTCGATCAGAAACTTAAGATCACAAAGCCCCAGAAAGTAGGTCAGGGCCCACTGGTAGCGGTCGATAATCGAAACCACCCGTGAGTTTCTTGAATCGTGTTTTAATAGTACCTCATCCTGCAGAGCCTGCTGCAAAAGCTGCATCTCCGCGTTTGTGACCAACATCATTCCCCTCAAACACCTAGAAATCACACTCTCCTGAGACAACACCTCCCCCGTTTCGCACACGAGCAAGACCTGCGCCGAATCCTGCAGTACCGGGTCACTGCTGTTTGAGATTTGCTCGACCTCAGGGCTCGGAGCGCTGACGTCATGTCGAAGGCGAATGCAATCCACAAAAGCTTGTTTTGTTTGGGGTTTGGTTATGTCCTCCTGGAAGAGCAGGAAGCTGTATCCGGCCATCCCCGTGAGTCGCTCGATGATGGAGG
>JACKZZ010007223.1_pt1 | contig 19952 bp, 17 predicted proteins | sample 8027871 | NCBI WGS metagenome assembly JACKZZ01 (sample SAMN15724774, study PRJNA655200) | protist metagenome | isolation source: fluorescence activated cell sorting (FACS) single amplified genomes of... | place: USA: West Boothbay Harbor, Gulf of Maine | collected 2000-07-19
AGTGGTTATTTGGAATTAAAATTGTGTAATGAAAATTTTACAAATACACAACAGATACAATATTTTTGGTGGAGAAGACACAGCGGTTGAGGAGGAGGCTCTATTACTAAGATCAAATAAGCATGAAGTTTTTCAAATTATTAGAAATAATAAAATTGAGTTAAATAATTTTTTCAAAAAAATAAGTGTTTTAATGAATTTATCATATTCAAATAAGTCAGTTAATTTATTAAAAAAACATATATCCAAATACGGCAAACCAGATATTGTGCATGTCCACAATACATTCCCACTTTGGACTTATTCAATTTTTAAATATTTAGATGATATTAATATTCCTGTTGTTCTATCTTTACATAATTTTAGGATAATTTTTGATAAAATCTCTTTTTTTGATAAGGAATTTCATAAATATGGTTTGTTTAAAAACTCTAAAATTTTAACTTTAATTGTTTCAAGATTATTTAATAAGAACAAACAATATTTAGATGAAATAGATAAATTTATTACTCATACAGAGTTTACAAAAAAAATTTTTCTAACACATGGAGTTAAAAAAAATAAGCTAGCTATTAAACCAAATTTTGTTCAAAATTCTGTAAATAAAATTAAAAGTATTAAACATAAAAAAAATGCAATTTTTGCATCACGCTTAAGTAAAGAAAAAGGAATTTTGACCTTAATTAATTCTTGGCAGCAAGTGAAGATAAATCTAGATATTTTAGGAGACGGACCTTTATTTAATAAACTTAATAAGAAACAATTAAATATTAAATATCACAGGTCTTTATCAAGATTTAAAGTTAATAAGCATATAAATAATTCAAAGTTTCTAATTTATCCCTCAGAATGGTACGAACCATTTGGTACAACAATAGTTGAAGCATTTAACGAAGGAACTCTAGTACTTGCCTCAAATATAGGAAGTATCAAATCTATTATCAAAGACAAATATAATGGTTTATTATTTAATCCGGGAGATCAAAAAGATTTGATACGCAAAATAAGATGGATTTTAAAAAATCCTAATAAATGTGATCAAATTGCACATAATGCAAAAAAAGAATTCAATAAAAAATATTCCACTAACTCTAATTATAATCAACTTATAACTATATATAAAGATGCAATTAATAATAAAAAAAAAAGTTAAAATAATAAATTATTTTATTAATTCAATAACTTTAAATGAGTTATTAATTAACATATCAAAATGGAGACAAAAAAGAATACCTCATTATGTTTGTGTCTCAAATGTACATAGTTGTATTGAAAGTTTTTGGAATAATAAATTTAAAAAAGCACATAATTCTGCAGATTTAGCAGTTGCAGATGGAAGGCCTATATTTTGGGCTTTAAAACTTTTAGGATCAAGTAATGCTCAACATTTACCAGGTTATCATATTACTGAAAAAATAGTTTCAATGGCAAGTAAACAAGATATAAAAATAGGTTTCTATGGCACTACTGAAAAAAATTTAAATATTATTCATAAAAAATTAAAAAAAAAATATAAAAATATAAATATCAGTTATAAATTCTCACCACCCTTTAAAAGACTCAGTAAAAAAGAAGATTATAAAATTATTAATGATATCAATAAATCAAAAGTTGATATTCTATTTGTTTGTTTGGGATGCCCAAAACAGGAATTATGGATGCACAAACATAATAGCAAATTGAAATGCACTATGATTGGTATAGGTGCTGTCGCTGATTTTTTGTCAGGTAATAAAATTTTACCAAATAAATTTTTTGAATATCTTGGACTAGCTTGGTTGATAAGGTTAATTTCTGAACCAAGACGTTTAATTTGGAGATATTTTTCTACTAATTTTTTATTTATATTTTTATTTATTTTACAAATTACAGATCTAAAAAGATTCAAATAACGACTCTTTTATGCCATCTGGACAAAAAATGAGTCAAATCATCAAATTTTATACCTAGACTTTTCTTAAAAGATAAATAAACCTATGGTTGTATTTATGCATATTAATTATTCTATAAAAGAAATCTTAGATTGTAGCAATGAGTTACAAGGAAAAATTGATACTTTTAAGGTTAAACAATTACAAAAAGATGATCTTTTAATAATTGAAAAAAACAAACTTGATATAATATTAGATAATTGTTTTAATTTAGCTCACAACATATTGTTATTTATTGATGATAAGTTAAAAATACAAAAACATTTAATTTATATTTTAAAAATGATCAAAATTTCGATTACCAAAATATTAGACAAATTATTAAATTCTAATGAATTAGTATTAAAATCTAAATTATTAGAAAAAAGGATGGATGAGCACCAGAGCTTTATAGAATTGAGCGTAAAAGAAAATAGAGAATTAAAAAATGATATCAGTAAAATAAATTTGGCTCTTAATAAAATTTTAGAAAATCCAAATAATATTTTAGAAAATTCTAACAATATTTCAGAGAATAAAATTTCAGAAAATTTAGGACATAATTCAATTGCAAGAGTAGATTTTTATCAAGAAGAAAATGTAAGGTTGGGCAGTGAATTACTAGACACTAAAAAGAAATTTGAAATATTAAAAAGTGAAATTGAAAAATATGAAGAGCAACGTAGTAACCTAATTTCTAAAATAAATTCTGTTAATGATGCCATCAATGACACAAATGTTTTGACAAATGTTTTTGACAATAATGTTAAACCTAAAATTAATATAACGGACCATAATAAGATCGTAAAAAAAGATAAAGGTTTAATAGATTTAAACGAACAAGTTAAAAATATTTTTTCTAAATAAAATTCTTAACAGTCAGTATTCTTATAAGTAATTCTTAAACTTCCTGAATTGTTTATTTTTTATCAAATACATTACCCATAATATTTCATCTTTAATTATTTTTTTAATATCTGAGTTTTTTGGTTGCCAGTTTAAAAGTTTTTTAGCTTTAGAGTTAGAACATACTAATAGATCAACATCTCCCTTTCTTCTATCTGCTATAGTGTAAATATTTTTTATTTTAGTTATTTTTTCTATTTTTTGCAAAATCTCTAAATTTGTATTTTTAGATGATGATCCAATGTTTATTATTTGAAATTTCTTATCATTATTAAATAAATAATTTATAGATTTGTCTATTGCACTACAAATATCTTTAATATGGACATAATCTCTAATGCAGGTACCGTCTATTGAATTGTAATTTTTTCCATAAATAAAAAATTTTTTTTTTAATAAATTTTTATAAACAATTGTTGGAATTAAATGTGTCTCTGGATTGTGATATTCACCAATAATTTTGTTGTTAATTTTTAAACTAGAACAAACATTAAAAAATCTAAGAATTACTGAGTTCATTTTTGAATTTTTTATTATTTTTTCACATTCCAGTTTTGTTTTTGCGTAAGCACTTTTAGGTTTGATTAAATTTTTCTCATTTAAAATTTTACCTGAATATTTGTACACTGCTGCTGTACTTGAAAAAATTAAATTTGTTAAATTATTATTTTTCATTGCCATTATTAGGTTTTTGGTGGCTATCACGTTGTTTTGATAGTATTTTTCTTTATTTATTGTCTCATCGACTAACGATTGCGCTGCTAAATGAATTATTAACTTTGGTTTTTTTTTTTTTAAGATGTTGGTTAATTTTTTAAGATTTAAAAGATTACAAATTTCTATTGATAAATGTTTGTTATCTTTTTTATCTAAATTTATAATTTGATATTTTTTTTTTAAATAAAGAGCTAAACACGAACCTATATATCCAGAGCCTCCTGTAATTAATATATTTGGTTTTTTATTCATTTAATTAACTTAGCTGATATTAGGTTGTTATAGAAATAGTTCTGTAAATAATTTGATTGAAATTATACTTACTAAACCAACTGTTATCATTGCAATAAATCCTACAACAAAGGGTTTATAGCCCATAGATCTTAAGTCTTTTAGGTTAGTTGATAGTCCAACTGCTGCCATTGCCATACTTAAGAAAACCTTAGCGGAATCTTTAATGGTTAATATTAAGTTTTGCCAAATTGGTTGAGAATTTTCTGATAGAAATAGTTGATCTCCAATATTTCGAAATATAATCATTCCAATGAAACCTAATACAAAATAAGGAAAAATATTTAGTAAAGAATAGTTTTTAGTTTTAGTTTCGTTTCTATTATATAGATAAGCAAATAGAGGGATCATAATAACTAAAAAAGTATTTCTAATTAACTTTGTAACAGTTGCGATATTTAAAGTTTCAGGACTGTTAAATTGCTGGTCATAAATTAATCCAGCTGCAGCAACTTGAGATGTTTCGTGAATAGCTGTTCCTAAAAAAAGTCCCACATACATCGGATCTCCATTAAAATAAATATTTGCAAAATATGGATAAACTAACATTGAAATTATTCCAAAGATCGTGATGTTTGCTATTGCATAAGCAACCTCACCTTTATTTGCTTTAATTATTGGAGCAGTTGCCATAATTGCTGTTGTTCCACAAACAGTACTTCCAATTGATATTAGATAAGCCATTCTTGTTGAGATTTTTAATTTTTTAATTAGTAATTTAATTACAATTAATACGCTTATGATGCAGACAATAATTAATGGTATAGCAACAGAACCAAATTTTAAAAATTCAAATGGTTTTAACTGGATACCAAGACAAATTATTCCAAGTTTTAAAATATATTTTTGAGTAAAATTTATTCCAAGTGAAAAACTTTCTCTCATTTGAAAAATATTCCCAAGTACAATTCCCATTAGAATTGCAATCATTGCTGTTGAGATTGGGCTTTTAGCGTAACCCAATAATTCAATGCCAATAATATTATTTAAGCCTTGTGATAAACTGTAGAGAACAAATGCTAAAATAATACCTGGTACAACGACCAGGTATTTTTTAAATATCATGAATATTTATTAGATTTTATTATTAAGCACTTCTGTAAAGTTTAGTCATAACAAACTCTTTATGACCTAAAGCTTCTGCGCAAGTTAATCTGCCATTAGCAACTCTAATCATCGATTTGATTAATTCATCACCTGCTTCAGACATGTTCATCTCACGTGATAATATTTTTGATACATCACAATCAATATGTTCACCCATACCTTTTACAGTTAATGGGTTGGCAGTTAATTTTACAACTGGTTCAATAGGGTTACCTACAATATTACCTTGACCTGTTGGGAATAAATGAATGTTAAATCCAGCAGCTGCTTGAAGGGTAATACACTCTGCTGCAGCAGATGAAGTATCCATAAAGTATAATCCTTTTCCTTTAGTAGGTTCTTCAGCTGGCTCTAAAACATCGATAAACTTACAATTTCCAATTTTTTGGAAATTTCCAAACGCTTTTTCTTCAATTGTAGTTAATCCACCTGCAATATTTCCTGCAGTTGGTTGACTTTCAGAAAGGTCATCTGTTGCTTCTTTTAAAATAAAATCGTTGTAATCACTCCACGTTTTCATGAATTTTTTTGAAGCTTCAGGGGTTGCACCACGTGTAGCGCAAACTTTTTCAGCACCAGTTAACTCTGATGTTTCACCAAAACATAAATGAACTCCTAATGGTTCTAATTTATCCATCAGGTTTCCAACAGTTGGGTTAGCAGCAAGACCTGATGTTGTATCAGATTCACCACATTTAACCGAAATCCATAAATCGCTTAAAGGACATTCTTCTCTTTGTTTTTCAGAAGCCCACATTGCAAATTCTTGAGCTTTTTTAGAAGCTTTCATAATTGTTCCAATATCACCAGTTCTTTCAATATGAAATCCTTCAACAGGTTTTCCAGTTTTAGCAATTTCATCAACGATTCTTTTTGTCCACTTAGGTTCAATTCCAATAACAATTACAGCAGCAACGTTAGGGTTTTTTCCAGTCCCAATCATTGTTCTAAAGTGTAAATCTAAATCAGCACCAAATTGAAGTCTTCCATAAGAGTGAGGAAGGGCAATTGTTCCTTTAATGTTGTTTGCTACAGCTTCAGCACAAGCATTAGAGATATCATCTACAGGTAAGATGATTACGTGATTTCTAGTACCAACTCTGCCATTTTCTCTTTTATAACCTAAAAAACTTTTTGGAATTTCCATATTTATTACCACTTCTTCGTTTTTACATTGTGAACATGAACATGCTCACCTTTTTTGATTGATTTAACTACTTTTCCAATATCGTGACCATATTTCAAGATAGTATCACCTTCATTAAGATCAACCATTGCAATTTTATGTCCTAATTGAATTTCATCTACTGATTGAATTTGAACTGTTTTATCATTCTCCATAATCCAACATGCGCAATCTTGTTTTGGAGTAATTTTATCAATAACAACCACTCCTACGTTGTCTTTTTCGTCGTGTATAATAATATCTGTAGCCATAATTGTGTCGATTTGTTTGTTTGAAATTTTTTAAATCTTATATATTAATCCTTAAAATTAACAAATTATTTATAGATTTTTTAACAACTTAAGCAGGAAGGCCTAATTATTATGACTAAAATGACAACAGAAGAAGCTTTTGTAAAAGTTTTACAAATGCATGGAATTGAACACGCATTCGGAATTATCGGTTCAGCTTTTATGCCTATTTCAGATATTTTTCCTGACGCTGGAATTACTTTTTGGGATGTTGCTCATGAAACAAACGGTGGATTAATTGCTGATGGTTACACAAGATCTACTGGAAAAATGTCAATGGTTATTGCTCAAAATGGCCCTGGAATCACAGGTCTTGTAACACCAATTAAAACTGCATACTGGAACCACACACCATTACTTTTAGTAACACCGCAAGCTGCTAATAAAACTATGGGTCAAGGTGGTTTTCAAGAAGTAGAACAAATGAATTTATTTAAAGATATGGTTTGTTATCAAGAAGAAGTTAGAGACCCTTCAAGAATGGCAGAAGTATTAAATAGAGTAATTGAAAAAGCGATCAGAGGATCAGCTCCAGCACAAATAAATGTTCCAAGAGATTATTGGACACAAGTAATTGACATTGATCTTCCTCCAATTGTTAGACTTGAAAGACAAGCAGGTGGTGTTGATGCAATTAAAAAAGCAGCTGACTTATTATCAAACGCTAAGTTTCCAGTGATATTATCTGGTGCAGGTGTTGTAATTGGTGGAGCGATTGAAGATTGTAAAAAATTAGCTGAGAAATTAGATGCTCCAGTTTGTTCAGGGTATCAACATAATGATAGTTTTCCAGGAAGTCACCCATTAGCAGCTGGACCTTTAGGGTATAACGGATCAAAAGCTGGAATGGAATTAATTAAGAAAGCTGATGTTGTTCTTGCACTTGGTACAAGATTAAATCCTTTCTCAACATTACCAGGTTATGGAATGGATTACTGGCCTAAAGATGCAAGTATCATTCAAGTTGATATGAATTCAGATAGAATTGGTTTAACTAAAAAAGTTACAGTTGGTATTTGTGGGGATGCAAAATTAGTATCACAACAAATTTTAGCTCAACTTTCTCCAACAGCAGGAGATACAAATAGAGAAGAGAGAAAAAATACAATTCACCAAACTAAATCTGCTTGGTTACAAGAGTTATCAAGTTTAGATCACGAAGATGATGATGAAGGTACAGTTTGGAATGCAGAAGCTAGAAAAAGAGATGCGGATAGAATGTCTCCTAGAGAAGCATGGAGAGCAATTCAAGCAGGTATGCCTGATGATGTAATTATCTCAAGTGATATTGGTAATAACTGTGCAATTGGAAATGCTTATCCAACATTTGAAAAAGGTAGAAAATATTTAGCACCAGGATTATTTGGTCCTTGTGGTTATGGTTTTCCAGCAATTCTTGGAGCAAAAATTGGATGTCCTGATACACCAGTAATTGGTTTTGCAGGTGACGGTGCATTTGGTATTAGCATGAATGAGATGAGTTCATGTGCTAGACCAGAATGGCCAGCAATTTCAATGGTAATCTTTAGAAATTACCAATGGGGTGCTGAAAAAAGAAACACTACTTTATGGTTTGATGATAACTTCGTTGGAACAGAGCTTGATCCAGAATTAAGTTATGCAAAAGTTGCTGATGCTTGTGGATTAAAAGGTGTCACTGTTCGAACCATGGAAGAGACTACTGCTGCTATCAAGCAATCATGTGAAGATCAAAAGAAAGGGATTACCACATTTATTGAAGTAATTCTTAACCAAGAACTGGGAGAGCCTTTCAGAAGAGATGCTATGAAAAGACCAGTTAAAGTTGCAGGGATCAAAAAAGAAGACATGATCAAGCAACCTTCTTTGGTATCTTAAGATCTTTCAAAAATATCTTATCTGTCATAATCTAACTACATGAAAGTAGTTAATGATACTAGCTGTAGTTGGATTAATGACCTTGATAGAAGATCTAATATAAAATTTTTAGATAAAAAAAAATCCTGTGACTGGCTAATTATAGGTGCTGGTTATACAGGCTTGTCTGCTGCTAGAAAATTATCAGAACTACACCCAAATCAAAAAATTATTATTGTTGATGCCCAATTAGCAGGTGAGGGTGCAAGTGGAAGGAACTCAGGATATTTAGTCGATACGACCCTTAATGATGGTTTCACCTCAAATAAAGAACTTTCTAATTATAAAAAAAAAACTGACATTTATAAATTAGGAATTGATGTTGTAAAAAAGTTTATTAAAGAGCATCAGGTAGATTGTGATTGGAATGAATGTGGGAAGTATTTTGCTTCATCAAATGAAAAAGACAGAAAGATATTAGAAAATTTTAGTAAAACTTTGTTAAAATTAAATTTTGATCATAATATTCTAGATAAAGATGGTTTAGATAAAAGATTGGGTACGAATTTTTATCACTTAGCACTTTATACTAAGGGAGGAATTTTATTACATCCTGGAAAACTTGCTAGAGCTATGATTGACACTTTACCAGATAATGTTGAACTATTAGAAAACACTCAATTAAATGAATGGTCAAAAAATAAAGATACAATTATTTCTAAATTTAATAATCATAAAATAATTACTAAAAAGATTATTTTTTGTACAAATGGATTTTTAAAATCACTTGGTATTAAAAATAATTATAATTTCCCCTTAACCTTAACTGCAAGCATGACCAGACCATTAACTGATACAGAGTATAAGTCTATTGGTGAGCCTAAAGAGTGGGGTGTACTACCTGTTAGACCAATGGGTGCAACTATTAGAATGACAAAAGATAAAAGAATTTTAATTAGAAATACTGCAGAAGTTCATAGTCCTTTTAAAATGTCTAAATCAGATTTAGATAAAAGATCTTTAAATCAAAAACTTGGAATCAAAAAAAGGTTTCCAAGTTTAGCAGATGATATTATCCAATCTAGTTGGTCTGGGGTTGTATCTAGAACTAGAAATAGTTCACAAATTTTTGAAAAAGTAGAAGATAATGTTTTTGTGGCAGGTTGCTATAATGGTTCTGGTATTGGAGTTGGCACTTTATTTGGTGAACAGATAGCAATTAAAGCAAGTAATAAAAATAGTGATGAAATTAATATAATAGAATCTAGAACTAAACCTACTTGGCTTCCACCTCAGCCTTTTTTAAATATTGGAGTTAAAACAAGATTGATGTTTGAGAGGTTTAGATCTCGATCTGATGTGTAGTTATTGATTTCTTATAAGTGGATAAACTTTAGGGCTTAAATACTTAAAATTAGTAATCATAATTAAAATTAATGTAGCTAGTCCAATTCCAATAGTTACCTGTAAAAAAATTGCTAAATCAAACTTCCAAGTGATTTGAAAAATATTTTCAATGATAAATTGTGAACCTATGACCGCAAAAAAGAGAGATATTAGAATTATGGATGTGAATATAATAAAAAATTCAATAATCGAAGAAAGTATAACCTCAACTTTGGAAAAACCTAAAATTTTAAATATTAAATTTTGAAATTCTTTAATTTTGCCCTGAACTATAATTGCACTTGATATGACAATTAAACCAATGACTATAGTTATTGCAGAGATAACGGTTACAGCAATAAACACTTTGTTTAAAAGATCTGTTACTTTCTCCAAGTAATCAGTAATTTTTATAATTGAAAGACTAGGCATTTTATCTAGTAAAGCAGTTTCGTTAAAATTCTCTAAGCTTTTAAACTTTGAAGTAGCCAAATATTCGTGAGGTATATTTTTTGCAAATTGAGGATTTAATAACATTGCAAAGTTAATAGTAAAATCTCTGTAGTCTACTAATCTAAAATTTACTATTTCACCTTCAATTTCACGTCCATAAATATTAAGAGTAAAAATATCACCAATTTTAATATCAAAATCTTTAGCAATTTTGCTATCAAGTGAAATTTGAAGTTTATCAGGTCTATCTAGATCCCACCATTTGCCTTCTACAATTGGGTTATCTTTTAAAACTTTATCAGCCCAAGAAGACCTTCTGTCATTTCTGATCACCCAGTGGCTATCATTACTTGAATCGATATAAGTATTTGGATCTATTCCATTTATTTTTACAATACCTGTTGAAACCATTGGAACAATTTCAAGGTTAGCTTCTTTATCCATTTTAAAAATCAAATCTTCAAATATTTGTCTTTCATCACTTTGAATACCAATGAAAAAATAATCAGGCGCAAGTTCTGGTATAGATTTAACAATTTCTCTTTTAAAATTTGAACCTACAAAAGCTAAAGTTAATAGTAAAGTGACCCCTAAACCTAAAGACATAATAGTTATAGGGGTAATACTTTTAGTTTGAGTAATATTTTTAACTGATACTTTAATTGAAATATTTGAGTGCTCTTTAAGTCCTTTAAACAATTTAATGATTAAGTTTGATAATAAGTAGAAGACTAATAAACAAACAAAGAAAGCTCCAAAATAACCCAAACTATAAACAGGTCGAGCAGAACCGATGGTAAATAAAGAAATTAAAATTGATAATAATAACAGACTTAAAAGAATTGATTTTTTTGAATAATAAAATTGAAGGTTTTGAAATACATTTCTAAATAAGTTTGATGCCTTAACTTGATCAATTGCATTAATGGTTGGTATAGAAAATATGATTAATACTAATAACCCTACTAAAAAAACTTTGAAATAATTAAGAATAGAAAAACTACCTTCAATATTTAATCCAAGACCAGCTGACAGATAAACATCAACAATAGGAACTAGAAAGAAACTAAAAGAGTAGGCAGCAGTGGATATTAAGAATAATAGAATGAGTAATTGTAGATAGTAGACTATTTTAATATCTTTTGAGAAAAAGCCTAAAGACTTCTTAACTGCTATAGACATATTGTTCTGATTAATGAACGAAAGTAGAGTGTTAGCAATTCCAATTCCTGCAATTAGCATTGCACTAATTGATACAAGAGACAAAAACTGAGAGAAATTATCAATTATTCTCTTTAAAGGGCCGTCAGATTTTTCGTGATATCTAAGTCTAACCTTTTTTTCATCTTTGAATAACTGTTCAATTTTTTTAGATAAAGTTTTTGGATTATCTCCCTCATTAAATTTTACTTTATACTCATAATTTAAAAAGCTCCCTAGATTATTAAGTTTTAATAATTCTAATGTTTGTTTGCCAGCTAAAGCAAAATCACCAAATACAAAAGCACCCCCAATATCAGGTACTGATTTTACGATACCAATTACAGTAAACAACTGATCTTGAACTTTGATTTTATCATTAATTTTTAAATTGAGATTTTTGAAAATGTTTTCATTAACAAGGATTGTATTCTCTATAGTTTGTAATTTTTCAAATGCACCACTTGGTTCATAACCTACCTTGCCAAATAATGGGTAATTTTGATCTACTGTTTTAATTCTAGAAAATATTGATTTATTTTTAGATTGATTGGTAGTTGAGATCATGGTGCTAAACTCAACCATTTGTGAAACAGTAGCAAATTCTTTAACTTGGTTAATTAATTCTAAGTTGCCAACATTACGATTATAGTCAATTTCAATATCTCCACCTAAAAGTGCTCTCGAATTATTATTTAATTCTTTATTTAAACTATCTTCAATGGTGAAAATTGAACTTAAAATAAATAGGCTGATAAAAAGTGTTAGAATAATACTAGAAATTTTTTTATAATTTCTACTCAAGTCTCTTAAGGCATATATCAAAGTTAACTTGTACTCTGAAAGCTTAGACAATTTTTCCATCTTTGATTTTAATTTTTCTTTTTGCTTTGTTTGCAAGTTTTGGGTCATGGGTGACCATAATTAAAGATGATTTTTCTTCTTTAATATATTTGAATAAAATATCTGCAATCATTTGTGAATTTTCACTATCTAAATTTCCCGTAGGTTCATCTGCTAAAATTAGTTTAGGTTTCATGGCTATAGCTCTAGCAATTGCTACACGTTGCTGTTCACCACCTGAAAGTTGACTAGGTAAATTATTAAATCTATTTTTTAGTCCAAATCGATCCAACAACTCTTTGGCTCGTTCAGTAGGGTTTTTTAAATTATTTAACTCTAAGGTTAGAGCAACATTTTCAACAGCTGTATAATTTGGAATAAGATAGAAAGATTGAAAAACAATACCAATATTTTTTCTTCTAATTTTAGAAACTTCATCTTCACTCATTTTAGATATTTCTTGATCTTCAAAAAATATCTTACCAGAGGTTGCTTTCTCTAGTCCACCAGCAAGCATGATTAAGCTAGTTTTTCCAGATCCACTTTCACCAACTATTGAAATAGACTCATTTTTTTTAGTTTCTAAATTAACATTCTTTAAAACCTTAATAGTATCATTACCAGTTTGGTATTTAAGATTAACGTTTTTTAGCTTAAGAAGACTATCCATGATTAAAAGATTTATTATTAAAATTATTGCCGTCTGTCTAGTGAGCATAAACGTCAATGCTATAGAAAACGTTATCTTATTTGGTGATAGCTTAATGGCAGGCTATGGTCTTCCACAGGAAAAACATTTAGCTATTGTCCTTCAAAATAATCTTAATGATAGTGGTTATGATCTTGGAATTATTGATGGAAGTGTATCTGGAAGCACATCTGCTGGAGGATTAAATCGAGTTGAATGGTCTTTATCTCAACCAAATATTGACTTAATGATCTTAGGATTGGGTGCTAATGACATGTTAAGAGGAATAAGCCCAATCGAGACTGAAAAAAATTTAGAAAAAATTATTCAAACAGCAAAATTAAAAAATATAGAAATAATTTTAGCAGGAATGATTGCACCAACAACTCATGGAATTAGTTATAAAAAAAAATTTGATAATATTTATCCAAGTTTAGCTCAAAAATATGAGTTAAATTTAATTCCTTTTTTATTAGAGGGAGTTGCTTTAAAACCTGAACTTAATCAAGAAGACGGTATGCACCCAAATGAAAAAGGAACTATAATTATAAGTGATACACTTACAAAAAGTATCATCAATTTTATAAAAAAATAGTATATCGTGATCAAATGTTTTTAAATACGAAACTAAAATCTAGAGAAAAACCAATAAAAGTTGCCTTCATTGGATGTGGAAAATTTGTAAGCATGTTTCTTGCTCAATACAATCAATTACAAAAAATTACTATTGATACTATCGTTGATATTAATATTGATAACGCCAAAAAAAACTGTCTTAAGAGTGGTTTAACTACAGAGACAGTTAATAAAATAAATTTTGTAACTACTTTAGATGAGGCAATTGATAGAGATGTTGAAGTTTTTATAGAAGCTACTGGAAATCCAATTATAGGAACAGTTCATGCTGTAAAAATTATTAAAAACAAGAAACACATCATATTAGTAAATGTTGAAGCTGATGTTACTTGTGGAAAATACCTTGCTGATCTTGCAAAAGAAAACAATGTTATTTGTTCAATGGCATATGGTGATCAACCTTCATTAATTATGGAGCAGATTGAATGGGCTCAGTTAAACGGTTTTTCTGTAGTTTGTGCAGGAAAAGGAACGAAGTATCACCCAGATTTTGAATACTCAACACCAGATACAGTTTGGGGTCACTACGGTTTAAGCAAAGAACGTGCTGAAATTGAATCTGGAATGAATCCTAAAATGTTTAATAGTTTTTTATGTGGAGATAAATCTGCAATTGAAATGTGTGCAGTCAGTAATGCATCAAATTTAAAATGCCCAAGCAGTGGATTAACTTTTCCACCTGTTGGGGTTTATGACATTGCTAAAAAATTAATTCCAAAAGTGGAAGGAGGATTAATTGATTATGAAGGTCAAGTGGAGGTGATATCTAGCATTGATTTAAATCAAAAAGATATTCCAAATGATCTTAGATGGGGTGTTTACATAGTAATTAAAGCTCAAAATCAATATGTCAAAAATTGCTTTAAAGATTATGGAATGGTGACCGATTCGTCTGGCAGTTATTCAGCTATATGGAGGCCATATCATTATATTGGTTTAGAACTTGCTCAATCAATATATGCAATCTCACTTGATCAAAAAGCAACAGGACAAACTATAAATTATAATGCAGATGTTGCAGCTTATGCCAAAAAAGATTTGAAAATTGGAGATCGATTAGATGGTGAGGGTGGTTTTTGTGCTCGAGGGAAATTAATTACTTCTAAAAAATCAAAAGATGAAAAAATTTTACCTCTTGGTTTAACAGATGGAGCAATTGTTAAGAAAGATATTAATAAAGATCAATCTATAAGATTGGATGATGTGGAGTTAGATCTTCCAGAAGATGTTGTTAAAGCTAGACAGTATCAATATGATTTAATTTAAAGAACAACCAAATCCAACTTTTGTTTACCTAATCTCTCATTACCATTCTCGGTCACTAAATAGGTTTCACCTAAATTCATCGCTAGTTTACTATCTGAATCCATCAATATCATGTGCATGAAGAAGACATTACCAGGAGTTATTACATAAGGATTACCAGTGTATAACATTGGCCAGTCCATCCAATTGGGCGAGAAGGTTGTCCCTAATGAATAACCACAAGCATTCATTCTTGATTTATTGTACCCAAGATCATCAAAAGTTTTAGCATGTATATCAAATACATCTCCCGCGGTTTTTCCTGGTATTAGAGTTTTTGCACAATTAGTTAAAGCCTCAAGACATGCCTCATGCATCTTAATATGCTTTGGATCAGCTTTACCAATAGGGATAGTTCTAAACATTGCAGAGTGATAATGCTTATAAGTCCCAGCCCATTCAATAGTTAACTGATCAGTATCTGATAAAATTCTTTTCTCAGATTGATATCTGCATAATAATGCATTGTGTCCAGAGCCTATAATATATTCATTTGCTGGATAATCACCGCCACCTTCTAAAACAACTCTTTGCATTTCAGCTAAAATCTTTGCTTCACTAGCACCAGCTTTTGCATATTTCCAAGCCTCATCAAGCGCTTGATCCGCAAGTACTGCAGCTTTTTTTACATAAACAATTTCTTCAGTAGATTTAACAACCCTATGTTTAGTAATTAATTCTGATTGATCTTCTACTTCACAATAACCTTCTAGAGATTTATTAAGTCTTAAAGCATTACGACCTGTCATACCGTAAGCTTCATATTCAACTCCAATTTTTTTATCTTTTAAATTTAATTCATTTAAAATAATTTTAAGATCATCTGTAGGATTAGACTGGTCTTTATCTACCCAAATTCTTATGTCCTCAATGTTTGATGTGTTTTGTGCTTGTCTTAAATCTGGAGCCCTTGTTAAAAGAATAATATTTCCTTTTTGGTCTAATATTAATGTTTGAAAGAAAACATAGCCAAAAGTGTCATAACCTGTAAGCCAAAACATAGACTCTTGACGAAACATTAAAAGAGCATCAAGATTATGCTCTTTCATTGATTTTAATGTAGCCAGTTTTCTTTTCTCAAATTCTTGTTTGCTAAAATGAAGTGCCATAATAAAAACTATAACTTTTAAAAATATTAAGCACAAGTAGCCTTAAATTAAGATTTTTTTTGGTAAAACGAACCCAAATTATTGTTAAATACTAAGGTTTTTTAAATGATAATCTAAAATTAATGAATAATAGCTTTAGCTGAACCTAGTTGATCTACTTTTCCAGTATAAAGACCTTTACCCAGGATTGGAACAACACCAACAGTCGATCCTGTAAATACATAAAAATCTTTATCAAGAGTGACTTTATCTTTTTTTAACTCATTCAAAACAAATCTAAGGGAGTTTAATGGATTTATATAAACAGTATTTGTATTTCCATTAACGCTCTGTCCAATTTTTTTATTAGCAATATTTGTCTTTAAATTTCCAATATTAATTTTTTTATATTTTTTCTTTTGCCCAATTAAAAACTTAACATTAGCACCAAAATCACTACATAAATCTCCAAAACTAGTAATGCCTTTTTTCTTTTGTCTGTAACCAATAACCTCAATACAAGCTGCCATGTGAGAAATATGTTTTGTTATATTTTTCGTAGTAATTGATCCTTTTGATGAGAAAAAGTTTTTCTTAATTAGATAACAAACCTCAAGTTCTATACCTAAAGTTGATTTATTAATTTTTACTTTTTTTCCACTTTTTATAAAATTCTTTTTAAAGATTGCAGCATAGAAAGGTTTTTTTTCTTTAAGTTTTTTCATGACGGGTATACCTGTCCCTGCAGCTTTAAATCCTATTATTGGATCTTTAACTTTACCCTCACATAATTTTCTTAGCTTTTGAGCTTCACTTAATGTTTTTGTAAATTTTATTGGAAGTGGTGCAATTATTTTATTGTTAACAAATGCATTAACCAATTTATCTGCTGTTTTTTCTAATATGGTTTTTTTCATTATTGAATGTTTAATATAGTTGCAGGATCTAGTCTAGTGCCAAACCAATTAAGTCTTACATCAAGATGTGGTCCTGTTGATCTACCAGAGGAACCAACTGTAGCAATGATATCTCCTTTTTTAACATGATCACCTACATTTACAAAAATTTCATCCATATGCATGTAAAGAGTTGAAACACCATGACCATGGTCAAATATTAAAGTTGCACCTGTATAAAATAAGTCTTTTTCAGCTAGAGTAACAACACCGTTATTCATTGCTTTAACTGGAGTACCTTTTTTTTGAGCAAAATCTAAACCATAATGAGGCCATTTGGGTATGCCATTTAAAATTCTTTGACTACCATAAACACCAGTAATTATTGCATCATCAACTGGGATAATAAACTTTTCTTTAAAAAACTGTAAGTCACTTTCAATTTCTCTTGCATCGGCTATTAATTTGTTTTCCTTTTTTATTCTTGCATAAAATTCTTCAGGTGGTGTAACTTTTTTTTTAGGTAAGCCTTCAATTTTTTGAATATTATATTTTCTTTTTTTAATTTTTTTTATAATTTTGTTATTATTTTCAGTAATTGTAATGTCAAATTTTCTATCTTTTTCAATTCCAAATGCAAAATATCCATCTTTTGTGACTTTAACTTTTTTTTTATCTACAAAAATTGATGACCCAGGCTCAGTTTTTCCAATAATGTAATGTCCTTGAATGAATTTTCCCTGAAACTCTACTGCAAAAGATTGGGTTGAAAAAAATAACGCTACTAATGAAAGTAATCTATATATTACTTTGCTGTCCATCCACCGTCTACTAGGATTGATGTGGCTGTAATCATCGATGAAGCAGATGAAGCTAAAAAACAAACGCTTGTTGCAACATCACTTTCTGTTGCTAATTTTCCCATAGGAATATTCCCTAAAGCTAGTTTTTTAAATTCTTTATTTTTAAAAAATCTTTTAACCATTGGTGTTGCTACAAAAGTAGGGGCCACTGTATTTACTCTAATATTGTTTTTTGCAAGCTCAACACCCATACCCTTAGTCAAACCTTCAATACCAAATTTTGTCATGTTATAAACATTTCTACCAGACATTCCAACATGACCAAGTTGAGATGACATATTAATAATAGATCCACCTCTTTTTTTATTCTTTAACATTTTTTTAACAACTAATTGAGCAACATTAAAAGCCGCCTTTAGGTTTAAATCTACTAAGTAGTTCATACTTTCTTGTTTAATTTTTTCAAAAGGTTCTGGAATATTTGTCCCAGCATTATTAACTAAAATATCTATAATCTTAATCTTATCTAGTTTTTCTTTAAGATCTTCGTAATTCATTACATCACAATTAACTTTGATAACTTTACCTTTTATCTTTTTTATTTCTTTTTCAAGTTTATCAAGATCTGATTGAGTTCTACTTAAAGCAATGATTGTAGCTCCAGCTTCAGCAAGAGCAATTGAGCAGGCTCTTCCTAATCCTTTACCTGCACCAGTAACTAATGCATATTTGTTTTTAAGATTTATTTTTTGTAAGTACATTTAAATAAATAACTTTAAATCAGTATAAATTAATTCGATAGCAACAACCAGTATAGCAATTAAACCAATCCAGGCTATCCATTTATATTCATTAATCCATCTTGATATTACAGTAGCAGCTGTTGCCATAAGAATAATTGATAAAGCTAAACCAAATATTAATAATACATAGTGATTACCAGCAGCACCAGCTACACCTAAAACATTATCCAAACTCATCGTAAAATCAGCAAGTAAAACTGTCCATATAGCCTTCATAAAGCTTGAATTATCTACTTTAATATCTTCTTCCCCTGACTGACCTTTGATTACATCTGTGTAGAGTTTGTAGACTATATAAAGAAGAAGCAATCCTCCTATTAATCTTAATCCTGTTATTTGTAATAAATAAGCAGTTAACATGGTTAAGATAATTCTTAAAATTACTGCACCACCTATCCCCCAAAAAATTACTTTTTTTCTTTGTTCGGGTGGAAATTTAGAGGCAACCATTCCAATAATAATGGCATTATCACCAGCTAATACTAAATCGATAAATATAATTTGGCCTAAAATTACAAGTTGTTCAGGTCCGAATAATTCTGCAAACATCAGCTGCTTAGTATCATATCAGCACCTTTTTCTGCAATCATTATTGTGGGTGCGTTAGTGTTTCCAGAGGTGATATTGGGCATGATTGATGCATCTATTACTCTTAAATTTTTAATTCCATGAACTTTTAGCTGATCATCAACAACGGCCATATCATCTTGACCCATTTTACATGTTCCAACAGGATGAAAAATTGTTTGAGCATAATCTGCTGCTGCTTTTAAAATATCTTCATCTTCTGTTAAATGAATTCCAGGTCGGTATTCTTCTGGGCTAAATTTTTTAAATGTCTCAGATTCTAAAACAATTTTTCTTGTTAATTTAAGACCAGCTGCTGCAATACTTCTATCTTCATCAGTTGATAGGTAATTCATTTTTATTTTTGCATAAGTTCTAGAATCTTTATCTGCCACACTGATATGCCCTCTACTAGTGGGTCTTATTTGTGAAACTGTTGGAGTAAAACCATGAAATTCGTGGTTCTTAGTTGCGCCTAATGTATCCATACTCATTGGCTGAACATGCCACTGTAAATCAGGCAATTCTAGTGATGGGTCACTTTTAGCAAACATACACATCTGACTTGCACCCATAGTCATGGGTCCACTTCTATTAAAGACATATTCTAATCCAATTAACAAGTTACCAAATAAACTATTAATCTTTTTATTAAGAGATTTTATATTTTGTATTTTATATATTGGTCTAAACATTAAATGGTCTTGTAAATTTTCACCCACACCCTTTAATTCATACACCATCTCAATTCCTAGTTCTTTTAATTTATTTGAATTTCCGATTCCAGACACTTGTAATAATTGTGGAGAACCAATTGCTCCTGAAGATAAAATAATTTCTTTATTTGCACCTATAGTGAATAATTCATTTTCAATCCAATATTCAACTTCTTTAGCAACTTTGTTTTCAAAATTAATCTTTTTAACATGAGCTTTTGTAACTATTTTTAGATTAGGTCTTTTTTTTATAGGGTTAAGATAGCCAACCGCAGTGCTACATCTAAAGCCATCTTTTTCAGTTACTTGAAAATAACCACAACCA
>JACKZZ010016234.1_pt1 | contig 19933 bp, 7 predicted proteins | sample 8027871 | NCBI WGS metagenome assembly JACKZZ01 (sample SAMN15724774, study PRJNA655200) | protist metagenome | isolation source: fluorescence activated cell sorting (FACS) single amplified genomes of... | place: USA: West Boothbay Harbor, Gulf of Maine | collected 2000-07-19
GGAGAGGTCGGAGAGATCGATCGGATGGATTATGCGCGAAATGGATGATTATATGATCGTATCATCATGTATGTAGTGGACGGACGGAGTGACTGGATGTCTGTCTTCATCCACCCACCTGCCTGTCTGCCTGCCTGCCTCGACTCGTGATCGATCGAACAGTTTCCTTCCATACCCACGGGCTGAGTAAGCCAAGATTACTCAGAAACGAATACCCGCCGAACGCCAGGTTCAGCAGCCTATCACTCACATGAGTACCAGGGTAAAAAATGTTACGGGGATCCCGTATCACACCATGAACGCCCGTCAAATAGCGCGTGGTTTAAAACAAGTCTTGCAGCCGTCTTCGGAGGTCAAGTGTTCCGCAGGCGATACAACATCTCCTTTGGTGACCAACACAGGTGACCCGTCTTCTAAAATGATCTCCGCCGTGGAGAAAACGTATCCTTCAGAAACGAGCTCGTCTGGCGATGTTCACGCCCGGTTTTCCGGGAGTTTTTTACCGCTAGATGGAAACAGTACCCCTACCCCCATGTCCTTTGATTGTTACAAAAACAACCGCACTGCAGGAATGGTCGCCGCGCCGTCAGCGAAGAGGACGAAGATTTCGAAAGAGCAGGAGGCGCCAGTGGTCCCGCTAGTCTCGGAAAGCACCACAGGCCTGTCATTACCAGTTGGTCTTGAGAGCGTCAAGTCGGATGCAAGTGGTGTTTCACTTTCGCCGTACAATTCTAGTCAACTCGGCTCGATGTTGCAGCCGCCCTCTCTCTCTCCTCGGGGGCGACGTATCGTCCACCCGAAAAAGCGAAGACGCGATACTTACGAACGCAGTGTAAAAGACTGTAAAAAGGGGTCAGAGTTTACCTACAAGCAATCAAAAATAGACGCGTTGCTGTGCTCGCGTTTCACGGCCTCAGCCCCCCCAAACGGCGGCACGTTGAGCGTAGAAAACGTCTCAGAATCTGTGCTCATTTTCTGTTTTCGGTATTTGACTCTAAACGCGACGTTTGTGCAGTCGGTTCCTTTGGTATGCAAACAGTGGCACAAAGCGGCCTCATCTCAACTGTGTTGGTCCAGTGGAGAAGAAACCCTGTCGCCGTCCACAAGCGATCTTGTAGGGAAGATCAATTGGGCGAATTTTACATTTCTTCCATGCAATGTAAATAAAACTGGAAATAAACGTGGGGCCTTCCATTGCGGAACAGAGGGCGATTGCTTCAAGTCTTTAGAGCGTAGCACGGGGAAAATGTTTGCAATCAAGCGAGCGAGGGTGTACCCGGGTGGGGAAGGTGTCCCTTATTACATGTTACGCGAACTGTCTTTTTTGGAAAATTTAAGACACCCTCACATTTCTCAATTACAACGGATTCATCTGCGTAGGAACAAACTGTACTGCTTTTTCGATTTTGTTCCCTGCACAATGTACGACTTATTGAACCCAAACAAAAATCCAAATGGTGGCAAACCGTTGGCTAAAGACTTGATCAAAATATTCATGCGCCAACTTGTGAGTGCCGTAGCTTACTGCCACCGCCGCGGTGTCGTACATCGAAATTTAAAGCCCAAGCATTTGCTGATCAAAATCGGACCCGGTGGCGATCTGTCCACGGCATGCTTGCAAATATCAGATTTTGCACTAGTCCGGTCGACATCAATACCATTGAGAACATATACCACAGAAGTAGTGACTCTATGGTATAGGGCCCCGGAGGTTTTGATGGGGGATCGATATTTTTTGCCAGTGGATGTATGGTCTGTGGGCTGTATTTTCGCGGAGATGGGGCTGGGACGTCCTTTGTTTCCCGGAATCTGCGAAATAGACCAGCTATTCCAAATTTTCAGCACGCTTGGAACACCTGTTGAAAAGGAGTGGCCAGAATTTCGATCCATGCCAAATTATAAATTCTCTTTCCCAAATTGGAAAGCGAAAGAACTATCTGCTGTGCTGCCAGGCCTTCCTTTGTGTGGACGAGACTTACTGGCGAGTATGCTCACGTTCGACCCGAGAAAGCGGATCACCGCGGAAGACTCGATGGCCCATGCTTATCTGTACAACGGCATCGCAACAATAGACGCACCGTGCGCAGACCCAGCGTCATGCTCTTTTCCACCTGTTAGGGGTCTGCGTGCACTGGGCTTGGTTCCTGGTGAAGCTGGTATACATCCAACGTCTGGTTTTACCGAACGCCGGGCCGAAAGTATGGTCGCCGGGTATGGGCTTCAGTTTCTTGGCCATTATCACGCCTTTGCTCGCGGACTTGAAGCCGTGCGATATCCTTTTCGTGGTTACCTGTCATCACAGACCGAGCTTAGGCAAGACCACCGTGCACTGTTGGTGGATTGGCTCGTCGAAGTCGTGGATGTCTTCGAAATGAGCACGAGAAGTGCATTTCTAGCCGTCCAATATGTGGACCAATTTCTCGGGACAACGGTGATCAAACGCTCTCGATTCCAACTGTTGGGTGCCACGTGCCTCCACATTGCCTCAAAGTGCGAAGACGTGTCGTACATTGGTGTCGATGACCTAGCTGTTTGCGCAGACCATGCGTACCTGTCAGAGCATATACTCGAGTTGGAGGAGCAAGTCCTGAACTGTTTGCGCTTTCAATTGTCGCGTGCAACGGTGTTGGACTTTGTAAATATATACATCGAACATTGTCCGTATGTTGACTCGCTTGACCGGAGGGTCGCGTTGGTATCGAGGTATTTGGCGGAGTTATCATTGCAAGAATATGACTTGTCTGTATCGGTTCGCCCTTCGAAGGTCGCAGTTTGCTGCATTGTTCGTGCACTCGAAAGCGTACAGAAGCCACCGTGGGAAGCTTGGCTGAGTGCTATCAGTGGGTATCGGTGGAGCAGTGTAGAACAGATTCTCTCCACGGTCCGTCACATGCATGAAAGAGCCGCTCTCCCATCGAGACTTTCGTTAATGGTTATTCGAAAACGATTTATGAAAAGCTGGAAGGAAGAAGGGTATTGATGCCCCCCCTGAGCGTGCATAAGCATAAAATATGCATGGTTGATTGAATAAACGGATATATAACTTAACTTATTTAATCATCATCATATATAAGTTACCATAGGGCAAACAAATTCAGAACCACTTCTCTCATGCTTGATCATATGTGGTCATGCTACAGTTCATCTCAGGACGATTAATCAGTTTCTGATTTTTGTTTATTTACACACACGTAAATAACAGCCAATATATATCGTAACTTAGCTTACTTTTTATGCGGCCTTTGATCCCACGAGCTTATGTAGATAAGAACCTTAGAATACCAATCTCGGTTCTCTTCTCTGGTTTTTAAGTACTAAGTAAGAATTCGTACTTCTTAGGGTTTCAACTGGGTTGTCACAACGTTACCGTCATCGAAGCCAACACACAAACGCCTGGAGTATTCATCTATATCAAGACAATTGGCCGGAGAATCCGTTGTCTCGAATATTTTTTCGTACGACATAGACGATGCATCGATGTTCGGCGCATTTCCCCCATAGGACCATTTGAACACGTTTCCATCCTCTCCTACTGATACGAATGTGGATGGGTCGTAGGTGTCAAAGGAGACACCCCAAACATTCCCTGAGTGGGCACAGCGTGCGCCGATAAATGGCGCGTCTGGTTTTCGCGTATCCCATAAGTTCAAGGACCCATCACTTGATCCCGTGAGCACAATATTGTGTCGAGTGGGGTGCGCAGCGACACAATTTTGGTAAACTTTCACGGAGGCATTCTCGGAGCTGGTTCGACTCGAAAAGAACACCGAGGGACGGTCAAGCGGTTCCTTATTGTCCCAGATTTCAATTTGTGATTTCGGGAGGTTACCGACAGCGACGAAACGGTATTGAGCGGTCAAAAATTTCACATCATTGTAGGCAGCACAGCTTGGGGTGGAATTACACCCGAGTTCACGAAACCCAGCGCCGTTCAACTCAACGAGGTCGATGGTCCCTGCATCAGACACGGCCACAATACTGTTTTGACACTCGTCTACCGCGGCAAACGCGTTTCCCATCACCAGCGAGGAGCGTGCTGACGGCCAAGAATCGACACACACGATCTCTTTGTACCCGCTACCCCGGCGAATAACTTTGACCAAACTTAGAAGACCGTCTGCAGTGGACACAATAGCGACGGGGTTTCCTTGGTTCTTACTGATCGCGATCCCGGTCACCGCGCCTCTGCAGATCGTAGGATAGTTGAACACTTGGTCCACGGACTCAGCTCCGCCAGCATCACCGTTGTATTCTTGATTTGTGATTAGGTAGAGGCTGGTGAACCCATTACGATCAGTTTTCGACGAGCCAGAGATGGCATCAATGGAGTGGTCGCTTTGTGAATGAATAAATTTTACGGCACTCTGGGGAGAGGAACATGGGAACATCGTCGGTCTCGCAGACTCGGTGAAGCGAGTCTCGAGGACAGTTTCTGTTTCTCGGGCCGTCATATACAACGGCGACGAGAAGTCTGCCATGGCGGAGACGGCTTTTTGTGGATAAACACAACCCGATCGTGCGGCAGGGATAGGCGTGCAGTTCTCTCGTCACTTCCCCCCGCTGACAAGCGTGAGTGTTCCTCCCCATTGGGCCTCCCATGGTTGATGACCCGCGAGGCAGCAGGTAGCGCAGTGACATCCGGAAGACAGAGATAGATAGATACGCGGAGGATTGCCGTCGGTACCGTCGGTCCCACATTCCACATTCCACATCCCGAGTATGGTAGGTACATAGGTACAACTGTATCGTGTTACAAAGTACAACGTCCGCTAGTTGTTAGACTACGTCTATATTCTTTGTAGCACACAGCATGGCAGCAATGGAGTGGAGAGGCATGCATGGAAAGCAAAGCAATATAATATATTTTTATAAGGAAGCAGGAAAGGACTTACTTTCCCTCTTGTAATTGTGACTTGTCAGTTTGAAAATGTGGCGGGCTTGTGTGGCCTGTACGTGTACGTACGAGGGAGGGAGGGATTGAGTATTGAGTACAGTATGTAGTATCCATGCTATGAGATAGGTGCAAAGACTACGACAAACAAAACAAAAAGTGAATATTTTTTTTCATGTGCACAAAATTCTGTGAACTGCAGAGTGCAGATATTCTTCTTCAAAGTATATAGCACTTCTTCGTCTTATCCCTATTTTTCGTATTCTCTTGAAACTTCCGCTGGTCCTTTTTCCCCGCTTCTTTATTTCGGACAGTTTTCCCTCCATCGCTCTGGACAATTTGACGCGCAATTTCATAAAACGCTTCTTCAACGTTATCCCCTGTTTTTGCGCTGGTCTCGAAATATGCGCAACCGTGTTTTTCTGCGACTTCTCCCGCTTCGGACTTCTGCGTTTGGCGCTTTTTCCCCAAATCAGCTTTGTTGCCAACAAGGAGCTTTTGAACGTTATAGTTGGCATGTTGGGAAATATTCTTCATCCAGTACTCTATGTTTTTGAATGTTTCCTTGTCCGTTATATCATATACCAGAACAATGCCATGAGAGCCTTTGTAAAATGCGCGCGTGATGACGTGAAACCTCTCTTGTCCCGCAGTATCCCATATTTGGCACTTTACACGCTTGCCCTCCACGTTGCAATAATGAGTCTTATAATCTATCCCCACGGTGGATATGAAATCGTGCTTGTAATTATCTTCTTGATAGCGACGCAGCAGGCAGGTTTTTCCAACACCACTGTCACCGAGTAACAAAATTTTCACGTACACGTCGTACTCTTCGCCTTTGTTTTCTTCGCTTTGCTTCGCCTGAGCACTATTTGCAGACGGCAGCCTCATCGAGTCCTCCAACTCTTTTTCTGCCTGTTCTTCGGGCGTCAACTTCTTCTTGGCCGCTGGCTTTCCTTGCTGGTTCCTACTAACATTTTTCATTATTTCGACAGTCCGCCTGGAGACTTTTCCAGACTTTTTTGGACTCGAAGTCGACGACTTTCCATTCCCCCGTCTTTTACTACCATCACTACTGTCTTCTTCTCCCGACGAGCTGTCTTCATGAAAGCTGGTCGTTCGTTGACGCCCCCCCACCACGGGCGGTGCATCCAAGTCGTCGTCTTCACCCGCATCTTCGTGAAAGCTGGTGGTACGTGCTCTACCTCTTCCACCGGACGCAACGAAATCCATCAGAAGAAGTCTGGGAAGAACACCTCTTCCTCAATACGCCGTCAATGCCACGGGGGTAAAACAGGGCAGCGCATCCACCGCAATATCGATCATCGACTGTGACGGTTTACTCCCCTCGAGAGGCTCGGTGACCAGCCGGCCCCACCATACCGATATCGTCCGTTGACGACCTCGGACGACGAAGTTAGACGCCTGGAAGAAAAAGAAAGTTCCAGCATCGCATTCTACGTGTATCGCATAGGCCATAGCGCCATAGCATCGGCTCCCACTTGTACGTAGTGTACATATAGACAGAGTAAGTACTGTATGTGGAACGTGTGGTCATCATGCACACCCGTCTTTTGCAGATCAATAGATTATTACATGCGTGCTCCTCTGAATCCTCTGGATGGATGGATGCGCGTGAGAGAGTGAGTGAGTGTGTGAGAGAGAGAGTGGTTGGTTTGTTGTTGGGGTGTTGCGTGCGCTGTGCGAGGTAGCACGGCCGTGTCATTCGAACGCACTGACAACAACAACCACTACAAGAGGAAAAGGGGCGTATCAAGAGCAGAGGGTTTTCGTGTCCAACAAATGCACATGGCCAGCAACACGCTCTCTGCGGGGAAGAAGGCGAGCCCCGGTCTCGAAACGACCGGCAGCAGAAAGCCGTTCGTGATCCAGTTCGGATGGAAACGGCAGAATTTCTGGAAAGCCGAGCTAGACGGTGTTCTTAAATTAGCAGGGGTATTGCCAGAGACAGTATATTGTGCCGAAGATCTTGAGCATGTCAAATCTCCATTTGTTTTTGCCACGTTTCCGTCTGTCGAAGTGGCCCATTTTGTTTGCGAGCGTTGTGTCTTGGTGACTCGTGTGTATCACTTGTGGGGGACCGGGCGAACGGACGAGGAGCTGCACAGAGAGATCCAACACTTAGATGATCGCGTCACTGGACCATGTTTTTCCGCCGAATCCTCATGGAGCATTCAAGTTGACGCTTTCGGAAAACGCTTGAACATGGGCGAGCAAGAAAAACTTCGTAAGAAACTTGCTTTCATCCCCTTCGAAGGCCCCGTGAAACTAAAGAAGCCCGACAATCAATTTTGGTACATCGAGGAGTACAATCCTCAGGGCGTCCCTTGCAATCAAGCGGATACGCGCAACCCAATCCGTAAGTTTTTCCTGCTTGAAATTGCCCATGGGCGTTCAGACCTGGTGGTAAAATACTCTCTCAAATCACGAAAGTTTCTTGGCCCGACGTCGATGGACACTGAGTTTGCATTTATTATGGCGAACTGCGCTTTGGCCCGACCCGGGAGCTTCATTTTCGACCCGTTCGTTGGCACGGGGAGTCTCTTAATCGCAGCAAAAGTGTTCGGAGCGGTATGCCTAGGAACAGATATTGACATTAGAATGCTCCACGCGAAAAGATTTCGAAAAACGAATGATTTGTTCAGCAACTACGAGCAATATGGATTAGAACCCCCGTGCACCGTGCGTGCAGATATGTCGCAACGTGGAAATTGTTTAAGGCAAGTAGCGATGTTCGACGGCATCATTGCAGACCCACCATATGGGGTTCGTGCGGGCGCTCGCAAGTGTGGCAGCAAGGATGCCGAAGTTAAAAAGATTCCAGAGCATCGATTGCATGACCATATCCCTCAAACTCAGCCCTATCATGGGACTGAAGTGATGCTTGATCTTCTGAACTTCTCTGCAAAGTATTTAGTGCTTGGAGGACGATTAGTGTACTTTTTGCCCGTAGAAAAGGATATTTACACCGTAGCCGACGTGCCAAATCACGACTGTTTGTCGTTAATTTCGAACTGTGAAGACCCGCTTGCCTCTGCCTTTGCAAGAAGGTTGATCACGATGGAAAAAGTTGCGGAACCAGTGGACAGCGAATCGAGCATAGCCTACTATTCCGATGGGCGCGAGCACGGCACGTTAGAGCCTTCCCTACGGCAAAAGATCGAATTGAAAGGCATTATGGAGCGGGATGCGAAACGACCCAAAACTTGAATAGACTCGATGTGTTTACTATCCACCTATCACATGTTACAGAATGCGGATTACTGGAGCCTAGTCAAGACCCAGTTTTCAATATTTTAAATTATTAATGGCTGTTATTTACGTAAAGAAACAAGTTAAAATATAAAAAAAAGACTATCATAATATAAAATGGCTGTATTTAATTAACATAAACAATGCTCGTCACATACTTAGTACATGAAATTAATCATGATCCTCTGATGATCGCTCAACTAAAAAGTGTGCATTTGCTGATCGTAAACGAGCAACAAACAAGTTAAAGAGATCAATAGGATATATTGATTTTTCGTTTGAAGTAATCTGTTCATTCTTTCATGATATGTATGCACGTTCCTATAAACTTACGACCGAATATACAAAGCAAGTTAAATTTTATAATTATAGTTACTACCCATCATTTACAATTCTCTAGGACTCTAGGCAAGCTTGCTTTTTATTACAAGAATTAGGATTAACTTACTTAGCAGTACGCCCGGCGTCGTCAAACACCCACCAAATATTCAGTGAAGCGTGGTGCCAATCGCATGGATTTCACGGAAAGATGTTTAGCCTCTCTGCCCGCAGTCTCACCCACGTGTTGTTTTCGTAGAGGTTGGGGTGGAGAGTGGGAACGTATTATGACTTTCATTTCGAGGCGACACTTCCTCTTCTACCACCCGGAGTTTTCCCCCTTCGACGTCCACGGTTTTCACATACTAGCGGGGGGCCTTTCATAGCACTAGAGAAGGTATTAGAACCCGACGACGGGAAAACACGACCATAAAGTTTCGCCCCATGGCAATCTAGGTACTTCAAAAATTTTGAGTGGACTTGATTTGCATTTATGTGAAAATCTGCCAACTCGTATTTATGCATGCTGGTCACTTGGGTAGCAGCTCTTTGCATTCGCTTCTTGTTTGACTTTTCCAAAAATCGTGTCAAATGACTTGAAAATGAATTCGACAATACTAGCCCGCACTCTTGATAAATGCGCGACACTACCCCCACAGGGTCTTGCACCAAATCATCGTAATAAATGTCGATAAATTTGACAGGGCTCCCAGACGACTCCAGTTGTTCACGTTGCTGTAGACCAGCTTCCATAACCTCCGACAAACGATCTAGCGTGCGTTTTCCTAGGGTAGACCGTGATGTATAATGCACGTCGGTGTAATCATTCAACGTTTCATTCATGCTACACGTGGAGGCGACTACATTTTCGAGTCTGCGATGAAGCCAAATAAACACTGGTGGTGACCCACCGCGAATACCCTTCTGTTGAAAAACATCAAATATATTTTGTAGCTTTGCAGTATGATGTGGCGATTTTAGCACTAAATGGGACGGCTTCGTGGTGGCTGACGAGGATGCCCCAGATGTTTTGGCATGGTAGTTCGAACACAAAACATGCAGCAACTTTTTGTAGTTTTCATATTGCTCTGTCATGGCACCGTCTCTCATGTACCAATCGTATGCACTTTGCATATCACGGCATCCCCATAAATAATATTCTGGAAATGCGCAGTCTGTAAAGCCAATGACGCATTCATCTGGGTCGTCAGCCGCTACATTATGTATGTGTTTTAACTTCGGCATAACACTGTACGTGGCTTGGTTCAAATCTCGACACTCTTTCAAACGCGTGTCCCCAGCGCCAGTCACAGGATTGCCTTGTTCCGAAGATATAGAAACTGGTGTACGTAGTTCCCACTGTCGTGGCGCATACCCGCTTGGATCCAAAGCTAAAAGTTTATGTAAAAACGTGGACCCTGTCCGGGGCAAACCAACAATCCATAAAGATGCAGGAAGCAAGTCATCCCTGTTTTCTTTCGCAAGACAGTTGTAACTTTTTTCTACCAACCGCTTTCGTCGGAGAGACGGCTGAATCATCAATTTTGGAAACAAGCGACCATTCACGTACCAGTTCCACAGGCCCGGCAATACCATTGCCAGCGCTTCTTCGTGGAAGCAATCGTCATACGTTTGTTCTTCGGAATCTTTATCATGCAAATCATATTGCAAGGCTAGACTCACTTGGTGGCTTGGATCAAACGATGTACGGTCATGAAGGCAGCCAAGTCGCCTAAAAGTACACTCAGCGAAGAGGTCCACAAGCCATAAAAACCAAAGGAGAATCCGATGCCCAGGCTCCCTAAAAAACCACTGGCAGCGTCCCATTTGTGCCCACGGCAAGATTGCGTGGAATACGCACGAAAATCTGCCTAGAATATTCGCATCGGTGCCAGACTTTGCATTCTCCGCAGGTCCGCACGTGATAACCATACATGACCCGCCCGAGCGTCCGATCGTGGTATTCGCGATTAGAACGACCCACACGGATCACGCGGATCATCGGATCATCGGATCGAAATGAACTTAAGGAAAGATCAACACAAATAATATTCATAAAATGAAAGAATCCGTACAGTACAGTATTATATGATTATATCGCATTGCTTGCACTGATCGATTTGTAAGTACTGTACAGTAATAATGTAAATATGGCACTGTCCATGTCCTCGCGTCCTCGTAGACTACTCGTACTGTAGTTGAATAGATCCCGTATGGAATCATGAAATCACGCCTTCCGCCTTACTTATTACAACTTACAACAACACTAACGGGTCCCATGCATGCTCACATGCTCACCTCGCGAAGTTCATTCAAACAAACCAACGAACGACGTGTGCCTGTGCGACGGATGTTGCGAATGCTGGTAGCTTCACGAACGGTGGACTCCGACTTGACCAGGCTCATTGGCTGCACTGTTTTCAAGCAACTGCACTTGTGAATCCACATGCAGCAAACCGAGGAAAAGTACGACCCCGTGATTGCTTTTGTCGAAGCAGCTTTGTCAGCCGAAGACAGGGGCGGTGTCAGTGTCAAGAAGACCATAAATGACAAGCTTAAGCATAAACTGATTCACTTTTCTACAAATGGCACTTCCGCGGGGACAACCATCGATTTCAATAGTGGCGCAAAAAAACACCCAAACTTTTCTTGTGGCAAAGTATCCTCTCGAAGAGGGAAGTTTGCCAGCCTAGAGTCCAAAGCGTCTGAGGGTTTTAGAAAGTGCCTTCCGTCTAACCTGGACAGTCTAGCACACCTGCAAGAAATCTGGAAAAACTATTGGGACCGGCAGTATAAAGTAATGAAAAGCCCACGTAAAATCCTTGGCCGACGGTTTGTGTTCACTGGCTGTGAACTTCAAGTGACGTCTTCAACATGCAAGCACGAAGTCGGTGTTTGTGGAGTAGTTGTCAGAGAAACCAGGCACACTTTTTTGCTCTGTAAAAAGGGCACGAAGCAAAAGCTCGCTTATCGTAGAGTACCGAAATGCAAGCGAACATTTTTGTTGGTCTCCAGCCAACCGTCTATTAGAGCCCTTGACGATCATGACAAGTCAGAGCAGTCTTTATGTAAGTCCTTGGAGGTGAAGTTTCGTGGTGATGACATTATAGATAAATGATAAGAGATACCCAGGATAAGTTAAACTTAAAATATTCATTCGTTGTTTTTTTAAATTAAAAAAGAATAAGTATAATAAACTAAAATTAACATTTATACACAAGCATTTTTTTATATATTATTGTAATTTTCTTTTACATGTTTTCTGCCCCCGATCGGGACATAGACTTCGTCTCCCATCCGTCATACAAGCCAGTGTGAGCCTTCACGGGATCAGGCCGCTCCCACTCCCCGGTTTTTGGATTCCTATATAAAGATATAAGGGTCGAATTCCGTTCCAGCGACTTCGCCCCTCCAGGCCGAGCGCCGTCATATTTTTGCTTGTTGGTCTCACGGTCGTCTGAGAAAAAGAGTCCAGCAAACACGAGGGGTAACCCAAGGAGTATTATAGTTCGAGGTCTCGTAAAAGACTCAAAAACACCAAGATTTCTGGCTTGCCATCTGCCTGATTCTCTCGCTGCTCTTCTCGCCTCTCGATCAAATTGAACAACCGGAGTTCCGTAATGGTGCTTCGTCATCTGCCTATGAGCATCATACTGCACCCTTGTGGATCTTTCACCTAATACTGCATATGCTTCCTGGATCGCTTTAAAGTTTTCCGCAGCGTTAGCAGACTTATTAAGGTCTGGGTGTGTTTGCTTTGCTAGTTGACGGAATCTCTTTTTTAAATCTTCGTCCGATACATCATCTTGCACACCTAAAATGAGGTAGAAATCTTTGTCGAAGTTTGTACCCTGCATTTCAAGGTAACCCAAAGGTCTGTCTCCAACAGTTCCCGCGCGCTGTAAGTAAGAATGTGCCTGCTTCGACTACATCAATCTTCTCTGGTAATCAAAACATCTTTGTGTAAATAGACACCCTAAAATTAATCCTCGCCGCAATTCCTGGCAAGATTCAACCACCGTTTCGATATACAAGTGTGTCGGACATTCATGGTTAGCGACAAGAGTCAGGTCAATACAATGATATTAATTCGATCGTCCGCGTCCGTCGCCTCCTTGTGATGATTGCTGTATTACAGTTTTACAGCATTACTGCCCGTAAAAGTACATTATCACGTTACTATACTTTCTTACTTACTGTACTTTCTTACAAGTTTACATATTCATTTTCCATCATAATCGTCGGGAACATCCCACATTGACATTTGCGTTTCGCGGTTGTAATAAAAAACTTTGCCAGAGCTGTCCGTTTTCTTCTTCCACTTTGCTTTTTTCTTCACAATCTTCTCATCATCGCTGTCTTCCTCTTCCCTTGCTTTTCGTTCAGCACGGAGTCTTTCCCTTTCTTCCTCTTCGGGACTCTTGATACCATCGAAGTTTTCAGCTAACTTCGCTTGGATCTTCTTCTTTGCCTTCTCACTCGCCGCCGCCGCCTTCTCAGCGGCCAACTCTGCTGCTGCTGCAGCCTTTTCCATCATTTTCTCTTTAAACGTTTTTTCTGGGCCATCTTTCCCCTCTTTTTTCCACTGTGGAGGCCAAAGTTGACTTGTTTGAGCACTAAAATTGGTTCGGATGGTCAAAGTAAAAGGCCCTTCTTCCCCACCTTTATAAACAGCGCATAAAATAGTGTAGGTTCCTGGCATTAAATGCGTCATCACAGTCAAATTTCTTTCTACACATGGTTCTCCAGACCAAGCCACTACGTTGGACATCGTCAGCTCAGTCACTCTAACAGAACGATTGGGCAAATGTTTCGGAGTTTTGACCACATAAAAAGCGGCCTCCAGAGGCTCCCCGATCGCAACGCCATTGTCCGTCTGCGATAGCAAAATGCTTACGTCTGTCGGGCGATTTATCGCTAGAGCAAATTGCGGGTTTTCGTCTAGCTTGCACTTTGGGTTGTGCTTTGTAGGCAATCCTTGCGAAGTGCCGTCCACATTTCGCCAGTATTCGTGGAAAGTGTATTCTTTCCATACATTAGGGTCATAATAGCGGCATAAATATAAAGTTCTGAACGCAAGGCAAAAGTCATCAAAAGCCATGAAAAAACATCCATCGTCTTCATCATCGACCACTTCTAACTTCATTTTTAAACGTGCATTCCATCCTGGCCAGTTGTCACTCCAATCACCTTGCCACTCGCCATGATCGCCAGGAGGATTTCGTAGTTTCAAAAGACGATAGTTTTCACACTGAACTACTTTCAAGACAGTATATATCGCCCCCATCACTAGCCCAGTCTCTTGAAGCTCTTTGTCACTCCCGTCTTCTGAAACCGAGCCTGCGCCTAACAAAAATCCATTGTGTCGGTAATTCAACAGCTTTGCCCAAAACAGTTCTTTTTGTGAGCCTCTACTGGCTTGGCTGATGGATATTGCCTCCCCTTCCCCTCCAGTCAAATCTTGCAAAGCAAAATGGCAGAAGCCGTGTTCCAACGCAGCATATGATCCATAATATTTGGCATAAGCCTTTTCAACGACCGCCACCCACGTTTCTTCGAAGTTGTCAGTGTAAGCAAATGCAGCGCCGGCACATTTCCCTTCTTTATACTCTTCAGACAGCACAGGAAAATGGTCATCTACGAATACAGTTTCCCACTGACCGTTCTTAAAAAACCGCACACCATATGCTCCCACTGGAGTGTCTTGTAATTGAATAAAAATATTGGCAATTAACTCGTCGACTTCGTCGTCCCCGACACCACCGGAAGCGGACAATATCTGAATAGCACTTAAGAGCCAAGCGTCATGTAAAACACCTTGGTGCACATCGTCCGGGTCCGTACCTCCGACAAACAGAGCCGTTTCTGGGTTAATACCCTTTGCCACAGACCAACCTTTCACCAAGGCAGCACTGGAGCAATGACCAATTGAACTTGCGCTCGGCGGAAATTCTGCATCCGTCCATTGAGAAGCCCTACCAAATCTGCCAGGCGCACATCCCCCATGTTCTCCCCTTGCAATTTCTTCTAGTTTTGCTTTCCCGTTTTGTATATCTTCAGGAATGCCTGGCTCAAGCTCTATCTGCATTTCTTGGCGGTATTGTCTTCGCGAGAGAATTTCTTGCGCAAATTCCTGACCCCTCACCCAGTCCTGCTGCGATCGCATCTGGTAGAGCTGCTCTTCGTCTTCCCGCAACTGATCATCTTCCATGTCCTTGATCAAATCGCGTTCGGCAATTTCTTTATTAAACCGCTTTTTCAGCTGATTGAAGCGCTCGTGCTGCTCCGGGGTTAGTCGTACAAGCCAGTTTGCGACAAGGGTCATATCTATGTTTGCAAAACTGTTTGATTTAAAAATTTCCGGTGGTGGTGCACACCCATTTGCCATGAGTTTGAATCTGTTTTCTCGAAGAAACATTTGAAACTCCACGCTTTCCTTCTGGATTCGAGAATGTGAGGCGACGATAATCAGTAATTGAAAATGCACTATCATTCGCATTTCTTCCCCATACTCCTTATCCAGAGAATTGTCTAACTGTTCAAGAGACGCCAGTAATTCCATTGCTGGAGCGGACGGCAGAAGCAGATTACCATTATCTTCTTCACCAGAAGCAGAATCACTCTCCCATTCGCTGTCTGTTTCTTCCTCTGAGCTTGCCGCTTTTGCGTCGTCCTCAGGCTCGGCATTTTCATGTTCAGCTGTCACCCCTTTCTTTTTTCGTTTTTCATCCAGCGTTTTCTTCAGGTCTTTTAATCTTTCATGCCCCTTTTCTTTCAATTCTAACGCTTTTTCGTACGCTTTCAACAGAGCGACTTTTGAATGACGTTTTACGCGGCCAAATCCACAAAACCAACCTATAGGACCTTCGCCTATTTCTAACTCATCTAGGAGAGCATCTTTGAGCAGAAACGGGGCATCATGACGGCGAAGTTTTTTCTTGTAATGTTCTTTGTCCACGTACGACAAACTTCTAATTGCTTTCCGAATATTCTGAAAAGCCTTCATGGCGGACATACGGCCAGGCTCATCCGTCGACTCTTTCACTTTTTCTTTTGCAGTTCTAATCTTGTACTTATTTAAAATCGCATTTTCTCTTTCCTCTTGGGCATCTAACTCGATCCATTTTTCACTACGAAGTGAAATTTTTGATCGCCTACGCTTGAATTCTTGAATCGCTTCATTGGCTGCAAACTGGAGCAAATGGCCATCCACACAACGAGTAGCTTCTCCAAGATATCGCGGTGTCAAAGAAATAAGATTCAATGTCAACGCTACAATAGCAATCAAACAAGTAGATGTTATAGCGACCCCGAATCCAAGAGGATTGATAAAGCAAATGGCGAAAACGCCCCACAGGAGGGCACTTCCTAAAGCACCGTACATATAGAAGCCAATTCGACTTTCTTCTGAAATTGAGTTTCTATTTGGATCGTACATAAAAATTGGGAATACATAAGGCGAGACATACAAAGGTGCAAACGGTGGCCGTTGTATGCTCCAGCCAATAGCACTAGAAACGAGCTTAAAGATAAGGAGAATAAACCCAACTGAGACGAAAAATATAATTTGGACGTCGAAGAAAACTGCCATGGCAACAAAAAATATGCCTCCAAATTTTAGCGTTAGCATGCATGCCTTGGCATACTTCGGCGACAGCCAGAAATCGTTGTTTGCCCAATCACGAATACAAAAAAACCCGGCCGCGCTCGCAGAGAGTATCATCGTAAGTGCTGCGCCCATATACACGTCAATCCATGCGTAGACAACAAAATTAAACCATGCAATCATAAACGTGGTAATGCAGAACACAATGACAACGGGATCGGTCCATTCGTCAACAAAGTCATCGGACCATCCATGCTCTCTCCAATTAAAAACTGCCCACCCAAACCCCAAAAGAGTTGGCCAGCCAAGGAGAATACAGAGAAGCATGAGGGACCATACAGAATTGACATCACCTTCTAAATAATCCAAAAAGCCACCAAGGCACGACAGAAACAGAACCGTGTGCCCAAAAATTTCTGATGCAATCATATCGGAAGTCCATCGATATCTTTGGAAATACTTGATCAAAGGCGCTACAGTAAACACGATAACCCATGTTCCAGTCCATAGCACAGTTCCCGCATAGGACGGAACTTCCCAAATGGTGACTATGTTTCCGTAACAGTACACCACGGCGAGAAACATCAGGAAAATGGTTAAGTTGTAGTAGCAGTCTGCCCTCAGTTTGCCTTTTAGAAAGGCTTCCATCCCAGTCATTGCCAAAGGATCTTTGAATGGAAGAAGTTCGCGGTCCCACAAAAACTTTCTAAGAAGAACAGGAGTCTCAACTTCATCTTCTTCAGTGCCAGTAGCATCCCGGAACGTAGTTGATTTGCTCGGAGATACATCGTGCCGACTCTTTCCCTCGGCTGTTTTCCATGGTGTCTGCATAGGAAGGGATGGCATTTGTATCGAAACAGTGCCCCCCCCGGGCCCACTCTTTTTGAGAGGTGGTAGAGAAAATGTACCACCCGTACCCAGTCCGACTTTCGCTACAATGTTTTTCTTTTTACTACCTCTAGAGCTTTGAGGATTTTCTTCACCAATTGCATCGTCTCCGCCCTCTTCGTCTTGTGGCACCCGAAGCTCACGACGGTGCCAGGATGGCATTAAATCATAGTCTTCCATGACCCAAACAGCATACATCCGCCCTCCAAAACCGAAAATGACAGGGACATATATTGCAGACATTAGGAGAAAGTACGAGCCAGTTAACCAAGACAATAAAACTGCTGCAGACAAAGCCATAAAGTATGTAAGGAGGGCAAGCATATTTGGCAACCGAAAGTTTTTGGACGAAAAATACATATGGGAATGCATAAGTTTTTGCATCATCAGCATGAAAGCACGTGTAGTAGTGCCGACAAGAGTGACCATGAGAACAGTTGTGATGGCGAAGAGACCGATGATCCATATACGCCATTCAGTATTCAAGACTTGTATCATGGTTGCCTCAGGATTTGCAGATGAAGCGATAAGCACACATAAAAATGTGAAGGACAAGTAAAATAGAACAAACTCTGGCCATGCCTGTACATCCCATTCTTTAACCTTTTCCGCTTCGCTTTTTTTGTCTCCAAAAAAGGCGATCGCTCCTACTTCTATTGGGGTCAGGGTTTTCAACCTCGTGTTGACAATGTCTTGTGCCAGCGCTATTCCGAAAACTAAATATGCTAGCGATACGCCAGCAAGAGATTGTTCTCCACAAAATGCTGTCAAGGCAATGCGGTAAAGCGCTTGGAGAACCACCGTTTTTCCTGGACCCCATTTGCAAGTCCCACGCCTCACCCGCAGCCACCAAGCTATATCGGTAACAATAATCCACCCAGTCGTTTCCCACCCGAAGGTTCTGTGTTTTGGATCGGCATAGCTTTCAACAATCAATGAAAACACGACAAGCAAAAGAATTCCCAAGAGATAAAGTTTAATGGTGCGATTCCGCCTCGTTTTCTTTTCGCCTGCTATGCCGCTTGACAATGGGTCTGCGTATGCGAATGCAGGGCAAGTTGGGTCTATACTATAGTCATCTCCCAAAAAGTCAAGAATCGAGGGCTCCGGCTCTTTCAATTCATTCTTCTTCCTCTTGTGGGAGCCACGGTTTTTTCGCGCTGCACTCTCCGGTCTTTCGATGTCATCTTTGGTCTCATTGATGGTAGCAGCCAATTGTTTGAATGATGCACTGAGCGCAGTATCATTGATAACGGCAATGGCCATCGTCGGGAGTAAGTTCAACTTCATGAAAACGCATGTGATAGAAAACAAATCTAAATATCCTCCTTCAATAAGAACAGCAGGATCGATGAACGGCGCCATGCAAACAAACAGAAAAAGCAAGGTCAAACACAGTATGAGCGCTCCCAGAATGAATCGACTCATTCTCCAGCCTTGCTTTTGCCACAAATGCATACATACGAAACATATGATCGCCGGGTATCCAACAAATAACAAACTAAATCCGAGAGTCAACGGTTGGACTGTTCCGACAAGGACGATCCCAAAAACAAAGATTTGTAATACTGGAAGCGCGACAATGACATAAACAGCGCGTTTCGCCCAGTACAGGTGACGGCAAAACTCCGCGTTTGGTCCGTCGTCACTATCATCATCGGGATCATCACCATCATAGCAAAGGAATAGTCCAGCAAGTATTGTGCGGTCGTCACCTTCGACAGATAGTCTGCAGAGCCACGCTTCTATTCGATCAAGGCGAAAATTCAACTCCCCGCCTACAAAACGTAGAACAAGACCCAATAAAATTGCACCGATGACTCCAAATTGCCAGATGTTGCTCCAAAACTTTTCCCTGTCAAAATCTTTCGCGTATTTGTACGGTGGAGGCGGGTTTCCCGGAAGCATTTTCACAACGACGGAATACATCTTATTCATCTCGCCTTTCTCATATTTGAAAGAATTGCCGCCAAACGTAAAAGATCCGCCTAGTGGATTATCAAAAGCCTTTTTCACTGCGCGCATATCGTCATCTGATCCTTGCGCGCCTACAAATTGACTGTACACCCGGGTTTGTTCAAACCCCGCACCTTCAAGCCACTCCAAAGGCCTTTTTTCAAAATCTTCCTGCTCTCGAAATACGTACATTTCCATGGGGTAATTCCACGACATTTCAAAATACTCTTTCTGTTTGATATTCCTATCTGCGGCATGAACCATGACGCTTATTCCCCCCGTTGCATTTTCGAAGCGAAAATATTTGCCATCGTACGTGTTTTCATTGTCAAAGTAAGCCCGCCCCCAAGGATACTTGTACACATTTGGATCGTATACACCAGCGGCCGTGAATCCAATGACACGGGCTGTCGTTTTGCCGGTCGAGGGATCTACGGCAGTCGTGTGGACTTTATCGATCTTTAACGCAAACGCTTCAATAGTCTGGCGCACGTGGATGCACATTGCAGTGGGATACTTTGTTTCGTTGCTGCAGTAATCTGGGGGCTGATCCTTTACCAGCGGAATCCACGCGCTCTCTTGGCAAGCATTCGATTGCATCACCCGTTTCGAATACGGATTGTTCCACTCTGTGATAGATGAGATCGCCCCTGCACCGATATTATTAACACTATCAAGAAACGAACAAGGGATGACATGATCTGTCACGTTGGCAATCAAATCGTTGCCAAATTCAAGCCCACTATCCTTATCCCAGACTTCGATGATGATGGGCGTCCCCGACAATTGAATGCCCACAGATACGTTCGACCCACCAGTTGGCCAAACGGGGTTCAAACTATTGCGCACGTTTTGAGAGTCTCGGGTGTAGCGACCGACTTTGACGCGAATAAACGCGTCAGTCTCCCCTCCTGCTGCACCAAACTCATCTAGGTCGGGTAAGTTTTTGGCCGCAACTATCGAGATAGTCAAATTTCCCCCGCGTATTTCTGATGCCC
>JACKZZ010001498.1_pt1 | contig 19924 bp, 11 predicted proteins | sample 8027871 | NCBI WGS metagenome assembly JACKZZ01 (sample SAMN15724774, study PRJNA655200) | protist metagenome | isolation source: fluorescence activated cell sorting (FACS) single amplified genomes of... | place: USA: West Boothbay Harbor, Gulf of Maine | collected 2000-07-19
CAATAGTAGTAGCAAGAAACGCTCGCGCTCCACAGATTCCAATAAAAGCAACAGTAACAACAAGAAAAGTGAAATTAATCGTAACTATACTGGTGGAAGTAATTATAGCCATGGTAAAACATCTGATGCTAATGGTAATCGTATTAATCAATTAAATAAAAATATAAAAATTCAAGAAATTAATATTGATATAAATACAAATAAATATTCACGTAATGAAAATATAAATTATAAACCATCAAAAAATATTAAACATAAGAATTTAAGATTATCATTAAAAGAATCACATGACCGTATTATCGACAGTGCATCAAGAACAGCAGCAACAGAAATATTATTAAGTAATAATAAAATTGGTTTATTAGAAATTGAAAATGATAGTGAAAAAACATATCGTTTAAAACAAAACGAGATTGTACCTATGGTTGATATTAACACCCAAAGAAAATGTATTGATTTTTCTTTGACTGCTTTTGGACCATATAATATAAATTATAGTCGTAATGGTAGAAGTATATTATTTTGTGGTGAAAAAGGTCATATATCATTAATGAATTTGCATAAAATGAATTTAATTACTGAAATGCATTTAGAGGAAACTTGTTATGATGGTTGTTTTATAAACAATGAGAAAATGTTTGCATTAGCACAAAATAAATATACATATATATATGATGATAAAGGAATTGAAATTCATTGTTTAAAAGGACATGAAAGACCATATGCATTGAATTATTTACCATATCATTATTTATTAAGTACTATTGGACATAGTGGTTGGTTAAAATGGCAAGATATATCAACAGGACAGAAAGTTGCTGGTTATCAAACTGGACATGGACCATCAAGAGTATTAAAACATAATCCAGTCAATGCTGTGTCACATGTTGGACATAGTAATGGTGTTGTTTCATTATGGTCACCAGCTGCTGGTAAAGCATTAGTATCATTATTTACACATAAAGGTCCAGTAACTGATTTAGCTATTGATAGAGAGGGAAAATACATGGCAACAAGTGCATTAGATGGGATGGTCAAATTGTGGGATTTAAGAACTTTTAAAACAATTTATTCATATCATACTGATTCACCAGTTGTTAGTTTAGACATATCTGATACCGGTTTATTAGCATGGGGCATGAATAGATCAGTACAAGTATTAAAGGATGCATTTCAGAAACCATCATCATCGTCATCATCACCAAGTGAGAAACTTTATATGAAACATGAAATTTCTGCCACAGGTACATCAAAAGCAAAAAGTGGTGGTGGTTCATCATTAACATCGCAAACCCGAGGTTTGGCATCATCAATAAAAATCAAGAATATTCAATTTAGACCCTATGAAGATATACTTGCTATTGGGCATAGTCACGGTTTATCTAATATTATTGTACCAGGTTCTGGCGAAGCAAATTTTGATTCATTAGAAGCTAATCCATTCCAAAATAATAAACAAGCACGTGAAGCTGAAGTACAATCATTACTAAATAAGTTATCATATGAAATGATAGGATTAGATTCAAGTTTTATTGGTAGTGTTGATAAAAATCAAGAGGAATTACGTAATGAGCATAAAGTTATTTTTAATTTGGCAAATGAAGATAGTACAATTGGAAAAAAGAAAAAAGAAAAAAATAAAGCAAGAGGTAGAAATAAAATTTCTGCAAAATTAAAAAGAAAACAAAAGAATGTTATTGATTCACTAACAGTGAAATTAAAATCACAACAGGATAATGATCGTGTTGATAGAGAAGCCAAACTTGAAATACATAAAGGTGGTGATGGTAGTGTTGCTAGAGGTACTTCTAAAAATGATATAACACGTAATAAAGTTGGTAATATTACTGCATTATCTAGATTTGCAATGAAACCAAAATCAACTGAAAAAGGCGATATGCCTCGACCAAAATCTACTGACAGCGCAAGTAACAATAAAAAGCGAAAGTAAAAAAGTAATGAGGAAAGGAGCTGGAGCTGGAGGATGATGATGATGAAGAAAAGAAGGTAGTGAAATAGTAAAATAGTAAAAACTTGTTTTTATAGTATATGTATATATATATATAAGAGGAGAAAGTCATACATGTAGTCATAGCGACGACAATCACACCCTGCTTCATTTCATTTCATTTCATTCCATTCCATTTCATTCCCGACATGAGGCTACTCTTCTCTACTCTTCCCATTAATTTTATTTCATCTGTTCTGTTCTGTTACATTTCCTTCATTTCCCTTTTATCACTTGAATTTAATGCTATTTGATTGTTTGATTGTTTAGTTTAAGACATGTCATCACAACTACTTCCACTATCATCATCAACTTGAACTGCAGCATTAGAATTTTTTGCATAGTCTGCAGCTGTGTCCTCATCCATATCGGCATATCTCTCAAAATCACTATTGCTATTAGTACTAGTGTAATGATTATTAAAAGGGGACATGAATGCCCCACTTTGATTGTTATGGTTATGATGATATACATGTTCCCTTGGGGAAGCACCACCAGATGGAGATTGACTTGCACTAGGGATACTACTGGGACTTCTTAACCCACTACTAACATCAGTATCATCATCATCATCAACAGAACAATGATCTTCTTGATCACTTGTAAGTAATAAATCATTTCTACTGTGATTATGTGTACCCAAACCGTTACGACCGTTACGACCGTTACGTCTCGATGCAACACATGTAAAATATGCAATTTTTTTATTATCCCTATCTATAAAAAAATAATTAAATGACCATAAGCAACCTTCATCGCTAAATGGATCCCCTTCCATATCTGGTATATAGGAGTAAACTTCACAATGTGATAATTTCACTTCACTATCTATAGCAGTCCATAAATTTTCCAAAAAATTTGGTTCTTCTTTCATTAAATCTGAAAAATAATTATTTACAATACGGATGACATTATCTATTCTATCAACAACAAAAGATTCAGGTTTGGCACTACTAAAATCATAATCAGGAAAACTTTCATTCAATGTTGATTTTAATTCTACGCAAAGTCTTGCAAGATGGTTATTACTAATACCAACATCACACAACGATAGACTACGTGATTTTCCATAATTTATTCTACCAGAACTTGTAACTTTGGAATCATTACTAGTGGTAAAGTTAGTATTAGTATTACTATTACTGTCATTACTAGGAGCTACTAAACTACTACTACTACTACCACCTATTGATGCCGAACGAACTCTACCATGAGGTTTCGTATAGAAATCATCCCCAACAGAAGAATTAATACTACTTATACTATTAGCGCGACTATTACTACCACTACCACTACGTCTTCTAGATGTAGGATTACTTTTTATGTGTTTTTTTTGCTTGGATACGGCAGTAGCAGTACCAGTAGCACCTTTATCTTTCACTACAGCCATATCATTACTATTACTGATACTATTACTGTTACTATTATCACTTGTGGTCATATCTATTGAACCAGAACCAGCAGAACTACTACTACCAGCACGACTTCCTTTTCCTTTGCCACTTTTTATCGCTACTGCAATTTTCGGTAATTTTTTATTTTGTACATCAAATTGATTATCATTATCATTACTTTGTGGGTTCCCATTTTGGTCAAGTTTGATAGCTGCTGCAGCAGCACCAGCGAATACCCCTACATTTATTGGTGATTGTGAGCCTGAGCTGTTGTTAACAATTGTTGTTTTTGACGCAGTATTTTTTTCCGAGTTTAAAATAGAATTGGTACTAGTAGTTGTTGTTTGACTGTTAGTGAAACTTGTATTTACATTCAGATTCATATTGATATTACCTGCTGTACCTGTAACATTGGTTATGGTAGTTGCTGGTGGCTTTGCACTGACTGATTCCATCCATTGTGCAGATGTTGGAGTTGCACTGTGCCCTTTTTTATTTTTATTTTTACTACTACTACTACTTGGACTATTATTGTTACCACGAAAGTTACCACCAGAACTACCAGTGCTAGTAGTACTAGTATTGGAGTTGCTTCTGATTTTAGTTTCTGAATCATTCTCTAGAATAAAAACAAATAAAAAAGATAGACGTTATAGTTGTTAGATAAAATGATACTGTGATGTGATAGAGAACAGTAAGAAATGTCATGAATACTTGGCTTTTTGATGTGCTCTACTCACCTGAATTATTGTACTCTTTCTTGAAAAATTGTTTCTTTCCAGTTGGAGAAGCATACAAATGTATTGCACCATTGACAGTTACTATACCCATATCGCGATCAGCCAAAGAATAGCCGATCTCATCCAATGCTGGGGAATCAAGGTGTCTCATAGAGATGGACATCTTCAATCTGTTAAAAGTCTTCCTTTAAATAGTTTGTTCTGATTCTTATAGGTTACAACGTCTCTTGCACAAAATTTTACTTGAATTTATAGAGGATTGCGTTGAGGTATTTTAAAATTATTTAGAAAAGTCAAATAACTTTATCACTATCAAACAACACTTTTTCTTCCAATGACCCACTTATCCCCTTTTCTTTTGTAAGTCAGTGGATGAAGGGAAAGAAAACTTCTTTTACATGTCAAGTAGAAGTGTATAAATACCTTATATTGCAAATTTTAAAATTTAAGCGTCTGAAGTCATAAGTTGGATTCATTTGAGGAAGGGAATAACCTCATTTCTTAATCGGGTAATTTCGAAATTAATCGGGTGTCAAGTGAGAGTTTAGTGCTTATTTCTTACACCAGGGTTAAAAATGCAAGGGTATGCAGAGGAGCAGAAGATCAGCAATCCCACGAGCCTTACTTCATATGTTGATCAAAAGACAATCACAGCTGTAAGAAAAGCAATTGTTTTAAAAACTAAAGAGAGTGAAGAAGCCGGTACACTTGAAGATGAAGGAAAATATGAAGCACTAACAGCTGATGAATTTACACAAATATTAATAAATCAAGCAAAAATACCGAGAGATGTTGCGGAAATCATAACAAAACATATTGATGTCAATGATGATGGTGACATTGAATTTGATGAATTCATTAATTTTATTTTAGCTGCTGAAAGTAATTTAGAATTTAGTAAAAAAAGTGCAACAGAAAAATTTATACCATATGATTCTACTAAAGGTAATAGTAATAGCGGTAGTGGTAGAGGTAAGGATAAAAACAATGTTGATAAATTGTTACCAAATGCTGGTGCTAATAGTGAATATTTTACATGTATAACTCAATCATCACGTCCAGTAGGTAGTATTATATGTGGTAGTAGTAATGGAGTAATACATATGTTTGATCAAGTAACATTAAAACCTATTGATAGATTCGTTTATGTTTCAAAATTACAACAAAATACCAAAAAAATATTTCAAAATGTAAGATCAGAGGATAAAGCAAGGCTTATTGCTCGATTCAAAGGTGAAGGCTTAGCTGATGGTATACAAGATAGTAATAGTTATGATGAAAATGTAAAAATTACAACAATATCATCATTAAATGGATCACCACAAATTATTATGATTGGTTCTTTTGATTATTCAATATCATTTTATGATGTATCAACGCAAGTTTCAAGATTATCACCCTTAGGGCAAATATCATCTTTATTAGAGTATCCAACAAATATTATATCATTTATTGAAAAAAGAATATCTTATGGTAGTAGTCATGATGAGAATGATATGGATATGGGTATGGATGTTATGGACACTGACACTGACACTATCATAGCTGATGGTAGTATAAGCGCAGATGAAACAACCAATTGCAGATTAGGAACAGCAACAACAAAAGGCAATGAAGAAGGAATTGAAGAAGGAAAAGAACCACAAGTCATCTATTTTAGTACAAGTGATGGACGAATATATTGGATGAAATTAGACTACGTGTTTGGTAAACCTAACAATACATACTCAAAAAATGTTATTTATATGAAAAAAGCATTATTAGCTGCAACAAAAGAAAATGAAATAAGAATAAAATATGAAGAACAGACTGTGTCATCATCGCCAGTAGGAGCAGGAGTAGGAGTAGGATCATCACAATCACATTCTCGAAGAACAGGGCATGTGCCATCTAAACCAAATGTTGGTACTGGTTCTGGTACTAGAGGTGGCGGTAGAACACCACGCGGAATGAAGCAAACTGCTAAATCCTCTGCCAAGGTAATAGCCACCTCAAAATCTGCATCTGCATCTGCAACTTCACAATTGGAATTGGAATTGGAAGCAAGTGAAGTAAAACTGCCAAATGTGAAATTACATAGTGATACTATCACAAAAATGATATACATAGCTGAATATGATTATATCGCTACGAGTTCTTTAGATGGTACGTACCAGCATACCAGCATACCAGTATACCAGTATACCAGCATACCAGCGTATCATGACTTGTTTTCTTTATTTTTTACCTTACTATTACTAACTTTTTTTTTCTTATATTTCTATCAAATTCCCACCTTACAACTTACACCTTACCCATTACACTCATCGCTAACCCTACCACAGGAACAATTTCATTATTTTCAAATAATAAAAAGAAACAAATAAAAGTATTCAAAAAAAATTACATTTATACAAAAAAGCACGGAATTCATAGTTTTGCATATAGTAGCCGTAACAAATGGATTGCTAATACTTGTAGTAGAACAATCTTTGTATGGAATATAATTAATGAAGAAAAAATCCATACCTTATATGAATTGTTGGCTCCTGTATTAGTATTGGAAATTGAGGACCATCATAGTGTTTTGATCGCATTACTGACCAATCAAACTGTTAATTTATATGGGACATCAAATTTTGATATTAGACAAGCATTAGATGTAAGTGGAAATAGTAGTATTCTGTTATCATCCAAATTAAATGATGGTAGTAGTAATAGTAAAAATAAAAATCGCTACGACAGCGGTGCGGGTGCTATGATAATGGATAATACTAATGACGATGTACCAGCATTTTTATTTTATGAAAACAAAAAGTTACCACGTTTAACTCATAAAATAAAGGGAACTATCAATAGCAACTATGATAATGATGATGATGACAACAACGGTGAACAAGTAGGATATAGTAGTGATATAGATAATAAAATGCAAGAAACAGGGAAAGGGAAGGAGAAAAGAAAAGAAAATAGAATAGATGTAGATGTAGATACAGATACAGATGCAAATCACTATCCTTATCTTTTACAAATTGGAAGTCGTAATAAGCTCCACACTTGGAAATTAACTACTGATTCTGATTCAATTGCTGATTCCGAATCTGGTAATGGTGATGGCGATGGTGACGGTGATAGTGGTGCTAACAAAGTAGGTAGAGCCAAAACAATTTTAGAGGATATAGTATGTGCTTTGTGTAATGAAACATTTAATATTATTGTAACTGTTTATACTATGGGTACTGTCAAACTTTTTAGCGTAATAGATGGTACACCATTAAGATCATTTAACGTTGGTAAAATTGATAATTTTGGAAGATTAGATACAAATTTATTGCCTATTGATCCAAATACAGGTTTAATTGCTAATTTAGTAAAAAATGCTTGTTTTGATTGCACCCAGAGACGGCTTGTTATTGTTTATTATAATGATGAAATAAAATTTTTTAATTTTTTTGCAGGACAAGAAATCGATGAATTTCAACCAATATTACCCGCTATAGCCATAAATGCAAGTGGTAGCCATAATAAGGACCACTTGAATAAAATTAGTAAGAATAAGAATAAAATTAAGAATTATGATGCAAATGGCAATATTATGAATATGAATATGAATATGAATGAAGGTGGTGTCAGTATAATTGAAAGCGCTGGTGCTTCACAAGAAAATTATAAACAACCGAAAACTTTAAAAGAAATTATTGCTACTGAGGCAGCTGAAGCTGAGGCAAACGCAAAGGGTAAGGATATGGTTATAGGTAAAGGTACTGCTACTGGTGCTGGCGAGAAAAACTTGCCCATTGTTAATGGTGCTACCTTTTCCAAGAAATCTGAACCATTCAATGCGTTGGCTGATGCACAAGCTGCTTTAGACGAGGAAAAGGCTGCTGCTGCTGCAGCAGCAGCCAAACCTACTACTGCTACTACTACTACTACACCTACATCTGCATCTACACGTGCATGTCAAAGCATTATCACATCACAGTTCAGAAATGTTACTGGAATTGAAAAAATAGGAAGACAAAAATTTTTACGTAAAATGGCATTTTTTGGCATGAACGGTGGAACTGTAACTGGACATCTAGACAAGGATGGTTTCATGGTCCCTGATGCGTCAAGTGTATTTCGTTGGCGTAAAAAGCCCTGGGACTGGGATTTAAAGCATGGTAGGAAATTAACACGTGAAGATACAATACAAGCAATGAAGGAGTCAATGAAGAGTTCATCAATCTCACCAAGTATGAAATGGTTTGTATACATGGATTACAAAAATAATAACATGTCAGGTAAGTGTATTGTATTGTAGTGTATTGTATTATATTGTAGTGTATATCTTGCTGTATATCTTGCTGTATATCTTGCTGTATATCTTGCTGTATATCTTGCTGTATATCTTGCTGTATATCTTGCTGTATATCTTGCTGTATATCTTGCTGTCTGCATTGCCTCGTCATATATCAACTTTTCTTTTTCTTAACTAACCGCCTATTTTCACTCACTGGCATTGGTACGTTGTGTTACTCACGCCACAGATGGTTTAGCTGCTGGTGAAGGATGCAATATAGCACTTTTACAAGATATTGAACAAAACCCTGAAAATTTTCATTTAAAGGACCCAAGGATAAATATTTTATGTAGTGGTTATATTGATGGAAGTTTTATTGTATGGGATGCTACAACTTGTTTACCACTAGCATTTATTAATGCAAGACAATTAGGTACGATATTACCATGTATGTATATGAAAATATCTGTTGATGACAGCGGATATGCAACATGTGGTAATGGTACTGATGAAATGAAAAATGATGGTTCTGATCCAAGTGATCCTACAACACAATTAAAAGCTATAGTTGCTAAAATAAAAGGACTTGGAAATGGAAATGAAGTTATCCACAATAACAATAACAATAACAATAATGGGTCTACATCTGGAGAAAGTGTTAGTTGGGGAAAAATTGGTGTTGAAGACGATGCTTCTACTAATCATAATCATAATCATAATCATATGCCTTTTGCTCCACCTAGACAAAACAATACAGGCACAGGTACAGGTATAATGAGCAAAGTGAAATGGGAAGATGATATAGGCCAAGGAACGGAACGCCGCCGCGAAGCTATTGTAAATGGAGGAGATGAACCTGCATTATCATCGTCACCATTAAACAGTCCACGACCAACTGGTGGTTACAATCGTGGTGCACCTGCTGCAACAAGTGCGAATTTGATTCAAGCTGATGATATTGCAAAATTACTTTCAGCAGGTATTGGTTCAAGTGCTGGTGGTGCATCAGCAAGAATGGAAAGTTCTATTGATACAATTGTTGATTGTGCTGTTGGTCTATATGAACCAAATGGTGCTGTTGTAATTGGTGCATGTAGTGATAGATATTTCAAATTATGGGAATGTGACACCGGACGTTTATTATTTTCCTCAAGTTATATTCATTCTAAAGATAAAGTTCAAAAGAATAGTAATAGTAATACTAATACTAATAGCAATACTAATAGTAACAGTCACAAAAGCAAATATAAAGGAAATAGAACATTGGAATCTACGCTAGCAGGCTTGAATATGAACACTCGAGAAAACGAGGAACAAATTTTAACATTAAAAATAAAATATAATAATTTAACCTGTACTTATATTTTAGCTGCTGGCTATGACAGTGGATTTATTCGTATATGGAATTTAGATCAAACATTATTTTTAACTTTAAGGGAACAATTAGACTATCAGGAAGCATTAGCAAATTATCAAGAAGACTCTGAATCTGATGATGATGTTGAAAGTAGCGAAAGCAGTAGTAGTGATAGTAGTGACGATGACAGTGAAAGTGAATCCAATTCTGATGACGATTATAGTAACAGTAATAGTGGTACAGGTACAGGTACATGTAGTTACGATGGTACTAATAGTGTTAGTGACAATGGCAGTGGCAATGATGATGATAGCGAAAGTACTAATAAAAGAAAAAAAATTGAAAAAAAAAATTTAAAATTAAAAAGAAAGAAAGATAAAGAAATCGCTAAATTTAAAAGCCAAAATATGGGTGTTGTTAAAGGTTCGTTAAGAAATAAAAAAATTGCTCCAATAGCGCCACCATTATCATTAGCAATAGGTGTTTCACCATTGTCATTACAAACAGAGTTTTTAGCTCATAATGGTACTGTTCATAATATTAATATTGTTTACTTAAGTGCTGATGCAATAAAATTAGCCCAAGAAGAAGAAGAAAAAGAAGAAAAAGAAGAAAAAGAAGAAAAAGAACATGAACATGAACATGGGAAAACTACAGTCAACGGTAGTTCTAGCGATTTCACTTCCAGTAACAGTAATAGAAATAGCAATGTCAAAAGTGACAAAAAAACTAGTAGCAGTAGCAGTAGCAGTGGCAATGACAGTGGCAATTATAATTATAACCACGAAGAAGAAAAAATAAAAAAACCTCATTGGTCAGATTTATTTAAAAAGCCGATGAAAAAAATCATCGACAAATCTCAAAATGATCCATTTACGAATGATTATTATATAATTTCTGTATCTTTAACTGGGGAAACGATGTTATGGACATTAAGTGGAATATTTATTGGTAATTTTGGTGGTAATACAGCTAGTTCATGGGATCTTTTGCGTCCACAATCATGGCCAAATCGTTGGCTTGTTGATGATGATAACAATAACAATAACAATAACAAAAAAGATGACAATGAGAATAACACTAACACAAAAATTAGAAGTATAGTTGGCGATTATATTAATAATATTGAAAAATCTTCTCGTTTAAGACCATTCGCACCATCATCATCAACAAGACCATCTATCGCAGTCAAAAGTACATGGGAAAAACAATTATCTGATCAAGAAAAAAAAATGAATTTTACTAGACGACCTGGAAGGAAAATAACTGCTACTGGTGATGCATTAGAGAAAACACAAGAACTAAATGCAGAAGTTCAAGAATTAACTAGAATAGTAAAAAATAGAGTTCCTGATAGTGCAAAAAATACTATACATTATCGTGGTTTACAGAGTACACACCCATTAATAGATATCACTACAATGCCATTGCCATTTGATAGTAAAAAAATTGATAATTTTAATAAAAAATTTGAGAAAACATTGAATTTACTTGAATTAGAAAAAAAAAAAAATCGTCGATTGTAATTATGTGCTGTGCTGTGATGTACTGTGCTGTGATGATAATTGAAGAATTACGCAATGCAATGCAATGTAGTGCAGTGAAATTGTTCATGTATGGATACATGAATTGATTGTATGTTTATGTTTATGCATATGTGTATGTAAGTTTATAGAAAAAATAGATTAATATTGTCAACATAAATGTATTCCAGTGTAATGAAGAATAATAAAGAATGAAACCTCTCTAGGGACAGTACAGTACAGTACAGTACAGTACAGTACAGTACAGTACATAACAGTATTTACATTAATTTCATTACAACATTAAGAATCATTATCCTCCCCTTCTTCCATTCTTCTACTCTTCTACTCTTTCTCTAACTCTCCTACTAGCACTGTACTCACTGTACTCACTGTACTCACTGTACTCACTGTACTCACTGTACTCACTGTAAACTCTCACTCTCACGGCCAACTTCACTAACATAATCTAACAGCAACTAACGCTTCAAGAAGCGTATTTAAGTTAAGGTCAGATAAGTTTCTATTTATTTATTTTCTTAACTTGTGAATAATATTTTCTATGTTAAGTTTAATAAAATTTCCCCAATGAATAATATTACTTTTTATTGTTAAACACCAATACCAAGACATAGATATTCCCTCACTTCCATTTCCATTAAGCGAATCAATAATAATTGTGCTACTTCTACCAGTAACAGTTGATTTAATACTACTACTACTACTACTACTACTACTAAATGATGCAAATGGTGCAAATGAAGGTAAAAAAACAAAAACCATATATAATAAGCCAATAACTGTAATAATGATACCAATAGTTAGCATAGTATTAATTAATGTTAAAAAATTTATAAGAACACTTGGGGAATGGGAATAATCAGTAGGAAGATATATCTTTTCTTTCTTTATAGTACTGTTCCTGTTACTGTTACTGTTACTGTTACTACTAGCAGTATTATCTGAGTTGAGAATGTTGCGTTTGCTATTCGTTGTTGGATCTCCATACTTATCAACACCAAGGGAACCATTACCATTGTTCACATTAGATGAACTACTGCTATTATTATTATTATTATTATTATTATTATTATTGTTATTATAATTGTCAAGACTGTTTGTGCTACTACATTGTCGCATTTCAATTTCATCATCATCACTGTCTCCATCTCTAGGAGGCATAGGTGGTGGAACATACCTTTGTCGTACTTGTTGTACTTGTGTTACAGTTGGTAGTGGGATTTGAGCTTGATATGGTTGTATCCCTGGCATTTCAAGGGGAATGCCATTCTCATCTCTTGGTGTGGTTTGAGGAGTGTTACCACTACCTCCCTCATTTGTAGTAGCTGTAGCTGTAGATGTTGATGTAGATGCAGAACTGGCAACAGGGCTGTCTGGTGAATTTGAAGCTGTTACAATGCTACCACTACTACTAGCTTCTGACTTCGCAGCCCCAACACCTGAAGCTAAAGGGCTTGTGTTCGTGATTGTGCTTGTTACATCTACAGCATCACCACTGCTGCTCATATCAGATGCAGACTTTGACGCCGCTGCTTGCGCAGGTGAGGACTTATTTGCCTTGGAAGGGTCAAAACCAATACGAATCTTAGGAATTTGTATTGGAGAAGGAATATTATTATTATTCATTCCCCTCATACTACCGTATTGGCTATAAGGGTTTACTCCAGCAACCCCACTAGCTGTTGAAGGTCCTCCTGTTGGAGGTCCTCCTCCTATTGGAGGTCCTCCTCCTGTTGGAGGTCCTCCTCCTGTTGGAGGACCACTCCCACTCCGAGCAGGAGGTGGTATTGATAACTTGGGTGGTAGAGGGTTTGATCCTTTCTTAGTGTTAGGTGATGGACCATGTGGAGAAGTAGAGCTTGAACCAGAGCCAGTGCTTGAACCAGATCCATCATGAGTAGGAGTCGACATGTTCGAATTTGAAGAAGGGTAAGAATACTTTGGAAGAGGTTTCGGTAGACTTTTTTCTTTCTCTTTCTCATTAACAGCAGTACCAGTACCAGTATCTGCATGCTCTCTTAAAGGGGTGTCATCAGGTGACATTTGTAGTCCAACATTGTTAATAACATTGTCATTGTCATTGTCATTGTCATAGTCGTGGTCATAGTCATAGTCATGGTAAAAGTCGTTCTCGTTCGCATGAGAATGTTGATTTGGTGCTGGTGAGCTAAATGTAGCTGTAGCTAATTGTGGAGGGGAACTCTTTGGAGTACCAGGACGAGGCAAAGAAGATTCTGATCCTGGTTGCTGCATCATATCAGTCTTTTCTCTTCTTGGTGTAATACTGTAATCTGTTCTATCAGTCCTATCAGTATTACTACCATCAATACTAGAGTAAGTACTAGATGCTGAATTATCAGAACCAGCTCTAGCTCTCTGAAAACCCCCGCCCATACTTTCATAATTGGAGGTTGCTTGTGGTTGTAGTTGTGCTTGTTTGCCGTCGGCCACGTAGCCTCTAATAGCATCTCGTGGTTCATCACGATCTTCAGCAATTGTGGCATTACCTGTAAGCGAAGGTGCTCCAGATAGCTGGGATGCAGCCCTAAAGATACTTTGAGTACTTCTTGCGCTTTCTCTTCCTGGGCCTAAATCAGGTTGAGCAGTGCTTCTTTTCGTGAAGCTCCTGTACGTGCCATCTTCTTGAGGTCTCATTCTTACCAAAAACTATGAGAGCAAATGAAGCTACTGAGAGTAGATGTAGCTGAATTGAAAAATCCTCTTACTCAGCTAATAGGTCAAGAAATTCTCCTTATAATTGCTAGTGGGAAAGTGGGTTGTGGGATTAAAAAGCTTTACTTAAATTACATTTTAACGATGGTATGTGTATAAACTTGCAAAAAACAGGTGTTTTTGTGCTAAAGATGCAAACAATAAAAAAAAAATCAAATGGAAATGTCAGAGATATGGCTCATTGTAGGAATGATTTTTTTCGAGAGCAATCGGGTACATTTACTTGAACTCAGATGCTTATTTTGCAACAATACTAACTTAAAATCTTTCAAACGTGTTTATTTATTATTTATTCATAACTTATAGAGTGCTATGGCTGATAATGATCACCCTGATTCCATTCGTAATGATGTGGATTCTGCTACATTAGCAAGAGTTGTTATGGCTAATACTCGTGATGGTGACTTGACACTATTACTAGGTGCTATAGCAACTGCTTGCAAGCTAGTTTCTAGATCCACAAGAAAAGCTGGTATTGCTGGACTCTTTGGTACAGGTATGTCTCTTGTCAGGATTTGTGCCCTTTACCTTAACCCTCGTTTCTTCGTCTTCTTATATGTCAAACGGATAACAAATTAACCCATACTAACCTTACCCCTTCTTTCACCCATCCATAACCCTAACCAATGAACCAATGAACCAACGAACCAACGAACCAACGAACCAACGAACCAATTAAGCTGGTAGTTCCAACGCTACTGGGGATGATCAGAAGAAATTAGATGTACTCTCTAATGATATGTTCATCAATGCTTTATATAATTCTCATGTATGTGCTGTATTAGTATCAGAAGAAAATGATGACCCTATATTATTACCACCAGATATTGCTGGTAAGTTTTGTGTTGCATTCGATCCTTTAGATGGTTCATCAAATATTGACTGCAATGTATCAACTGGTACAATATTTGGTGTATGGAAAAAACAGGAAAATTCAGGTCCACCATGTGCTGATGATATATTAAAGCCAGGAAGAGAAATGATATGTGCTGGTTATTGTGCATATGGTAGTGCAACTGAATTAGTTTTAACCTATCATAAAGGTGTACAAAGATTTACACTAGATCCATCATTAGGTGAATTTATATTAACAGGAAATAATTTAAAATTACCTGATATATGTAAAACAATTTATAGTGTTAATGAGGGCAATACATTAACATGGGATAAAAATATGCAAAGATGTGTTGAAGGCTTTCGTTTAGGAACAAATACAAATTCATCAGAAGAAAGTAGTAGTAGTAGTAGCAGTGGTTCAAGTAAACCATATACAGCTAGATATGTAGGAAGTATGGTAGCAGATATTCATCGAACCTTATTATATGGTGGAGTCTATCTTTATCCAGCGGATGCTAAAAAAGGGAATGGCAAATTACGTATATTGTATGAAGGTTTTCCTATGGCTATGATCATTGAACATGCGGGTGGTATGGCTAGTACTGGTGCATTTCGTGGTAGTATAGGCCCAATATTAGATTTGGTTCCCCAATCTATTCATGATAAATGCCCTGTTATTATTGGATGTAATAGGGATGTCAGTAGATGTCTCTCTTACTATAAGTAATGTGATTTTCTTTTCTTTCATTACATTACTTACATTACATTACATTTAGTAATAGTATTAGTAATTATAGCATAATAGTAGTAGTAATAGAAAAAGATAGAGGGATGTGATAAACAAATAGTAATGTATTGGATAGCGCTAAACATTGAATTTAAATGAAATTTAATTTACTCTTCTCTACTTCTCTACTTTTCTTTATCTTACCTAACAAAAAAAACAAATACCTCGTATCCCTGATTATACCATGAACCTAGAATAACATTTATCAAACCTTAACCTCCTTTAGTAGTAGGTTTTTTTCTAAAAGCACACATTTCATGTTGACAAAGGATCCACATCATATCACGTGGTTTTGGATAAAAGTAGGGTTCATTTTCAACATTACCATATCCATCACTGCCACCCAAAGGACCCCTTTCACCTTGAGCTTTAGCTTTTGGTTCAAGTCTTCTTGCAGTAGCTAATTGATCAATCCAACTATAAATTTCTTTCATCATTTTTGGATTGTTATCATCTCTATAAATCTGCAGATCCTCAATAAAATATATTCCACCTGGTTTTAAATGTTCCCATAAAACATGAAAACTAACATGTGATAAATGATATTGATGTCCACCATCATCAATAATTATATCATAATTACCACCTGATTTCTTTACAACATCTTCCATAAATTTTGCATTACCTTGATCACCAAGATATACATCTGTTGCATGTTTATTATTTGTATATGGACCATTTTTTTCTAAAAAATCATCAACACATTTACGATGTTTTTCAGTATCTAAATCTACTTCATATAATTTCATTCCAGTTGTGCCATTTTTATCAAAATATTCACGCCATAATTGCGCACTTGAACCATGTACATGATGACCACAACCAAAGCCAATCTCAAGTACACGAAGATCTTTCATTCCTACATACTTTTGTAATGTATCACAATAAGATTCATAAAAGATGTGATCTAACATTTTATCACTCTTATATTTTCGACCTAGCTCGAAAAGATTGCAAGCCGTATTAGCGTTTACTGTAAGCATTGCAGCACATAAAACCAAAACAAGTAACAAAACCATTGTCTTCACCTGTTTGAACCTGTTTCTCAATATTCTTGATCAACTGAAAGTATTCAAATATCTTTGGTATCCCAGTGGACTTTCGCTCTTCGATTATTCTATTTCAAAAAAGGAGAAGCAACAGTACAGTTTGGTTTGAAACTTAAATCATTGACCATGTTGCGTAATATAGTGTCACAGTTTGCAAGGAAGAGTCCATTTCTTCAAAATCGTGCAATTGTAGCACCATTTTCATCAACCAAATCTTTACTTGAAGAGCACGCAATTCGCAATCGTAATATTGGTATTAGTGCTCATATTGATAGTGGAAAGACAACATTAACTGAACGTATTTTATTCTATACCGGTCGTATCAATGAAATTCATGATGTTAGAGGTAAAGATGGTGTAGGAGCAAAAATGGATAGTATGGATCTTGAACGTGAGAAAGGTATAACAATTCAATCAGCAGCAACATTTTGTGAATGGAAATCAGATTACATGCATACATCTATTAATATTATTGATACACCAGGACATGTTGATTTTACTATTGAAGTTGAAAGAGCATTACGTGTATTAGATGGTGCTGTACTAGTTTTATGCAGTGTATCTGGTGTACAATCACAAACATTAACTGTTGATAGACAAATGAAAAGATATAATGTACCAAGATTAGCATTTATAAATAAATGTGATCGTATGGGTGCTAATCCAACAAAATGTATAAATTCATTAAAAAAAGAATTAAAATTACCTGCATGTGCATTACAAATACCAATAGGTTTAGAAGAACATCATAAAGGTGTTATTGATTTAATAACAAAACAAGCAATATATTTTGAAGGTGATAATGGTGAAATTATTATTAAATCAAATGATATACCATCTGATATGATAGATACAATGGAAAAGATGAGATTTGAATTAATTGAGCAACTAAGTGACATTGATGAAGAAATGGAAGAATTATTTATAAATGAACAGGAACCAAATGAAGAACAAATATATGATGCTATAAGAAGACAAACAATATTAAGAAAATTTGTTCCTGTATTTATGGGTAGTGCATATAAAAACAAAGGCGTTCAATTACTTCTTGATGGCGTTAATAGATATTTACCATCACCAGCAGAGGTTGAAAATATTGCGTTAGATCAAAATAATAATGAATCTGAAATGTTATTAAAAAATGATCCTAATGCCCCATTAGTAGCATTAGCATTTAAATTAGAAGAATCGCGTTTTGGTCAATTGACATATTTAAGAATTTATCAAGGTAGTCTAAAAAAAGGTGGTTATATATATAACCAGACATCTGGAAAGAAGGTAAAAGTACCTCGAATTGTAAGAATGCATTCCAGTGATATGGCAGATGTTGATGAAATACAAGCTGGGGATGTCGCAGCTGTATTTGGTGTAGAATGTGCATCAATGGATACATTTACAGATGGTACAACAAATTGTTCATTAGTAAGTATGTTTGTACCATCACCTGTAATGTCATTATCTATCAAACCAAAAGAAAGCAGTATGACAACTAATTTTTCTAAAGCTATTGGTAAATTTACTAGAGAGGATCCTACATTAAGAGTTGTTACTGATAATAAAACAGGTGAAACTATTATGTCTGGTATGGGTGAGTTACATTTAGATATTTATATTGAAAGAATGAAAAGAGAATATAAAGTTGATTGTATTACAGGTTCACCAAATGTTAATTATAAGGAAGCTATTACAAAAAGAGGTGACTTTAATTATTTACATAAAAAACAATCTGGTGGTAGCGGTCAGTATGCCCGTGTTATTGGTTACGTTGAGCCATTAGATGAAGATGATATGGTTGATGGTAAAGAATTCATATTTGAAAATGAAGTTGTTGGCACTAATATTCCTCCAGAATTTATAACATCATGTGAGAAAGGTGCATATGCAGCAAGTGATAAGGGTGTTTTAGCTGGTTATAATTTATCGGGTATGCGTGTTGTGTTACTAGATGGTGGTGCACATGCTGTTGATTCCAATGATTTATCATTTCAATTAGCAATGAGATACGGTATTAGAGAAGGTGTTGAAAAAGCTACCCCACAAATTTTAGAACCTGTTATGGCATTAGAAGTTGAAGCACCCACAGAATTTCAAGGTAGTATTATTGGTGGTCTTAATAAAAGAAATGGTTTAATTATGAATACAGATATATCTGAAGATGGTAGTGGTGTTAGAATTTTATCACATGTACCATTAAAAGAAATGTTTGGTTATAGTACTGTATTAAGATCTGGTACACAAGGTAAAGGTGAATTTAGTATGGAATACAAGATGCATCAACCAGTATCTGGTGATATACAAAAGGAGCTTATTAAAAGTTACGCGAATAGATTCAATGATGAGGATTAGATTCATTCATTCATTCATTCATTCATTCATTCATTCATTCATTCATTCATTCATTCATTCATTCTATATTTTATTCTATATTTTATTTGGTGATGTGATGTGATGTATGCTGAAATTATGTAAGGTGGTATATCGTATCATAAGCTAGTAGTAAGAATGGAGTTAGAGATGGAGATGAATATGAAAATGAGAATGAGAATGAGGACGGGGACGAAATATAAACTGATGTCAAATAATATTATATTTTTCTATTTTTACTAAAAAATTTTTTATTTTTATATTTATATTACTGTCCTGTACTGCTTTATTGTATTGTATTGTATTGTATTGTATTGATACGTAGATTGGAATCAAGATGTCTCTTAAGTGGTTGTCAATTGAACCCACATGTGTGTCCAACTCCCCACTCCCAGGGGAAAATGAGTCAAAGGGCAAAGACATATTGTAAGTATTTTACATTTGAAATTGAGAATTTATATATAAACGTGTTTCTTACGTCGACTTAAGCCACCTCACACCTCACACCTCACACCTCACACCACGAAATTAGGCTTATGTGCATTAGGAATAGGACAAACAGCGAACATACCTTCCCTATCAGTGGCATTCCTTATATTCCATGCAGATATATCCCCATTAAAGGAGACCGCTGTATTGAACATGGCTTCCATGTTAGTAACTTTGCTTACATTCCATCCAGATATATCCCCATTGAAGGAGACCGCAGACTGGAACATGTTTTTCATAGTAGTAACTTTACTAACATTCCACTTGCTAATATCTCCATTGAAGGCAGATACAGCTTCTTGTCCTTCTATGTAACAATTAAACATGCAACTCATATCAGTGACATTGCTTACATCCCATC
>JACKZZ010003128.1_pt1 | contig 19911 bp, 19 predicted proteins | sample 8027871 | NCBI WGS metagenome assembly JACKZZ01 (sample SAMN15724774, study PRJNA655200) | protist metagenome | isolation source: fluorescence activated cell sorting (FACS) single amplified genomes of... | place: USA: West Boothbay Harbor, Gulf of Maine | collected 2000-07-19
CCATCAACAGTAGTGGTGGTGGTGGTAGTAGTACTTCTAAAGTGACATCAAGAGATCGTTTAAAATTACGTTTAGAAAGTAGTAAACAAGCAAGAGATGGAAAAGTACTGGTACATTTTGATGGTTTTGCAGACAAGGTAAGCTGTTTATTTGTTTTTTCCAAATAAACAATTTATTTGTCATCTTCTAACTAGACTTTTTATTTTTATCATCTATCTCAAGTATGATGAGTGGTTTGAAATGATTGAAATCAATAGAGTTCGTCCAGTCTATACTGTAACAAGAAGGCCAAGGCAAACAATGCAAAATTGTGCATTGCGACATCGTTGGGTGCTCCAGGATGATGATGATGATGATGATGATGACAGTGTTCAAGAACATCGTTACTTTGGTACGCCACGTCAACTATGGTACGGTTCAAGATTAACATCCAAAGAATTACGCAAAGTAGTTGATGGACAGATTGGACATTTAGTAAATGCAAAAAATGTGCCAAATGGAGTAGTACCGTATAGTTTATTAATTGTGAATAGCAGTGGTAAGATGACTTGAATTGAATTTCTTTCTCAACAATTATTTTTAACTTCAAATTATTTTTTAATTTCAACACAGGTGGTTCCAGGAAATTGAAAAATGGCCCGGCACCTGTAATGTTAAAAAAGAACGAGTTCTTAGTATGTCAATGGAACAATATGATGTATTATAATGAATCATTCGATACTGTCATTATTGACGATAGTGTGGATGAAGCCTTAGGGCAAAGAGGACAAAAGGAAAAAAAGAATGACACAAAATTGACATTGGAGCATTGTTTAGGGGAGTATGGTAATGTTGAAACATTAAGCGATGATTATAAGTGTGATGAATGCAATGAAAAGGGTACGACTAAATCAAAGATTGATATATGGCGTTTGCCTGACATACTGATTATACATATGAAAAGATTTGTATACACGATGTATGTACGTGGTAAATTGAATAATTTGGTAAGTTTACAAACAAAAAAATCAAAATTTTATGATTATTATGATCATCATTAAAGCGCTTAATATTAACATTTTTTTTTTCGTATTGCAAGGTACACTATCCAATGAAAGGATTAAATATGAAGCCATTCTTGTCTGAAAATATTGATAATGACCTTAATGATGCTGATTGTTACGATTTATTTGCATGCGTGCATCACATAGGTACAATGAATGGTGGGCATTATGTTGCGTCCTGCAAGATATCCTCTACAAATAACAAACAATCAAACATTAACGAAACTGAACAGCAAGTCGATGGTACTGTTAGTGGAGGTAGTAGTAGTAGTAGTAGTAGTAGTAGTAGTAGTAGTAGTAGTAGTAGTAGCAGCACCAGCACCAGCACCAGCAGTAATGTTGATAGTGGTAATGTTGATAATGAAAGTAGTAGTGGTGGTAGTGGTGACAATGGTGAATGGTATTGTTTCAATGATGATAGTGTGACACTGATTGATGAAACAGATATTGTTGATCCAACTGGTTATATCTTGTTTTATCGTCGGCGTGAATTAAGTTCCGCCAATGTTATTAATTTAAGTATGTAGTATAGTATTACAGTAGCTAGCAGTACCAAGCAGTATACTTGCGGTATAGGAACCACTCAACTTTATATAACTTACAGTATATCCTAGGTAAAACTTTTTATACAAAAACTTATTCTCCTCTACATATTAATTTCGGGGTTATATTTGTCTGATGTTTTTAGACATATTGCATTTCTTGTCACTTTTCTAGGAACTACGGGAACTACGAGTAGTTCCTATTTATTTTTTTGCGGTTCTCTTCTCTACTTTGAACTAATCAAGTTCGAGAGAATCCAGGTATAGTATTAACTAACATACAGCAGTATAATATGTTTGTTTGTAATATATATACGTATATATATATATATGAAAAATAATAAACAATACATTATGAGAGCTATTAGAGCGGCTGATCTCGCAAGACTTGAACATGCTCGTATGCACGAGGCCTTGCGTAATTAAAGCTTTTTTCGCTATATCTATATTAAATAATTAAAATAAGAGTGTTATAAACTCACATATTCAAAATAATATAAAGTTGCTTCTATATATACCTGGTATACCAGGTATACGGTATACTAAGGGGGGTATACGAGTACGAGAAGGGAGGATATATGGTAGACGACGACGACTCGACTCTCGTCTCGTAAAATATAAAACTTTGCGTAAAAATCCTGTAAAAATTGCGAAAATCTTGTTAAAAATCTTTTTATTATAATCTAAATCTTTATAAATTGATTTTACCAAAATATTTAGTAGTTTGGAGAGACATTTGAAAGAATTGTTAATTGTACGACTATCATCATTGAAACAACTGTTAAGCAATAATTTTGATTGAAGATGATGATTACTACCTATTTGCAAAAAAACAAATAGAAAGAGAAACAATATCAAAATGATTCAAAATGTTATAAAAAAGAAACAAGTTAAAGTGATACAGAAAATTAATATATTTGTTTATTTTACCGTGCTACTATTTGTTATAAACACAGTAGACGGTGGTGTGAGTGATCGAAACCAAACAAAACCACTTCAATGGTATTTTAAAGCATTTCCCTTACAGCCAGGCACTGGTATGACAGCTTCACTTGTACATGATAATAATGGTATTCTTGTTGCCTTGACACCAAATGGTGACACGTGGGAGGGATGCCATGAACCCGGAACACCACTTGTAAGAAATGGTGGTTTACTACGTTGGAAAAAGAAAACAGATTTAATGCGAGTATCACCCGAAGCAAGAATAAGTGCCGATATGGCTGTCATATTCTGGAAAACGCTCTCACCAATGTCGTTCTACGGTGTGGTGTTGTTTGGTGGTATTCCGGGTGTTGGCAAAGAGGAGCAACCATTTGGTGATACTTGGTTGTATCAAAAAAGTAATATTGGTGATTATTGGGAATCAGTCATTGCCATTGATAGTCCACCATCGCGGTATGGTCATGCTTTGGCAAATTATGGGTTTAATAGTAATAAAGTAGTACTATTTGGTGGTTGTGGCCAAACGTCTAATAGCAGCAATAGTAGTAGTAGTAGTAGTAGTAGTAGTAGTAGTAGTAATTTCATTTTTGGCGATACTTGGATTTTGAACGCACAATCATTGATGAATTTTGTACAATTATCTTGGTATGAAGCTAATCAAAATATGGGAAATCGGCCATCACCAAGATATTTACATGCTATGTCTAGTTTCATCATAACTAGTGGTAGTAGTGGTACAAAACAATCAAGTGTGGTAATGTTTGGAGGGTGTGAGGATTATAATTGTGGTTCGTTGCTAGATGATACTTGGTTGTTTACATTGGATACTAATAATGTAGCTGCATGGCAAAAAATAAGTACTACAAATACACCGTCTAGTAGAAGATCACATTCAATGTCATTTTTAGGTTTGTATGGTGGAGCTTCTGCTATCCAGCATCAAGCTCTTCTATTTGGTAAGTTGTATTTTTCATAAAAATATTTTTTTCAATACATAAACTACAGGTAGTACATTTCTTAATTTTTGTTATTATTTGTATAAATAGGTGGTGCGTGTAAAAATGGTATCGGTACAGATACAAATAAAGCATGCAATAGTAAAGAAAGAAACTATAAAACCAACGATAAAATACGTTTAACTTGGACGTTTTACGAAACATCAGAAGCTGAGTATGATTGGCAACATATCCCAGACAATGATGATGAACCAAGTGCAAGATTTGGACATTCAATGGCAACCTTAAGTAATGGGGATACGAATGAGAAAAATGGATATTCAGTCGTATTACTTGGTGGTAAAATAAGTAATAATCAAGGTATGCATTGTATGATTTTCATTAACTTATTTTATATATAGTATATAGCATTTTATTATATTATAAATTGCTAATTTTTTTTTTTTAATATTATGACTATAAGTTTCAACTGCACCTACAGGAAAACAAACGTGGATATACACACCGATTGTCAATACTCAAGTAACTGGTCATTGGAAACAAATTACACCAAACGAAACACCATCAAATCGTGCAATGTATTCAATGTCAATAATACCTACTAATGCTACTAACACTATTCGTAATAGTATTGTTTTGTTTGGCGGTAGTATAGATAAAATGAATTCAAGATGCAACAATTTTTTAGATGGGTGTACATGGGAATATAATGATGATATGAATGAATGGAAACTTCATATAGTAAGCGATGATTTTACACCCATCTCTTCCAATCTGCTTTCATCATCACCACCACAACCACTACCTAGAGCATTTCATCAAATGACTGGTTTGAACTATGACGGTAGTGTTATCATGTTTGGTGGTTTTGGTGGATGTGAAATGAGACCTACTAGTAGTGGAAGTAAGATAACATCTGCAGTAGATACTAATTTGAAATTAATGAATGACACGTGGGTGTACAAAAAAATTAAACCGGGAAATTCAACTTGGAGTGATTTCACGTACAGATATCCAGAGAATAAAATTATCTTAAGACCAAGACAATACCACGCCATGGCAACGCTATCGTTAACTCACAGTATTATTGCCATGTTTGGTGGTGTTGCGAAAGTATTAGATGAAGATGATGATGATGATTATGAAATGTTAAATGATTTATATATATTTAACATTAAAATTGGTTGGAAAAAATATACTTTTAATACATCCCGTGCAGATATTCAACCATCACCAAGACTATCACACAGCATGGCTCAACTAACAGAAGGCGTTGTTTTGATGTTTGGTGGTGCTTTGGGTATCAGTGGCATCCGTATCTTTACGAAAGAAACATGGAAACTGTATTACAATGTGTCAAATATAGACAATAACAATGATTATCCTCGCTGGGAAAAAGTTGTTGAAGGAAGTTATGTCTGGCCATGTGGTCGAATGGATCACGCTATGACATCAATGGGCAAAAATAAAGTTCTTCTCTTTGGTGGATGTGTGAGTGATCGTTTTCATAGTAGTTGCGTGGAATATTTACAAGATTTATGGATGTTTGTTTTACCACATGGTGAACAAGGTAATTGCAGAAAAATGATCTCTTTCCCTTTTTCTCGCGTTAACTTTTTGCTTTGCCCACCCCCCTTTCTTTCTCTCTGTTTCTCTCTCGTAGGTACGTGGATACCAATTGAAAGTGATATAAAGCCAGCAACCCGTGCTAAGCATTCACTGTCTTGGTTAAACGGAACTATCATCATGTTTGGTGGCCAAGTGAATAAAATTCAGGGTAGCGTCAAAGAGCCTGTATACGGTGAGTTTGTTATTTGTATCTTCCAACATTCATTCACAGACTTTTATGTCCATTTCTGTTTACTGATGAACTATATATTTATTTTTTAAATACAGGCGGTGATACATGGCTCCTGGGCGATGGATGCCCAAAAGGATTATATCAGGATAATCTTATCGGTGGTTGTCACAAATGTCCCATTGGTAATATTTACAATATATTTTCTCCGTAATATTTTTGCTATTCAGTTATATTTAGTGTGGTATTTGGCTGACTCATTTTACTGAGAATCATTTCCTATTTGTTTTAAACTATTTCAGGTAAATACAACGAGAAGTTTACATTATCTTCATGCACAGAATGTCCCAATGGATTGACAACAACGTCTAAAGGTAGTACTTCTTCTGAAGAATGTGTATGTAATATATACGATGATGAATTTCATTATGGTGAGCTAGCAGATTGTTTGGTTTTTTTTATTGGGATTTTTATTGGGATATAATCTAAAGTGATATAATTTCTTCCCCCAATAACTCAAACATAGGTATTTGTTCAAAACAATGTAGTGGTAGTGAAGATAATAATAGAATATGCAAACCTTCATGGAAGTGTTTTGAATATGGATGGGGTCCTGGATGTAAAAATTTATGTAATGGTACAATCTCTGTTCTATCGCCCGATGGTAGCAGAATTTTCCGTGCATGTAGCGGCAAAGGATATTGTTTCAATACAGATGGTGATAAAAATTTTGAATTAAGTGGTAAATGTAATTGTGATCAAAATTTTGCTGGTGTTGGATGTGAATTGGACTGTGGTGAACATGGTGACAATGGTGATAATAGTGTTGTCAGTAGCTGCAAGTGTGATGATGGTTGGACTGGTGTTTACTGCAATATAAGTTGTGGGAACGGTAAAGCCATTTTACCATCAAACAAATGGAATATTTTAAATTTTTCCAACATGAGCTACGAGATGTGTCAATGCACGAGTGATGAATATTACGGCTACCAGTGCGACCAAAAATGTGACAATCATGGAAAAGGAATAAGAGGTAACACAAGCTCATCAGATTATCGTTGCGATTGTGTAGACAGCTACTTTGGTCCAACGTGCAGTGATCGGTGCCTCAATGGTGGTAAACCAATTAACGGTCATTCTACAATATGTTCTTGCAAGACGCTGTATGCAGGTAAACTTTGTGAAACCTATATATTATACTACATTATCATCTTCGTATTTGTTTTGTTCATTTTAATTATTTTAGGTATATATAAATATTGGCAAAGAACGATTCAAGGTAAAAAAAACTTAAATATCTTTTATTATTATTATTCTTTTTTCCCTATTTTTTACTTTTTTCTCTTCTCTCCTACTCTTCACCACATTGAAATAGTTTACTAATTTTGTATTTCCATCTATGTTTTACTTTTGTTTTTGATGACAGGTACTATTAAACAATCCAACATCCGTCAAGCATTGTTGCAATCTGAATATCAACAAGATATAACGATGTTGAGTGAAGGATGGCGAATTGATGATAATGATTTAGAATGGGAAATTAAAATTGCTGATGGTAATTATTTAATGTAAATCTTCTTAATTTTTTTAAAAAAAACAAACTAATGAAACATCATCTTCTTTTTATGTTTTTCTCCACTCATGCTTACACTAGGTGGTTTTGGTGAAGTGTGGAAAGGTATTTGGACCATGCTACCAGGAAGATATGTTGCTATAAAAAAAATAAAATTACTAGCAAATGATATGAATCAATTTCGTGCTGTTAATCAGCAGGAAAATACGAAAACTCTTCCATCTAAAAAATCAAAACTACACCGTGGGTCGCACACACGTGGTAGTAAATCAGAAGGTGATGGTAGTCACTTTGAAAAATATTTTAATTCAGTTGATGATAACGGCTACAATAACAATGGTGATGATGGTATGGATGCATCATGGGTTGATCAAGAGATTATGCTACTTATGCGTACAAGACATCGTCGTGTAGTATTGTTTCTTGGTGCTGGTAAAATCAAATTAACTGGTGAAATTTTCTTAGTGAGTGAGTATATGGACGGTGGTGATTTGAGGAATGTCATTACCAAGAGTAAAAATAAAATAACAGGTGAATCAACGATGAAATGGTCACATCGTTATATGATTGCATATGATATTGCCGAGGGTATGGAATTTTTACATTCAAGGTGAGTCAAAACTAAAACATTCACCGGACTTATACCAGGCCGGCCTTTTTTTTAAATGAGTTATTGATTGTTGTTTTTATATATTATAGACAGACAAATATATACTCGTAGTATATTTACATTTAACTAACAAATTAGGAAATTCCACCTCCCATCATCATAAATTATGAAAGAAAATTAATTCATCGTGATTTGAAAAGTTTTAATGTATTAATTGATCGTAATGGACGTGCAAAAATTGCTGATTTTGGTTTATCGCGCTTTACAAATATAGGTAAAGCTGCCAGAAAATCTTTTGCCACTTTCAATGATAGTGATAATACTATTGATCCTTTAGATAGCATGTTTGCAGAGATGACCGGATTGCAAGGATCAGTTCTGTGGATGGCACCAGAGATTGATTCGGGTAATTTACATTCGAAGGCAAAGTACGGTTTTTCTGTAGATGTTTATTCGTATGCTATTGTCTTATTCGAATTAATAACGACTCGTTTGCCGTGGGAGGAAGTACAGCAATTTGTATGCACTAGAGTAGCAGAAAAAGTTAAAAATGGTCAAAGGCCGACCATCTTTCCAAATGAAATTGAAATAGCTAAAAAATATGGCAATGTATTATTAGAATTAATGTACGTGTGTTGGTCACAAAATCCTCTAGAACGACCAACATTTGTAAATATTCTATCGAAACTAAGAACAGTTGATGTGATTATCAATGTCATGAAATCTGATCATGAACGGAGAGCATCATCGTCTTCCAATTACGCTCCACCAAAATACCCCACCGGACTTGTACCAAGTCGGTCTTTGAGAAGAAGCGCGGATGAGAATGATGAAATAAAAGATTATAATAAGCAACACAAAAACAATCTCAGAAGAAAATCATTCTCTTTTTTACCATCGACAAATGATAGTATTAATAATCATCGTCATCAGCACCATCGAGTATTAACCAGTAACATTCATGGTAATAATGGTAGCGCTTCTAGAAAAATCAGAAGTTTCAATGTTGAGAAAAACAACGAAAATAAAATTAACCTCGTGGAAAGTAGTTGTGATAGTAGCAGTAGCAGAACACATGTTAGTGGTCATACAATTCTCAGTAATCCATTACCAGGTCATGTTGTTTAAAAATATACGAAGAAATAATAAAAAATTACTCAGCGCTTCACCTTCTCATTTAAATCCAAGGCAACTTTTTTTGCCTCAAAGCGCGCCCCTCCGTAGCGTGGAAGCTTATCCCTCACACAGTTGTGAACGCTAGTAATGACATTATAGTATTTTTATAGCGAGGTGTTTCGCGGAGTTGTGAGTCTAGAAAAGGATCCACCACTTTTTTGCTAATGGTAATTAACTTTTTTGTCAAGGGTGAAATGGGAATGGGAGGAATAAACACCACTCAAAATGATTATAAAGAAGAGAAAATAAGATACAGTGATAGTAAGATATAAATAAAAAAATCTCAAGGATGAACACTACTTAAAATTGCAAAAAATTTCAAACATGAATAAACTTTTTTTTTCTTCAACAACATGGTAAAAAATAAAATAACAAAAATGAAAATTTTGGACTAGAAGACTACTGGTATCGTTCTAAATGTATAACTACTGTACGCGAGTATTACTCCATTCATTCACATATTCATTCACACAATCAACTCACTCATCCTCCTATTTTGAAGTTTTAAAAAGCACCCCAAAAAGAAGCTAACATTTAGCTGCGATAATCAGCATTTTCTTGTACATATTCATGACTTAGACTACTGCCTAGAACAGTTGCAGATGATTGACCTATGGATTGACTATCGTTACATACCATACCTAAATCAATTTCAATTTCAACACATTTTTTATGTTTTGGATAACGTAAAGATGTGTTGTATCGAACAATATTGTCATCAGTGTTTATTGAAATATTACTTTTATACAACTCGGCATCTGCCATATGTTTCATTACAATATTTTCACTCTCCAATGATAATGTAAATTGACCATCTTCAAATATTTTAATACCACCTATCGATACAGTACATTTTGATGGATTAAAGGATTTAACAATATTATCATCTATATTTGGTTGTGAGAAATATTTGCCGACTGATGATATTAAACGACCAACATTTGGATCATTGCCATTCACAGCACATTTTAATAAAGGTGAATTAATTACACTTTTACCAACACCAACAGCTATGGATTCATTCAATGCATTTTTAACTGTACATTTCATAACATGTGACACACCTTCACCATTTCTAACAACATCATCTGATAAATCCATACACATTTTTGACAGTCCCTGTTCAAATAACTGAACACCACCAGCATTACTACTACCACCATCACCATCTACTTTTTTCGCTATCTTTTTTTTATTGGAAGACATTATTATAATCGTGTCAGACGTCGATGTATCCGTGTCTACAGAGATACGATTAAAACTTGTGTTTACTGATTTGAGTAAAGTCTCTTGTAAAATTTGACGACAACTTGTACCATCAATATCGTCACTTAAATCGATATCAGTTACAAAAAAAACAAGCATAGTTGCCATATTTGGTTCGATCATTCCAGCACCTTTTGCGATACCAACCAATCTCCCCACTTGACCATCTTCACATTGAATATTAATTCCTCTAACTTTTGGATACAAATCAGTTGTCATAATACCTCTTGCTGCAGGCAATGCACTGTCCGAACTTAATGCTTGAACCAAAGACGGCATTTCTGCAACCATTTCATCTACAGGAATTCGCCATCCAATGACGCCAGTGGATGAAGGAAGAAAGAATGCATCTCCATTAACACCATCATCACCAACTTTACTGCCATCTATTGCCACAAGTGAGTCAAGTGCTGCTTGTGCTACTGTTCTAGCATTGTTTACTCCACTGTTACTGCCTTCACTACCACCTGGAAACACATTACTAATTTTATTATTTACAATAATACCACGAATTTTTGAATTTGGTGTATTAAGTAATTCCCGACCAATTACTACTGGTGAACCAGGAAATGCATTCTTCGTAAACATACCTGCCCAAGAAGATGTACCTCTTGGATCATGTAAAGATAGCATTGTCAATGTCATGGAGGCATCAAGAGTAGGAAGCTCTCGCGGTGAAAAGCTAAAGGTACTAGTACCTACTGAAAAACCAGATGGTAAAGCAGCTTGTGATGTCAAGAAATTGATATGCTCTTCCTCTGTTTCAAACACTTCCTCTGGATGTTCATTCAGAATGTCGTCAACCAAAGAAGTTGATTTGGTTGAAAAATATAGTTCTTTGGATAACCGATGTGAGCCAAGAAAAGGTACTCGATACTTTCCGAGTTGGCAGAGCTTTAAAAAAAGCTGTTGCCGAAGCATGACTGCCACGTGTAAACAAACAACAACAAACAAATCCCACCGGACTTGAACCAAGAATAATAGGCGCGAATGCAAGGGATGACGATATAAAATTAAAATATATAATCTTTGAGATGTATCTTGATGAAATTAAAATATTTTGATTCAAAACTCTTCATTTTTAATATCACTATATATAGACTGAACTAAAAGGCTTCATCTACGCAACGCTAAATTTTTTAAGCATAGGTACCCTACCCTACACCACTAGATCACCACACCACACCGCAAAATCACATCACACTCATCATCATGACCATCAACCAACCTTCCAAGACGAGACATAACATTAATAACATACAGTACCTGGTACCACAGTACATTACATCCTATATATCATCCTGATAAAATGGATATTTACCAATATTCGCTTTCTATGTTGGGTCTCTTCGACCCTTTTGAACATCGTACTGTACAGCACAGCAGTATTGGTATCATGCTAATGCTATAGAGTTGCACAACTTTTTATACAACTTTTATAGTGGAGAACCTATTACGCGTACTTACATTAACTTTTTTATTGTTTTTTAGAGAGACAGACGACTCGGCTGAGGAGAAGAGCAGGAGAACATCACATCAGGCCCTCCTCTCACTCTCTCTTTCAGTCTCTCTTTCCACGCTTTCTTCTGCGGCCGCGGCTCTTGTATTTATATAATATTGTAAATATATTACCATTAACAGAGAGATCCTTGAAAGTAAAAGCTAAAGTTGAATAAAGCTAAAGCTCTGGTATTTGCTCTGGCCCGCAGCTTTTTATTCACATATACAGACTTCACTAAATGGAATGGGAGCATGGGAGGATGGGAGCTCACAAGCCCACAGCTTGTTCCTATATACAGACCTCAAAAAAAGTTGCGGGGGGGATTTGAGAGGGAAAAAAAAAACTTTTTTACTTTTTTTCTTTTTTTGGAAAAATTTGGAAAAACCGTGGTGGATGAGAGCACAACGTTCATAAAATTACACTACAAAGGGAAGTACCATGATGAATAGCACGCCGGATCGCTCACCGATACGTATCTTCAACCCATCAACCGCGCAGCGAATGCAAAGGAAGATGACGCTCCGATCAGATAAAAAGAAGAGCCAGTCCTCTCGTAAAAACACATCGTCTACAACAAAAGAATTACGTGAGAATAGCCGTCAACATCGTCTTGCATTAGCACTTGAGTTCATAGCTTCTATTCTAGATGAATGTAGTAGACCAGAAACAGAAAGTGATTTGGCCAACGCTTTGCCGGATGGTAAACTTCTTCTTATTATTGCACAGCAAGTCTGCCGAAGCTGCAACTTGAATTGCTTTGATTTTCCCAAACTTGCCAGAGTTACACCAAGTGGCAAATCAAGAGTACGTACTCAAAACCACGCACAATTTGTTTCTTTCTGCAACGAAATTGGTGTATCATCGCATCACATACCTTCTTTGAACGATGTTGTTGACAAAAATGTGGCTGCTGCTGTTAACACAATTCTTGAAATTAAGTCATACTTTGAAAAGAATAAATCATCTTCTCATAGTGTGGTACATATGAATATGGAAGAATATTTAACTCCGACAAAAAAGGAAAATCAACAAAAAGATAATGGTGATGCACATATGTTACAATTGAGTGGTCCATCACCTTTGGTGTATATGTTAAGCAAAGAGAACATTTTATCGCCTTCTAACGAAAGGAGATTACATAGCAGTATCAAACCAGTTACACCATCATACTTAAGAGTTGTTGAGCCACCAAGAAATTCCTCCTCTGATAACGTAAACAATACTTTAATGGCATCTCTTGATAATATTGCTCAACGTGTTCAAGAAGAAAGGTCTTCGCAAAACGGAAAATCAAATGATGATAGTAATAATAATGATGGAAATGATAGTACACCAACACCAAACATTCAAAATCCAGAGGCAATGCGTCATGCATCGACTGTTAGTTCAGTACGTAAACGTTTATTGGATAAAAAGGATAAAGATCTTGCATCCCTTCAATCAATCAATAATAATTTAAGGGCTGAATCCTCACGTTTAGAAGCAGAATTAACCAAAGAACGTAAGAAAAGCAAAGCATTACAAAAAGCACATGACAAAACAAGAGATGAAATAAATTTACAAGCAAGAGCTTTTGAAGAAAATGCAAGTGTTACCGATGCTTTACGTCTTGAAGTTGTTGAATTAAGAAAACAATTGAAAACAATTGAAAAAGCAAATGAAGCACAAGGTCGTCAAATTTCTAGATTAACAAATGAGAAAAAAGATTTAGATGCAAAAACAATGGATTTAGAATTAGCAGCAGCAGAAGAGTCTAAGAAGATAACATTAGAACATATTGCTGAAACAAAGGAATTAAACAGTCAAATTGCTGAATATAAAGAAAAATACGATAGCGCTGTTACATCACTTGAATCAAAAAATAATATTATTGATTCATTACGTAAGATTTTTTATTTTTTCATTTTTTTTCATTTTTTCATTTTTTTTCATTTTTAGAATATATAAATCTAACCACGTAATTTTATTACTACAACAATATAAATAGGCTTGGAAGTTGAAGAGCAAAAAATACAGATTGAAGAGCTATCAAAATCAATGGAAGCAACAGCAAAAGAAAATGATGAATATCATAACATGAAAGAAAATTATGTTATTGAAAAAAATGAATTGATTGATCATTTAAACAATGCAACAACAGAATTAGAAAATGCTAAGAAAGAAACGCAAAACACAATTGAGCAATGTAATGCCAGACTAGCTGTACATGAAAATCAAGCAAAGTGGTTTTTAAAAGCAACAACAACACTGAAAACAAAATTAAAAGCTGTACACACAGCTGGTACTAATGTTGCATCAGAAGTGAAAACACAAATTTCATCTATGTCAATTGATTTTGCTGAGTTATCAAAACAAGTTGTTCAAGCAGTATCACAATTAACAACACAAAAAGATGAAGCAGTGAAGCAATATCGCCGAGAGCAAAGATCACGCCAAAAAGTATTTAATGAATTACAACGTCGTCGTAAGTATTGTTTTTATTGTATGCACCGTGTTTTACATCTTCTACATAGCTAATTTTTAATGATTTATTTTGGTTTTACCCTGTCTCTTTTCTACATCACATCAGGTGGTAATATTCGTGTATTATGTCGAACGAGACCAAGTGAAAAATTTGCTAAAGCTGAAATTGAGACAGGTATATATGGCACAACAACATTTAATTCAGAGGAAGAACTTACTGTACGCAACGAGGCGAAAAAGGCAAGAAGTGCTAACGCACGTTGCTATCAAGATTTTTCGTTTGATCATGTCTTTCATCCATCCTCTAGTCAAAGTGACGTCTATTATGAAGTAAGTCCAATGGTGCAATCAGCAATGGATGGTTTTCACAGTTGTATATTTGCATATGGTCAAACGGGTAGTGGTAAAACATATACTATGCAAGGACCCACAGACGATCCTGGCGTATATACACGTGCTCTTCATGAATTGTTTGCTGTTGTTGATCAAAGAGAACAAACACATAAGTAAGTTTTATAGAGAGAAAAGAATATTTTTTAAATGACAACATTTTCATTCTCTCTCTCCTCATTTTCTAAAATTATTGATATTATTATCTATTTTTATTACTACATTATTATTAGGTATCAAATGAAAGTTTCAATGGTAGAAATATACAATGAATCAATACGTGATTTGCTATGCGATGAGGAGGTAGCAATGAAACAAGCAAAAACTCGTGGCAAAAAGAAAGGCTTAGCTATACAAAGAGGTGAACATGGCAATGAAGTAGTTGGTGCAACACATTTACCAGTTAATTGCCCAAATGATATCCATTACATTATGGAGCGTGGGCAAAAGAACCGTTCCACTGGATGTACAAAAGCAAATGAACACAGTTCAAGATCACACTGTTTACTATTAATCTATATTGACAGTATCGAAATTCAAAAAAATATTAAAATGTCTGGAAAATTAGTAATGGTTGATTTAGCTGGAAGTGAAAGAATATCAAAAACGGATGCATCTGGTACGCGATTAACAGAAGCGCAACATATAAACAAATCATTAGCTGCATTGGGTAATGTTATAAACGCATTGAAACAAAAACAAAATCACATTCCATTTCGTGATAGTAAATTAACCTATTTATTACAAGATAGTCTAAGTAAAGGTAAGTAGTAGGATGCGAAACAATTATTGTAACAAAAAATGAAACAAACTAATGCAAATATTTTTCATTCTTTTTTGAAATTAAAATACAGACAACAAAGCACTTATGATAACACAAATATCTCCAACAGAAGACGATGTTGAGGAAACAATGTGTACTTTACAATTTGCGACAAGAGTAAGAGGTGTTGAATTAGGTGCAGCAAAAAGTCATAAAAAATCATCTACAGGCGAAATGTTAGAAATGAAGAAAACAATTACTAGAATGAGAGCTGATATTAGTAGTTACAAAAAAAATTTACTTGAAAAAGAAAAAGAAATCGCCAAAATAAACCATTCATCAACAAACAATTCAAACGAATTAACGGAGAAAGAAAATACATTAAAGAAGAAGTTGATATATATCGGTGAATTAGAGAAAAAAGTAAACGATTACGATCAAAAAGAAAATAATGTGAAAAGAAGCATTATGATGATTGAGAAGGAAAGAGACCACATTGCCAATGAATTAAACGTATCTAACGAACAGTTGTCGCAATTAAAAATAAAAAATCAAAACATAATCAAAGAAAACATCAGCATGACCAACGAATTGGATGATATGAAAAGTAAAATAAAAATCCAAGAGCGTCTTTCTGTAAAGGCTACTCGTCATGAGGATGTAAGTAAATTAGAAGAAAAAGTCAATGAACTAAAAACTATGATAGATAATAAGGAAAAAATGATCGACACGCTTACAAATGAAATGAATCATATGGAAAAACAAATGAAACACAACAAACAGTTAGTAAGAAAGCAAATCAAAGAATATTGTACTGAAAACGATCAGTTAAAACATGAAGTTGCTCAATTAAAAAAAAATCATGAAAAAAATTTAGCACTCAATGCTGAAAAAGACAATGCTACATCCAACACAACATCGCCACCACCACTACCCTCATTTGCAAGAGGAAAAGTTCACGGGTCCTCTGTTTGCAATAATGCATCACCAGAGAATTTGTCGATTATTATGGATCAAGAGGAAGAACTTAGCGAAGATCAAATATCGATTATGGCAGACGAAGATATGGAATTAGATGAATCATCAAATATATCAATAGATAAAAGATCCTCCTCATCATCATCAAGACGTTCATTACGTATATCTACGGGATCATCATGCATGGAACTTGATTTCTCTTCAGATAATAATAATATAAATAATGAGAATGTGAAACCATCTTTACGAGCAACCACAGCACCATCAGCACCATCAGCACCATCAACGCCCTCTGTATCCATCACACCACCAAGTGTATTAAGTAGCAATAAGAAACAACGTTTCTCATCCACGAAAAAATCAATATCATCTCTAAGAAATCAATCAACACCAAGATCAACAAGAAGCAATGCCACACGTTATAGTGCCACGCGTAGTACACGTTTTACAAAAACCACGCCTATTAAGCATACACCCTCAAAAGATAAAAATAAACAGGCTGAGAAAGGTATACTAAAAAAATCCGCACAAATAAGCCGTGCGGAAAGATTACAAAAATGGAAGGATGAGAAGGCCCGCAGTAAGGGTATCCATGGATCAAAAAGAACAAGCATGTTGGCCAGTGCATCATCACCTGTTTTAAAATCACTTGATAATAATAAAAAAGTTAGATTTGAGGGATCGATAATGGAAAAAGACACGACACCAAGTAAAAGTCCAATCAAAGGTCGATCCAACTTAGGTAAAGAAAGTTCTAGATCAAGATATCGGTCACAACCATCAACACCACACCATTTTATTAAAAGTAGTAGTTACAGTAGCTTGTCAACACCAGCATCAAGGAACAGTAGTATATCATCATCATCAACAACAACATTGAAGAAGGGTGGTTTGCTAGCAAAAATGAAATCATTAGGTGGTTTGAAAAAGGGCGCATCAAGAAATGGTGGCGCAATGAGAACATCAAGAGCAGCAAAAGGATCCTCTAGAAGTCGTAACATAAGAAGTAGTACGGGTGCATCGAGACCAAGTAGTGGTCGTTGGAATTAAAAATAAATAAACATCAAATTAAAAAATAAGTTTTTATACCTCATCTACATCACCATCGATTGTTGTTTTTGACAACGCTCTTTCCACAAGATGTGCACGAAAATCCATAATATTATGAACAAAAAATCGTTGATCAATATCATCTGGTAATTCTAAATCTTTTACAGTTGTTGTCTCCGTTGTCTTCGTTGTCAATCTTTCCCAAGCTGGTGAAATTTTCGTAATTTGTAACATTTTTTGTTCATGATTATTCATTGGTAACATGTGAGATGTGTCTTCACTAGTAAATAGCATTTCTGTATGCCATGTGCAACCCTTTTCTTCATCTGATGGAAATGGTCCACACGGTCCATAAGGTTGTCTTTCTTTTCCAATTTTAGTAACATCAATTGACCAAAAACCAACCATAAATGTTAGTCTTCTCTTCTCTTCTTCTTCTTCTTCCTCTTTCCTTTCACCATTACTGCTACTGCTGCTACTACTACTACTGCTGCTGCTGCTGCTGCTGCTCTCATCACCATTGTTATTTCTATTGCAATCATCATCATTATCAATGTTACTACAACTATTAGTACTTGGAAGTACACCGTGAAGGCGATTACCAGCAAAATATAGAATTGAATTTTGAACTGGGTGAACAATGTACGCATGTTTAGATGGTTCAATCGCATCATGTTTTTGATCAAACACAACAGTAGGTCCACCATTGTACCCACCATTTAAATAACAGACAGATGATACGTTTGGATGTAATATTTCATGTTTATCTTCTAATGAATGTTCTTCTGTATCAAAATGAAGTTGATGGCCTAAGTTTCTACCAAGTGGTCGACTATGTACCTAATGATATAAGAGTAAATTTTTAAAAATTTAAATTAAAATTGATATTAAAAAAAAAAATGAAAAAAGTGAAATAAATAGAAAAAAAATTAACTTACCCACCATTCTGCTCCAATAATTTTCCTTTTCCTTTGCTCTTCATCGTCATCCTTCTCCTTACCACCCTTCTCTTTCAAACAGCAATTTGTAAGTATATATTTTTGTATAATATATTCAACGACATTACTTGGCTCCTTCATTAAATTATACCAAAAACTAAAATATCCACGCTCAGAATAATTTGTTTCAATCCAAAATGGTGATGATGGTCTAAATATTTGACGCATTCGATCACTCCAATACAATGGTATACACGAGTGTACATGTTTTACAAAGGATTCATGTGGTTCAATATTTTCATGGTCTTTTGTTGTAATACTATATGAGTTTTTGTTCATTGAAAACTTCCATACATCATCGGAAACTTTAAACTTGATACCAAAACGTTGAAGCATATTATTTGCTTCAATACCACGTTCTTGTTGATGTAACATAAGACAACAAAGGTACGTAGCTTTAGCGACACACGCTTCTCTTGGTGAACAAATCCATGCATCTTCCCATTCATATGGATCTTCTTGTTCTTCTCCTTCATTCACGTTGTGATAAGGTGTTAATATTAAGTTGGAACAACCCATGTAGTGTTCCATCGCTTTATGAATGGAACCATTTTCTCTTTCCATATTACCAGAATTTACCAACGCCATTGCATTTTCAGGCCACCATTTTAAGGCATGACCGAAATACACCCTTGCCTGATCAATGTTACCCTGATCTGTTTCAAATCCACCCAATGAATTACATGCACAAGAATAAATAAGATTGTTTGGTGGCGTTGTAAGTGTTCGTGGTTTATATTTGTAAATGTCCTTTGGTTTATAATTATGGAATATTTGAAGATATACTTCTTGAGGTGTTTGTAGATGTTGTTGATTTTCCTCTTCCTCTTCCTCTTCCTCTTCCTCTTCCTCTTCCTCTTCCTCTTCCTCCTTCTCTTCTTCTTCTTCCCCCTCCTCTTCATCTTCTAGTGCTGCTTCAAGACTTTGACCATAAAGAAACAATTGAAGTGGTGTCACCTCCTCTACATTATCACCCTCCTCTATTGTAATGTGATCACCGTCATCATTCATGGGTTTATTCTTGTCCAATGAAGCAAGCTTTCGACGTTTGTTGGGTGGTAGTTCCATATTAATGTCCCTGGTAGTAAGATTCGAATGACAACCTTCCGCCCTTTCAAAACGTTATAGCATTAACAGCATTCACCGCGGTACTATACTTCGAACTGTCTTTACCAAGTATCTTTGGGTAATTGGATAGGTTCTTATATCTTTATCCATCTCCATTCATTCCGAAGAGAATTTTAGTAAAGTATACTCGTAGAGAGGTAACTGACAAGTAAAAGTTTCAGAGAAAGACCATGTTCAATTCAATGTTCAACCATGCTATGCGAGGCGACAGTACATATACTCGTAATGCCATGAGACCATGTCTGAAATTGGCCAAAATACACTTACCAAGTAAAAAGTCAAAAGAAGTTTTATGATATTTCAATTGTGCTTCATCGACGACAGGATGAGATTTAGATTGAATTCAAGGGGCTTCCATTTTTGATTTAGAAGTGTTTACGCCATACACATCGTTGTGACCCCGTCAGAACCCGTTCCGTTACAGGTGCTTCAGACTAGTAGTAGTTCGAAGGAGATTGAATTCAAGGGGCTGCTTTCATTTGATTTAGAAGTGTAGAAGTCTATACGCCATACACATCGTTGTGACCCCGTCAAAACCCGTTAGAAATAAGGGAAGTCTCCCACCTGGGATAATATTTGTTGAGGGTCGTTTTTTCTTGGCTCTAGCTTGTTGGATAAGCTTGCTTTACTGAATATATTCAAAAAAATTCTTCACAAACAACCATTCCTCAATAAACGCTCACTTTCTTTACTTTACTATACTAATTCTTGTTCTTGTTGATATAAAAACA
>JACKZZ010015532.1_pt1 | contig 19902 bp, 13 predicted proteins | sample 8027871 | NCBI WGS metagenome assembly JACKZZ01 (sample SAMN15724774, study PRJNA655200) | protist metagenome | isolation source: fluorescence activated cell sorting (FACS) single amplified genomes of... | place: USA: West Boothbay Harbor, Gulf of Maine | collected 2000-07-19
GGCCACTACGAGTTTGGGAGGTAATTCGGGTGGCAGTGGTGGTGGTGGTGCGGGACCGACTTTGTTTTATTGCGAGAGAGGACTTGATGGTAATGAGTCTGACAACGACAAAGCAGCTTCCCCGAAGTCTGACAGCAGCGACTATGAGAAGGAAATAAGCGTTTTTATGAATGCGTTGAATTAAACTTAGACCTATGTTTCAAGATTGTTGCTCCATGGATGGAGGTTGAGGTTGCAGAAGGTTTTTCTGCCCGAGTTCTGCATGAATTAGCTGTTTGAGTTTACTACGAAGACATAGTTATGTACATATTTTTTGCGAGATTAGATTGAGCATTGCTATACGATTACTAGGAGCACGTACGTAAGTTTTATTTTCCATTTGCATCGAAAACAATTTTGTATTGGGCTAGATATCATAAGAAACAAGAGGACGTTTTTATGACCTAGAGTCAGCGGAACTCTAATGAGAAATTCAGTTACAGTAGAAGTTGCACTGTACACACTTCATCGCAACTGCTACTTGAGCTTCAACTTATACAACTTTCTGTACAAATTTTCACGGGCTACAAGTTCAGCGTACTATTTCATTTTTTGATGCTATGTAGATGTAAACACTCATGTATAAACAAATTGAAAGATTTTTCAAACGCTCTGATCTCAACGTAACTTAAACTTACATACCTATTCGGAAATTTGGACGACGGGTTTAACTTTGATCTAAGCGGCAGCCCAGTACTGGATCGATTTAGCGACGCCTCTCGAGGCATCGGTTTAAGTTAGGCTCAGAGTCACTTCAGGTCCAAAGTCTGATTCGTCAGAACCCAGGCCATCGTCCGTCCGCATTGTTTCTCTCGTTGCTGAATTTACTTACGGGTAATAGTATCCATCGATACAGAACAATTCTATGTACTGCTGCTTTAATTTCTGTTGTATACTTCGCTGTCATCGAGCTTAGCTGAGTTTAAACTTTACACTGCACAGTCACTATAAGAAATGTCAACAAGCAAGAAGTTCAAGCAGATGCCATTGCAGGCAGATGCATCATGCTATGTGACAATCTATGGTTGCCAGTTGGTGGTTACCATGGATGAATATTATGAATGCTCTTGTTGGCATTGCAACAAGTCTTCAATCTGTACAGAAGATAGAATCTGATTCTAAAATGATAAAAATCACAAACCAACGTTTTGTGCATCACTCACAACCGTGGGGCTCCAGTGGAAGCGTAAATGATTTCCCAAGCCGCTTCTTGTGTTTCTTTTTTTCCGTTCGAGTCTTAGACCGTTGTTTTTAATAGCTCAGACCGTTCTATCTGCTTTTTTTTCGTACACTTCCGGATCTCGTTCTATATTTTTAAATCTCTTCAAGCCTAAATTTTGCAGTCAAAGTAATATTAACATTAATAACAACAAGAGTCTGAGTCTTGAGAAGATCGAGATTTTCTGAGTTTGAAAGAGAGAAGATGAGCTGAGCCTTTCCAGACGCGAAACTTGCGAAGAGAGAGAATGAGAGACCCAGCGAGAGAGGGAGCCTTGAAATAGTGCATAAACCGTTCTGAGCGTAAAAATAAAATTTTAGTGACATGATGAATCATGATGATGATTGCGGCATTGCTCAGGCAGTGGTACTCAGGCACTGACTGTAATGTGTGTAACCGAACCTGGTCGTCATGGTGTGTGTAGTAGAATGCTTTGAGTGCTGAAATACTGTGTAGTTGACTTGAAATAAAATGTGTGGAAGACTGAAGTGACTCCTCAGCTGTAGAATTAAATTCAGCAAAATTCTGTAAATAGCCGGCATGATTGAGTGAAATTGTGTACAGTGATTGAGTGGAAATGTGTAGATGCCGTCTGGTTGCTGCTAGTTGAGCTTGAACGTGATAGGCAACTGTGTATAAAAAGCGCTGTAATGTGCAATGATCGAGTGTGTGTGTACCTGAGTTGAATTTGGTGACTTCCACTGGAATAAGCTGTTTGAAACAAAAAAATGCGCATGATCACGATGTTGATGATGCACAGTGTCAGAGGCGTGTGACTGTCTGACTCTCAGCTGTGTGTGTGTGTGTCCAAGTTGCCAGTGTCGTCATGGCACTGGGTCTGGCGGCCAGATGTAAGCCACAGATGGTGGTAGTCTTGCTGTCAATTTGTGCATCAGCCTCTAAGTCTTTTGTCAATGACATAGCACCAGAAGTTGGTTTCCAATCAGTTCCTCGCCTGATTTCATGTCGACCATCCAGCTTTGCGACGTGTTTAAGCAAAATTAAACATTGGATCTTCAGCTTTGTTTCGTGCGGTTTCGAGATCGGTCTGCCCATATGCGGTGTGTGTCTTTCGTGGTATGGGTATCATTTTATGCGCTGTGTGTCATTTTTGCGGTGTGTGTCATTTTTGCGGTGTGTGTCATTCTTGGCGAGTGTGTCATTTGGGGGCTCCCATTAAATTTCGTTATTTTCGGCTTGATATTCGTTATATTTCGAATTTCTTGTCTTATTTTCTCGATTTTTGAGTGGATTTAACGCGCTCAGGCTGGAACTCAGGTTTTGTCCCTCCTGTCTTTGCTTCGCCTGCTCTCTCTACCAACGCATTTCTCTCCATACTTCCCTTTGCAGGCTCAGAAGTTTCAGTTCGAACTTTGCTTCTAAAGGCTTAAATCAGATTCAGGGCTATCTTAGATATATCTAAGATATTTTTTGAGCGTAGTACTGGCTGCACTTTGTTCAATTTGGCCACTTAGCAGTACTCAGACTTAGTCTACTTCAGATTTGCGCCTCAATTTCAAGATGGTTTTCTCTTTTAGGACTCTGATCGCGTCGGCGTTGATTGGGGGTGGGTTTGATGCCCAAAGTAGTCTACGAGGTGCTGCTTCGTTTCAACTGAGTCTTCGTGCAGACAGTAATGTTCCTCCCAACGGGGGTGGAGATCAAGATCAGAATGATGATTCCAATAAAAAAGATGACAACGACTTTGATCGAAAAACCGATGTGCCCGAAGAGGGTGAATCTGATGATTATGATCCAGATTCCAACATCGAACAGGTTGATCCAGATTCCAACATCGAACAGGTTGGTCCACATTCCAACAACGAACAGGGTGAGACCGGTGAAATTCTTCCAGGAACTGGAGGCGATGGTGGAAATATTTATAATGACTTCAAACAAGAAAATTTAGCTGTAAAGGAACAGAAAGAGATCGAAGCTAGACCTAAGAAATTGAAAAGATCTGATAAAAGTTTTGAAGAGTTACTTGCGAAAAAGCAGAAAGCTTCTGATTTAGCTAGCTACTACTTCTTGGATTTAGATAAATTTTTTGAAAAGGTTGCTGGCTGCTGCTACAGCCGTAAACAGGTTCGAGATGATGAGTCGAATGCAGGGGGACAGGATACTGACTCTGAGTCGAATGCTGGGGGTCAGGATACTGAGTCGAATGCTGGCAGTCAGGATACTGAGTCAAATGCCGGAGGTCAGGATGCTGCAGTTGAGCCACATGACAAGCCTGGCTCTGCATGCTGTCTCACCCACGGCCAGGTTCAGGGTGATGAGCATAATGGCGGGGGTCAGGATGCTGTGGCGAATGACGAGCCTGATGCTGAGCCGGATGGCAAGTTGAAGCCTGGCTCCGAAAACGATGACGCATCTGCACCTGGTCATAATGATGATGACGATACAAGCGCGAATTCAGAATCGAATCATCCAGGTTTAGTGGATTTGATAGAAGAAGGAGTTCAGCCTCTGAGTCTGGTCCTGGGTACTTCAAGTCTGACAATGAGTGACAGTCAGATTCTGAATGTCTCTAATTCATTCACGTCGATCTTGTCAAACTTGTTTAATATTAATAATAATAGTTACACCTCTATGTCGCATATTTCCTCTGGCATTTTTATGTCGCAGAATTCACTAACGGACTCAGATGGTTATAATGATGATGATGATACTGGCGAAGAAGTCCCTTGTTATAATGACGCTGACGAAGAATTCAGCACGAATTCAGAATTCAGCACGAATTCAGAATCGAATTATCAAGGTTTAGTAAATTTCATAAAAAAATCAATGCGGTTACGGTACTCAGCTCTGAGTACTTCAGGTCTGAGTGACAGTGAGATCTCCAAGGCATTGAACTTGTATTTGAAATGGGTGCTTATTTGTTTGAATTTCAGACACGGTACCACCTTTGAAATTGTGTCGCAGAATCAGATTTCATCTAGCACTTTTATGCCACAGAATTCACAAACAGGCTTGACAGCTGGTCTTGGGGGTTACGATGTGCCCTTGTCAAACTGGCTTATTAATAATAATTGCACCTTTATGCCGCAGAGTTCTCCGAACACTTTTATTCATTTGACGCCGCTAAGTCATAACCTCGGACTTCATTATTCGGCTATAACTGCTGCAGCTAGTGACACTGATTCTGACAGTGAATCTGATCTTCTTGACTCTGACTCTGAGACTCAAGAGAGTGATCATCTTCAAGAAAGTGAAGCTCAGGATTCAATTCCAGAGGAAGAGTCACCGACGACAGACCTAAATTCTGATCCAACGAATATTACGAATCATAACACAGCGACAGATTTTCCGCCTGGCAGTGACAGTGATGATGAGCGGCGACCTTGTTGGCCGTGGCGGCTTCTTCAATGTTGTTGTCCCTGTATGTAGAGTTAAAATTTAGCTTGAGTATCATATCGAGTCTCATTAAATTTTCGGATGAGGTCATCGATTTCAATTTTTTTAAAATCAATTTAAAATGTTGGCAGCCGCAGTCTGTCACTGAGCAGTGAGGATAGCCCTGGCCTCCGGACTCGGAACAACCGTCGACGTTCCCGTCAAGTTGAAGACTGACGACTACAAGGAAAAATCTCACTCGATGGTAGATAATGGGTCTGTCAGGCTCAGTGTCACTGGCATTGTTGTGAGCAACTATTAGTATGGTCTTAGATAACAACGTAATACTGCTAGCCATTCAATAATAATGAATTACAGTAAATGAATGAGACAATGTATTCGCCAATGACATGAAAATTTTAGCTATCACATGGAACATTACAATCAAACTCTCTTCGTTTTTTTTTCCCCACATAGTAGCCTTGATGATGATCCGAACTTTTTTTAAACATAACGTAACACTGTTACGTAATACTAAGTTCTAACGTCACAGTAGTACTTACTAGATTTGTTCATTTGAACTTTACTTTTTTTCTAGGCAGAAATTTGATATTAGCCGGACAGAATTTACTAATAGCATGCGGCTTCGGAGATTCAAGGAATACTGATTTCCCAAGCTGGTTGAGAGGCGTAAAAATGTCAGCTTTAAAAACCAAGATCCAGGGTCAGGCACCAGTCGCAGGCAGAATCACATCCAGTGGAACTGAGACTGAGTCTGACGGAGACTCAAACTTAAGAGTCAGACTGTCTGTGAGTGTCAACATTGAAGAGTCAGACAAGGCATCGCACTTCAAGTTTAATGACAATTGACCATATCGATTTTTGACCGTGTTCTTAAATTTTTACGAACTAAGACTAAGTTGCTTTAATTTTTTCCTTTCAACCTTCTTCAGACTTTGATTTTTCAAGTTTTCAAGCTCAAGACTTTTATGATTTAATCACAGTGCTTTAAGTTTTATTATGTCTTTGACTTTTGAAGGCTCAGGCGTGTTAGTTCGAAATGTTTCTGTTTCTGTAACCTGTAGCTTCTTTCCCAATAGAAATTCTCTCCATCCTTCCCTTTTGCAGGCTCAGACGTTTCGAAACTGAGAGACTACAATTTAGGCTTATCTTAGACTTAATAGATATCTAGGATTTTTTTTTTATAGCGTAGGATTAGTAATAGGTGCTTTTAACAAATTTGGCTGCCGCTAGTTGTAACTTATTTTACTGTATTATTCTACTTCAGATTCGCGCCTAAAGATGGTTTTGTCTTCCAGGAAGTCTTTTAAACTGGTGTCCGCGCTGGTCGGGGTCACGGTGGGGTTTGATGCCCAAAGTCAGATCCAAGGCGTCGCTTCGTTTCAAGTTCAACTATGTAGGCTACGTGCAGGCAGTAACTCTCCAGGATCTAATTTTCCTCCCTACGGGGGTGGGGATGGAGATAAAGATGATGCTCCCAATAGAAACAATGACAACGTTTCTGAATCTGATAAGTCTACCGAGCCATCCGACGATGATGGCGGATTTGATGATGATGATGATGATCCAATTTCCAACATCGAACAGGGTACGTCCGGGGAAGATCATCCACGTGCTGGAGGCGATAGTAAATCTATTTTCAAGTTCTATTTCAGATTAAGGGCGATGAACGAGATCAAGAAAAATAAATACTTTAATGACTTCGATGATTTCAGTGATTATGGTGATAAGAAATTAGATCGCAAACTCATCAATGACAGCTCAAACTTGTATGATAAAATTCAAAAAATAATTGAATACTCCGAGTCCCAACGGGAATACTCATTGGCATCCCGCCTGGGTCAGGACGCTGAGCCGAATGACGAGCCCGGCTCCGAAAACGACGACGCACCTACACCTGGTCATGATGATGGTGACGATATAGTCGAAGAAGTGTCTGAGTCTGGTCATGATGATGACTCTGACGATACAGTCGAAGAATTCACCACAGAATCGAATCATCCAGGTTTAGTAATAGAAGAAGGAGCTCAGACTCTGAGTCTGGGTACTTCAAGTCCGAGTGAGATTCTGAATGTCTCTAATTCATCCACGTGTAACTTGTCAAACTTGCTTAATGTTTATGATAGCTACAGTAACAGTGACACCTTTATGTCGCAGATTTCTCCTAGCACTTTTATGTCGCAGAATTCACAAACGGACTCAAATGGTCCTTTGGGCTGCGGTGTGCCCAATGTACAGACACTGACTCTGAGTTCATATTGGAATAACAATAATGGGCATCAGCCTAATTTTATGGGGCAGCTCCCAAGTCAAAGTAGTGCAATGATCGGTAGCACAGACGAATCACTTAGGCTCTTTGTTTTCCTTCATTACCTTTCACTTGTTTTTGGTCGGCCTTCAGACGAAGGCCTTGAGCATGTGATACAGTGCTTATTCAATTCCACGCATCCATCTCATAATGATCAAGTCAGTGAGGGTCAGGATTCAATTCCAGAAGAAGAGTTACCGACGACAGAACTAAATTTTAATCCAACGAATACGAATTATGATACATTGATAGATTTTCCGCCTGGCAGTGACAGTGGTGACACTGACTCTGACAGTGAGGTTCAAAGTTCTGGTCACGGTGACGAAGAGCGGCGGCCTTCTTGGCCGTGGCGGCTTCTTCAATGTTGTTGTCCCTGTATGTAGAGTTGAAATTTAGCTTGAGTATTATCGACTCTGATTTTATTTTCGGATGAGGTCATTGATTTCAATTTTTGTTTTTGATTCATTCAAAAGGTAACTTGACCAAGGACTGAGCAGTGATGATGTAAATGATGGGAGCAGCGCTACAAAGAAAATTTTCATTGCGTTCCCGTCAAGTTGAAGACCAGCAGCTACAAAGAAAAACTTCGCTCGATCAATTTTTCTCGAGTGATTCTCGTGAGTACTACAGACAACATCATATTAACCATTCAATGATTTTAGTAATTGAATGAGACAATGACACAGTAACCATCATATGGAAAATTAGAATCTGATTCTCTTCGTTTTTTTTTTCTCCCACATAGTAGCCTTGATGATGATCCGAAGTTTTTTTAAACATAACGTAACACTGTTACGTAATACTAAGTTCTAACGTCACAGTAGTACTTACTAGATTTGTTCATTTGAACTTTACTTTTTTCTAGGTAGAAATTTGATATTAGCCGGACAGAATTTACTAATAGCATGCGGCTTCGGAGATTCAAGGAATACTGATTTCCCAAGCTGGTTGAGAGGCGTAAAAATGTCAGCTTTAAAAACCAAGATCCAGGGTCAGGCACCAGTCGCAGGCAGAATCACATCCAGTGGAACTGAGACTGAGTCTGACGGAGACTCAAACTTCAGAGTCAGACTGTCTGTGAGTGTCAACATTGAAGAGTCAGACAAGGCATCGCACTTCAAGTTTAATGACAATTGACCATATCGATTTTTGACCGTGTTCTTAAATTTTTACGAACTAAGACTAAGTTGCTTTAATTTTTTCCTTTCAACCTTCTTCAGACTTCGATTTTTCAAGTTTTCAAGTTCAAGACATTTATGATTTAGTCACAGTGCTTTAAGTTCTAATGTCTTTGACTTTTGCAGGCTCAGGCGTGTTAGTTCGAAATGTTTCTGTTTCTGTCCTTTCCCAAAAGATTTCTCCCCATCCTTCCCTTTTGCAGGCTCAGACGTTTTAGTTCGAACTTTGCTTCTAAAGGCTATTAGGCTTATCTTAGATATCTAAGATTTTTTTAGAGCGTAGTACAAGCTGCACTAAGCACTTTGTTCAATTTGGCCACTTAGCAGTACTCTTAGTTTAATTCAGTTTTGCGCCTCAATCTCAAGATGGTTTTCTCTTCTAGGACTCAGACTCTAATCGTGTCTGCGCTGCTCGTTGGTCACGGTGACTTTGATACCCAAAGTAGTCCACGAGGTGTTGCGTCGTTTCAACTTTTTAATCATCCTCCCAACAAGGGGCCGGGTGGAGATAAAGATCCTGATGATGCTCCTAATAACACAGATGGCAACGACGGGTCTGGTGAGTTGGAGCAGGACAACGATGAGGACGCACCCGGTGAAGAAGGTGAAAACCCCGCCACTCCAGTTAACGGTGGAGAGATGCCTGGTGAAGGTGATCAACATCCCAACACTCCAGTTAACGGTGGAGAGATGCCTGGTGAAGATGATCAAAATCCCAACATCAATTTTTATGGAGGTCGGGAGTATTATAGTCTTTTATATCAAATGCAATATCTCGATAAGTCTTGGGTGGCCAATAATTATCGGAGAATCAGTCAAACTGAAATAAAAGATAAAAAGAAAAAAATCTCTTGTCATGACAATACTTATAATAAATATAAGAAGTCATGCTATTTGAAACCTATCTCCGATTACGCCATCGTGCCATTCGGTGGTCAATTTCAGGGCCAAGATGCTGAGTCGAATGATGCGCCTAGCTCTGAAGACGCTATAGTACCAACTCAAAATGACATTGATTATGTCACCCATGCACCTACTTTCATCGGCACTATGCATTTAGCGAGTGGATTGGTAGGTGATGTTTGGCAAGACAGTTCTGGTGAAAAAATTTTTTGCCCCCACACAGGTGTTCAGAATCATGAACACCAGCCGGGTTTTATGATGTCACCGCAAGTTCAACATTCAAGTGGTGTGGAGATGTGTGGTTCAAGCGATCAGGGTCAGAGTCAACTTTCTCCTTCTCTCCTCATGCCTCATTTGATTCAGAGTCAGCTTGGCGTTATTAATTCACCTACTCCTACTACTCCAGTTATCGAAGACGTCTCAGATAGTCAGGCCAACGAGGATCAAGCACAAGCTCCAGGGTTAGATTCATCTCACGCCGGTCAAATTCAAACAGATGGCACCACATGTAACAACGGCCACCAAAGATTTGATTCCAGTGTAAACAGACAGCTCATGTTCAGTGTAACTGGCAGTGATCGTCCACAATTTGAATGGTTAGGTACTGAACTTACAGAGGCTGCCGCTTCAGTGGTAGGTTCCAGTGTCGGAGAAGCGGTACCAGCCTCAGGTCATCAACCGGGTTTTATGATGTCACCGCAAACTGAAGCAGGGGCGCCATCGGCAGGTTCTAGTGTCGGAGAAGCGGTACCAGCCTCAGGTCTTCTTGCTATCGAGAACGGTACTGTTGCTGAACTCCAGGAAGACGACAGTGGTGAACAACTTATGTTGCCTAATAATGTCGACAACGGAGTTGAAACTCAAGGTAATGAAGCCAATGAGGTTTTATCGTCTGATGAAATTCAAACTCTTGACGAGGAAGTTAAAGTTTTAAATTTTGAGATTGTTGACTAAAGACTCAGAGTGACTCGGATGGGATCAGATGTTAACATTCCCGTCAAGACTGGTATAAAACAAATTTTCGTGCAAGGGTGGTAGACTATAGATGTGTCACTGGGATTCATGTGACCATAACATATTAAACAGTGTAAGTTTAACCATTCGATAATAATTTACAGCAATAGAATGATCCATGACACTCTTCACAAAATCACGATCAGATCCTCTTAAGCTCATTTTTTTTTTTTTCCATGACAAGCCTCAGGGTATGCTGATTGATCTGAATGGTTATGCTCTGAACCTATGTATTTGGGTTCTGAAATCTGGGCTTGTATACTTGGAGTTTTTTTTCTAATGTTACCGAACTGCCTACCTGCTAAGTTCGTTTTGCGTTATGTTAGACTAAGACTTGTATAGTTTATACTATTCACATTTTTTTTTAAAGTTAGCGTCACACGTGATAAGTGAAGTAAGTTCTAAAGTAAAAGTGCCTGGACCGTAGATTTGCTCATTTGAATTTACTTTTTCCTAGATATAGCAGCACAGAATCTAATGTCAGCATGCGACTTCTAAGACTCAAAGATTACTGATATCCCAATTTAATTGGCAAGTGTAAAAATGGCAGCTTAGATTAATACAGAATCAGAACAAATGCTAGTGAGTCTGGTAGACACTGACTACTCGAAGATTACTGATATCCCAATTTCATTGGCAAGTGTAAAAGTATCAGGTGTGGCCAAGGCTGAATTTAATTTTCAATGAATTCCAGTGAGTCTGGCAGAAATAGTCACTGATTGTCGGCAATGACAAGTCGACTCTCGCACTCAAGTAACTAAGTTTAATGAGTCCAATTGACTGAATAATTATTGGCTTTAATTTTTTCCCTTCAATCTTCTTCAGACTTTGATTTTTCAAGTTCAAGACTTTATGATTTAGTACTTTAAGTTCTAATGTCTTAGACTTTTGCAGGCTCATACGTTTGAGTTCGAAATTTTTCTGTTTCTGCTCTTTCCCAATAGATTTCTCTCCACCCTTCTCTTCTGCAGGCTCAGACGTTTTATTTCGAATTTACTTCGAAACTGAAAGACTATAATTTAGGCTTATCTTAGACTTCACAGATTTCTAGGATTTTTTTTAGAGCGTAGGCGTAGTAATAGTCGCTTTAAAACAAATTTGGGTACCGCTAGTTGTAGCTTACTTTACTGTATTAATTATTCTATTTCAAATTCGCACCTCAGGATGGTTTTCTCTTCCAGGAAGTCTTTTAAACTGGTGTTCTCGCTGGTCGGGATCACGGTGGGGTTTGATGCCCAAAATCAGATCCAAGGTGTTGCTTCGTTTCAACTTAAAAGACTAAATTCAAGAGAAGGTGATAAAATTAAATTTGATTTTCTTCAAAACAAAGTCAATGACAATGATTCAGATGGGGATGAAGATGATGTTTCCAATGACGTAGGCGACAGCAACGGCGAACAGGACAACGATGGAGAGTCACCCGGTGAAGATAATCAAAATCCTAACACCCATAATGATAGTGACATTCATGGAGCTGAAGAGGATGCAGATGAGGTTCACTATGGGCTTGATTGGGAATCGTTCGGCATTAAAGAAAATGAATTTACGTTCGATCACTCCACTGCTCCCAGTCACAATGACAACAATGACAGCATATTCGAATCTAGGCTTAGCACAGAACCAGTTTTGGAAAGAGGGACTGCAGATAATCATACAGGCTCGAACTTCCCCGCCCTGGGCCTAGTGTCTGCGTTCGGAAATTCAAGTGAGATGGATGCGTTGAACTCGAACTTGATGAATGCTGTAACAGCTATGATAAGGTTGCAGGATTCACAAATGGACTCAGCTCTGCAAAGACTACAGGCTATGTCTCTGCCCATCGATAATAGCGACTTGTTTTCAGAATCAGATCGTGCACAATTGTCAGGCTCAGAGGATATTAATATATCGCCTTGGCGATACTCTAATGTTGTTCCTATGTCAACATTTTTTTCTGTATATGCAGGTCAAAATGTCGATTTGGATCATGGAGCATCGGCAACCGTCCCAAGTCAGCCTGGTCATGCTGCTATTGAGAACGGCACTGTGTCTGCCACGCAGGAAGGCGCCGGTAATGGTGGATTACTTACGTTGACCAATGGTGTTGGCAACGGAGTTGTAACAAATCTAGCTAATCAAGTCAGTGAGTATGTACCAAGTAGTGTCCTAACAGTAGATGAATTAAAATTTCATGGTGATTACATTTGTTCTGGTCATGCAGATTTACGTTTATCGTCATTTATGTATTATAATTCGATAGCGTTAGCGTCATTGATATGTCGTTTCAGGGAAGTTGGGAGTCAGAACGGTGCTCAATTTCTACAGAGTAGCGACGGCGTTGTGATCCATGAAGTGCATCCAGAATCGGAGGAGATTGAATCTGATTTAGAGGGGCAGACTCAGTCTCCGTCGTTGCACTCGGACCAAGAGTGAACTTCCATTTTGGCAGAGAGATGCGTGTCATTGTCACTGTGACAACTGAAGACAACAGCGTATCAGATTCATTGACGATTTATGGAAAATAACGGGTTGTCCCATCACTCTAAATTTCCTGAATTATTGGCTTTTGGAATCTGATTCTGTGATTTAGTGTAAATTTTGATAAGATCTATTAGAAGGAAAAATTGAATCTGCTTACCTACGGTAATACCTTATTAATAAGTACCTAATTACTTTTTTGAACCAGAAGAGGTTAAACTTTTTTGTACTTGACTCCATTTTTTTAAAAGCCTATGGCGTAAGTCTGATGTTCAAGTTCTACAAGTAACAGCTACAGTAATTTAAATGGATTCCAATAGATTTGTAAATTGTTCATTCAGATAATTTAGCACTATACTTTTTTCTAGATATAGCACTGAGCAGGAAAAAATTTACTGTCAGCATGCGACTTCTAAGACTTATTAAGATTACTGATATCCCAATTTAATTAGTAAGTGTAAAAATGACAGGTAAGATCAATACAGAACCAGAATCAATGCTGGTGAGTCTGGTAGACACTGATTATCCCTGTCGGTAAAGACAAGTCGCACTCACTCTCCAATGACAATTGACTGTCTGGGAAGTCATTTGGTGGGGAGCCTGTTCGATAGGTTTTAATCATAATTATAACATGTTTTTAACTTTTTGTTTTGTCGAAATTTGTTTTGATCGATTCAGAATCAGTCTCTTTGATTCGGAAGAATATTTTATGATTTTGGTATTCAATCATAATGGGCCTTTGGTATGATCTGCGTCGTGCGTTCGAATTTTGCAGTGTTTCTTTGAATTTAGTTGTTGCTGACAATGTGCTTATAAATTTTGAATCCCAGCCTTTGCTCTTACCAATACATTTCTCTCAATCCTTCCCTCTTGCAGGCTCAGAAGTTTTAGTTCGAACTTTGCTTCCAAAGGCTTAGATTCTTAGATATCTGATTCTAAGATTTTTTTAGGGCGTAGTACTAGCTTCACTTTTAAATTTTTGGCCACTCAGTGCTCTTAGTGTAAACTTCAGATTTTCGCCTCAACTTCAAGATGGTTTTCTCTCCCAGGACACTAAGACTAATCGCGTCGGCGTTGATTGGGGGTGGGGTTGATACCCAAAGTAGTCTACGAGGTGTTGCTTCGTTTCAACTAAGTCTCAGCAATAATTTGCCTCAGCCTTCCAACGGAGGTGGAGGTAAAGATGATGATCCCAATAAAAAAAATGACAAAGATTGCAAAAAAGATACCGAAGACGGTGACCAGGTTCCCGATGATAAAGACGAATCCGAAGATGATGACCAAAATCCCAATGGCAACAACGAACAGGGTGACTCCGGACCTGGTGGAGATGAACAGGGTGACTCCGGACCTGGTCCTGATGGAGATGGAGCTGCAAACACCCTTGGTGGATGCACTGTCACTGTGGGTGTTCAACAGGAAGTTGCAAATGTACACAATTCCATACTCGCCGGTCAGCCAGACTATGAGGCTAAGGTACAATTTTTTGCTACGTTCGCGCAATCAAACTGCAACACCATCAATGTGTCCGGGCTCCACAAAGGGAATCAAACACCAGCTCCGGTTCAGGATATTCAAATTGGGCTGAGTGATGAGCCTATGCTCGGCGCAGAACCGGGTTCAGAAGATGCAGAAGCAGGGGCAGATCCGTCTCTCCCCACTCACGATATGGTCGAACTCGGCGCAGAACCATGTTTAGAAGAAGCAGAAGTAGGGGCAGAATCAGATGAGAGAAATGACACTCAGGATTTGGTCGAACACGGCACAGAACCAGACGGGTGTCGTGACAGTCAATCATTATCTCAGCCGCAGAATATTGATGAGGGGAAAAGCGCCAGCGCCAGCGTCAAAGATGACAAGAAAACTTCCGATAAGGACACACTGGCTATACCCTATGATGATGATGATGACGGTTCCAATCAAGATGATCCAATGGCAGATTCGGTCTCGGACAACGAGTCACAGGCACAGACTCAGAGTTACGAAGAGTACGGGGGAGATGATGATGACGCGGCAGCCATGTCTCGTCGTGGTACTACTTCGTCTGGCTCAACGTACAGCAAGCCTCCCAGTGAGTGCTTAGAAGAACTTGAAACAACAGAAGATAACTCAACTTCTCAAAATGTATCGGCAGTGCCAGTCACAGATTCCACCCAGGAAACAGCCTGCAGTGGTGGATTAGCCATGTGTCAAACTCAACCCCTTTTCGAAGAGACACAGATACAAGAAGCTTCCGAAGAAGACTGTGACCAGTGTCCTCAGAATGGCTCGACAGGAGCAGACGAAGAGGCAGAAGAATTTACCATACCTGGAGGCAATGGTGAAACAGTTAGCTTTCAGCAAAGCGGCAACCAAACACCCATCTCTGGGACTTTATCTGTAGCTCTTGGCGCTTCTCAATGCCAGTTAGTTGAGACCGTTGACAGTGATATTTACAATGGGCCACAATTATTTTTGCCATTGGTAGATTGGTGCGGTTATTGTGATTCCAACGGTAGACAGATTTTGACGTCGTTAAAGTTTAGTGGTCCAGGTTTGTCGTTATTTCTTGAACTTGTTCGGCAAATTACTATTAGAGCTGCATCAGTCCTAGCACACGCTAAATTGCATGAGACGATTTTAAAGTTAAACAGTTTTTCGAGTAGCCTCATCTCGAATAACATATTCATGAAAAAAGTCGGAGTCGATAGTGAGTCTGACACTGACGGTCAAGGTTCGGTCGGTCAGACTCACGGTGACGACGACGACTTCGATGATGGAGATGAAGAGGATGCTCCCACTGTGACTGACGCAGATGGTAATGACGGCGAACCGGGTCCGGTTAATGATGGAGATGTACCCGGTGAAAATGATCAAAGCCCCAACACCCATCCTGATGGAGCTGAGGGGGATCATAGAGATTTGATTCTTAAAAATGACAAAATCGGACTCAAAGAGACCGAAAACAAATTTTCTACATTCAAGAGAAAAGATGATATGGTAACGTACGGTGAGTATGTCAAAGCAAAGAAATTAGAATTAGCAGAGGATTTTATGCGCTATGCTAGTAGTTTTTGGAGTCCGCCTCCGCCTGCGAGTAACGGTGTGACCACATCAACAGGTCAGACTCAGTTGAGTATTTTAGATTTTCAGCCGGAAATTTCGGAATTTCCACAGACACTGCCAGCTCAGATTGGTGTCGCGACCGGTGGCACAAACGCTCAAAATCCGCCTGCTTCTTCCGAAGATCTCTCAGGTAGTCAAGCCAGCGAGGACCCAGAAGTTGAACAGGACCAGGTGGCAGAGTCAGTTTTGCCTCAAACTCAAGCAGATGACGATGAACGAATTGAAATTGTCACAGGCGGCGCTGCGAACGGACGTCCAGGTACTGTTTTCTATAATATTGCAAAGCTCAGATTGTCATATCGGATTTTGAATTGTTTTCGTGCTTACCAGGACCTTCCTGCTTACCAAGACCTCGCTTACAGTCTCCTCAATGCATTTCTGATTAACTGTCCCACTCAACCTGCCTGCTCAAACTTAGAACCGACATGCTATAATAGTATATGTGGTGGTGCTGGATCCCAGGAAGACGGCAATGTTGGGTTTGGAGAAACTGTTACTGCGCCAGCTCCTGTCAGTGTTGCTGTCGAGAATGATGGTGCCGTACCCCAGGAACACGGCAATGCTGAATTACCTATGTTGACTGAGGATCCTTCGCCTGCTGAAGTTCAAACCGATGACGATGAGGTAAACGAAAATGTTTTGAAGGATGGGTCCATCTGATTCTGATTCTGCTGACATTTCCGTCAAGACTGCCATACTGTAGAAAAAGTAATTCAGGGGGATAATAGTTACATGTGTCCTGTGAGGATGGGAACCGACGTCTGTTCGCCTCACGACTTCTGCAAAGAAAAAAATCATTCAGGGGGATAGTACTAATAGTTACATGTGTCGCTGGGTGTCCTGTAAGTAATTACTTAGATAACTGCGTAACCATTCAGTCACCAGTGCATTTAACGGCATTGATAGAATGAGCCATGACACCCGTCACATAGAAAATTACTACTTACTTATAATAGATCCTCTTAGACTTCGTTTTTTTTTTCTTTTCATATAACCTTCGGAGATGCAAAAATTCGATTTTAATGGTAACTTAAACGCTCTAAACCTAACTCTGATTCCTCATTGGGCCCGGAATCATTATCTGTGCTTATTTGAATTTTGTTGAGCACTTACTTTTTCCAGACAACGTTCCTGTTCTTCTAAACATTACTAATTTCCCTAGCTTGTCGACAAGTGTAAATATCTCAGGTAACTTAGACCAAGGGTCAGGCAGAATTACATCATGATCCAGTGGACCTCAGCCCGGTAGAGTCGGACACTGAGACTCAGACTGACTGTTGATAAAGACAAGACGCACTCTACTAACAATTAACCCAAAAAACAGGGCAACTGTAACAAAAGTGTAGCATGGCTTCTCACTGGAGTGCAAGTCACTTCAGTACTGAGGGCCAGAGCTGCAAAAAGCATTGAATGATACGTGTAGATTAAGCCCGAAGGTTGAAAATTAAGCGAAGCGTGTAACTAATTAATCACATTGAGCAATCACTGTGACTGCTGCTACACAAAAATACTCAGACTGATTTTCTGCAATAATTTAATTTTTTTGTTGAGTCAGTTTTTCATCTCTATGATAGTCTTGAAGATGTTCGATGGGTTTTATGGCCATATTTTGTTTTGTCGAATATCTGCACTGTTTGGTTAAGTCTGTTTCTTTCTAAAAATTACGTTATGATTTTAGTGTTACATGTTTACATGTTTGCTGTATTTAGATACTCTACCTTTGGTTTCATCTGCGTCATGCGTTGCCGCCGTTGCCGTTTAGATTTTTTATTTGTCCTAATTCTGTTCTTTTTATTTTTGATCGTGGTTTAACTTTTTTACGACCTTTCCTACTCTTTTCTACCAATCAGTATTAAGTAACCAGGCTCCAACGATTGTGTATGCAGTCTGCCATCAGAATTTCTAGCGGATTTTCTATCTAGTTTGAATTTACATTTTGCAGCTTGCTAGTCTTAGATTAATTGACATCTTTTGACTCAGTCAGAGCTGTGTCTAACCATCTTTCAAACTAAATCGAAACAGTAACTAAATTTACAAAAAAGAAAATATCTGGAGATTTGATTTACTCTATTAGAAGTTGGAAAAGTTCAAATCGAAGTTTAAATCTTCTCACAACAGTCTTATCAGAATCTTCTCACTGTAATCCCTCGATGTCCAAAAAGATGTCCAAGTCACTCCTCCTCTCTTTTCTCGCTTCGGCGTTAAGCCAGCCGAGCCAAAAAATCCAGTTTGGTATAGGTTTAAGAGGAGCAGTGGCATTACAATTCATGTCATCATCATCGGGCGAACCTTCGACTAGATCTAAATACCTCTACATGGCCAAGATCGCAGAGCAGGCCGGTCGAGACGATGACAAGCAGGCCGGTCGATACGATGACATGGCTGACTACATGCACGAGGTCGCCAAGATCGCCAAGAAGGAGTCTAAGGATTTGAGCTTAGAGGAGAGGAATTTGTTATCTGTAGCGTTTAAGAACGCTGTGAACTCGAGACGTGCCTCCTGGAAAGACATTTCAAAAGTTGAAGATATGGAAAGAGCCAAGGAGAACAAGCCGGGGATTGAGGGATCGAAGGAGTACAAGCAGGTCATCGAGAAGGAGCTGGATTATTGGTGCAACAAAATTTTGGACGTATTGGAGACCAACTTGATCATCGATGAGCAAAAGTTGGAGAGCAATCCTACTATGGAGGTAAATTACGCAAATCAAGTCTTTTACCACAAGATGAAGGGAGACTACCACTGCTACAAGGCCGAGTATAAGCAGGGGGACGCCAAGGCCGAGGCCTCACAAGCCGCCAAGGATGCCTATGAAACCGGCATGAAGGTTGCTGAGTTTGGATTGGACGTTACACACCCCATTAGGTTGGGACTGGCTTTGAACTTCTCCGTCTTCTACTACGAGGTTCTCGACAAGCCGGAGGACGCCTGTAAGATAGCTCGCAGCGCTTACGAAGACGCCATCGTCGAGTTCGACACCGCCTCCGACTCCGAGGAATCCTATTTCGAGGACTACGAATTGATCATAGGGTTGTTGAGAGACAACTTGATCCTGTGGACCTCTGATAGCCCTGGTGGAGACTAAGGACTCAGGAGTTTAACTTTAATTCTTCTGAGTTGAGACTGCTCTTTTGAGGTTAAGGTTGTTTAACTTTTCTAGACAAGTGTGTTCCTAATTCTAAACATTACTGATATCGCTAATAAATAGTAAATTGTCGACAAGTGTAAATATCTCAGGTAACTTAGACCAAGGGTCAGGCAGAAACACATCATGATCCAGTGGACCTCAGCCTGATAGACACTGAGCCTCAGACTGACTGTTAATAAAGACAAGACGCACTTCAATCGTCCGGGAGTAAGTAAGTACTTGCTTCTGAGATATCAAACTTAATCAGTCCTTTAAATTTTAAACCCCAACTCGCACTCTGGAAACTCAGGGATCGGGAGGAAGTATTTGTATCTGAGATGTTAAACTTAATCAGTCCTCAATCTCAGACCCCAGCTTTGATTAGTATTCGAGTGTGAGCAAAGATAGTGCATGATACATACAATGACATGAACTGAGACTCCAAGACTAATCCTCTGTTTCGTGCTTAAGTGTGATTCAGAAGCGAAAAAAAAAAACATATCAATGTCTCAGTGACAATTGGGCGAGACTGGCATCACATTGATTTGTACAAAAATACTGACTTTCTGCTATAATTTGATTTAATTTTTTTTGTGGAGTCAGTCTTTAAGTTTCATTTCTATGATAGTCTGACTCTTAAAGATGTTCGATGGGTTTTATGGCCATATTTTGTTTTGTCGATTATTTGAACTGCTTCTTCGTTCAGTCTGTTTCTTTCTAAAAATTAACGTTATGATTTTAGTGTTACTTGTTTACATCATGTTTGCTGTATTTAGATACTCGATCTTTGGTTTCATCTGCGTCATGCGTTTAGATTTTAAATTTTTTGTGACTGCTAATTCTGCTCTTTTTATTTTTGACCATGTTTTAGATTTAACGTTTTTATGAACTTCCCTATTCTTTCCTACCAATCATAACCAGGCTCAAACGATTGTGTATGCAGTCTGCCATCAAAAGTTCAAGCTGATTTATTATCTTGTTTGAATTTACATTTTGCTAGATTAGTCTAAGCTTCGGGTCTTTTGACTCAGTCACAGCAGTGTTTAACCATCTTACTAAATCTAAACAGTAACTAAATTTACAAAAAAATATCTGGAGATTTGATTTACTCCAAGGAGTTAGAAAAGTTTAAATCAAAGTTTAAATTTTCTCACAAATTTCCCTCATCCACAAAGATGTCCAAGTCACTCATCCTCT
>JACKZZ010009897.1_pt1 | contig 19893 bp, 8 predicted proteins | sample 8027871 | NCBI WGS metagenome assembly JACKZZ01 (sample SAMN15724774, study PRJNA655200) | protist metagenome | isolation source: fluorescence activated cell sorting (FACS) single amplified genomes of... | place: USA: West Boothbay Harbor, Gulf of Maine | collected 2000-07-19
GTGCGGTGACGCTAACGACTGCATTTCTGGAGTGTGCTCGAGCGATACGTGCCAAACACCCACCTGCAGTGAGAGTGTTCTGAATGGCGGCGAAACGGGAGTGGATTGCGGTGGTACCTGTCCCACCAAGTGCGGAAATGGCGACGCTTGTTCCGTGGAGGACGATTGCTCGTCTGGTGTGTGTATAGGCTCTGTTTGTCAAATACCCACTTGCAGCGACGAGGTAAAGAACTCGGATGAGACAGGCGTCGATTGTGGCGGGTCTTGTCTGGCCTGCTCCGACGGTGTCGCGTGCGGTGACGCTAACGACTGCATTTCTGGAGTGTGCTCGAGCGATACGTGCCAAACACCCACCTGCAGCGACGGAGTGCAGAACGACGACGAAACAGATGTGGATTGCGGAGGCTCGTGTTCTTCTGACTGTGCGGACGGAAAAGCTTGTGGAATCTCTGCAGACTGCGCTTCGGGGATTTGCAAGTACAATGTGTGCATCAGCACAACAAGCCCGACCTGGTTTCCGACAAACCTACCCACGGCGCCCAGTGCGGCTCCCACGAGGCTCCCCACGACAAACGGCTGCGAGGATAGCATCCCGCGATTCTCTCGCGTTTCCGTGTGCATGGTCCCCGCGGCGCCCGCACGAGTGAGCACGTTTGACATGGTCAAGGTGTTTATCGCTCTGGACACGAATCCGGACCTAAGCGCGGACCTTGTTGCTGCGCTACACACAAACGTGGCAGGAAACCCAGTATTGTTGACGGAGAGCATCAGCCTCGTGATGAGCGAGGAGTTCGAGGCGCAAGGGGCAGACCTTCCTCTCACGAGAACCACCGACGTGAGCGGGTCGGGCGTTGACTCGTCTTTCTCTTTGGTGGCTTTAGCATCCGAGGAGGACACCGCACTGTCGGCGTGCGGAGCGTCGATCCCAAGCCTGGAAAGCTCGAGTCATCGTTATCTACTAGCTCTGGGTTTCCGAGCGGGCTATTTTCAGAGCTCGACTTCGTTCGACCTCGTGTTTTCGCTCCAAGACAAGACGGTCGCTTTGGAGAACTCGGCCGCGCAATGCAAGGGCTACACGCTGGACAATGTCTCAGAACTCACAGTCAGTATGAACACCCCGCCTAAGCAGCCTAGCGGCGCAGGTGTACTGATTTCTCCGCAAACCGGCACCGCTCTCGAGACGAGCTTCGTTGCGTCCACATCAGGCTGGCTGGACGCGGAGGGCGACCTCCCCCTGAGATTCCACTTCGGATACCTCGAGTTGGACGAAACTGGGGAGCCTGCGCGGCTCACACCGACTTTACTGTCCTCGGATCCCGCGGAAGGAGCACCAACGAGCGATCTTGCGCGCTGGGAGTCCTCCCTAGGCATCGGGAACCTAGTCTTCGCAGAGGGGGACTACCAGCTAATCTGTATTGTCTCTGACAGCCTCCAAGCGGAAGAAATCGCGCTCGGAATCGAGCCTGTGGTCGTCAGCATAAAGGCTTTGGAGATCGACAGCGTGCTAGACCTCGTGGAGGATTTGAGTGGGCTAAACATGACCACGAGCGGAGGAAGCATCACTCTATCTACAGACAAAGCGAAACCGAGTGGCAGTGTCGACGTCGTGGAAATTACGAACGGGATCCAAGTTTTGGCCACCATCTCTGAGGCGCTCGTGGAGGACATGACGGAGACCACTCCGGAGGTTGTGGAAAATCTCGAGACCGCGAGTACAGAGATGAGGAACCTCCTGCACTCCACCTTCAACGTGGTCGACCCTGAAGAGGGCATGGACCCCTCGATGCTCCAGAGCACGATGAAGGCTTTGGCTGACGTGGGCAAGATCACGGAAGATTTTGGGGATTTGCCAGCAGACTGGGATTCGAAAACCGGCCTATCGAATCTCGAGGCATCCGATATTGCGAATTCCGCGCTCGCCGCGTCGCGCTACCAGATCTCGTGTATGCTTTTTGAAGCTTTTCAATTGTCATTCAAGAACGAGGAATCTCGAAAGAAGAGCGCTGCAGTGTACACACCGCAGCTCGCTCTTGACTCCTTCAACACCCTGGGTACCGCAATCTACAAAGATGTGGCGCAGCGTGCAGCCGGAAAAAGACCTTGGGGCGGCAGAAGAAGAAGAAGAAGGATCCTATCGGAAAATGTCGCGGAGAACGCCATCCTATTGAGAAGCTTCGAGGACCTCGAGTCTGTGGTCTTACTCACGGCGAGGGGCATGCAGCAGTCGCTCCTGAGTGGCAGCACAGACTCTCAGAACCTGCTCGACATGAGTGCGATCGAGGATCCCGATCAACGAGCGCGGATGAAAGAACTTTTTGGCGACTTTACCATCAAGGTGGGTCCCCGGGCGATTTTCCTTGTGGTTTTCTGTGGGAACAATTTCTGCACTCACACGTACCGCCCTGGCGTCGAAGTCAAGCAGATTGATATGAAATCGCAGACACACATAGAGATGAGCTTTGTCCTGAGTATGGTCCCCATGGGGACCGTGCAAGGCATGATAGACTTTGGTGGTTTTGGTTTTTCTCAAAACTCTACCAAAGATTCGAAACAAAGGCGTCTTGACGAGAAACAGGCATTCCTAAGTTTCAACTCTTCGGACTGGAATTTGGGGATGCAAAAAGTCACACTGGACCTCACTCAAGGTATGGCCTCCGAGGTATACGCATTCGAAGACTGGAACGAGACCTGGCCTTTAACCGGCCTTCTGTGCCCCACGGCACTGGAATCCGATCTGAAAAAAGACTCTACAGTTGTACTCCGCATTCGTGCCAATATTGATAGCGATGATGACCCCTTGTACCAGTGGCAGGACTCTGAGGTGTACGACTTTGATCTGCCCGATATGGAACTTCCTACACAGTGCAAGCCCCTTAGTTCGGAGGCACAACTCTCTACAGAGCAACTCGTGGGTGCCGTTCTCGCCACAGTCTACGTGGTTGGATTCATCGTCCTGTACAGGCGCCGAACCGCCCGCCTGTACAGACTTTACATTTACCCTCTGATTCAAAGAGCAAGGGGTCGTAAAGCAGTACAGGATTTCCACCACGAGAAGAAGAAAAAGTCCATGTTGAAGGTGGACCTCGCACAGGCGAGTGACTGGGAGGACCACACGGGCTGGCGGTATATCGAGGCTCAAGTCAAGGGGGTTTGTCTGCATGACCTGGAGGAAGGAAACGCAAAGATGACCGTGGGTAACCCTTTCGCACGGAAGGCAAACGGATCGTTTGGAAAGTTATCTATTCCAGTTCCAATTCGAGTCCAACCCGGCGACACGATTTTAGCTGGGATCCAGTGGGAAGCCGGCAAGTACCATCGCACGCTCGCGGTCGTGATTCGTATGATGGCCTTCATGTGCGTAGCTGCCTTGTGTGTCAGCATAGTCTTGTGGGTCCCGGAACTCTCCGACTTTGCCAAAAAAAACGAGAGCAGCGTTCTCATGTTCTCTTTCTTCTTTATTCTATCGGCTACACTGAGTTTCGTGATGTTTTACCGGGCCCTAGTGCACATCTTTGGACCGGACCACCCTGGCTGGTATGTGAAAACCGTCAAGGTCCGAGATGAAAACGGAGAATGGAAAGATCGCTTGTCCTTTGGCAGAAGAGGCAGCATTCTGCGATCAAGAAGGCGCAGAGTCTCCCAAATCGTTCCAGAAGACCAAATCATAGAAACAAACGAGACCCGGAAGGGAAAAGGAAAGATCGCGCCAGCTCCCGCGAACGAGCAACATGGAACCAGTGTGGGGAAAAGTCCTTTGAAAATAGACAGCCCGCGTATAAGCTCTCCCACTACCGCGAAAGCGACAAGGAGCAGCACATCCAAGCACACCTCCAAGATACGTGATGTGGGACGCTTCACCTTATGGAGTTACACTGTCTGGGAGGTGTTCTCGCAGTTCTTCGACATCTACACAGACGTCGGGATTTTCAAAGAAGCCTACCCTGACTTTAATAGCCTCGGGTTCGCCGCACTCGACACGTGGGGCTTTGTACAGCTACTGACCTTGGTCCTCCCTCACGTGGTGTGTAACTTGACACTGGCCCGCCGTCTGAGCGGGATGACCTGGCTCAAGTTTTTCTTCTTCTCCTGGGTTGCCTCGCCTTTGGCCATCTTGCTTATGGTAATCTTCGAGCTCGAGCGAGCGATTTCCCTATTGAATCCTTGGTTCGACAAGAACGAAGCGCTTTTTGTGAGTTTGTCTCCGTACTCCCCCCCCGAGTACGCCGCATTGAAGACGATGTCCATGGGACTTTTCGAGGCCATCCCCCAGCTCCTGATCCAAACCCACCTCTGGATACTGGGCAGGGTCGAGACCAAATTACTTATCTTCTCCACCTCGATGACGTCGACTACACTTTTGTATGCAGGCTACCAGACCCTGAAGAAGGCCCACAAATTGCCCGGAGTGCGAATTTGGAATTACATTGGTCGCTGTTTCGACTTGGTCGTGCCTGATGATGATTTTGCTCAAGGCTACGCGCATCAGCTGAGGAACAACCAGTTCCCCTCGAAATCCCTCGACCTCAGCAACGGGACCGTGACCAACAAAGGCGCGATCGCCCTCTCGGAGGGCTTGGCGAAATCAAAAAATCTTAGAGTGCTCAACTTGTCCGCATCCAATGTCGGGGATCCAGGGGTCACTGCATTGGCTGCGGTTCTCGAGGAGAATCCAAATCTAAATATGGAGAGTCTCGACCTTAGTGACAACCCTGGGATCACAGACTTTGGCTTTGAAAAGCTCAGCCGGGCTTTGGAGGTCAACAAGTCATTGAAGGAATTGAGGCTCACTGGGTTCCGATGCAGGAAGGCACTCAGGGAAATGATGCAGGAGAGGCACGGATCGAGGATTGAGTTCTTCACCACCAAGGTCCTCACTTTTGACCCCAACTCCAAGGTAGAGGACGATCTCCACATGAAAAGCTGGAGACCGCGAGTCTCCCTCCCTTTGTTGGAACAAAACCTGGGCTTGAAGCATGTTTACCCAAAGTAGCTAGATCTCACTCCACATATGACCAGATTTGTGGTGTACTAAAACGGAGGAAACTGAAACTTTGTACTTTAGTCAAACTTTAAGTCCTACATGTAACACCTGGGGTTTGTGTTTGGTATTGCCGTCGGGATCGCATTGGATCTTGTTCTTGAAGTGAGTCAACTTGTTTTTCCCGAGTGCTTTCGTGATGATGATAAACTACGTAATTCTTCTATTAAGGTTGGAGTGTGTGTCTGACACCAAGGGAGGCGGATTGGTGGTAGAAAAACAACCGCGAGGGCCAAGGATAACTAGTGATCGAATCAGCATCATCTCTTATTGGCCTTTCTGCCGACAAGAGACAGCTATGCACGGAACATATATATGGGCTACGTTAAAGTGTTACTAAAGTAAAACATTATGAGCTCAACACATAATCAGTACCATTTTTAGAATATTTTTTCCACTATCGAAACATACAATTGAGGAGGCGCTCCGAGACAGGGCGCTCTGAAGCCACGGCCTTGTGCTCGGGCTTGAGATATCGCTTGTTGATGCACTTCAAAAAGGTGTTGTTGTCAGGAGCCTTTTTCTGCGCACTCCACAACAAGCGAACCACAGGCTCAAGCTCTTGGAGAGAGTAATCAGCAATGGTAGCGACTTTTTGGACAAAAATATCCAACTCGGGCCCAACGCTGTGAATCGCTAACGCGAGAGCGGCGGCCGCGATCTTGGACGGAAATTCCCGAATCAGGCCGTCCTCCTGGAGCGAAAGCTCGATCAAAAAGCGACCAAGGAAGGTGGCCTTGACATGGAGGTGCTTCCGTGGGGTTTCACGGAGGCGGTCGAGGTCCGCCCAGTCCAGCTCGGGGACCTCCTTTTGGGGCTTCTCAGGCTCAGGAACAGGCACCGGTTTGGGGTCTTTGTCGCGAGTCTCCGCACTGGCAGCACTGTTTGAGGCATCGTGCTTTTGTAATTCCAAATGCATGCGCTCCAACTCTTCCTTTTGGTCCTTCTTGCGGCGCTCCCGGTCCAGGGCGAGCCTCAGGGCCACCTCTTTGGTGGTTTTCCTGCCCATCAACACATTTTCGTCCTCCTCATCGCACGTAAACAAGCGCTGCGCAAACACGTTGAAAAAGTCAAGGGTGGTGGGCACAGCGAGTTTGAAGTCAAGCGCATTGAGCACTTTTTCCTCAAGCGCTAGTACGTCCTTGTCCTGGAAAACGTTATCCGCGAAAGCTGTGAGATCCTCCACGCCGATGTACGACACATCCTCGCACTTGGACGCGATATGCAGGCAGGTAGCGCCGAGGAGTTGGAATGACTTGCGCTTCACGACTTGGTTCGCCATGAAGCGGTCCACAAAGTTGACGGTTAAAAACACGCTGCGCATGCACATGTCGGACACGTCCACCACCTCCACGAGCCAGTCCACGAGCATCGCGCGGTGCAAGGGTTGGAGGTCGATTTTCTTCTTCTTTTTCGGCGACCCGTTTCCGTTTCCGGAATTTACAGATTTCGTTCCAACACATTTTTCTGGGAATCCCAATCCCCCAACCTGATCTGAGTCTGCACAAGACACAGCAAGGTAGTCGTGCAAGGGGAACATCTGAGACTCAAGCGTCTTCAAGTAGTCGTAGTAGCGCGCCAGGTAGGCCAGGTCGGCCAACCCGCTCTTCTTGCGCGGCGGCTTCGGGTTGGCGGCCCACAACCATGTTTTGGACTCCGTTTTGGACTCCTTTCTGGCAGGGAGCGTTTTGTTTTCCTTAGGGAGCGTTTTGGGATTCTGCGAGCCAAAGCGGCGGCCCTTGGTGAGGTAAAAGCTGTCAAGGTCCAGATCAACCCGGTTTTGCGCTTTCCACTCCGCGTCCTCGCTTATGTTGTCAAAAAAAGGGTGGCGCAGCGCCTCCGCCGCGGACAGCCTCTTGGCCGGGTCGAGCTGGAGCATCTTATGCAAAAGATCGAGCCCGCACGGGTCCAATCCGGGGACCAGCTTGTGCAGGGTCCGCGGCTGCGGCCAGTGCGGGAACCTGAAGGACGAGTTCGGTAAGGTCTCGAAACCAGGCCAGGTCTCCGCGGTGGGCGTACCAAGCTTGGAAAAGATCTGAAAGAGCTGGTCCACGTCGCAGATACCGGGGAACAAAGGCTTGCCCAGGACCATCTCGCCAAAGACGCACCCCATGCTCCATGTGTCTACCGCCGCAAAGTAGGTGCCACCCATGAGGATCTCGGGCGCACGGTACCACAGGGTGACCACCTCGGATGTGTACTTGCGCAGCGGGATCGAGGTCGACCGCACGAGTGCAAAGTCGGAGATACTCACGGTAGCATGGCCCCGCGAAGCCGCATTGATGCATTCTTGGTGGTCCTCCAAGCCCACTTCCAAGGTTTCTCCACTAAGAATACCATTGCGCTTGCGCTCGTCCTTTACCCGGCACTTTTCGTGAAACTCCTTGCCCAGGTCTACCAGCAAATGCTTTGGCTTGAGGTTCCGGTGGAGCACGCCGCGGTTGTGGCAAAAGTCCATGCCTTGGAGCGCCTGAAAGAGAAGGTTCCGTACTGCCTGTATCGGCAGCGGCGCCCCGCCCGTGGGGTCGTTCAAAGGGTTGATCAACTCGAAGAGCGTCATGTTGACGTATTGGAAGAGCACGAACAGGTCGTTGTTCGCGAGGGCGATTGTCTCCACACTGGCAATGTGCGGGTGTTTCAGCCCGCGTAGAAACGCCAGCTCCCGTAGCATGTAGTACGGCACGCCCTCCGCCTGCGGGTAAACGCGCGCTTTCTTCAAAGCGTAAAGCTTGCCTGTGCTGCGGAGCTGCACCTTAAGACACCTGCCCTCTGTGCCCTTTGTCTTTTCGCCGAGGTGCCGGAACGCGGCCTCCACTAGTTTGCTGTCTTGGAACGTCGGAAACGATTTCCATAGAATGGGCAGATTCACGGCTTCGTACCACTCTTTGCAGACCATAGCCATGATTTCCAGGAGGTCCTTATGTGGAAAGAACCGCATTATTAGTACTAGACGGGCTTCACTCAGTGCTTTCCTGTTTGTGCCCGTTTTCGCAAAAATCGAAGAGGTCGCGCCTCCGCTACTCGCGAGCCTGCCACGCTTGCGGGAAATTTTTGAAATATTCTGCTTCTTTTTTGATTCATCTTTATATTTTAAACGCAAATCGGAGCTACGCTTCATCTTTGCCCTACAAAAAAATGCAAAATGCGAAACGAAAGTTTAACAAGGTAAATCGGAGCGATGTTGAAAAAATTAATTGGGCATTTTAATCTTTAAATCCACAAAATCAAGATACTTCATCTCTGGTAGAAAAATAATCCTTCTAATCTAAAACTGAGCCCTATTGAACGCCATTCGCTGAGTCTGCACCTGGACCTGTGTCTGTGCCTGCATCCTACGCTGTTCCTCAAAGTGGCGTAGATTGGCCACCTCCTGCTTGGCGCGGAGGAGCTCTCCTTCATAGAGTGCGAGCTTCTGCTCCATCTCGTCCGTCTTGTCATTGATTTCATCCTCCAGGTCTTGTGACTTAGTGCGCTCCAGCAAGAACTTGCTCTGGACCAGGTGGAGCTCCTTTTTAAGGCGCGCCACCTCGGCCTGGGAATTCCCCTTCGTTTCGGGCTCGGACTCTGAATCGCCTTCGGAATCAGAGTCTTCTTCGGAATCAGAGTCTTCTTCAGACTCGGAATCGGAATCGGAATCGGAATTTCCAGACTGAGAACCGGACTCGGAATTTCCAGACTGAGAACCGGACTCGGAACCGGACTTTGCATCTTCCGAAACCCTTATCTCTTCCTTGTGATTTTGTAGCAACCGGATCGGCGACGATAAAGAAGGGGAAAATGTTAAGAGTCTGCGACTCGCATACTTCAACCGCTTGATCGGGGACTCTTCTTCACTTGTATGCAACGATTTGCGCTTTCGGCGCCTTCTTTCGAGAGCCACCCCCAACGGGATCACTCCGGCGCCAATCGCCGTCGCCAGCCCCACACCGAGCTGGTCACCCATCCATATTGCACCTGTTGCAATTGTTGCGCATAGACTAATTGAATCCCCGCCCAGTATTCCCTGGCAGGTCGTTTGAATGTCCATTTCCTTCGGTCTTGGTGAGAGAATTTTCTGAAGAAGATTCAGAAAGTTCTATACAAGGTGGAGTGGGTTTTTGTTTTTTAAGTGTGTGTAATGATGTTGAGAGGGAAATAATAATGGAAAAAAATCCGTTGATTGAGTAGTTTCGTCAACTCCGACGGTCCACCCTCTTTTTTGTTTCTAGATAGTTTTGGATGAAAAAAAAAATGATCCGTATTTATAGGAAAGGAAATTAAGAAATGGAGAGTTAAGAGCTTGTTTCTACGCGAGCTTTTTGTAGAAATTCGATTTTAACGTCCAGGTTTTCTGAAAGGAAGGAAGATGAGCCCCACGGTTGATTTGATGCTATCTAGAATCAATCAAAATAGACAGCACCTGCTCTCTGATCTCGTCAGCCTCTCACGTGCGACAGACCGCATCCGACAGGCCGGCAATCTTAATCAAGCCACTCTACGAAGACGCGAAGAGGCACTGGTGATGCAAATCCAGGTCCTGCACGAAGATGCACAAACACAGCTTATTGAAGAGGAGACACGCCTGCTAGTGCCCCTAGACGCGGCCGGTGCGCCCCTGCAGAAACAGATCACGCGTCTAGACGAGCTGCAAGATCGCCTCACGCACCACCTGGCGGCACAGACGCTGGGACCCAAGCAGAGCATGGCCCTGAGCGGGGAACTGGACAGCATCATCTTGAGGAGCGACGCCCTGTCAGCTTGCCTTATGGACCCGGACGAGTATCTGCGGGATGCACAACGGGAGCCGCTCTTTCGCGAGGCGGTTGACTCGTTTGGGAAAGTGGTTGTTTCTGAGGCCCCTCCCAAGTCTGCAGAACCCCTGGAACTGGAATCTGTGGGAAAGGGAAAATCTTCCGACTCCGACTCGGACCAGATGTCGGATCTGGAGAAGGATCTGCTTATTGAGAAGCTCATGCACAACTACCGTGAGCTGGAAGTAATGTATGAAGCGGTTTTAAATGCGCGCGCTCCTCTGCAGGTGGTGCTTGGGCCCTCCAAGAAAGACGTCGGGGTTCAGCTTGAGCGTTTACGGCCTGAGATCGAGAACCAGCCTTGTGTGAGGGGACGCCTTGCAATCGAGCGACCTGCAAAGAACCGTAGCATCTTCTACGAAAGCCCTCGACGTTTCGACCTCTCCGGCGATTCTGGCCTCAAAAACCTCCCAAAACCTATTTCTCAGTCGAATCAGGTCGCACACCAGAAGTACTATTCAGAACACCCAAGCTTGTGCATGGAGAGCGAGCTAAATAAGAAGCTTGCCTCGCTGGAAGCGCTCTTGCAGAAGGAGGCGTAATTTTAGTGTTTCTTTAGTACTACTGCTAATTTGTACAAGAAAATCTAGAAGAATTAGAAAAAACCTATACCATAAAACTTGTTTTTTCATTTAAATCAACAAATTGAGCTCCCGATCGCTTTGATCATCCAATCTCTGAAAGATGAATGCTGAGTCTACAGCAAAGGCCTTAGGTTATCTTCAAGTAATCGCCACGGAGTGCAATCTATCGAAAGACCTCAGAGAGCGATTGAAAGCTCGTCTTGTTGCCGGCGATTTGGCAGTGACGGCCGGTCTTTTGAGTTTTGCAGAAACCAAAGACGCGGCGGACTGCCTGGAGACCTTGCAGATGGCCCTTCGATCACCATCTCGGGTCTCCGATGCCACTCCAATGGAAAGTCTTTCTCGGGACATGAGCGGGAGGAGCCAGCGGTCGTACCCGGGTGATAGCGGGGTGAGCACAGTTTTCTTCGCGCCAGAGATGCGGAAAGTGGCCGAGGACGCAGTGGCACAGAGCCAAGGCCATCTTGTCTTGGGCGAGATCAACTGGGCCCGTTTTGATACCACAAACGGCTGGCCAAACCTGTTCATTCCGAACGCGAGCGACTTACAGTTTCACGATGTCATGTTCATCTGCTGTTTCCACTCGCCCTTGGTGGTATTTGAGCAGTTGTCCGCGCTGTATGCTCTGGCGCGGTACGGCGCGCGGTCTCTCAAGATCGTGGTCCCGTTTTTCCCAACCGGAACGATGGAAAGGATTGATAGGGTGGGTGAGGTGGCGACGGCAGCGACACTGGCCTCTATCCTGAGCATCGTACCGCATTGCCTTAGCGGCCCTGCGCAACTCGTATTTTTCGACATCCATGCGCTGCAGGAGCAATTCTACTTCACAGATAACGTGATCGTGCAACTTAAGAATTGCACGCACCTGCTGAAACAAAGGCTGCGGGAAATTCAGGCCAAAACTTACGAGAAGGTCGTCATCTGCTTCCCGGACGACGGCGCGTACAAGCGATTCCACACGAACTTTCCCGGATTTGAGATCGTGGTTTGCCAGAAGATCCGCCAGGGCAAAGAGCGCATCGTGTCTATCCGCGACGGCAAAGAATTTTTGACCAAGGGTGTACACGTAATTATTGTTGACGATTTGGTCAAGAGCGGCGGTACTTTGATCGAGTGCGCAAAGGTGATCCTCACGGAGGGCGCCTCTTTCGTGAGCTGTTACGTGACGCACGCGGTATTCCCGAACGGTGAGTGGACCCGCTTTTGGCATAAGTCCGACCCGGTTGTGAAATTCTCGAATTTCTGGATCACCGACAGCGTGCCTCCCGTCGCAGAGCAAGCCAAACAGCATACGCCCTTTGAGGTGTTATCCGTAGCCACACTCATACCGTATTTGCGTCGTGATTATTGGGCCGACTTTAAGGCCTTCGATTAGACAGGCTAGAGCTCGACCCAGTTTCCCTTTCCCACTGGAAGGGGAAGGATGCCCAAAAAACTCACGGCCTCCAAAAAAAAAGGGCTGCACGCAAAGTTGAAGGCCGCCATCATGGCTTCCACAACGGAAAAGGGCGACAGGTCGCTCCCTTCGATACTATTTTTGACCAGCTTGAAGAAAACCTTCTTCTTCACGAGCCGCCTCGACACGTTCTGGAAGTGCTCCGCGCACTCCGGTCCCAGCTCGCAGACTAGCTGTCGTAGTTCCTGGACACTTGTCCTTGATTTCAGCTTTGACATCTTGTCTCCGAGCTCCTTTCCTTTATGTTTACACGTTTTATCGCGAATATACACCGTCAGAGTCGAAATTGCCTTCGCTCCTTTGAATCGCAGGACTGAGAGCAATTTATCCGGGATTACGGAATCTAATGTAGATATTTCAGTTTCCAGGTCAAAATTTTCCGGTATACATTTCAAGAGCGAGCGCAGCGTCGGGAAAACTTTCACTCCATTGCAAAAATACTCGTATCGGCCCGAAGATGTGAAGAAAATTGCCAAAATAGCAATTAGTGGGAAGATTGCACTCCAAAGACTCATGGGAAACTTTTAACTCTTCCCTGTGTGAGTTGGAATTAACGTGGTTGAATTATTAGGTTGAAAACGGTTGTAGGGTCAACTGGAGGGATTTTAAAATATGCAAAGCAGATTTGAAATGTGAAGCTATACTCCAAGATTAGGAATACTTAAAAAAAAGCCCGCACACAGTCCCTAATGACGAGATTCAGAGTTCGCAAGCGCTGCTCGCCGATCTTGGCGTCTACAAAGGTACCAACGTGCAAAACTCACTAATCTCACCAAAAGAGCTTGGGAGGAAAAGTGCGACGAGAAAATCCAGAATGACCATCATGACCCGTGTCATTGCATTTTTGGGGGTTCCCGCATGCCTCCAAACCAAGACGTGGAGACACCATAAAAATCTTTAGAATATTATTTTCAAATCTCGCTTGTTGCCGGCGCTCTTGACGCTCCCATTTCAGTCATTCAAACCTTGTTGCCGGCGCTCTTGACGCGGTGCTCCAAGAGCATGTGGTTCTCCGCGGGTAAGCCAACGCATGCACGCATGAAATTGGTGATAGCCTCCCTCTGCGTGAAGAGCGCATTGACCACAGGAGTGCCAGGCGGCACCAACGGCGCCTTAATGAGGTAACTAAGCAGCGAGAGCACCGAGTGGAAGCCCTCGAACTCATTTTGGCCCTCAAGCTTGAAGGTAACCCTCTGAAAGAGCTCCGTGAGGATGACCAAATCCAAAATCAGAGGAGAAGCGAGGAGCGAATCCTCACAAGTGTTGTGCATGGCGATAGTGTTGAGCCCACCCATGAATATCTCGCTGGTGTACTCGTCCATGGCGCGCTTGGAGTCGCCAACATACGGCACGTACTTGATGACCACGCAATGGTCCGGGTGCTCGCCCTCGGCGTAGAGCTTCCCGTTGCTGGCGACCATGTCGTCCACCACGTTTGACTTTGAGATCTCCTTGGAACGGAACTGTTTGGGCGCGCTGAGGTTCTTCCCGTCATTATTACCAAGATGGTTGTAGCTCACGATGCTCACCGGCTTGATCCCGGCGTTCACCAGGAAATCCACCAGGACGCTCTTCATCTTGGTCTGACCCGACTTGAAGTCGTCGCCACCAATGTACACGCCCTTGCGCACGGCCAGCTCTACCGCGCCTGGGACGAACGTGTTCTGTGGCGACCCGTTGATATAGGCGCAGCCCGTGAGCGCGGCGGCCACCGCAAAGATGGTGCTGGGCGAGATCTCGTCCTCGTTGTCCGCAATGGCGGCCAGGAGGTTGTCCGCCGTGTCATTCACGCCCTCCTGAATCTCCGCAAACCGCTCGGTGTTGGCCGTCCACAGGATAATGCAGGTGTCCAGGTCGTTCTTCTTCTTGAATTGGTCGATGTCCGCCACCAGCTGGTCCAGGTTCTCCTGCTTCGTGCCCTGCAGGACGTTGTCCGCGCGCGCACTCTGGTTGGCCGCGATAAAGTCAGGGTAGTAGATACTGGGCATCGGCTTCAGCTGCGACATCTCCTCGAACAGCTGATCCTGGAGCTGGACGTCCAGCACGCCACTGCGCTTCATGGCCTCCCCAAGATTCATGCTGCTGATGTCCCAGCCCCCGATCACCAAGTCGTTCGGGTTCACCATCGGAACCAGCGACGAGAAACCCACGAAAGTGTCGTTGCCCTCGCCATCGAGGCCCAGGCGCACGGTCGAGGACTGGGTCACCGAGCCGTAATAGTTGGATTCCTTCACGCCCGTCTTGGTGCGCCACGTCAGCTTCTTTTTGTTTGCCAGCACGCCTGCCGTCACGGTCGCGCCGTTGTTCCCGCCCCAACCCACGAACAGCACGCCCGTTTTCGGGACCTTACGCTCGGTTCGGAAGGATACTGTCTGAGACTTGGGCTTTGCCACCACTTTTGTGCCCTGTGAAATCGATTTCCTTTAGTTTCACCTCTTCGCGCTTTCGCGTGGCCTCTTTATTCGGAAATTGAACACCCCACACGCCTCATCAACCTTCTCCATCTACCTTCACCATATTTTAGGCTGCTATACTACAAACTGCAAAAGAAAAGCTTACCTGGCGCTCCACAACCGTCGTGTTATACACATACGAAGATGTGATGTGCTCTTCAGAGTACGTCACGTTCTCCGAGGCGACCTCCACCTGCTCTACATCGGCATATTGATAGCTCATGTTGTTTTAGTTTTAACAAGCTCAAGAGAGTTCCAAAGTTTAGATTTGTAATCTCAAGTAATTGAATGATTTCAGTAATTCAGCTTGAAAGGTTGGACTGAGGAAAGAGGTGGCTGAACTGGAGGACTGAACGAGCGCAAAACCGTTAAGATTAGTTTATAGTTTCTGAAAAGAATTATACGCTCCCTTCCTGAACCCCTTTCCCCCAAAGGAGCTTGCGCGGGAAAAAAATGGATTTTGGAAATTCCAGGCCGAAACAGACGGAATCTTGGAGCTCACTCTCGTTGCTCACGGATTATGCATGCAAAACTTCCATAAAATCCCCTTTGAAGACCTCAGAGACCTTCTTTTCGCCTAAAAAAAACAGGACAGACAGCGCTTTCTCATCGCCGAGCTCGATCCCGGCCACACCGTTGGATATGAAAGCAAACGAAAGGACACGGCTACCCGGCGTATTCTCTTCGTCCCGGACTTTGAACCTCACGTGCCCTGAGGACCGCCCCGGGAACAACCTCCAGGTGAATGGCAAGCCCTACAGTCTGGTGGATAGCACCCGCAAACGAGTAAACTCCGCAAACAAGCTGGATAATTTTGAAAGGCTGACGCCCGAGAAGACGGACTTTTCAAACGTGCAGTACGGGAACTTGTCGGTGACTCCGCAGGCGCTGCCCTTCGACTTGTTGTCGGCCGCGGGGTCGAATCTACCGACACCACCCCCGTTGGCCTTGCAGCTGGAGCAGGGTGCTGCGGTTCAGGCGGTCAAGTCGTCTGTTAAATTGAATTTGAACGAGAAAAACACAGCTGCGTCTGCGGATTTGGACGCGGTGTTTCGCGTGTCGCAAGACAGCGATTCGCAGGATAGCGATTTTCACGTGTCACAGAACATGGACATTGAAGAGGACATTGTGAACGACTCGCAAGACTCGCTGACCGTTCAGGAGACGGATCTGGACCACCAAAAAGTACAGGAGAATGAGAAAGAGAAAGAGAAAACTCTACACAAGTGGTGGCGGCCGAGGCGGAAAAAGGTCAAGCCCACGTGGACCCTCCGTGCATGCTTAGGCCGCGCCCGCTCCCAGGTCTCGGGTTTCGCTGAGGACCCCCTCTTCGGACTGAGCGACCAGTTCTCCCAAACACAAAGTCTGCTGAAAAAAGCCCTACTCTTCGACGAGAACTCGTCCTTGCTGTTCGTGGGCGAACGCGGAGCCGGCAAGTCGTTCCTGCTGAAAAAGTGCCTACAAATGGTGGCCACGGAGGAGAAACTCCCACTCCACAAGTGCTTCCGCGTAGTCACCCTAAACGGCCTGGTACACAGTAACGATGTCATTGTGCTGAGGGAAATCACGCGGCAGCTCTCGTCAAGCGCCGCGGCGGAGGACGAGGTGTTCCGTGCGATGGCCTCGGTGAAGGGTTCGTTCTGCGACCACCTTAATTTTCTCTTCGACACGCTCAAGGACGAGAAGCACAGTGGCGGTGCGCCCGTGGTCTTCGTGCTGGAGGAGTTCCACGCGTTTGTATCGCACCACAAGCAGACTGTGCTATATAACCTGCTAGACATGACACAGAGTAACAACTCCAAGATGGTAGTGGTGGGTATGACTCGCCGCTACGACATTGTGTCCCAGATGGAGAAACGCATCCGCAGCCGCTTCGACAACCGCCAGGTGTTGTTTCCGCTCTTAGATTTTGAAAGTCTCAACGAGTTGTTGCGTTACAAACTGCGGGTGTCCTCGGAATCGGCATCTTCCAACGAGGCGGTCTCGAAGTGGAATGCTTCGGTGGACCACGCGATTGCAGACTCACGACGCGCGCTGCACCACCACCACAACATGGGCCACTCCACGGGCTGGTTTATGCGTGTGTTAGAAAACTCGCTAGCAGCCTTGGCTTTCTCCACCAGCCCGCTTCTTTCTTCGCAAAACCTGCAAAACGCTGCTGGCTCCCTCGTGGTGGACATGACATCTGAATTGTTCTACACGGTGAGCACGCTGGAGCTCACGCTGCTGCTGGCGATGATGCACTTGGAGACTCTGGGTATGGACAGGTACAACTTCAAGATGGCATTCGATGCGGTGGAGACCCACCGTCAGATGGTGGACAAGATGAGCAAGGAGGTGGCGCTTAAGGCGTTCGAACACCTGTTGGACCTGAACCTGATCGCCAAGACCTTGAGTGGCAAGAAGTGTGGGTCTGGCGAGAACTCGAAGAGCATTGACAAGGAGTTCCGCTTCGTCCGTTTGAAGTTGTCGCACGAGCAGATCCGTGACGCGGTCAAGAAAGGCAAGGTGAGGTGCCCCACGCATCTCATGCAGTGGGCGCTTCAGGAGCAGTATGCTTCTTAGGATTACATCTCGAACTCCTTGCTGAATCATGTCAGCTTCACCTTTATGGTCCTGGTCCCAGGACCGAGAAAAACCGTGGTGGAGTAGGGAAAATACACGCCGCAAAGACGAGGGTGAAGCAAGCTCGTCACACACAGTAAGTGTAACCGCACGACAGAAAGATTTGATCTTTAGATTGGTTTACTACTGGTATATTCTACTGCATATACAACTGCTCCCTTCAAATATCAAAGGCATACTTCAGATTCAAGTTTTCTTCCAGCCAAACAATAGTTGAATGAACCCCATCTGTAAAAAGCCTTTATCCGGCACAGAACATTGGTAAAGATACTAAACCGTAGCAGAACAGACGGAGATACCTAGCGACCCTTGCGCAACCCCGTAGCTAGATCTATCTGCGCGACGGCCTGCCCTGGGACATTCCCTATGTGGCGTGATTCCTCAATCCTCTCCCTCTCAATAACACAACCCTGAGTGCTTACAGTGCTCTCATGGCTGTGTAAGCTGATATCAGCACACAACAGAATTTGTACCCTAGTAAAAGAGTAATATAGTAGTAGTCCCTCACAGCACCTGCTGTTCCCAGGTTCAATGAAAAAATGAAGCCGAGAAAAGACCAAATTGTATTATCGGTGCACAAGGTGCGGCACCCTTTAAAGATTATTTATTGGCTTGAGGACAGTCGTTACTATGGAGAACAGTCGCTATACTGAGAGTTTACAGCCTTCTTCACCAACGCAGGTGGCAGAGTTTAGGACCTCACACGATCCCGCGTCAGGAACCTCTTCCAAGCGACTCTGTCAGAAAAACTCAAGAGGAGAAAAAATTCTTATGAAACAAGCTGCGTGTTTTAAATCTTTCCAATTTTATCTACAAAGTTTATACTCGCGTCAAAAACGCAGATCCCACTTTAAGTGGAAATTGTAGAGTGTGTAAGTTCCGGCAACCAATTATGAGAGCTCAGAAAATCTTAAAGGCAAGTGAAAGCAAATAAATCGTGTTTTCCTAAATTTTAAAACCCAGATTTCTTTCAATATGGCCCTCAGAAAGTCCCGCGAGATTTGAACGGTGTCCGACCTCATTTTGAGCCAGTTTTCATGGCAAAAGGATCTTGATGGAAAGATCAACAGCTTTACCTTGGTAGATTTTAAAAAATGACCAAAAAGATTGTAAGAAAGTGAAGAACGAGCGAAAAAGAAGCGAGGGACGAGCAAACCTTGCTACCGGAGGACGGAATTAGCTGTTCTGTTGAAATAAAAAATGTAGATTGAGTCAAGGGCATGTGAAAGACTTCTTCCCTTGAAAAAAAAGAATTGGCATGAAAAAGGAATCGTATGGCCATCACTGTCGTGTGGAGGGCGCCATGACCATCAGGACCGAGCTGGGAGAAGCAAATGAAGAATCGCAAAATGGATCACTTGAAAGGGGGAAGAAGAATTCTTAGGAGAGTAATTACCACTAATTAATCGTGACTTCTTGGACTAGAGAGACCAGCACGCCCAAGAGGTGAACAGCAGAGGCTTAAAAGACAAGCGATCGTTTGAAGAAGACGAAGCGCGGACAAATTCGCAGGCCTAGTACTTGGTTACCCTATTTGTTTGGAAAGAAATCCTTATAGTTGTCTATAACTCAGTCATAACCTGAGATCACAAATGAAATCTTTCTGTGAGGCTTTAAGCGTGGCGTTGAAATCTTTGACTGGGAATCGACTGAGGCTGCCGGGCACTCCTGCGCACTCGAGCCGATTTTTACACGTAAACACACTCTAATTGATGCGAAAATCCGGTCTGTATGATGAACGCGCGTTTCCCGATCTTTATCTTCTTTTTTGGAGCTCACCAATCTCCAAGATTAGCAGCGAGCGGCAGGCTGGAAATAAAGTTCCGCTGTGGTGAAAGGCAAAGGCACAGACCAAAGGGTTCGTCTAGTCTGGGCAGATTTCGACGGTCCTCCGAAAATCGCCGTACTGCGAGCGCCCTTGCCATCCCCTGTTATGACCAGAAGGGCTCGAGGGCGAGGCGACGCCAGAAAACGCACTGTGGCCAAAGCACGCACCATAGAGATCTCAGAGGGGTGGTGTGGCCTTCTAACGATCCGCGAGATTATCATGGGCGTGTGGGGCCTTGGAGAACCTCGCGGTGGTGGAGCAGCGAACTGAGAAGCGAGCGGAGAACAGGCGCGAAATTCGAAAGCGGAAATCGCCAAATAAGGCCTGTGTATCGCGGAAAGCCTCATAGAAGATTCAAATCTGCGAGTTTCTTCTTGGAGCCCTAGCGCCGGACTGACCGATTTATTGGAATGCAGAGAAACGGGCACGACGTGGAGTCGAGCTCCGACCTGCGGGGTTTGTCTTTCAGAGGGAATTTTGGACGCTGGGTGGTGCAATGACCAGCAACTGGGATTTCCTCTCAAACTCAGCCCTGTTGAAGCGCCCGCGGCGCATGGTCGGCACGGGAGCGACCCTCGCAGAGGTTGAAGAAGGTTCAAGAAGGTTCAAGGTTTTAAGGTATCCAAACTCTTTATTGACCACGAAATTCCAAAAACTGATGAATTTAAATAGGGAATTCTCGCGGGGAAACCAGCTCGAAGCCTGAGGAGGGAATGAGGAAATTATATTCGTTGCGACCAATTCGTTAACTAATTCGTAAAAGAAAGACGAAAGAAGCCTAGATCGACACAGTGCTAGCCAAATTTCGAGCAAAAACAATGAAAATGACTAAAATCGTCAAGGAGATGCTGCGGGCAGTTCATGGGTGGGTACAGGGCCTGCGCAGCCTATTTTCGAGTTCGGCCGCCAAGCCAAACTTCAGGAGGGAGGTTCAGGGGTCGATGACCCCGCGCAGTGGTGCGCGGGACACTGGAGTGGTGGTGCCGCCGACCACCTCCAACGCGGACGTCGGGGTGGACGTCGGGGGGTGTGTGGCTCAAGTTTCGGAGCCAACGGGTCTTTCATCTGAGGTGGTCTCTTCCGAGGAGGCTATGGAGACTGCCGAGGCGGTGCCGACGA
>JACKZZ010003413.1_pt1 | contig 19880 bp, 23 predicted proteins | sample 8027871 | NCBI WGS metagenome assembly JACKZZ01 (sample SAMN15724774, study PRJNA655200) | protist metagenome | isolation source: fluorescence activated cell sorting (FACS) single amplified genomes of... | place: USA: West Boothbay Harbor, Gulf of Maine | collected 2000-07-19
TAAAGAAGGTGAGCCAAGAAGAAGGTTTTGCTAATTCAATGGGTAATGAAAAAGATGAAGAAAGTTTCATGGACGATGAATTAGAAGATATCTATGGTCATAAACCTATTAAAAAACTTCCTCGTACAAATGCATTACGCGGCGATAACGCACTAGAATCTATCGAAGCCGAAATAAAAGAAGCATACGAAGACTTTAAAAAAAAAGACTAGCGGAACGTAGCCTATCCAAAGGCGAAGAAAAAGCCAAAGAAAAATTTGTAAAAGGTATGAAGAAATCCAAAAGTGATTTCAAAGATCGTTACGGTGACGATGCTAAAGCAGTAATGTATGCTACAGCAACAAAAATGGCGAAGAAAAAAGCCTAGCACTACAAACTCCACTAAATATTAATATGGTACAAAACGCAAAAAGTCTTGACGGTGTATTAGTTAAAAAAGCACATGCAAGAACAAAATTTACAAAGACTGAAATTGAAGATCTAAAAAAGTGTGCTGATCCTAATACTGGTCCATATTATTTTTTAGATAAATTTTTCTTTATTCAACATCCTACAAAAGGAAAGTTATTGTTCGAGCCTTTTGAATTTCAAACAAGATTAATTCAATCTTATCATAATCATAGATTTAATATTAACATGCTACCTAGACAAACAGGTAAAAGTACAACTGCGGCTGGTTACTTGTTGTGGTATGCTATGTTCAATCCTGATGTGACTGTGCTTATTGCGGCACACAAGTATGCAGGTGCTCAAGAAATTATGCATCGTATCCGTTATGCTTACGAAGACTGTCCAGACCATATTAGATGCGGTGTAACCTCATATAACAAAGGATCAATGGAATTTGATAACGGGTCGAGAATAGTTTCGCAAACCACTACAGACAATACAGGACGTGGTATGAGTATTTCATTACTATACTGTGACGAGTTTGCGTTCGTTAATCCTACGATTGCTAAAGAATTCTGGACTGCTATTTCTCCAACACTAGCAACTGGAGGTAAAGCAATTATCACTTCTACTCCAAACAGTGACGAAGACCAATTTGCACTTATTTGGACAGAAGCCATGAAACGATTTGACGAACATGGCAATGATACTGAAATAGGTATCAATGGCTTTTTTGCATTTACTGCTCACTGGAGTGAACATCCTGACAGAGATGATGAATGGGCCGCAGAAGAAAAATCACGTATCGGAGAAGAACGATTTAGACGTGAGCATGAATGTGAATTCTTAATCTTTGATGAAACTCTTATAAACAGTGTACGATTAGCAGAATTAGAAGGAACAGACCCTATTCGTAGATTAGGGCAAACAAGATGGTACAAAGATGTTGATTCTAAATATACCTACGTTGTAAGTATGGACCCAAGTTTAGGTACTGGCGGTGATTATGCGGCAATTGAAGTTTTTGAATTGCCAACATTTGAACAAGTTGCTGAATGGCAACACAACCTAACGCCTATACAAGGTCAAGTTAGAGTACTTGCAGAAATTAATAAAACAATAAGAGAAGAATGCGAAGCAAAAGGTCAAGCAGGACCACAAATATATTATAGCATAGAAAACAATTCAATTGGCGAGGCGGCACTAGTAACTGTTAATGACTACGGTGAAGAGAACATTGAAGGTATGTTTCTAAGTGAACCTATACGTAAAGGACATGTACGTAAGTTTCGTAAAGGATTTAACACAACTCATAAAACCAAAATGAGTGCTTGTGCTAAATTTAAGCACCTATTAGAAAAGAATCAATTAAAGATCAAGAGTAAACCGTTAATTACAGAACTTAAAAGTTTTGTTGCAACAGGAACTAGTTTTTCGGCAAAATCTGGTGATCATGACGATCTTGTTAGTGCAATACTGCTTAATGTACGTATGCAACAGATTCTAAGCGAATGGGATCCTGCGATATATGAAAAAATGAAGGATGCAGACGTAGAACAAGTGTTACCCATGCCTGTGTTTGTTTCGTTCTAAAGGCATAAATAACATTATGAAAGGCTTAGACGCAATATCATCAGCATTATTTGAAAAGATTCGTAGCCGTTTTCCACGAATTCAAATGGGAGACGAAAATGGAACTCCGACTCAAGACGAATCCCAGGCTAGATTTTTTGATTTTGATTATATTGTTAATGGCGAGAACAAAGGTAATATTAGTATAAGTATTAATGAAGTAGATAGTTTAAAATTATACTTTAGTCAGGGCATGATTGACGAAGCAGACGATGCTACTGAAGCACAGTGGTATGATTTTTTAAAGGATATGAGATTCTTTTCAAAGAAGCATATGATGACATTTGATACTAAAGATATTGCTAAAACAAATTTAGATAAAAGAGATTTTAATTATCTGGCTAACAATAAGATGCAGGAGTCAAAGATGTATGGAACAACTAAATCTAGTTACGAAGAACTAGATAAAACAAAGTTAATTATTAGACATAAAAAAGAGATCAATGCCGAGCAAACAGGCGCAAGAACAAGAAACATTAATTCTTTGTTTATTGAAAACAGTGAAGGCGAAAGATACAAATATCCATACTCACATCTAGCAGGTGCTAGAGCAATGACACGTCATGTTGCAAATGGTGGAACACCGCATGATGATTTTGGTAAACACATTATTGAAACTTCGAGCAATATTGCTAAATTAACTGCATTCAAAAGATTTGTTGGTAAAAAAGATTTTATGAATACAACTTCAAATGATATTATTGAGGGATCTAATATTGAACTTGAAAATTTAAGAACACACATTAAAAAATTACAAGGTCAACAATACTACAAACAAACAACAGAAAACTTTACTCCTGTAACAGACAGGGACACAGAATTGGGCGAAGACGTTGTAAACGAATTGACCAATGCATTTACTATTCCTCAATTTAATGAAGATTTAACAGACATGTTTCCTTTACTTCACAATATTCATCAGAAGCGTGTTGCTGAAACAACAATTGATCTAGATGACGTAGTAAAAGAAAGCAATGATCCTAAAGTGGACGCATTCTTACAAAAAGTTGCTAATGCAGAAGAAGAAGGCTTTGATATGCTGTATGATGCAAATTTAGGAAAATACGGCGATGCTATATTTAAAGTAGTAAGCGATATGTATAATGATGTTTCAGCGGATTTTGGACTACACCCAGATGACGACTTTGAAAAAATTTATGATCGTATGTTAGATAACATCGAAGCAGATTACGGTCCTAAAGAAGATATTGACGAGTTTGAATCATGGGCAGATTCTATTACTGGCGAAGACGATAACAACACAGATACTACAGATGTAACAATTGATAAAGACGGTGCTATGTCACTTCCGGGCAATGACGAAGAGACTAAAGATGAAAAAGCAAGTACCGAAGATATTATCGAGTTTGTACGCTCATTCTATGATAAAGAAACTGGAGCGTTTCCAAAAGGCGAAACTGGCGTGGTTATTTCCGCTCGTAAGCGTTTTGGTGATTCCGTAGGGGATCTAGTCGAGAAATTTGTATCCAAACTAACTGGTAAAGAGGTACAAGTTGAAAACGATGAAGAGGTAGAAGAAGGTAGTATCAAGTATATGCATAGTCTTAAAGCAAAAGGTCACAGCGATGAAGAAATAGCAAAAGAACTTAATATGTCCGCTGACGAAGTTAAAAAGGCTATGAATAAAACTAACGAAGAAGAATATGATAAAGAGCGTGACAAACGTGCTGAACGAGGACAGACTAAAAAATTTACACCTAGTAGTTCGTCAAGTTCTGAAGAAAAGAACAGTAAAGAATTTGCTAAGTCAAAAGAAAAAGAAACTGCTCAACAAGCAGTCAAAAAAGCCATGAGCAAGACTGTAGAAGACGCTGAAGAAAAAGACAATCAAGGATTTACAGACAAAGAAATCAAAATGGCGTTTGGTGTTCTAAATGATCCTAGATTCAAAGGCGGTAACTACACAGGTGCTGTTGAAGTGATTGAAAAGATTGCTAAAGGTTTATCCGAACATCCTAGTGTAGCAAAGGCATTGATGAAAACGAACGAAGAACTAGACTACATCAAAGACAAATTGGCTAAATTAATTAGATAAAATCAGAATTAATAGTTGACTTTGTAACAAAAGGTAACTATAATATAGGTATGTTGTTAGAGAAACATATCGAAGTGTTTGATACTAGTATCGAACAACAGGCACATAAAACATAAAGGCAAAACATAGGAGGCTTATATTATGGCAACACTAGCAGAGATTCGTGCAAAATTACGCGAACAAGAGTCACGCACAAGTGGCAACAATCGACAAAGCGGCGGCGACAACGCAATTTACCCACATTGGAATATGGCAGAAGGTAGCGAAGCAGTACTTCGTTTCTTACCTGACAATGATCCAAACGCAACTTTCTTTTGGAAAGAACGTTTAATGATCAAACTTCCTTTTGCAGGTATTAAAGGTCAAACAGACAGTCGTCCGGTAACAGTAAATGTTCCGTGTATGGAAATGTATGGAGAAACTTGCCCAGTACTTTCAGAAGTACGTGGTTGGTTTAAAGATCCAGCATTAGAAGATCAAGGACGTAAGTATTGGAAAAAGAGAAGTTATATCTTCCAAGGGTTTGTAGTAGATAATCCAATTAGTGAAGATACTACTCCAGATAATCCAATTAGACGTTTTATTATTGGTCCACAAATTTTCCAAATCATTAAGGGTGCATTAATGGATCCTGAGATGGAAGAACTTCCTACAGATTTTGTAAGAGGTGTGGACTTTAGAATCAAGAAAACATCTAAAGGTGGATATGCTGATTACTCAACATCACAATGGTCACGTAGAGAACGTGCTGTTACCGATGAAGAGAAAGCGGCAATCGACGCACATGGATTGCATAACCTAAATGACTTTCTTCCAAAACAACCAACTGAAGTTGAAGTTAAAGTTATTCAAGAGATGTTTGAAGCATCTGTTGACGGTGAAGCATATGATCCAGACCGTTTTGGACAGTACTTTCGTGCTCCGGGCATGAGTGCTCCAACAGGTGATCCGAACAAAAGTGCATCAGCACCAGCGGCGGCACCAGTAGCACCAGTAGTGGAAACTACGCCAGTAGCAGAAACTACGCCAGTAGCAGAACCGGCTCCAGCAGTACAAGAAACTGCTCCAGCGGCAACTTCTAATGGTGCTGAAGATAAACCATCAAGTGAACGTGCTCAGGACATTTTAAAAATGATCCGAGACCGTCAGTCATAAGGGGTCACAATGCCTAAACCTTTTGATATATCAAAGTTTCGTAAGGGTCTCACTAAGTCTATTTCAGGACTTGGTGTAGGCTTTAACGATCCTACAGACTGGATTAGCACAGGCAACTTTGCACTAAACTACCTTATCTCAGGGGACTTCCATAAAGGAGTTCCTATGGGTAAGGTAACAGTGTTTGCAGGTGAATCCGGAGCAGGTAAATCTTACTTTGCAAGTGCTAATATTGTAAAGTCTGCACAAGATCAAGGTATCTTTGTAGTGTTAATTGACTCAGAGAATGCACTTGACGAAAGTTGGCTACAAGCACTTCAAGTAGATACAAGCGAAGAAAAACTACTTAAACTTAATATGAGTATGATTGATGACGTTGCTAAAACTATTAGTACGTTTATGTCAGACTATAGAGAGATGGCAGAAGAGGACCGACCTAAGGTACTTTTTGTTATTGACAGTTTGGGTATGTTGCTAACGCCTACAGATGTTGATCAGTTTAACAAGGGTGATATGAAAGGTGATATGGGTCGTAAGCCTAAAGCACTAACTTCATTAGTCCGTAATACTGTTAACATGATTGGATCACATAATGTAGGACTTGTATGTACTAACCATACATATGCATCGCAAGACATGTTCGACCCTGATGATAAAATCAGTGGAGGACAAGGATTTGTATATGCATCATCTATTGTAGTTGCAATGAAGAAGTTGAAACTAAAAGAAGATGAAGATGGTAAAAAGGTAACAGATGTACGTGGTATCAGAGCCGCATGTAAGGTAATGAAAACACGTTACGCAAAACCTTTTGAAAGTGTACAAGTTAAGATTCCATATGAATCAGGTATGGATCCTTATAGTGGACTAGTTGACTTGTTTGAAAAACAAGAACTCTTAAAACAACAGGGTAACAGATTAAAGTATGTTGACTCTAAGGGACAAGAGCACTTGAACTATCGTAAAGATTGGACAGGTGAACAACTTGAAATCATTATGAAGGATATGCATAATCTAGATGATAAGTACTCGGTAGAAGCAGAACCTGTAGAAACTGCTACAACTGAGGAGATTACTGAGGATGGAAATGAGTGAAGACCAAATACTAGACCTTTGGGATCTGTTTACTAACTATATTGATAGCAACAAAAAAGAAGAAGCATCGCTTCGCTTTATTAACTGGTGTGTCGATCATGGTGTACCAGATGATGTGCTACAAGCAGTTGGCGATCAGGACCCATACCTAGCAGAAGCAGTAGATGAAATAGTAGAATCAGAAGATATACATGATGATTACTCAGACGACAACTACGGCAATGAAGATGATGAGGATCGTTATTAAATGATCAATTGGTATTCAAGGATTACAGCGGACATTGCAAACATACCAGACTGCATTGTGTGGTATGAAAACGAAATGCAAACTGCAAAGTCGGAGACAGCATTGAAAGGCAATTTAGAAAAAAATGCCGCTCATTTGCCGGCTATTGTAGAGACAAGGTTTGCACAGTTGCAGGAAATTGAAGCGATCCTTGAATACCTAAACATCGAACTGAGAAGAATGCGTTCAAAATTCTTCAAACAATATTTAGAAAACTACCAAAGAGCATTATCCAGCCGTGACGTTGAAAAATATGTAGACGGTGAAGCAGACGTTGTTGATATGGAAAAAATTATTAACGAGTTTGCCCTGTTGCGTAATAAGTGGTTAGGAATCATGAAAGGCATTGATATGAAACAATGGCAGATAACTAATATTACTAAATTACGTGTAGCAGGAATGGAAGATGCCTCAATCTAATACCCCAAAAAAATTTAGAATGAAAATAACGTACCCAGACGGTACGACATATAATGCCCGAAAAGATTTTAAACTTTGGACCGATTATGTGAATATTACTGATTTGGATTTTACAAACAAACGAGTTTTAGACATTGCAACCGACGAAGGTTGGTGGGCATTTTGGGCAGAAATGCAGGGTGCAGAGTATGTAGAAGCGAGTGACGTAGAACGTGGCGAAGATTATGACTGGGGGTTGAAAAAAGACTGGGATTGGATACACAAATTAAATGAGTCTCGAGGCGGCAGAAAAGTTTTTGATTTTCATCACAGCAATCTAAACAGTAAAGTTGTTATTAAAAAAGAAAGTATATATCAAGCAAAGGGTGAATTTGATTTTGTATTTGCACATGGATTAATGTATCATCTAAGACATCCATTATTAGCAATAGATAACATGCGTAAATGTTGTAAAGGATTTTTTATGTTTGAAACATTTGTCGACATTAATAACCCCAATCAAGATATTGCCCAAACAAAGTTTTACAGAACAACCGAACTTGGACCAATATCAAACTGGACAGGCGCTACGTCGGCTTGTTATAACAGTTGGTTGAAAGATGCAGGTTTTGAAGATGTTTATTATACAAATCCTGGTCCTCCTGTACTCGGACCACCTAGACAAATTTTTATTGGAGTAGTTGATCCTGTATATAAAGATAGATTCTCTGCTTGTCCTAATTTAAATTACTGCGATGAAAAATACTGGCAAAAAGTATTACAAAAAACAAAATTTAAGGTTGACGATGATTGATAGATTTCACAACGCAAAAATAATCGACGGCGGCACAGATCTTGATAAAAATAGAATAATACATTTACAAGAAGCCTGTAAACATGCCAAGTTAGACGGATATGTTTTAGAATTTGGTGTACATAAAGCACAGACTATACAAATTATTGCAGAAGGCTTTCCTGAAGACCAGGTATATGGGTTTGATAGTTTTGAAGGGCTTCCTGAAGATTGGAATATAAGTTATAATGAAAAATTTAACAAACATAAAAAAGGATATTTTGCAATAGATGTACCTAGTATTAATAATCCTCGCATACATTTTGTAAAAGGGTTTTTTGATAAAAGTTTACAGCCGTGGATTGAAAAACACCCTAAACACCCTATTAAATTTTTACATATTGACAGCGACCTGTATTCTAGTGCTAAGACAGTATTGACTCTTTTGAATAATAGAATAGAAAATGGTACAATAATTGTGTTTGATGAAATGTATCCATGGGGAAGAAAAAGATACGAAACATGGGCAGAACATGAGTACAAAGCATTGCAAGAATGGACAGAACAGTACAATAGAGAATGGGAAGTTCTGTACAGAAACAATCACCAACAGTGTTCAATCAAAGTTATAAAATAATGACCTTTGACACATACATCGTTAACATAAACGATAAAATAAACAAAACTACTAGTAGGTTAGACTTTCTAGGAATAACAGGCTATGTTCCGTTAGCAGTAGATCCTGCAACAGAAGATAAATTCAACCTAAGTCCATTTACTAACAGTAAGCAAAAAGATAATTTTTACTTTCAAAAGTTTTTACCGCACTACGAGGCATGGTTACTTGCTGAAGACAAACCGTTGTTGATAATTGAATCTGGAGTAATGCCAAATAATCCGTTGCCAATAAATGTAAACGATCAATACAAAGATGTATTAAGTTTTAGTCATGGTACTTCGGACTATGAACCAACTATTCAACACTTAGAAAAGAATATGAAATATAGTGAGAGATTCTTAGATTATTACAATAATTGTTTAAGTAATTCACATGCTTATATTATTAAACCACACGCAATTAACACACTACTAGAGTTTTGTAGAACACGAGGCTGGATGTTACCTCATCTAATGTTAAATTCTATTATATTAGATGTCAAGTATACTAGTAATAAACAATTTATAATGACCTAAGGTCTCATTCCTGGAAATACTGTTCTTTTAAAAGTTTTATTATCTTCGTCAACAGCATCGAATAATTTTAAATTAAGATTAAGTTCTTTAAGCAAACTTGCTAGTGCTTTTGTATCTTTGGGTAAACACATACCACCATATCCTCTCATATGATCATTACAGTCTAAATAATCTGGTGTTGCAGTGCCTCTGATTAGATATGTATCTTTAACTTTTTGATAGTCAGCGCCTAGTGCTTTGCATATTTCAAACATAACATTTGCAAAAACAACTCTAGTTGAGTTGAATACATTTGAATAATATTTTAGTATTTCTGCTTCTGTAGGAGTCATCATAATAGTGTTTTTTGGAAAATATCCGTGGCTTAATACTACTGTGTCAAAAACTTTTTGATTATGACAGCCAACAGCAAGTAAATCATGGTTAACAACAAAATCTTCTACTGCTTGGCGTTCTCTTAAGAACTCAGGAACAAAACACATTCTTAGGTTAGTTTGATCCATTAACTTTTGTGTTGTTCCTGGAACACTAGTACTTTTAAGAGCAACTACTCCAGCATAACCCAAATTTTCTAATCCTTTAATAGTTTCTTTTACAATGCTTAAATCACAACTACCATCTTCTGCTTCAGGAGTTGGAACACAAACATATACTATTTCAGTATTTTTTACGTCACTAATTTTTGTATTAAATTTTGGATCATGAACACTAACTTCGTGATCTAATAATTCAAATCCTTTTTTACAGGCACTACCTACTGCACCAACACCGACGATTCCTATTTTCATAATAAACTCTCTATTGTTTTTGTTAACCCGTCCCTTAACGGAGTGTAATTTGTAAAACCTGTTAACTGTTGAACTAAACTTGTATCAGGGCACCGACGTTTAGCACTACCTTTTGCTCCAGGTTGTACTTCTAGTTTAGTCGGATCTATACCCATAATATCCATAATACACTTTGCTACATCTGAAATTTGACTTTCTTCTTGTCGTCCTACGTTTACAATATGACCGCTATGATGTTTTACTAGGTTGTGAGTCATTTCTAAAGCATCATCGATATAACAGAAACTTCTAGTGTCATCACCTTTAATATAATATTCGCCTTTGCTAACACGTTCAACGAACTCGCTAATAAAATGATCTATTTGTCCTGGACCATAAATGTTAAAGTACCGTATTACCAACCACGGTAATCCGCAATTAGCAACTAAATTTTCTCCTAATGCTTTTGGAATACTGTAACTCCATCTTGCATTAGTAATATCATCAAACATGATAGGAACAGACTCGTCAGTTGGCACTGAATATAATCCTTTATCAATAGCACCATTAAATATTTCGCATGTACTTGTAAAAACAAATTTAGTTTTAGTATTGCGATATCGTTGTACTAAATTAAAAGTTGGTAGAGTATTATTAAATGCAACGTCTGTTGGAATTTCGTAAAATAGTCTTGTTCCATTTGTTGCGGCCATATGTACTACAACATCGCAATCAGGAAACTCCTGCTTCTTGCATAAGTCTTTGCCAGAGCGTGTATCGTATGCAGTTACATTATAATCATCTTTGATTTTTTGATAATAGTGGCTTCCGATAAATCCGTTGTGCCCTGTAAGAACAATATTTTTCATACTCATATTTAGTTACTAAATAGTAGTAGTTAATTAAAAAAGGTGTTACATGAATTGGATCAATGAATACAAGACTCAGTATCAAAGTAAACTAACGCTAAATGGAAAAGGCGGAAAAAAAGGAGTCAAAGATGGACTTTTTAATCGAGGCGAAGGATTTGGAATTATATTTGATACGTTGTTAAAAACCAAACAAAATGATTTTAAGATTATCGAAACAGGAACTACCCGAAGACCAAATAATTGGAAAGACGGAAATAGTGGTTATTTGTTTACTGAATTTGTAAAAAGTTATGGCGGAACAGTATACTCTGTAGACAAAAGCAAAGGTGCATGTTCTAAAGCAAAACAAGCAATACCTTCAGATCAATATATTGTAGACTGCTCTGATAGTGTCAGTTGGCTTAAAGACAGAACAGATTTAAATCAAATAGACTTTTTTTATCTAGATAGTTATGATGTAGATTGGGCAGATGATGAACCCAGTGCTACACATCATTTGAATGAATTCTTGGCTATTGAAGAATATCTTAAACCAGGAACAATAGTTGCAATCGATGATAACTCATATTTGAGAGATACTAACACACGTTCAGGTAAAGGACGAAAAATTGTTGAATACTTAGATAATAAAGGGATTAAGCCAGTATACGACAAATATCAAATCATTTATTTTTTTTAATATAATTTTTTACAATGTCTGCTAACTGTTTGTCTGTATCATCAAACCATTTTGCTACGTGATAATTATATTCGTCTAAAGGCTCAAACATGTTTGTATCTTGCTTAATAGTATCCATCCACACAGTGTAATCTGCATTAAATTCGTCACGTTCTTTTTGTGTGGAACATTCAAGATCACATACAGCAATTTTTCCCGCTTTTACAACACCATCTGCTAGATAACACATATGATAAAATTTGGATATAGTGTTGTTATAATTATTTTTTATATCATCTGCATTAAGCCAAACTGCGCCAATTAATTTTGAGAAAGGTTCTGCTAGTGTACTTTTGCCGCTACCTGGCAATCCACATATTAAAATTTTCAATTAAAATTCTCCTGATTTCAAATACTATTTAATCAATTAACTACGTACATAAATATTGTTATGAAAAAGGTATTAGTTACAGGTGGCTTTGATCCACTACATTCCGGCCATATTGCTTACTTCAAGGCGGCTCGTGAACTAGGTGACAGTCTAGTAGTTGGAGTTAATTCCGATGAATGGCTTAAGAACAAAAAAGGTAAACCCTTTATGCCGTTTAATGAACGTGCTAATATTATTAGTGAGTTAGCATGTGTTGACGATGTTATAAGTTTTGATGATAGTGACAATACTGCTTGTGGTGCTATTCATAAACTACAAAACACTTCGGCTCCGGATACTACTATTATATTTGCTAATGGCGGAGATAGAACAGACAAAAATATTCCGGAAATGAAAACTTACGGTGCTGACCCAAGGGTAGATTTTGTATTTGGTGTAGGAGGATCTGACAAAAAGAATTCTTCCAGTTGGATTTTAGAAGATTACAAATATCCCAAAACTGAACGCCCTTGGGGATATTATAGAGTACTATTTGGTGTTGGTAATGAAGTTAAATTAAAAGAACTTACAGTTGATCCTGGTAAAATGTTAAGTATGCAAAGGCATAAGCATAGAGCAGAGCATTGGTTTGTTAGTGAAGGACAAGCAACAGTTAATACAATCAATACGCAATCAACTGATATGGAAGAATGGCGTACATTAGATAAACATCAAACAATGCATATAGATAATCACGAATGGCATCAATTAGTTAATAACACAGATAAACCACTTAGAATTATTGAAATACAATACGGTCAAAACTGCATCGAGGATGACATTGAACGTATAGGTGTAGATGATAACTACGGGAAAGGAAAATAATATGAATACAGTGTTTATTGGGTACGATTCCCGTGAACCAATTGCTAGTACTGTGTGTGAATACAGTCTAAAGCATACAACAGAAGAACCATTAAAAGTCAATTTGCTAAAACAGGACGAACTTCGAGAAAAAAGATTGTATACTCGTCCTATTGATCAATTAAGTTCAACTGAATTTACATTTACTAGATTCTTTATTCCGTTTTTAATGGACTACAAAGGCTGGGCAATATTTTGTGACTGTGATTTTTTATGGTTAGACGATGTAGATAAATTATTTGCACAACGTGATGACAAGTATGCTGTCATGTGTGTACAACATGATTACACACCTAAAGAAGGTACAAAGATGGATGGAAAACAACAGTTAAATTATCCGCGTAAAAATTGGAGTAGTATGGTACTGTGGAACTGTGCCCACCCAAGTAATGCACAAGTTATCCCGAGCATGATAAACAACGAAACAGGAAAATATATGCATCGCTTTAGTTGGCTAAAAGATGAAGAAATTGGAAGTATTAGTCATGAATGGAATTGGCTAGAAGGTTGGTACAAAGAACCTAAAGATGGTAAGCCAAAAGCAATTCATTTTACTGAAGGTGGTCCGTGGTTTGAAAAATGTCAGGATGTAGATTATGCCGACAAATGGCTAGATACTGCAAATAAAACAGGGGCAGAATGGAAAAAGATATAATTGCTACAGATGAAAGAAGCAACGAAGAAATCTTAAAAGAAGTTCAACATCATTTAGATACGAAAGTTAATCCTAGTGTTGCAGGACATGGCGGTGAAGTAAAAATTTTAGAATTTAAAGATGGTGTTTTACATTTAGAAATGAGAGGTGCATGTTCCGGATGTGCAGGAAGTTCTATGACATTAAAATTTGGTGTTGAAAATATGTTAAAGCATTATGTGCCTGAAGTAAAATCAGTTGAAGGACATGACGATCCTAACTCAACTGTAGATCCATATTATAAAAAATGATTTTTTTGAGTAAAAACGGTACAGACGAATACGTCAATAAATTTGCTTCTAGTTTTAACATAGTTCCTACTAGTGATAAAGATTTTGTATACGAGGATTCAAACGATCCTATTGTATTACGTGGCATTCTAAAACATAAGATAATGAAAAAATGTATCGACGATCGTCGAGATTTTTATTATATTGATAGTGGATATGTCGGCAACTATAAGTCAGCAATTAATCCTTATGGTTGGAAACTTTACCATAGAATAGTAAAAAATGATTTACAACATGGCCTAGTAACTAAACGTCCAACTGATCGATGGCAAGCATTAAAGTATGACATCCCACCATGGAAGAAAAATGGCCGTAATATTTTAGTAGTAATGCCTAGTGAAAAACCTGCAAAATACTATAACATCAATAACGATGAATGGCGTGAAACAATTATTAACACTGTTAAAAAATATACTGATCGTCCTATTGTAATAAGAGAAAAAGCAAACAGACAAGAAAGAATTAATAAAACAATATACGAAGAATTAGATAATACGTTTGCTGTTGTAACATTACAAAGTATCGCGGCAACAGAAGCAATACTATATGGAGTGCCAGCATTTACAGTTGCTCCAAACGCCGCAAGTTCGTTAACACTAGACGATTTATCAAAAATAGAAACACCATACTACGCTGATCAAGATGAAGTATATGAATGGGCTTGCCATTTAGCATATGGACAATTTCATAATAATGAATTAGCAGATGGCACAGCAAAAAGGATATTAGGATTATGAAAATAGATGTAATGACAAGTTTTAGTAAAGAGTATTACGATAAGTTAGGAAAATATTCTGTTAAGACATTTTTAAAGTATTGGCCAGAAGATATAAACATGCTTGCCTATGTAGAAGGTTGTAGACTAGAAGACCATCCACGTATAAAACAAATTCCATTAACAAGTTTAGATAAAGAGTATCATGACTTTCAAGATAATAGCAAATATAAAAGCAGAACCAAAACATTTGCTAAAAAAGGTTACAGTTGGGTAGATGCTGTTATGACCAGTGATGCAGATTACTTGATTTGGTTAGATGCCGATTTAATGACAACACAGCCTGTATCAAAGCAATTTATTGAAAGTTTTTGCGATTCTAATTTACTATCATCATTTATGGGTGTATACTTTAGTGATAAGTTTGATAAGAAAACAGGAAAACTTCGAGTTTTTGACAAGCCAAAATTAGGAGCAGAAACAGGAATTTATTTTTATAATTTAAAACATCCTCAGGCAAAAAACTTTGCTAGTAGATATAAAGAATATTACACACAAGGTCTTGATAAAGATCTGAGAAGATTTATTGATACTGATGTATTTGGAGCATGTGTTGTAGAATACACACAAAAAGGAGTAAAGTTTGACAATTTTAATCCAGGTAACTATAAAACTCCATTATCCAAAACAAAACTACATCCAACTTTACAACACCTTAAAGCAGGACTAAAACGTTCTGATGATACAGAAGGCGTATTATATTCTATGTTAGGAGATGCGTATCACGAACCTACACTAGAATTAATAACAGTTGACGATGGAACTCAAGCAGTTTGGAAACAACATGCCAAATAATAACAATACTATATTAATATTACATAATTATATGTAATACAAAGTAACAGAGGATAGACCATGAAAATTAGAGTATTCTTAGAAAGTGCTGGAAACTTCGAAGAACAAGAGATATTAAAAAAGTTCCACGACGGACTTTATAAATTTCAAAATTGGGACAAGTATGAAGGTGCCGCCAACATAGATCACTTACCATGGAACGAACAATACGATGTAAGATATTCTCTTAAAAATGATTATGAAGATTGTGATGTTGCTGTTATTATGGGTAGTTGGAAGCCTGATAGAGGATCTGCACATCATCAAGTAAGAACAGCCGTTGTTCGAAAAGCACCTATGTTTATTTGTATTGAAACTCCGTTGCTTGGTAGAACAATGTTTCAACCTAATAAAATGCAACGTGTAGGTATTGATGGATTTCTAAATAATCAAGCACAATTTGTTGGTCAAGATCACGGATCAGATAGATTAAACAAACTTGGTATAAAATGGGATGGTTGGAAAAATAACGAGCAACCTGACGGCCATGTATTGTTAATGTTACAATTACCCGGTGATGCAAGTCTTAGAGGTATGGACATGTATAAGTGGGCAACATGGGCAGTTAAGAGAATTAGAGAAGAAACTGATAGAAAGATTATTGTAAGGACACATCCCGGGCATAATCCAAAAGATGCAGACGGTGTTCATAAATTTATTGCTGATATAGCAAGAACAAATACAAGTAATCTTGAGTGGAGCATTGGTGGTAGAGACGGTACTACAGTACAAGAAGATCTCAAAGGAGCATATTGTTCTGTATCATATACTAGCGGCAGTGCAATTGATAGTGTCCTACAAGGTATCCCATCTCTTGCATGTGATCCAGGAAACTTCACTTTTGATATTAGCAGTAGATATATGCAAGAAATTAATTCACTTAAAAAAGCAGGAACCAAAGAAGTTATGCAGTGGTTATATAATTTAGCGTATAGCCAATGGGATTATGATGAGTTCGTTAACGGTAAAGCATGGCTACACTTAAGACCAATGATTGTGAAAGAGTGGAACCAGCGTTTCATTAAGCGTAGAAAATAATGCGTGTAGTAAGTTATCTAGGAGGCATTCCTCCACGCAACAATAACCCTGATAAACCGGCAATGTTACGTAACTTCGCTCAAGGAGTTAAGAACGCAGGCGATGATGGTGTTGTACACGAAGGCATGTCTATTCAACCCTGTGATGTAGGAGTGCTACAAGGGTTTGTACACGAAGCCGGTAAGAATGCACCTCATTTAACTTTTAGAAAACAAGTACTTAATAATTCAAAACGCACAGTGATTATCGATAGCAATATGTTTAGTTTTGCTACTGGAAAAGAATTTAATAATAGCGAACTATTACGTTTTAGTTTTGACGGTATATTTCCCAACACAGGTGATTATTGTAATCACGATGTTGATACTCCTGTACATTGGGATCGATTAAAAACCAATTATCCTTCATTACAATTATTACCTTATACTAACAAAGGTAAGCATATATTAATCTGCTTACAAAGAGATGGCGGCTGGAGTATGCGAGGAGAGCCTGTATTAGATTGGTTGGACAAAACAATTAAAAGCATTAGACAACATACAGATAGACCTATACGTATTAGAACACATCCTGGTACAAAAATGTATATCTACAATGCTAATAAAATTAAACAAAAATATAATGTCGAAGTTAGTGCTACATCTAAGCCTATAGTAGATGACTTACATAAATGTTGGGCGATGGTTGTTAAAAATTCTAGTCCAAGTGTGGCGGCATTAATGCATGGTATTCCTATATTTGCTACCGATCCTGAATACTGTCAAGCAGGTAATCTAGCAAATACTGATCTTACGCAAATTGAAAATCCACAACGTCCTGAAAGAGAAAAATGGCTATGGAAATTATGTGCTAGTCATTGGAACATGAACGAAATACGAAGTGGTATGTGTTGGGCACATATGCGTAATTACGTTTAATCTTCTTTTATAAATTTTTTAGCAATTGGATTAGATCTTCTAAATTTACCACCAACCCATTTATAAATTGGTCTACGTTTTATATGAACTTTTGCTATAATCTTTTCAGAGTATAAATTAATTTTTTCTTTTACATAGTGTTCAATTTCATTTACTTTTTTCCATTGAGGTCCATGAAAGTGTACAACATGGCTTAGTCTATGTAACGATTGTCTAGGATTTCGATTAAATGGAAATTCTTCGTATGCTAACACTTCTATAACATCTTGATACTTTGTATTTGTTAACATTACAAGTCTAGGTTGATCGCACCCTTTGGCACTACCCCAATCATTGTTCCAATTTTCAAATTTATCTTGTTCAGAAATTGTTAACACTTCTTCCAACATTTTAATAACATCAGGGTGTCTACGTAAGAACATTACACCGCTATTAAAAATTCTATGTTGACTTTTTACGTTAGCCCCTTGATTTACAATAAAAGGCTTATCAGACTGTGCAAAAATTTCATTAGGATCAAAGTTAAAATTAATAAAGAATGCATCGTCGTCGATCCACATAACCTGGTCATGTTCTTTGAATGCGTCAAGTATAGCATAGATTTTAGTAAATTGCGGTGCTGTTATGACCCCGTTATCTACAGTTATATCAGAATAAAACTTATACGGTATATTTCTATAATCTGCAAAATTTTGATGATTGATGTGTGCATCAAATCTATAACTATCCGCACCGGATATAATAATCATAATAAATCTTTAATCTGTGCCATTAATTTTTCATGTGCATGTGGCGTCTTAGAAACAATGTATGTAGGCCAACGTTCAACTGTTACTAGTGAATGAATGTAACCTTTTTCTTTTACAAGTTCAGCAACCGCTTCGATTACACCCCAATTACGCTTTGCTTTATATGTGTGATCATGCCCCATAATATATCCATTGTCTTGTACTAGTGCATCAACAGCATCTAGATCCTTTTTACAACCTTCGTAAGTATGATCACCGTCGACGTATGCCCAGTCTAATTCTTTTTCTTTAATATAGTTAGGTGCATTGTAAGTTAAATCTCTAATAACTTCGATAGGATATTGTTCTAGATCTTTTTTGATACTTTGATACCTTTCCTCAAACCCTTCATCGTCGGTATAAAATGGACCTTGTACATGTTTCGAAATAGGTGCCCATAAGTCGATACAATATAACTTTTTTAGTTCCATATTAGTAACAATATGCTTTGAAAACTTACCCATTCCAACACCTAGTTCGGCACCAACAGTACCTTTTTCTAAATGTTTAATTAATTCTTCTCTTGGTATTTCTATCTTGTGCATAATTATCTCCTAAAAAATACAGGCTGTATATGATCAACTTTTAGGCCTCTTTCTTTAAATGCTTTCTTTTGTTTTTGTTTGTGTGGCATAAATGCGTATACTGTTTCTGTTGCATTATTAATTATATCAAAGTCCCATGGTACTTCTTTGATATTTTCCTCAGCAATGAATTCGTCTACATATCTTTTAACATCCGGAATTTGATAATCATCAAATACAACAACTTTACTATTTTTGATTTTTTGATGATCATGTTTTACTGTTTCGTAACTATGGCCGCCATCAACATATACTAGATCAAACATTCTTTCCTCTAGTGTGTGTTCTGTCCAACCTTGAATTAATTTATATTTAAATTTTTTATCTACATTTGATGCTAAATTACTAACTCTTCTTAGCAAATGATTTGCATATTTGTAATTGCCAGGACCTTTACCGTTGATTTCATCATTATCACTGTCGGGTGTTGCAAGTTCAAATGCATCATAACCAGTGTATGTAAACTTACCTTTGAAATTTTCTATAGTATAAAGACAAAGTTGTTCAGCAGTTTTTCCACGGTGTGTTCCAATTTCACATATAGTAAGTTTCTCTTGGCCAAATAAATTATCTAATAATTTCAACCAAGGACCTAATAAGGATTTTTTCATTTCCAGTAATCCTCAGTACGTTGAACTTTTAAATCTTTTTTGTCAGACTTACCTCTTACTTTTCGTTCACCTTTCATATGATCAATATACGCACCAATCTTACTATTAATAATAGGATGTCCTTCTCCCGGCATAGCAATGTTGCTCAAGTTTCCTTCGTCGAATCCTTTTATGTTTCTAAATTCTTTTATAATTTCAAAAAACACAAAACTATCGTGCCATTCTTTCATTGTAAAAATTCCTTCTTCGGCATTATCCCATACCCATTGAAATCTACTTAAAAATCTTAAAGCCATTCCGTCATTTAAGTTCATACTGTAAAATCCGCACTCAGGCCATTTTGGTTCTCTATTAAAGTATGCAACACTGTGCTTAACAGGAATAAACTCATTTAAAAAATCGTAAGTCATCGGGCTATGACATAATGTATCAGCATCCATCCAAATTAAAACATCTGTATCTGACTTAACTAAACTTTTAGCACAATCAAAAATTGCATATACTTTGTGACAAAATCGAATAGCGTCCCACTTAAAACCTTTATGAGCATCTACTCTACCTTTAGGATTTTCTTTACCGTTTGCTTTTGGAACATCTTTCCATTTATTCTTGAAGTTTCTAAGTTCTGGGACTTCTGTAAGTTCACGCACTCTTGTGTTACTTCTACTGAGTTTTGGCTCACAATCTTCTGCGTATACATATAAATCAACGTCATTAGGCCAATTTTTTTCAAAACTATCTATCATTTTTTGACCATA
>JACKZZ010001967.1_pt1 | contig 19872 bp, 19 predicted proteins | sample 8027871 | NCBI WGS metagenome assembly JACKZZ01 (sample SAMN15724774, study PRJNA655200) | protist metagenome | isolation source: fluorescence activated cell sorting (FACS) single amplified genomes of... | place: USA: West Boothbay Harbor, Gulf of Maine | collected 2000-07-19
TATTTTATAATGCAGACAATTTCATATTCTAACGTGATTAATGAAACAATAAAGTTTCTACCAAATATTGGCAATGTCATTTTGTATGACGAAATATCCAACATTTTATTTGGTAAAAAAATTAAATCTATTTCGAGGCTTGAGTTATTAAACAAGAAATTTATTATAAATTTGGACAGTCATGATGGGGAAATTTATTTTGATCTTTCAAAGTTCGATGAATTTTTAAGATATGTTCATGAGAGGGTTAATTGGGAGAAGGAAGAATTATTTCCATTAAATTATTTTGATTGTTTGGAGAAATTAGGGTTGAATATTCCAGTTTATCATCAATATGTTAAAATTTTAAAAGTATTAGAAGATATCAAAAGTTATTTACAAGAAAAAGAAGATCCACATGCTAAAGTTTTATTAAAGTCCTTTTGGGATAGTAAGTTTAATGGTATTATTTCCGATTATAATACAAATGTTTGTGATTCATTTTTCTTACTTACCTTTAAGTTTCCCAGAAAAAATGGATTACCTTTAATGTTAAATTTAACGGATGGTTCTTTTTGTTCAAAGAACACAGTATCAATTGATTTTACTTTGGAACAAAATAATTATTTTGATAATTTATACCAAGAATGGATGACTAGCTTATTAATGGAGACACAAGAAAGCTATTGTGTTTCATGTTTAGAACTAGTAACTGGTTCATATGATTTATCTAAAATGATATTTTCATCTCATTCGATGAAAGAAGATTTTATTATTAATGTTAAAGATTTGAATCAAATTATAGGTTTTAAGAATGATAGCACTCAGAGTGAGTATTTTCATTTCTTCCAAATAATTTATCCTACTGAAAGTATTTATACAGTTAAAGACGAAAGCATGATGTTAAATTTTGAAGGTTTTAACAAGTATTTGCTTAACTTGGAAACAAAGTATTTAAAAAACTTTGAAGCTAAGGAAATGATAAATACGTTATATTACAATGTAATGGACGAGTTAGTGAATTCTTATAAAAAACTTTATTCGTTTTATAGAAGAAATCTTATAGTGGAGAACGAATGTCAATTTGAATATACGGAGTGACATATGAATAGAAGGTAGGAATATAAACAGAATTCATTCTGTAAACATATGGGTCATACCAAAAGTAATTAATTGGAAGAAGATTAGAATTAACATATTTTTTTACTAATTTAGTTTTCATTTTTGGTGAATCTTCATCATCAATATTGATATCAGCAAAAAGGTCATCTACATCTTCGTCGGATTCTTTTTTAGATGATTTTTTAGATGCTTTTTTAGATGCTTTCTTAGATGATTTTTTACCTTTTTTAGAGGCTTTTTTAGCACCTCCAGTCATTTCATCTTTTTTATGTTTTGCTTTAAATTTTTGTAATTTTTTATTAAAGCTATCCATAACAGCAGATTCATTTTCAATAGTGATTGGGTCTATTGAGAAATTAATTTCATTATTAGCTTTACTTTCTTTTACTTTAAAATTATAATATTTACCTTTACCGGAATGACCTTTTTGAATAGTAAATAAAAATTTAGGAAGATTATTATTAAAGTGTTCAGATAAATTATTGTAAATTAATTTACCAGCTTCAATAGAATTTTTAGCTTGAACTGAAGTTTCAAGGCTACCTTGAATGTATGGGTTTACTAGATTATATGTGTTCACCATTTATATATTAATGTAGATATTTTAAAAAATTTAAATAATAATATTTAATATTTAATTTTCAAACGATTTCTTTTTAAAGAAAATTTAATTAATAGAATTATATATGGTAAAAATTATAGAACTAAAAACAACTCAATCTTCGGCCATAAAAATATTAGTTGATACTTTAAATTCATTGTTAACTGATGTAAATATTACATTTTATCCCACTATTGATAACAATGAATCAGAAGCAGATTCTGATGATTCCGAATACGAAGAAAATAGTTCTGATAATAATTCTAAAAAAGCATCAAAAAAAGGAGGCGTGGTGATTAAGGAGGTTAATAAGACAATTACAGTTTTAGTTTATTGTAAATTAGATGGATTTGAAGAATATAAATATAATTGGCATAAAAGTAAATTAATGATTGGAGTAAAACTTCCAAATTTATTGAAATGTCTTAAATGTATGACTCATTTTGATACCATGTCATGGATTATTGAAGAAGAAGATATGAATAAATTAGTAGTCATTTTAGAAAGCACTGAAAGAAATGAAAAAAAAATTTTCAAATTAAATCTGATGGATTTAGATGATGAAAAGTATGAAATTGAACCAGTTCAGTTTCCTTATGGTATTACCTTACCATCACAGGATTTTCATAAATACTGTAAAGATATGGCTTCAGTTATGGCCAACAAAATGGATATTCAATGTACATCAAATATGGTATTTTTATCGGGTAAAAGTGATATAGGTTCAGTTGATTTTCAAATAGGAGAGACAATAGGTGGTTTACAAATTGATGTGAATACGGATAAAAATGAAATAGTTCAAGGAATGTTTGAGTTAAAATACTTAACAATTTTTACCAAATGCACAAATTTATGTAATGAAGTAAAGTTATTTTTGAAAAATGATTATGCATTAGTGGTGCGTTATCAAGTAGCTGCTTTAGGAGAAATTAAATTAGTTTTATCACCAAGCGAACCAGAAGTTTAAATCTTTTTACTTTGCAAATGTTTATTTAAAATAAATATATTTATTTTAAATAAAATCTTTTTTTTGGCTATTTTTTTGTAAAATGTTGCGAAGCAAATATTTATACATTGATTTCAGGCATATGGGCAATATAGATAATATCATTACCCCACTTTTGGAGAATATCTTTTGTTAATAAATTAATATTATTATTTTTACTATTTTTATTCCATATTTTTATAACTGAAAAACTATTTTTTTTTAAACAAGCTGATAGACCCACAATATCATCATCAATTGAACTTAAATTTTCAGTTATTAAATATTTTGATAAATCGTTCCATAAATCTTGTGCATTAGCTTCATTAACTTTAAAAGACCAACATCCACCATTTTTATTATTTTCATCTTCCCATATCGGTTGGACATTATTTTTCATAATAAAAAAATGTTTATTATTAATAGTTCCTAATTTATCCCAATTATTATATAGCTTCCAATAATCTTTAATATTCTCTATTGAATAAATTTTTTTATATCCATCGATAGTCCAAATATCTCTGATATTATGAAACCAAATATTCCAAGTATTTTTGAATTTTGTATCCATTTCTTATAACATTATATTAAAACTTATTTAAATATCTTTTTTGATAATATATAAATGATTAAATTAGTTCAAATTAGGGAGTCAGCTATCAATATGTTTTGCACTAAAATCAAAGTAATTGAAAAAAAAGATAGATTAGTTAAAAATTCTTATTCAATTTGTTTATTAAATTGTATGCCGTTTTGTTTAAAAAAAGGAATATTAACTTGTTGTAATATGAAATATTTATATGAACAAGATGAAATTATTTATTATTCCATTAACAAAATGGATTCATCGCAAGTAATTGGTCCTTTATTAATTGAAATAGAAGTTGATAATCTTGATGTAAAAGAAATATTTGATAACTATTTTAATAATGTTCCAGTTAAATTAATTTTCTTTGATTCAGATTTAAAAGTTTTTGATTCAAGTATAATTTATTTAAAATATCGCAAACAAGGTAAACTGTATGAAAGAGAAATTAATTTTGAAAAAGTTAAAAATTTAACTAAAATAGATTTTTTAAATTATAATGAAGAAGTTGTCTACAATCCCTTAAATTAATAAAGTAAATAAAACAAGTTAAAAAATAAATGAATATAGACTTTAATGGAAATTTTAAAATTATTATTTTTTGCATTAATGTATTATATAATTTACAACTTAGATTTTTACCTGAAAGTTTTTTTATTTATTAGTTCATGCATATCTATATCATATTGTAATAATTATTTAGCAATGCCTAATAATGAATTACAAGAAAATTATTACTATCAAGTTTATTTAAAAATGTTAGATTATTATAATTATTTTAATAATTTATTATTAAAATTTGGATGCGAATTAAATAAATATAGCATCTGTAATAAAATTTATTTGGGAATTAAATTTGTTAATGATCATTTTGTTAGGGGAAGAAGAATACTAATGTTAAAGTGTGGTGAAAAAATGTTGATTATGCCACCACTGCCTCTATTTTCAAAACCAATAGCTATTAAAGAACCTAAACATTTGTCTCAAAAAAATTATTTTACTGACAAAGAACCAGTATATATAGAAAAAAATACTACTTCACTTTTGTCAACAGAAAATTTGGATAATGAAGAAGATATTAATAATTTTCTGGATAATCTTAATATTGATAAAAAAAATGATTAGTTAATAAATTTACTGTTAAAATCGTTTGGTTTAGTAAGATGATATAATTCTGGTTTATCGATAAAATTCAATAAATTATTAAGATATTTTTTGTAATCTTTTTCTTTTTTGAAGCCATTAGATGGATATGGTATTCTTCTAATATTATTTTCTCTAGCTATATTAGTAGCAATTTCAATTAGTCTATTAGTATGATTAATTATAAATTTTTTAGTCATTATTAATAATTTTATTAATTTTTAAGATTAATAATATCAATCTTTTTTTCTGAAATAATTAAATAGTAAATCTTTACCTATTTCTTTCATTTGTTTATAATTAATTGCATTATAAATAATAATAAAGTTATTTATAAAGTTAGGAAATTTTCCATGACAATTAAAATATTTATTAGAGTAAATACTTTTTTGGTCACCTATATATAATATTTGACCTTTGTTATTATAGTTAAATTTATTATTATTATCGGTATTAAATCTGTTAGCTAAAAAGTATCCTTGTTGATAAGCTTTTTGGGCAGTAGGTGGTCCAAACCCAATAGAGCAATCACCAATAGCATAACTATTTTCTATAGGTTTATTCTTTTTTGTTATCTGTAAGTATTGATTTACGGGAATACCGTTTGATTGAGTATCATTTAAGTTAGCAAGTATTTTTTTTGTTAAATTGTTAAGTTTAATTCCGCCACACCAAATTATCATATTATAATCTATTTCATTTTCTTTTATGATAACCTTTTTATTAGTTATTTTAGTTACAGGTGAATTAAAATAAGTTGTAATATTTTCTTTTTTCCATAAATCTAATAAATATTGAATTGATTCATTTGGGAACATGTTTAATGGTTTACTTAATGCATCAACTGCAAAAATTTTAAATTTTTTCTGGTCCATTAAATAACCGATAGTTTCTGTTCCTGTTGGGCCACAACCAATAACTATAATATTTGCATTATTTTTTAAATTTTTTAATTTAAATTGAATACTTTCTATATCATCACAAGATTTTAACATTCTACAATATTTATCAACACCTTCGATATTATAAGTATTAACAACAGAACCATGAGAAAAAACTACAATATCATACTTTATTTTTTTTTTATTATCAAGAAATAATGTATTATTATCAAAATCTACGTCTGATATATTGTTTTTTAAAAATTGAACATCTTGATTAATATCTTTTATAAAACACTTTACCTTAATATTTTTAAAAATAGAATAAGGTAGCAAAGGTGTATATATAAAATTTTCATTTTTAGATACTACAATAATATTATATTTATTTGTATCTATATTCTTTATAAATGACGATGCACCCCATCCTGAACCGATAACACAAATTGTTTTTTTCATTATAGTATTAAAGAAAATATAAATATTTTTAGAAAAAATTGATTAACAAATTATATATAAAAAAGAAATATATGTTAAATATAATGAGTTTAATAGAATATAATGACATCAAGAAGTTGATAAGACTTTATTTCAAACAGCCAAAAGTTTTATTCGAACATTTATTTAGTTCTTATAATCAGCTGATTGAAGAAATAATTCCTTATTCATTAGAAAAAGAAAGTAATGTATTTCATGAAGTATCTGATAAGTATAATATCTACTTGCATGGGTTTAAATGTAAAAATGTTAGGGTAAAACCTGTTGTTTTTGAAAATAATCCAAATGAAATGATGTATCCTGATCAAGCTAGAAAAAATCATTTAAATTATTTTGCAACAGTATATGCTGATGTAGAACAATATGTAGAAGTAAGAAATATTTTAACAGGTGAAAAAGTATTTAAATCAGTAGCGAAATCTCCTGAAAATGATCCAATTGCCATCGCAAATATTCCAGTAATGGTTAAATCTAAATATTGTTCTACCAATATTAAGAAAGACTTGCATGGTGAATGTAGATATGATCCTGGAGGATATTTTATTGTTAATGGTCAAGAAAAAGTTGTAATGTCTATTGAAAAGATGGTAGACAACAAGTGCTTAGTTTTTACCAAGAAGGATACTAGTTTTCCAAATGGATATTTTCATACCTGTCAAATTAATTCAAAATCAAATGATTGGTCTGATAATTTACAAATTTTAAGTATTAAAGAAAAAAAGGATGGTTCTTTAACAGTAACTACTCCTCATTTATCAGACATTCCAATTGTAATTTATCTAAGAGCATTAGGTTTAGAAACGGATCAAGATATTATTGCTAACTGTTGTTATAGTTTAGAAGATATCAATATGATTAATTTGATAAAACCTTCTATTAACTTTCCAGTTGATGAAGAGGGTAATATGATAAGAACTAGAGAACAAGCAATTGAATATTTGATTACTAAAGTAAGAAGACATAGAAGAATTAGTCAAACGGATGAAGAATTAGCAAAGCAACAAAAAAGAATTTACTTACAACAAATTTTCAGAGAACATTTATTACCTCATGAAGGAGAAGATATCCCATTGAAGATTAAATTTTTAGGAAGGATGATTAACAAATTATTTAATGTTATGTTAGATAGAAAGGAACCAGATGATAGGGATGCTTTAAATAATAAAAGAATAGAAACTCCGGGTGTTTTAATTGGTCAATTATTTAGACAAAATTGGAAAAAGATGATGAATGAAATTTCAAAAATTTTCAAAAAGAAAAATCAAACAGATGATAATCCAGTATCAGTAATAAATCAATTAAAACCAAATATTATTGAACAAGGTATTAAGACTGCTTTAGCAACAGGAATCTGGGGTATTCATAAAACTAAGAAAGGTGTTGCTCAATCACTCCAAAGACTTTCATGGTTTCAAGCTATCTCATTATTTAGAAGAGTTATGACACCGTCATTAGATGCATCAACTTCTGCTGTTACTGCCATCAGACATGTAAACAATATGCAGTTCCAATTTTTATGTCCAGCTGAGACTCCAGAGGGTCAGAAGATTGGTATTGTTAAGAGTTTATCAATGACTTCAACGGTAACTACTCAGAACGGTTCTCAGTTAGAAGCAGTAAAAGCAGTTTTAAAAGAATTCAAAGATTATAAGAACCCAGCAAATATTGATTCTTTAGAAATGAATGCATGGGGTAAAGTATTTATTAATGGATCTTGGTTAGCAGTAACTAAGGATATTTATACTTTATATAAATTACTAAAAAGAAAGCGTCAAGAAGGATTTTTAGACAAGTTTACATCAATTGGTTTGGACTTTCAGAACAAAGAACTTAATATTTTTTATGATGGTGGAAGATTAATAAGACCTATTTTGATAGTTGATAACAACAAGGTAAATATGGGTAAAAAGGTAATTGATGAAATTAGTCTTCAAATGAAGGCAAAAGATAAATCTAAATCATGGAATATAATCTTAGACAAGTTTCCTAATTTGTTTGAGTATGAAGATGTTGAGTCTTCTAATTACCTAATGATTGCAGAAACTCCGTATGATTTGGTTGAGAACGAAGAGAATTCAAATAGAAAGGTTGAGAATAAAGATGTAAATTTGGTAAATAGATATGGAGACTACAGATTTGTTAACTATACTCATTGTGATATTCATCCATGGTTGATGATGGGTTTGGTTGCTTCAAGTATTCCATTTAGTAATCATAATTATGCCAACAGAAACATTATCTTTTTCTCGCAAGCTAAACAGGCAATTGGTATCTATTTGACAAGTTATAAGGACAGAATGGATATTTCACAAATCTTATATCATACTCAAGTTCCATTAGTTGTAACAGAAGGAATGCATATTAATAATACGGTTGATCTTCCATTTGGAGAGAATGTAGTTGTTGCTATCATGAGTTATATGGGTTATAACCAAGAAGATTCTATTATTTTTAACGAAGCTGCAGTAAAGAGAGGATTATTCAAAGCAGATACTTTAAAGAAAGACCATAGTGAAATCTTAAAGAATCCATCTACATCACAGGATGATATCTTTATTAAACCAGATCCAAACAAAGTTACTGGAATGAAACAAGGTAATTATAATAAATTAAATGAGAAAGGTTTTGCACCAGAAGAAACAGTCATTTCAAATCAAGATGTTATTATTGGTAAGGTATCACCAATTCAACCAACTGGAAATAATAATAAAGTATATAAAGATAATAGCAAGCAGTTTAAGAGTAATGTTGATGGTGTGATTGATAGAGTTCATACCAATGTTTACAATAGTGATGGTTACGAAATGATTAATGTAAGAATTAGAATGGAACGTGAGCCTGTCATCGGAGATAAATTTTGTTTGACTGATGATCATGAAGTTTTAACATCTGATGGGTGGAAGCAAATTAATAGAGTTACAACTGATGATACAGTTTGTTGTTTGAATCCAGAAGATAATACAATTGTTTACAATAAACCGTCAGAAACATATAAATTTGATCATGAAGGTGAAATGTACTCACTTAAATCTCAACAAGTAGATTTGGTAACAACAATGAATCATAAAATGTATGTTAAGAAAAGAGATAGAAAATCATTTGAATTAATTGAAGCTAAAGATATAAATGGAAAAAGAGTAAGTTATAAAAAGAATGGAATTAATAATCAAAGAGAACTTGAAAGTTTCAAAGTACCAAATTCTGAAAAGATTTTAAATATGAATGATTTCTTAGTATTCTTAGGTATTTGGTTTGCTGAGGGATGGACTGATAAACATAATAAGAGAATTACAATTTCAGTAAATAAGAAAATAGTACAAAATGAATTAGAAAGAGTATGTAATAGTTTAGATATTCATATTATAAAATCTAACGATAAGTGGCACATGCATCAAATAGAAATTTATAATTATCTGAAAGATTATAGTAATGGTGCTGTTAATAAATCTTTACCTAGATGGGTTTTTAATTTGAATAGAGAGCAATCACGAATCCTATTGGAATCAATGCTCAAAGGTGACGGTTATAAAACAAAATCAAATACATACAAATATTTTACATCGTCAAAACAACTGAAAGATGATGTTCAACAATTAGCATTACATTGTGAATGGTCTGCTAATATCTACGAAAGAGATATGACTGGTCCTTATTCAGTTAACAGTAAAGGAAAAGAAATAAAACCTACAACACAAGCTTATGAAGTATCAATTATTAAAAATAAAAACACTCCTACAGTAAACCATGGTCACGTAAAAACACAAAATGGTCAAAAAGAGGAAATAATAGATTTTAAAGGAAAAGTTTATTGTCTAGAAGTTCCTTCACATATATTTTATGTAAGACTTAATGGAAAACCAGTTTGGACTGGTAATAGCAACAGACATGGACAGAAAGGCACGTTGGGTATCCTACTACCTCAGAAAGATATGCCATTTACTGAGGAAGGTATTGTCCCAGATTTAATAATGAATCCACATTCTATTCCATCAAGAATGACAGTAGCTCAATTAGTAGAATGTGTTGCTTCAAAAGTAGCAGCAATTAAAGGAGAGTTTGTAGATGGAACTCCATTTAATAATTATGATGTTACTCAGTTACCAGAAATATTAGAAAAATTAGGTTATCAACCACATGGAACGGAAACAATGTATTGTGGCATTACAGGTAAGAAAATGAAGTCAGAGATATTTATTGGTCCTACTTATTACATGAGATTAAAGCATATGGTATTGGACAAGGTTCATTCTAGAAGTATTGGACCAAGACAAGCACTTACTAGACAACCATTGGAAGGACGTTCTAGAGATGGTGGTTTAAAGATTGGTGAGATGGAAAAAGATGCCATGGTTGCTCATGGTGTATCTCAATTTTTGAAAGAAAGAATGATGGAAACTTCCGATATAACAAAAGTTTATGTTTGTGATATTTGCGGAAGGTTTGCTAGTAAAGTATTTGATAAAGATTATTATTACTGTGCAGGATGTAATAATAGCACACGTATATCTGCAGTATCAATGCCATATGCATGCAAGCTGTTATTCCAAGAAATTACAAGTGTTAATATTTTACCAAGAATTAGAACAAAACAATCAATTTATGAAGCGAATGTTTAATCAAAAAAATTATTTTATATTAAGTTTTAATGACTGATTATTTTATAAGAATAATATTTTTAAAAAATAACATTCCACTAGAGTTAATAAATCTGACAAGTCCTTATTTAGATAGCTATAATTATAAAAAGCAGATTAAAGATAAGAAATATTTAACTAATGGATTTTGGTTTGAAAGGATTACTTGTAGAAATGTTTATGAAATAAAAAAACATCATTTGACTTATAATAATTGGTATAGAGTTTTTCATTATAAAGATTATAGTATCGTTATTAAATATGAAATTATTAAACTTCAGGAATTATTAAATATGAATACAGCTGAAGAAATTAATGAAATACATTTAGAAAATTTAAAAAACTGTCATCTAAGAAATTTTTTTAATTTTCGTCCAAAGGTTTAATCTCGAGAGACGGAATCGAACCGCCGACCCTAGGATATATGCTCCTAGTATGAAAACCATTACAGTCCTATGCTCTGCCAACTGAGCTATCCCGAGTTATTATATACATTCTTCAAATAAATATATATAATAGTTTAATAAAGATATTTTTTTAAATGATAACTTATGAAATTTTAAAAAAAAAATTAAATAAAATGATCATTCCAAATTTAAAGGATGATAGAATCAAACAGATAATAAAGCTGTATAATAATACTATATCAAATGATGCAGATGAAATTTTAATAGAGGATAATAATATTTATTACTTTAAGATAATTTTTAAAAAATTAGTAATTTTATGTTATAAAACCAATAAATATTTTACCAAAGATTTCTATCCTTTACAAAAACTGAATAAAATTAGATTCAATCATGTATCTAAAATTTTGGAATTTGATGATAATTATAATATTATAGTTCTAGAAAAATTGGAGATGATATCAAAAAATGGTATTTTAAAAGAGAAATTTGTTAGTAGTAGTTTTATTAAAAGTATAATTTATATAGCAATGAAGATAATTTTTACTTTATTTATTTATAACAAACAATATACTAAAAAACTGGAAATTAAAAATTTTGGAATTAATTCATTGCAGAAAAAAGGTGATGCTATTAAAGTTAATAATTTAGGACAGCCTATTTATTTAGATCCAAATAATGAAGAAGAAGTTAGAGTAAAGCTATATTATAGTTTAGAGATATTTATTAAAAATTTAATTAAATCAGTGCAAAATTATAGTAATCGAGAAGGACAAATAAAAAAGTTTTTTAACAAATTAAAAAATGAGATAACTTTTTACAAAATAGTAGAAAATCCAACTTTATCCGGGACATTTAAAAAAGAAAAAATAAGAATGTTTAAAGCAATTGATGTGGAAGGAATTTTGAATTATATAATGAGGCAAAATTTCTAAATAAATGAATGATATAAATAGCCAAAAAAAAATTGATTTTCGAAGCTAATATAAACAAAAAATATATTTAATTATGCAAAACTTTTTATATACCCGAGTTTCAACAAATGACCAAGGACCTGAGAGTCTATCTGTTCAGAATCAAGTTTGCTTGAATTACTTAAATTCAGAAGGATTAACTCTTAATGGGTCTTTCCAAGAAATAGGTTCAGCATATAAAGGAAACCAAAAGATACTAAATAATATTCTAAATAAATATTCAAATTGTAAAGTTTTCGTATTAAATGTTTCAAGATTTTCTAGAAATATTTTAATTGGAATGGATATGTTAAAAAAAGCAGAAGAAAGAAATATAACAATTCATTTTATCGAAGAAGGATTACTATCGAATAACAAACACCATCACCATCAAATTAGAATGAAATTATTGGAATTCCAAAATGAATCAGAAACAATAAGTAATAGACAATTGAACTTAAACAAAGTAAGAGTAAAAAGTGGATGGAAATTTGGAGTAGCAAAATTTGGGAAAAAATCAGAGATAATAAACGGCGTAAGAAAATTTAGAATAAATGATTCCGAAAGAAAAATTACAGATTTTATTATTCAAGCAAGAGAAGGTATATCATCTAAATCTCTAAATAGTAAGTTAAAAAAGATTATACCAAATGCAGTTCCAATTAATTTTTATGATACAGATGGGGTAACTTTAATAAAATATTTTGAAAAACCAAATAGTCTATCATTTAGTGAAATTGCGGATTTACTAAATGATTACAATATATGTAAGAGAGGCAAATTATGGACAGCAAGTAAGGTATCAGTTGTATACGATAAAGCAACACAGATGCCAGGAAAAATGGGAGAATTATCTATTAAAGTTTAATTATCCTTTTTTTCTTTAGGTCCTCTATTTTTAGTTCTTTTAAGATTAATTCTTTCAACAACTTCTCTATTGTTAATAATGTGATCAGTCATTGTGGTTGCTTTTGTTTTATCTTTAATTAATTCAGTAAGTGATTTTTGAATCCATTCTTTGCTTAAAGGTTTTTTAGTTTTAGAAATATTTCTTCTTAACTTACCATCACTAACAGCAAGTTCTTTTTCACCAACACTTTCTAAAAAACTTAATATATATTCTTCGTATTCTTTCTTTTTTTTAGTGAGGTCTTTACTTTTAGCCCTCATATCTCTGATTTCATCATCAATAGCTAGCCAATCTAAAACTTTATTTTTAAAATTGGCAGTAACTTTTTCTTGAATATTTTCATCAGGGGTGTTCTTATCTGACATATTATAATATATTAGATAAAAATTCCTTAAACAATTTAACACAATGGTTTAATATTATAATCTGGTTCATATGTAGAGTTTAACCAAGGTGAGACAGAATATTTGGAGATAGCAACAGTGCCTCTTAAATCGTAAGTTGGATTTTTAAGAGATTGTCCAACGGTATCAACACCAATAATATATTTATCTTCGTTAATTAATTTATCACTTGGGACTTTTTTGGCCATTGAGAAATCAGTATCAAACCAATCACCTTTTTCTTCACCTGGAAGGTAGTCAGAAGCTTTGAATTCATTTAAAGTATTTTTATTAAAATCTACAGAATTATTAACGGTTTCTTCATCAAGTGCTTTTTCAAATGCATGCTCAATAGAAGCTCCTCCATCGCTTTCAATACCACCAAATTCAGTATTTTCTACAACTTCAGATGGAGCAATTTCATTTTCTACTTCGGTAATTACACCTTCCATATCACTATCAGCTTCAAGGTCTTGTTCAAGTTCTTGTTCAAGGTCTTGTTCAAGGTCTTGTTCAAGTTCTTCATGATGGTGATCATGATCTTCGTCTTCTTCAATTTCATTTAAAATTATTTGTTTGGAGTGGTTAGATTCTTCTTGGCCTATATCAGAATCAGTATCACTGATTTCTTCTACAGTCCCGCTATTTTTTATACTATCTTCCTTTGGTTTACATAATTGATAAATAACAAAGGCTATAACACAAAGTAAGAGGATATGAGAAATATGAGTGTTTCTAAGCATATATATAACTACTATAGAAAAAATTTATATAAAAATTTAAAGTATTATTTATTAAATTATGAGTAAATTAATATATCAGAATCTTCCGAAGAATCTGAGTTAAAATCATATTTAGTCTTAATATAAATTTTTTTTATAATAATTTTATTTGAGTTTAAATTAAAATATTTAATTTTTATTATATCACCAATACTTAAATAATTAATACTAACCAAGTCTTTTTGACATGTTTGGATTGGTGTTAAAACAGTTCCTTCTTCGCATTCCAAATAATATTCAATATCTTTTTTTGAAATAATTATTAATTCCTTTTCCTTAACTAAGAAAGATTTAATAGTTAAAATATCTTTCTTCATTAATATAAATATAAATTTTTTTTTTATACGAATATATAATGGATTATAATTTATTACATCAATTAGTTATTAAAAATGAAAAAAATAAAGTAATTGAATTTCTTGAAAATTCTAAGAAAAATAATCAAATTAATTTATTTATTAATAAAGTTAATGAAGATGGAAACACTCCTTTACACTTAGCAGTGTCAAATAATAATCAAGAATTAGCTAGTATTTTAATTAATTACGGTGCATCTACTAAAATTGTTAATGCCAGAGGTGAAAATCTACTCTGGGTTCCGGTTCAAAATGGCGGTAATAAATCTAAAAGAATCAATGGAAAAAGATATTTAGATCTTTAAATATAAAGTTTATCTTTAAATAAAAATTGATTAATTTATTTAAAAATAATTTAATATTACTATTAGTTTAAATGAGTTTAGCTAGTATTGAGGAAAAATACTTAGAGATGACTGATAATGATATTAATCAATTATTATTAGGAGTTGATCTAAATGATGAATCAGCTAATGAAGAATCCGAAAGTTTAATAAAGTGTTCTGGTTGTCAAAGTGAAAATATAGTAACTAATCAAAATGGACAAGGAATTTGCGAAGATTGTGGATTGGTAAATAGTGAACTTTATGATGAGATGCCCGAATTTATTAATGATATTCAAGGAACATCAAGATATGGATGTCCTTCCAATTATTTTTATCCAAAATCCGCATTAGGAACAAAATTTAGAACCAAAAGTTATAGTAGAATAAGTAATTTACAGAGACAAGGACAGATGCCGTATAGAGAGAAGAGTTTATTGGAAATTCTAACTAAAATTCAGAAAAAGTGTAAGACTTATGGTATTACTCAATCAATTATTGACAGTGCAAAAATTCTATATAAAAAAGTAACTGATTGTAAACATACAAAAGGTAAGAGAGCAGGTAAAAATAGAATTATGAGATGTATTAATTTACGTTCTATGATTGGAGCTTGTGTATTTTATGCATGTAAATTACAAGGAGAACCCAGAAGCCCAAAAGAAATTGCAGATATTTATGATCTAGAGATTAAAAATGTTAATAAGGGATGTAGAAGATTTTTAGAATACATTGATCTTGATACATTAAATACTGAATTTAGCAGTTCAAAATCATCAGATTTTATTGAAAGATTTGCTGAAAAATTATCATTAGAAGAACAATATATTCAAATCGCCAAGGATATTTCAACTAATATTCACAAGTTAGATATTGCATCAACACATGAGCCACCATCAGTTGCAGCAGGATGTATTTTACTGGTAGCAGTGATGTATCATTTAGATATTACTAAAAAACAAATTTCTGATGTATTTAAAATTTCAGATGTAACTATTTCTAAAACTTATAGAAGAATTCATCCATATCATAATATTGTAATGAATAATAAAATTACAGAATTAGTTTTACAAAAAAGAAATACGATTCCAAAGAAAAAATTAGAGATTACTGAAGATAACTTGGTATTGGATAAAAAAGCCAAGATAACAAAATCACCAAAATCGAGTAAAAAGAAAGATTGTTTATCAGAATCTGAATCATCAGATGAATCTGATATGGAAATAGAAGTCTAATTCATTTATCCTGAAAATAAAAAAATAGCCAAATTTTTTTACTTTGAGGAATACACTAACTGAAAATAAAAAAATAGCCAAATTTTTTTACTTTGAGGAATACACTAAACCATAATTTTATCTATTATTTCATCAATATATTCGAAAGTTTCTACTTTAAAATCTTTATCAACAAGTTTCGAATATTTTTCTTTAATTTCATCTAAATCTTTTTTATTTTCAAAGGGGACATAAACTAATTTAACACCAGCTCTTTTAGCTCCCATCAATTTATAATTAAGTCCGCCAATTTTAGTAATTCGACCTGTTAATTCAACTTCTCCAGTCATAGCAACTGTATTTTTAATTTTTTTACCTAAAATACGAGAAATAAATGCAGATGTAAAAGCACATCCAGCACTTGGTCCGTCCTTTGGAGTAGAGGTAGCTGGAGCATGAATGTGAAAGCCATTCTTAAAGTTTTTCAAAATGTATTGATTAACATCCTTAATATTAGAATATTTGTCTAAATTACGTAGAATATATTGTGTCGCAGCAGTATAGGAACAACTAACTGATTCTTTCATTACATCTCCTTGTTTTCCAGTAAGCTTTAATTCAAATTCATTATTGGAAGAAGATACGTTGTTAAATATTTGAATAGGAATTATTCCACCATTCCCATTAACTGTTGCATATAGACCATTAATTATTCCAATTTCGGAATTAGAATGAACTAAAGTATTATCATCTAATGGTGTTTTAAGAATTTTTTTAATCATAGATTCAGTAAATTGAATTTTTTTTCTATTTTTGGTAAACATACCAGTCTTATAAATTTTATCAAGATTTAAATTAAGGATAATATCTTCTATTTTTCTTTTAATTTCACGAACACCAGCTTCTAAAGTATAATTATCAATTATATATTCAATAATTTCATTTGAAACATTAAGATCTAAATCGTCAAGTCCAATATTATTTTGTAATTCTGGTAAGGTAAAGTTCCTAACAATTTCAATCTTATCTTTAATAGTATATGGATTAATATTAATTTCTTTAATTCTATCTAATAAAATAGGATCTACTAGTGAAGAGTCATTATAAGAAAAAATCATAATTACTTTATCTAATGGAAATTCAACACCTTGAAAAAACCTGTCTTGAAAATTTTTATTCATATTAGGATCAGTTAAATGAATTAAAATAGAGGTAATTTCATTAACTTGACCATGCTTACTACAAGCTTTATCTAATTCATCAAAATAAAGAATACATCTAGATTTACCCATTTCTACCATTTTTTTTATAATCATACCAGGCTGTGAACCAGAGTAAGTATAACCATGACCATGTAAAATTTCACCATCATTTTGACCACCTAGAGTAATTTGTGCAAATGGGATATTTAATGCTTTGGAAACACTCTTGGCTAATAAAGTTTTACCAACACCAGGTGGACCTACAAAACCAAAACTAGTTCCTTGACTAGTAGGATTAGAAATCCATTTACCAATAATTTGAAGTAAAGATTTTTTAGCTTCTTCATGTCCGTATGATGAATTTTTTAGATTATCTTCAACAATTTCAATATATTTTTTAGCTTTATTAGAGTCTTTTTTCAAGTTTTGGAAAAAGATATCTTCTCCTGCTGAAGGCCATGGATAGTTAATTATATTTTTAACGAAAGTAAGTTGTTTAAAATATTCATTATTAAAAGATTTCATTTCTTCTATTTTTTCCATGGTTAAAGATTTGACATTTTCTGGAATGGCTTTATTAGTAACTAATTGTTTGGTATAGTCAACATCTTCTACATTAATTGATTTTATTTTTGAAATTTGTTCTTTGATAGATGTAACAGATTTTTTTAATTTTAATTGTAAGTGATAGTTTAAATTTTCATAAAAAAGATTGTAAACAGTTTTGGAAATATTCTTTTTTTCTTTTAGTAAACCCAAAAGAATTCCAGCAATATCTGAATTTTCTTCATCACCTAATAGAAGTAGGAATATCATGGTAAACATTGTTTTTAAAGAAGAATCTTTGGATAGGAAGTCTTTCATTAAATTTAAAACGGTAAAATTAACTAGCTCAATATATTTATCAAAATTTTCACTAACATATTCTTTATATTTTTTAGGATTCATACCATAGATATTTCCGATATAATCATATCTGATAAACAATTTTACAAATTTATTATCTATTTCTTTTTTTTTGTTAGTAAATAAATCCATAATTTTATTTTTTCTATTATATAAATATTTTAAATTGACTTGACTTGATTTTAAACTAATGTTAACTAAATCGTTTTTAAATACTATTGAGACTTTTAAAATACTGTCTTTACTAAGTTTAATAAATAAATATCGAACTAATTCTAAATGGTCATTTTTTTCAAATTTATCTGGGACTTCAACTTCATAATTTGTAGTTCCAAAATTTAAATCAAAATCTTTTGCTTTAATAACTGAAATTGATGTTGAATAAGATAACATATTGATTTCATTTAGAAATTCAACAGTTTCCTGATCCAATAAAGTAAATTTTACTTCCCCATTAAAAACTTTAATGGTATCAACTATATTACCATAACCATACTTTCCAACAATTTCTAATACTTTATTAGTGTATTCAGTAAGTGGTTTACTATCCAGATTCAAAATATCGATATTTGAATCTTTAAAAAGCTCTTCTAAACTTGCTAATGAATTAAAAATATTTGAATCATTTTTGATGTCACTAATTTCTGATGAATCAGTAGAATCTGAAGATTCAATTTCATTATTTATATATTCATTGTATTTTGAATTGATATTTTTACTGATTTCTAGTAATTTAGACAAGACAACATTTCTTTCTGTAATATCAATAAAATTGGTTTTATACAAAAAATTTAAATGTTCTTGCAACACTCGAACCGAATTACATATTTCAAAATACTTTTTCTGCAATATAAAAAGCTTCATTTTTTGAATATTTATATTATTCATCTTTATATTATATGTGAAAATTATAATCATTTATTTACTAAAATTAACTCGTTTAATTATCCAAAAATCCTAACAAAGTAAGCAATTAAATAAACCATTTAAAAGAATAAGAAACGCACTTAAAAAAAACTTAGTGAGTTTAATTTAAAAATAAAATATTTACATATATTATATATATGCCTGTTCCTAAGAAAACAAGTAAGCCTTCCAAAACTTCTACCAAAACTGAAAAAGAAGTTACTAAAACAACCACCAAAACTGAACAAAAAGCCGGTGGTAAAACTAAAACCAAAACTGCTAAAACCACAACAAATAAAAAAACAGTTGCTCCTAAGAAAGAAGAAGTATCTCCAACTGATAAATCTGTTCGTTCTTTCAAAGTCCAACTTCCTGGAACTGAAAATTTTGTAGGAAGATTCACTGGTCTTACCCCATACCAAGCTGCTAACAAGGCTCTTTCTAAATACTACAGAGAAACCAAGAAGCCAAAACAAGATATTCAATTCAGCATCCGTGAATCTACCAGAGGAAGTAAAAGATCTACTTACACTTACAATGGTGCTAGACTTAAACTTGATGAACCAGTAAAATACACCATTTCTAACGATAAGGGTGAAGATAGAGAAATCATCAAGAAATTCAAAAACAAACTTACCAAAGTAAAAAAGAGTGAACTAGCTCAAGCTTAAATTTATTTCTTCAAAATTTATTTCTTCAAAATTTATTACTAATTAAAAAAAATCAGACAGATTTTTTTTAATTTTATTAATTTACATGGATTTAATAATTGCGTACATAGCAGCAGTGATTAAAGCAGCTAATTTAGGGTCTTGTCCAGCTCCACCTTGCCATATTAAGATGAAAAGAAGAACATATCTGAAAAGTTCATTTTGAGTAACCATATCGTTAAAAGCTTTAGGAGGTGCTGGGAAGCCACCTAATGCACCAACTGCAGTAGCCATAGCTAAAACTAACTGTTGAGTTGTATACTTCATATATATATAGCTTAGATTTTTTAAACTATTTTTCAAAAAATTTATTACATATATTATTTAAATTATCAATCTCTAATTTATAGTCAAATGATAAATTTTCATCAATCATTTTTAAATATTTTTT
>JACKZZ010022021.1_pt1 | contig 19855 bp, 7 predicted proteins | sample 8027871 | NCBI WGS metagenome assembly JACKZZ01 (sample SAMN15724774, study PRJNA655200) | protist metagenome | isolation source: fluorescence activated cell sorting (FACS) single amplified genomes of... | place: USA: West Boothbay Harbor, Gulf of Maine | collected 2000-07-19
TTTACCAGCTGGCAAACGGCAACGTTTCCAAGAAATTGACTCGCTAGAGCAACGAAGATGCAAATGCCGGTGATGCTTCCGCTCGACTGGAAAGCCTTATCACCAGCTATCCAGTCCCACAGTTGCTTTGGGGCTCCAGTGCTTTCAATATTGGCTACAACAACGAAGAGTCCACCGAAAATGAAGAGCAAGTTGTAATCGATGCTGTCGAACATCGATTCGAAGAATGCTTCAAGCTGTCGAGCTCTGTCTTCAGAAGACTCTGTGAGCAACGGAGAACTCTCTCTGTCCTCTTCGTTGTCATCGCTGTTATCCTCCTGCCTGATTCTGATATTGTTGGCTGGATTATCAACTTTCCAAACTGCAGCTTCCCTCCAGTGGTTTCCTAGTACTAGTGTGATCACCATGACCACAGCGGAAGTGACTATCAAGCCAGCGATGGACATGACGTCTACGAATATCATGATGATCATCACAGCGACCAGAGCAAGGAGGAGGTAAGGATACGGGCTAATGACTATTCGACCGATCTTCTCCACCACAGTTTCGCTGTCAGCTTCTTCGATATAGAGACTGTCCAGCCCGGATTGCTTCCTCTTGGCCTGGGAGTACGGATGGGCGGGAGAAAGGGCTTGAGGCAATTCAAGAGCTTCTTTTCCACATATAAAGGCAGTGACCTTCGGTTGGGGGGTGGTTTTGTTCTTAGATGCTCGCGATCTGGAAGACTCACTTCCAAAGCTGTTGCTACGTGAGCGGGTGCTTTTGCTGGTGGGGGTTCCTGTAGCGGACCTGTAGGCTGCCTCTTCGTCGTCGGAGAGCTCGTTGTTGCGTTCATCCTCTTCTGGGTATCTAGTGAGAACAGAAAAGCCAGGAAAGCATGAGTTCAGGTAGAGACCTCTGTGCTTCTCCTCCAGCTCCATCTTCTCCCTCGCAGATACCCAGCAGTACTGGATGTAGTAGGTAGACAGTAGGAAAGAGAAGGTCACGGGAACGATCATGTACAGCAAAAACTTCCAGGGAGGCAGTACCTCGATACTATCCGAGGCAACAATCATGTTCTGAGGGTTGCCCGTATAGGTCAGGGCAGATCCAATATTGGAACTACATGCCAAGCTAAGCATGAAGTAAATAGCATCACTTCTGCGCAACTTGATTCGGAAGCTTTGCAAGAGTGGACCCACTTCTCTGCCGGTGCCCTCGAGTTCTTCTTCGTCGCTATCACTCTCGAGGCCTTCGAAGGCACTTAGAATCGGAGCCACAAGGAGCAGGCAAACACCGTCATTTGTCAGAAAGGGAGAAGACAGTAGGGCAGCAAAGGACACCATCCAAAACCCCTTGATTGGGTCTTGTTGAATCAGCTTCTGGCACCAATCAATACAAGCTCGTGTTTCCTTAAGATGGATCACAATGAAATTTATGATCATTATAGCAGAAAGCAACAAGAGGACATCGAAATCAACAGCTTCAATTAGATCCACTTCCACATCGTTTTTCAACAAAAACTTATGAAAGATGTAGACCAGCACTGCGCAGGTAACAGAACTAGTTCGACGATCCAATGGTAGGAAAGAATTACTCGGAAATAAAAGTTGAAAGGCAAGAAGAACGAAAAGAATCATTGCGGTCACCAGATACATCGTTGATACTGTAGATACATCTCCAGCGTAATCAGATTCAGAAAGAGAGTTAACATCACCACCACTAGACGTCGTCATTTTAGTCTCTCTTTACAAAAGTGGGATATTAAAAGAATAAGTGGCTACTTTGGGGGGATTTTCAACTAGCTTTGATTAGATTTGCGTGTTTTCTTCTATTTCAACAACTCGATTTTCCACCTCTAAGTTTTACCATCTGTAGGTAATCAATTGTAAAGTTGCAGCAGCGACTTTCAATATATGATATGTATTTGTAAAGCATTGCTGAAATAATTCGTAATTGACCTTGTGTTTTTGCAAAAGAGGTATTTCTCTGGCCTCAAAACAGAACATTTTAGACGATGCGTATCAAAGTTTTCGCGTCATGCATACTATTTTTGTGCCAGGTTGCTGTTTCAGATGCTGTTGGACTTGTAATTTTTGGTGCAATGCCACGTCTGGATCCTTTCATCAGTTCAATTTCTATGATCATCATCGTGTCCGTAGTGCTAGCAGTCGAGAAGGCCTTGCATTACTTACATGAGTTCACTCATGACACTGCATACGAAGAAATGGTGCATGCGATTCAAAAAGAGCTCATGATTGTAGGAACTATGGCATTTGTCTTCAAAATCATATTACAAATAACCACCCTGCCGTATGATTGGGTGCTCGCTTTGGAATTCGCTGATGTTGTAGTGCCGATCACATCATTTTGCGTGTGTGCCATTGGGATACTATTAATTATGATTAGCTTGCGAGTTCTCAAGCAGTGGGTTCGGTCTTATCATTTGCATTTGTATGAGGTGCTGGAGCACTACTACTCCATCCCCAACACATGGTATAACTCACCACAATGGTCATTCTTGCCGATCTCAACTAACAATGGCCTAATGGAGTTTCGGATCTACCATTCTATTTTTTGTGAGTGCTACAATATCAAGAAAGAAGCATTCGCTTTCGATCAATACGTTTATCGAAAATATGAGAAGTTCCTCCTAAAGATACTGCACATCGACGAATACTATTGGGGAATAGTATTGGTTCTTGTTTTTGGTAATTGGGGAAGATTCGAGCTAGGGCTGGATGCGCATAGCTGCATCACGGACAAGAGGCGAGCTTTAGCAGGGGAATCTATTGTTGACCCCGTGAAAGCCATAGAATGCTATGCCCCAGCTGCCGTCAATAATTTCATTTACGCCGGAATCTTCTTACTTCTCGTATGTTCTATTCTCGCCATTTACTGCAGAGTATACGAGCTGAGATTGATGGGCTTGCGCGGTATTTCCAACAATGACGACTATGCTCTGTACCTTACGTCTTTTGAGGATGCGCATAAGGACGATGATGCTGCTGCTGTTGCGAAGGATGCCCTTTCAGAGAAAGATTTGAAAAAAGCAGTAGAAACGGCAAAAAGTGCATCTCAGATGAAGAAGCAATCAGAAGCTAAAGTCTCCCTACTGGATATTGAAAGCTCCATCAGCAGAATCAAGGATTCCAAAGTTTGGAAGATCGTAAAAGGTGCCTACTCTAGATGCGTAGGCAAAATCAAGCTTAGCGTGGAAGGTTTTGAAAATCTGGAGGAAGACGAAGAATCTACGGAACTAAAGAAAGAACTTGATAAACAAGCAAAACTCAGGCAGGAAGCAGAGTTGGCACGTTCGAGTGGGTCGAAAGTTGTTGGAAATAACGCCAACAATATAGTAGTCCCTTCTAGAACTGTCGGCAAGCTGATGAAGAGAGTGCGAATTAACCGAGACAAGAGAGCTCAAATAGATCAATACATCGACGACCAGTCAGGAACATTGAAGTGCCGAGAAAATTTTGATGATATCTTCATGTTCAAAAAACCTGATCTCTTCTTCGGATTGGTTGATGTTCTAATCATGCCCATTGCTTTTTACCTTGCCCTGTGGATTACCAACTACGCCTCATTGAGTAAAACACTTTCCAATGGTGTCAAGAGTGAAGAAGTGCGATTACAGCTTTTGACGGTATCGCCAGGTATTGTATGTGTTCTTCTCTACACGTATATTGTGAAAGTTTCTGCCTTATTATCGGCAATAACGCAGGTGGATAACAATACAATGCTCGAAATCATAGAACAGACCGAAGGCACTAGGCTCCTGGGACAGACTCTGCGCCAAAGAATCCTTGAAAAACTGCATTCTATGGGTGATCCAGAAGCTCAGCTCAAGGTGTTATTTGACGAAATTGACGATAATGGGTCGAATTTACTGTCAAGGCACGAATTCACGGTGTTCCTGAATACTTTGGGTATCGCCTTCAGTCGCAAAAAATGGAGTCAAATCTTCGTCGAAATAGACTTGAACAATGATGATGAAATTTCTTTTAAAGAATTGTTTTTGTTCTTATTTCCTGAGAATGATGTCGCGAGGTTAGAAGAAATGAAACGATTGAAATATATCGGAAAGGTAGCCAAAGAGAGAGCCGTAGAACTTAACGCTGAAATCGACGAGAAGAAGCGGGCGCCTTTAGCTCGTGGTTTTACGAAACAGAAGATGGCATCAGATCAAATCACTAAAGTGCTCACTAGAGAGCTTGGTGAAGAGGAAGATATAGAGAGAGGGCTGGAGCAGGAGGTTTTGGAGAACCGTGAGTTGTTGCATGTTCCAAACATTGAGGACATAGAGGAGTTGTGACCACTGGGTTCTCAGCTCCCAAAATTCAAAATTCAGGATATTTATGCGAAAATGTACATTTATTTACAATCAATTTCATTGCCCCAAATGTCCAAGTCAACTCAAACCAATCATATATCTAGTCTCTAGTCTCCGTGGGGCGTCCGCGCGCTGGCACTGGACTGGGTGTAAAAATAGCATCGTTGATCAAACCCGCATCTCTGAGGCTGGTCCAGCACGTGCTCAACGTCTCATACGACTGCTTACTCAGATGGGGCTGCGCATCCAGAAGACGCTCTACGTGGAGAGAAGCAGTCATTCGCGATGCTCCTGCAGCTTTTGAAGGTGTCTTTTCAACACTGGCTTCTTGTCCGATTTCCTCTTTTCCACCAGAGAGAGATGATGCTGCTGCTGCTGCTGCTGGTTTTCCAAAAATACCATCGAAACATGCCAGCGTGTGAGGTATCAAATCCTGAGCAATGACACGAGCGTACATTCGGTCCAGGCTTTCGCTTTTTGAGCTGGAGCTTCCACTAGTAGTAGTGGTAGTAGTAGTAGCAGTAGTAGTAGCGTTGCTACCGTGGCCAACGTACTTGTTTCCTTTCGCTCTCACCGCAGCGCTGTGTGTGATCAAGTAGTCACACATTTCTTGCATCATAGTGCGCATTTTCATAGCGATTCGTCCTTGAATGGAAACCAGTGGGCACTCACGAAGCAGGTTTAGCGCTTTGAGCAGGGAGTTCATCCAAAAGGCTAAAGGTGGATAGCATCCGATCACCTGCGGAGCTGCTATATCTTTGCCCGCTGCTGTCCGCTTATTGGTGGAGCTCGCTGCTGCGCTAACAGGGGTCATACTCTCCTTCAAAACTTCACTATCCGCGCTTTGTCGGATGAACAAAGGCACGACTTGCTCAGATATTTTCGAGGAACCACGTTGCTCGCCAGTGGTGTTACTAGCATCATACCTTTCAGTTTCAAGCATTTTGGTTAAATGGTGCAAAGAATCGTTCCAGTCGGATTCAATCCGGTTCATGATGATTTCCTCGAATATTGGAATTATTACAGGCTTGAAATCGCAACCAATTTGAGCCATTCTATGCCCGAAAAACAGCGCTTGTTCCAACACAGCACGCAGAGCTGCACCTTCTTCTATCTCTACACAGAGGTTCTTAATATCCCTGAGCAGGCTCTTGGTCTGCAGGGACACCCAAGCGGATAAGATATCGTTTGCAGGATAGCATCCGCCGGTGCCTTCGGTACTAAACAGGGCGTTGAACTGCGTAACGACGGCAAGCCATTTCGCTCTGGCCGTTTCCAAGAGTTCGACAGCTTTACCGTACGGCCCCAAGGGGGCTGCAGAGACTGAGCTTAGTTGCGCAGAAGAAGGAGCACTTTGCTTTTGGTGCAAGTCAACAGAAGAGTACTCGTCTCTAGCAGCCCGCTGCAGGTCCATTTCTTCTGCACGACTCTGCAGGCGCATGGTACGAGCCTCCAGGAACTCCATCTGCAGTCTCGTTTCACAGGAAGAGATAAAGCTTTTTCGCAGCTTCTCACGCTGCTCATCGTCCATAGAGCCTCCGACTTCGCTCCTGTACCGAAGGTGATTGACTTGCCGGTCAACGAGTGAGCCATCGAGTTTACGTAAAATTGCAAGCAGAGAAAGGGCCTTCGAAAGAGAATCATGGTGTATAAGCTGCGCAATCAAGTGCGAACGAAGAGATAGCAGCGTTGCGTGCACTTCTGAGATTATGCTGGCGATGACTTGACCGCCTCGAGCCTTTTCGTCCGAGAGCCCCTCTGGAGATCCGGCCGCTTCACCTGGACTGCCTTCTTTCTTCGACAGGTTTTTCTGCTTCAACCCTTCGGCGAGAAGGTGTCGTCGCTCAAGGCCATTGACAAAGTTTGCAAGCTCCAGTGCCTCGTCAAAGAAGTCGTTCCTCGCGCATGCATCCACCAGCTGCGGTACTTCGAGAAGTTCCACAAGCTGCATATGGTGCTGTAGAGTCTTTCTATTACGTTTGTGTGAAGCGACATGCGTATTCACACGATCGCAGAAAGATGCACACTGTTGCGACAAACGACTGAGCAATTCACTCAAATCTTGGGAAACCCTCGTCAGCTTCTGATCTTCCACTCGAAGTTCGACGCTGCAGGTCAAGTTCTCTACGAATACTCTATAATTCTGCATCACTAATTCCTCTAACTCCTCATTACACTTTTCTGCTTCACTGTTTAAGCGCACTGGCTCGTGAAGCAGCGAGGAAAGACCCATGTTCCCTATATTCCCGATTTGTGTAAATTCCATACTTCGATCGAACAACTCGCTCAGCTCCGCACTTTAAGCACGGAAACAAAACTCAAGCGAAGGCAGCAGTTATTAACGGAAACCAAGAATATCCTTCACCTACTATCCTTTACCAGCAGGGATAACAGAGTCTCAAAATGGAAAGGAATATAAAACCCTCAATATGGAAGTAGGGACCATGAAGAGCAGTTTTCCGCTAGGTTAAGCCTTTGTTGTTAAGTAGGTGACGCCGTCAGCAAGAGGGGTGCATACGTGATGGCGAGACATGCACATGATCTCGTGTTTTGCAGAAAGCAACCAGGCATCGCAATAGGGAGATTGTGTGAGAAGTGCGATGGGAAGTGTGTCATTTGTGACAGCTTTGTTCGCCCGGATGTATTAGCAAGAGTATGTGATGAGTGTAATTACGGCTCTGCAGAGGGGCGATGTGTGATCTGTGATGGAAACGGGGTGGCCGACGCATACTATTGCAAGGCTTGTACGCAGCTGGAGAAAGACAGAGATGGCTGTCCTAAGATCATTAATGTTGGTACCAACAAGGTAGATCACTTCTATGAGAGGAAGAAGTATGGGTTCAAAAAGCGATGACTAATCGAAAAGAAACTGCTGCGCTGAACTGTTGGAAGTTGTCTCTCTGTTTTCTTTGTACACATAAGCCTTAAGCAAATCAAACACTGTAGAATGCATGCCCCAACCCCAAATAATTACTGATTAAAGCCCAGAGACAGAGACAGAGACAGAGACAGAGACAGAGACGACCTTTTCTACATCTGAATTGTCTAGTATCTGCAGGAGTCGACAGCCGCTCACCGCTCACCGCTCACTGCTCCATCTGGCCCCACCACGCCTTGAACTCCTCGTAGCTGATTTTGCCGTCATCATTCTTGTCCAGCACAAACACTGCAGTTTCCAACTCATTCTTCTTCAATGTGGTGCCCAGTGCAGCGCACACCGTCGCCAGCTCAGCGGGGCTCAGGGTGCCATCTCCTGACGTGTCAGCCGCGTCAAATTGTGCCCGCATTGATGCTTCGTCGTGTGCCTGTGCGCGAAGCGCTTCAAGGCTCCTCATGGCCTGTGCGCAGCCGTAGTAAATATAGACGCCTACACCGGCAGTGTAGATGCCCACAAGGGAAGTGATCAAGCCACCAATGCTGAACATGACCAAGCCGATGAAAAAGTAGAAACCAGCTCGACCATATGGACGGTAAAGAAATAACGCTTCTTTTCGTATTTTTTCACGATATGCGGCTGGAATGAAAGAATCTTTAAACTCTAGCGCGGCCATGAGTGCACCAGCACAAAATACATACATATAGAGAATTGAAAGAACTAGAGCGAACCCGAACAGTGCAGAAAGGAAGCCCATCAGGGAAATAAACATAATAGACACCCCAGCAATAAAGCCCAAGTACTTCCAAGATCCATCGCCATCTTCCACAGCTTTTTTCAGATAGCTCAGCTTCTCGCTTGCAAAACTAATTGCCTCACCTTTATGAGCATTGATGTAGCCCATCCCCACATTAGCAGCTAAGCCTGCAACTGACTTCGCCTGCTCAATATCATCCGTACCGGAAACCTGTTGATAAGACATTTGTAGTCTACCTAAGTGAAAGAAGCGGTGCGGGTGTGTAAATCCTTCCCCATCTTTCCCTCCCATCTCTTCCCTGCGGTACGTACGTACGTACACGACGGAACCAGACTTTACACTGAACAGAATCCCTGATCTGCGAGCTGAATATTCATTTTTTATAAATATTTGAGTAAGCGAGGCGAAATTGAAAAACAGTCAAGCTTTCAATTAGCATAATTCGTTCCGTCTTGGTTGTATTTCTGTTATCAAGGAATCGAAAGTTTCAATATGATGAGCGCTGAAGAAGCATTGGCATCCGCCAAAGCGAAAGTTCGTGCGGATTATAAGAATGTGGGCTTAGACTCAGAGAAGTTGGCCGATCGAATTTGTCAATCGTTCCAGAATGCTTATGATAAGCCGCCAGTGGAGGAGTTCCAACAAATCCTGCGGAAGAATGTGACAGAAGACGAGGTACGCGTTACTCTATTTGCTCCACAGGAAGAGCAGGTAAAGTTTTATCCTGTTCTACTACTAGCCGGATGCCAACCGGAGGTGCGCAATTTGGAAGAGTCCCATCCGCTTGTAAGGATGAAGGCTCTAGTGCTGAGCACTATGTTTTTATTGCATCGCTTCTCTTGGAAGAACTTCCTGGAAGAATTTGTCATCCGTGGTGGGCTAACTACCTTGGCAGAAATGCTCGACGAGCCCAACTTGTACTTTCGAGGACAGGTGGTGGAGATGTTCCTTACCATCACTGACTCTGACCAGTGGGACTGGTTCACCGTACGCACTGACGCTCTAGGTAGGACACTGCACATCCGCTTATTGGAGTTGTCTGAGGACACAGGGTTTCTGAGCAAGCTCGTGTCGAACCGCAAGCACTCCTTTCCTGGAGGAAGTATGCGATGTCTACAGCTTCTGGCCTTCTGGCTCAGCTGGGTGCGGGCGATGTACACTAAAAACCAGCAGCTGATTCTCAGCTCTGGACTGCTCGCGGAGTTGCGAGCATGGTCCGAGGAAGGTCCTGTCATTGATAGCAGCATCGATGTCTCCGAGAGTGATGGAATCATTGAAACTGACGATAGTACTCCAGACGAAGAAGCCTTAGCGGAGGAGATCAAACTAGCAACCACCTTGTTCAACGACTTTTCAAAAGAGCAGTTCCAGCGACGTGACGATGAACTTAGCGAAGGGTCTACTTCTGCTGGACAGTCTCCTACTCATAGGAACAATGCCAGTGCAGCAGACGTCGCCGTTGAAGAAATGAATGTCCGTGGTATTTCAAGACCCGATGTGGATGACATGGTAAAGGAGCAAGTCACTGAAGCCTTCAGCCGTATTGATGACAAAATTGAGTTCAAGTCTTTCAAAGATACCACTAATAAGCCCGAACCATCTCGAGAAGAACTGGAAGCTGCCGAAAAGGCGCGTGTGGCGGAGGTGATGCGACAGCATGAAGAGAAGCTCCAAGCCCGCGCGGGACCTGAGCTCCGCGAATTTGGTAATGCTGCGTTCGGTAGAGGTGACTATTTAGAAGCTAGAAAGTTATATGACTATGCCCTCAATTCTATAGATAACGGAAACGTTGGTGATGCTACTGTCGAGTCGCTGCCGAAGCTCAGAGCAGCGCTGCATTTCAATAGTGCTGCATGTCTGTGGAAAATGTACCAGAGGAAGCACGGGGTAGGAAACAGTGGGAACCCTTATATGGAGCACTCTCTGGCCCAGCGAACCAAGGATATCACCACCGGGGAGTTACTTCTTTCTTGTGAAAAGCACTGCAAGTATGCGCTCGCTGAGGATCCGATGCACTTCAAGGCATCATATCGACTCGGCGCCGTATACCTTGCCCAAAGTCGTGCTTCTGAAGCTCTGCGAGTGGTGGAGGCGGGTCTTTCCTCCATCACAGCAACAGCTACGGACAACACTGTAGAAACATCCTACACACAGCTTCGCGAGCTTAGAACTAGGTGCATGGCTGCGAATTTGCTGCACACTGATGCGGATGAGGGGAATGCACCGATGGTCCCAAAGAAAACGGCAGGTGTTCTAGCTGCGTTGCAACGCCGCAAGCAACGTGAAGCGAATTTGGAAACGCATGCATTATCTTCTTCTTATGAGCCCTTTAGCGAAGAAATGGTCAAATCAGAAGCACATGAACCTGCGGCAAAGGCTAGCAAGAAGAAGAATGATGTCGATGCCAGTGCTGGAGCGGACGTGAGTGCGTACTTTGGTTCTGACAATGTGTACACAGGCTTTTCTTCCAAAGCCAAAGGCACTAAGGCTTCCAGCAAGCGTGAATCTGTTGATGACAAGCCCGCTGCTGGAGACGGCTCTCAAAAAGAAGCTGAAAAGCGTAAGGCAAAACGGGCTGCCGAGAAGAAGGCCTCGAGAAAGCGTTTGGCAGAAGCAATGGCGTCAATGAAAAAAGCGTTGTTGTCGCTCGAAAAGGAGAAATTTTCTGAGGATTCTATTTCATCTCACAAAGATGCTATTGTTTCTTCATTAGAAGCAATATGGACGACTGCCGCTGGGAGCAAGGGGAAGTTCCACTCTTTATCATCCGCATACACAGATACTTCTTCTACCTTGGAAGAGCCCCACGTGTCGGGCCTCGTCATCTTATCCGAGCAGCTTTTGCGAGTAGAAGAGACGAGAGAGGTCGGGCTTAGATGTGCAATAGAACTGAGTTGTGTGGAGAGATTCAAAAGTGTCGTTAGTATGTCCAAATTCGGGAGCGTTCAGCTCGAAACCTGCTGCAACGCTCTACGGAATGGTCTGGCTGCCGCAGGTGGTGAAACAGCTCAAAGGGCGGCGGCAGCGTTCGGATCTTGAGCATTGTTACAATGGTATAGTATGTTTACAATGCAAGTATAAATGTCTCTATAATTTTCCTATGTCTCACCCATCTCTCCCACCTGCCACCCTGGCATCCTGCAAGCGACTCAGCGGGGGGAATGCATACCCAACTTCGTGTCAAAGTCCAGCCTTAGGAACTGCATGGCTAGGCGGTGCTTCTTCGCATCATAAGTGTTCACTAATAGCCCAACCATCCAGCCACCGACGCTTAGGACGATCATAATGACCCAGACGATGTAATCAACTTCTGCGTAACGCTGCAAGTCATCACGCATGAAGGCTCTCAGAGTTAGTATTATCGCGTGGACAATGATCACTGCAGTCAGGCATTTGTACAGAAGCGGATATTTCCATGGAGTTGGCAGAGAAGGTTCGCTCCATGTCTGCCCTCGTTGCAACATAGAAAGCATCTGTGATATCACTCCAATCAGCATTTGGATGCTCATCAGATCTTGAACCAAGAAGAATTTCTGGAGGGATGGGCGCGGATCAGGTGCAATAAGATCCGTACGTTTCAGTAGATTCATGTACCATTTCTCGCCAGGATTGCCAATACCAGCTATGCTAACCCAACCAATGAGATACGTACTAAGAACGACGAACCCGGAGCGCGTGAGCAAGTACTTGACGAACCTCCACTCTTCCGCACCTGTCACATTGTGTACGTTTTTCCGCGGAGTCATCTTAAGAACATTTTGAGGCGCTGGCGAGTTCATAATGGCAAATAAAAGTATAGGGATATAAATGAACAGGAACAGCAATGCCATCGAAGGAGATAATGACGGAGGCACTGCCGTAGGCAATGCATAAGCTGCTAGAGGCCACAGCGCTAGGGCAAACAAGGAAACACACATCATGGCGAGGCCTTGGAGCATATTCAGTAACAGCACCCGCCCTTTTCTAACAGCCTCCAGTATCGCCTCCATGTTAAGCTCCGGTCCAACTGCACTGTTGGTGCTCTTCGATAGTAATCCTGGCAATATCTTTGCAGTCAGAGAAATCTTATGCCTCCCCTCATCGTCCACCCCAGGCATAGCAGCTTTCGTCGTGGGTGGCGTCTGCAATATATTCATCGACCCTAGCCCAACTAGGCGGAATACAAGCAAAAGATCAGCTCTAGTCAGACTTTTTTGACTCAAAAAAGGGAAGTCCCGGAATACGCAGTCGCTGTGAATCGGAACTTTCTGTTGGCACCCAGGCAGCATGGAAACACTTACAGACATATTAGCGGCCCGAAAGATACTGTTATTGGAGGCACGATAAGCCGACCCAACTGCAAGGACAATCTCCCCATATGAGCGGAATACCTCTACCATTTGCCTGCTGGATTCGGGAGTGCTGTCAGTGTACAAAGATACCAGTAGCGGTACGTTGTCAACCTCCTGAAGATGTCGCTTGATCGCGGGCACTCCATGCGGCATTTGAGCATGAACATCCCAGTCGGCGTAGCTAGAAATGTACCTATGCGGATCTGCTTCCAACTCCGGAGAAAGTTCGCGGAGACTGATAGCACAGTTCCAATCGAACTGAATGCCGATTTTCTCCGCCACTGGTTTGCTTCGACGCATATTTCTCGGAGAAAAGTATACAAAGCGTACTCCTGCCGCTGTTAGATCTTCCATGAGCTGAGAAACGCCCATTTTAACTGGAACAGACGAAGCAGCCATCCCCAAGAAGACTTGCTGTCGCATGAGAGGCCATAGCGAAGCTCCGAGACTCTTCGAAAGACGACGGATATTTTTCGATGTTCTTCTCAATTTCGAAGGTCGCGCAGCGCTGGTTCTGGGTGATTGCCCAAATAAATGTCCATTTAAGTTTCCTTTTGACAAAAGCGCTGTATAATCATGCATAGATGATCCTTCAATCACTGCATCCAGGGTGGCAGGACCTCCTCCTGCATCACGTATACAACTGAGACCTCGGTCTAGACTGACTGTTTTCATCAGAGGGGGGCCGTGAGGCACATTGTTCTCGGTAGTATGGGTTTCGGTCGATGGGACTGAATATTCTGATTGGGAAGGTTCTAACGACGTTGTACCTGATCTGTCCGCGGAGGTGTCATCCAAATCGAGACCCAGGTACTGGCGATCACTGGGGTTTTCGAATCCTTTCGAAATACCGGAGTGGCTCCAATTCCCGCCATCGTCATCTACGCTCTGAGACCTCCGGTATGACGAACTAGTTAGATCTTCTCCAGCAGATTCATCGCCCGCAGAGCTCCTCTGCTCTTCATCGTCTTCGTCTTCGTCTTCATCAGAATCGAGGCCGAAAATTTCTTCTGTACGACCAGATACTTCATTATATTCTGCATCTCTTCCTCCAGAAGCCTCGTAATCCTCATCATCAACATCAGAAGCGGAGTCATCAGCGCCGTTCATCTCATTCAGATTGTCTTCATCGCCTTGTGAATCGGGATTTCTCTTTTCCCGTTGTTCCTGCTCGGCGGGATCTTTGGTGTTCTTGTGCAAATTCTTCATGTCCATCTGCTCAGGATTCTCAGCTGCTCCACCGTCATATTCATAATCAGCATTATCAACATCATCATCATCAACATCATCTTCATCATTATTATTATTATTATCTTCATCATTATCACCATCACCATCACCATCACCGAAGTAGACATCTTGACGTTTTTGTATCTGACCGGCATGGACAAGGTCGGTATCACTCCTCCAGCGTTTTGGGCTTTCCAAATTTGAAAATTCCCCGTTTCCGGAAGATGTCTGGCTAGCACTCTTCCGGCTAGTCGCCATGCCAGCTCCACCTTCATCTGCGTCGGCACTATTCACTGACATCGAAGGGTTATTGAGATCGAGACGCAGCAGTCGTTCACTTCTGGACGAGAAAGATTCACGCAGGCTTTCGCTCTTGGAGCTGTATCGAGGACTTACCATATCAGTAGAGGCAAAAGATGAAAGCGATCCTTCCAAGGACACGTTTGTGCCGATGGCATACAAATCATGTTCGTTGTTGTCAACACTTCTTGCTTCTGATTTTGTATCAATAGCCGCTTCACCGGGTGCTGCAGACGAGGTGGTGTTGTCGGAAGTTACTTCGAGTTTAGTTTTCATTCCTTGTACTTTCTTCTCCATATTCTGCAGTTGCGCTGCAGTGCGAGGGTCCACAAAGAACAAGCTGTTACCTTCGACGTAGCGTTTATGAGAAAGAGCTTCTGATCCATCACTAGACTTTTTGTCTGTTCGTGCTTTTTTACTGAAGTGTTTGCGTTTTTTCAAGTTTTCTCGATAGGCGGAAACAATCAACGGTCTGAGAGAAGACGGCACAGGGGAGTACGCAAACGCAAGGACATCGAAGTCCTCCATTTCCCAGCGCTCATATATCGAAAGTAGCTGTTTCCTGTCAGAGGGACTGAACGGAGTGATATTCGAACCGTCCCAGAATTCTCTGCAGTAGTTTAGAATCAAGGCAGGGTCTCCCTGCGACATAAACTGCAGCCCACCACCACGAGTATCTTGAACTACAGCTCCCCTTGCATGCGACATCAGTGTCCCACGCTTTCTCGTATCCTCTTGACCCCAGGCATGTATATCATCCAGCAATTTCACATCAGTTAGACCAGGGGCTACAATGTTTGCCTCCAGTAAGCGTATGAAAGCGCGCACATCGTCATCAACAAATCCAATCTCCTCTGCAAGTTCTCGCAAAGACTCCATCGGTTCAGCTTTTCGAATATGCCCTACTAAGCTATCCTGCATTTGAGATGAATACGATGCCTTCGCTGGTCCAGTTGACAGGAGCGGCTCTCTAGTTGGCAGGACGGTAGTGAGCTCTATTGGCTCCACTGACTGCTTCCGAGGCACAGATTTTATGTCAGCTTCAGAGTAGACGTCAATCGCAATTTGTTCAACAGAAGTAGTACCATCTATGGGTTTTTTTAAAACACCACTCGGTCGGTCTGAAGAAAGAATGATGTCGGTGTTGCCATCACTCAGCATCTGCGTCGGCGGGGTGGGGGCATGAGTCAGTAGCGCATTGAGGGCTATCGGTTTCAGACTGCTTAGGTGTTTCCACCAGTGTGGATCTTCAAACCTACTTCCAGTTGCTTCAGGAGTTGCGTGAAGGTCCAAAACTACACCTTTAGGGCCAGAAGAAGTCGTATGCTCGTCCGCCCCCGCCCCCGCCCCAGACTGTGTACCCTCCTGCGTAGAGTTGAGCAGGAAGACCTCTTCACAGACACTATAGGGTTCGCAGATGACATCATCATCGACAAAGCATATCATACTTACGGCCCCAAGCACTTCTAGTGTTCGATGCTTCATCAGCGGGACAGGTAAAAAAGGTACCTGAGAGAGATCAGACAAATAGTCATGCTCATATTTAGAATGGAAATCCTTTTCCTTTCTAGCATTCTGTACTTCGAGTTGCTGCAGGTAGGAGAACCCCATGATGTCCGAGGACACGGACCGCCACCCCAGGCGAGAGCGTAGAACGTGATACACATACTGGAGCCAGCGCCAGGTGGAAATGAACTTACTATCTTCTGTGGCCTCTTCTTCGATTCTTTCATCTATATCATCATCATCGAAATCACTATCATCGCTACTATCATCTCGGAAGTCATACCCGCTACCACTGTTTAGCCGCCTGTACTTACCGTCTCCGACTCTGCCAGAGGAGGTTGGGTCTCCGAGGCCATTCCTCGTTTCCGCAGTAGCGGACACTGATAAATCTTTCCCGTCCGTTCCTTTTTCGCCATACTCACCACTACCACTACCACTAACGCCATCGCCATCATCATCGTCCTCATCCTCACCCAGCAGGATGAGCTCCGTGGTAGTGAGCAGGTCTCCCATTACGAGTGCTTCGACTGAAAGCAGAATAAGCGGCAGCGATATTGGTATAAAGCATAAGACAATGGAAGCGAGGGGCAGTAAAGACGTCTCTGCCCAGTGATTTCTGGCCTCTGGGATTACACTGAGCTTGATGGCTACGGCGAGACAGAGCAGCAACACCTCCACCAGCATGAACTCCATCGACTTTTGAAGGATGACGGACAAGAGCCATCTCAATAGGCTTGATTTTGCGCATTCTATATCTCCAGGAAGCTGAGGCTTCCTGGCTTTAAAGAGTTGCACTGGAAAGATAGGCTTGACTTGGTTGCCCGTGAATGTGTCGCAGCAGGCATCCGCTCTTTCCATTTCCAACATTCCTGCAGCGAAGTCGCTAATCGGCGTTTCTGCCATTTGGTAGCAACGAATATCCCCAGACAGAATCAGGAGGTCTACGCTATCGCTAGCAACAGTGCGGTTTCCTTCCCATGCGGACTGCTGCTGTGAATGCATGTCTGAAGGTAGAGCGGAAGCTGCTCCGCTTCCGCTGGTGCTGGTGCTGGTGCTGGTGCTGCTATCCTTTGGGTTTGGGTCCTTACCAGGATTACCTGTGGTAGCGGAAAAGGAGCGTTGAGAGACCTTTAAGCCTTTGCTCAAAAGGTCACCCCTGCGCCACAGCTTTGTTCCGATAGCCAAGTCTTCTGTAGAATCCTGACTTTTTAAACCCATGCTGGCGTCTGGAATAGCCGTAGTGCCGCTCTCAGCCTTGGTGGGACCCTCCTGCCGCGCATGCAAATATTCTCTTCTGGTGCCACGAACGGGCTCTAGCTCCCATACCTTGCCAGGAGTGATATCTCCGCCCATCAACGCGATGACATCTCCCTCTGCCAGCAGTAGAGTCGGGATGCGCTGCCAGTGTTGGTTCCTGTATGCGGTCACAACACCTATGTGGGGATGTCCAGAAACTATTCCATCGTGTTGATCATCGGTCAAGAGCGCTTCATTCTCACCCAATGGGAAATTCTCTTCTATCTGTATCTTCAAGAAAGATGAATAGTCTTCCAGCATGTTGTTCACTTCATTACGCACCTCACCTTGTTCAGATGCCTGGACTCTCCATACTAAATTCAGGTTGAGTATGGTACATAAAACAATCAAAACGACCGCAGTGCCCAGCCCCACGTAAAGTTCATGAGAACTAAATGCGGCTGCAATACCCAAAATCACAGTACAAACTGAAGGAGGAATCAAGATGTACATGAGAAAGTGAAGCTGTCCTTCGTCATGGTGCGGATCATGGGACTTTTTCTGCGAATCAAGCACATCTTTTAGACCCTTATGGACCTTCAGTCTCGCTTCATGGAAGCTCAAAGGCTTCATGATCCTCTGACCCTCTGAAAAAGTAGAATCCAGTGATGGGATAAAGATAAAAGAGAAAACTCCTTCACCAGAGTCTCCATTCACCATCACCTCCTCCGCCAGTTAAGGCAGGAAGAGGAGAGTTTGGAAAGAATTACGAGGAGAAGTTGCAGAAGGATCCAAAATCAGATACATCATCAATGGCACTCTTCAGTCGAACTCCGAAGAAAGGAGATTCTTCCAGGGACTCGTCGAGTTCATCGGGTGCTTCTGAGAACTCTCCATCAGGGGGTTTTGGATTTTTCAGCCGTCTTATGGGTAGTAGTTCACCGCGTGCTGTACCAGGGGGTCTTCGCGCCAATAGTTATTCTATAAGCAGCGCGGAAAATATAAGTATTTCTAGTGTCGATTCCGGCAGTACTGATAACACTAGAGGAGCATCGATTTCGACCACTAAAAGTGAACAAAAAGCAGATACTATCGTGAGCGAACCCGCGGTAGCGTCAACATCAACAGAGGCCTCACCCGCAGCCAAGAAAGACTACCGGACATCAAGATTTGAGGTGATACTGAGTGCAGAAAATATAGATGAGTCGGAATTACGGGATCTTTCATGGCGTGGAGTGCCCGCAAAGTTTCGAGCTCAAGCTTGGCAAGTAATGCTTGGCTATGCACCTACTAACAAATCCCGCCGCAGTGTCGCGATTGCGAAGAAGCGCAAGGAGTACGCCGAGGCGATTTCAGTTCATTTCGACGCTCACGGTTCAACGGACCGACCAGCGCACGACGTGTCGATCTTGAGCCAAATTCAAAAGGATCTACCGCGAACTTGCCCAGACATCTTGTTCTTCCATCAAAAGGAAGTGCAGGCCATGATGGAGCGGATTTTGTACATCTGGTCTATCCGACACCCAGCCTCTGGGTACGTGCAGGGTATGAATGATGTACTGATACCTTTGCTCATCGTGGCATTTCAACCTTTCGCACCAGCGGACAAAGTCTCCATTGTGAATTCTATTGATGTGCTGAAAATCGACGTTGCACATTTACCAGCCGAAAATCTCATGCGAATCGAGGCAGACGCCTTTTGGGCCTTCAGTAAATTACTGGATGGAGTCCAAGATCATTATACGCATTCTCAACCGGGGGTTCAGCGCATGATCTTGCGCCTAGAAGATTTGATGGGACGCCACTGCCCCATGCTTAGCGAACATTTTGCCCAGGAAGGAGTGCATTACATGCAGTTCGCTTTCCGGTGGATGAACTGCTTTCTGCTACGGGAGCTTCCTCTACCGTGTGTCATGCGCCTGTGGGATACCTATTTCGCGGAGCAACGCGCAGGTTTCGAGACATTTCATGTGAATTTATGTGCTGTACTGCTCAAAACGTTTGAGTCACAACTGATGGAAATGTCCTTTCAGGGAATGGTGATGTTTCTGCAAGATATGCCTACTCAAGCCTGGGGTGAGCAGGATATGGACGAAATGCTGAGTCAAGCATACATTTTATCGGCTCTTTACGATGGTTCCACACATTTAGGTTAGAAAAAATACATAAGCCAGCCAGAGAACTTGTGTTACGTAAAGTTTGTGTTCTTAATAATGTACTAAACCAAGATTTTTGAAAAACAGCACCCGGAGCGACTCAGGCGCTTACACTACAGATTCGTGGGCTCAAGGAAGTTCTGCACGTCCTATGGGAGGTTCTTGCATGTCCTCAAGAGCTGATGGGGACGGACCAATGGGAATAATAGCATAGGGATTTAGCGAGCTATGGGAGGTGAAGTAATGTGTCTTGATGGCGTCCATGTTGGTAGTCTTTCCGATGGCAGCCCCGTGGAGCTGATAGATATCTCTCATATAGTTCCTGATAGCAGGATAGTCTATAAGGCGCTTCATGTTCGTTTTAAAATATACGACGTAGACCTCGTCGAAGCGGGCGAGTGTCATGAAGAGTCGTACGTCAGACTCCGTCAGCCTGGAGCCACCGGTGCTGGCACCGCACAAGAAACGACTGGTAGCCAAGAGGCTTTCTAATCTATTTAGCGCATCGGAAAGGCTTCGCGCTGCTAGATTGTACGCTTCTTGCGTTTTCGCAAAACCGCAGCGATAGACCCCATCATTGATACCTGGATAAACCCAATCATTCACTGCATCGCACTCCGCACGAAGATCCTCGGGATACAGGTCGAGTGTTTTGCCAGGGCCGGTAGCAAACTCATCAAACTCCTTCGTGAGCATACGGAGGATCTCACTGCTTTCATTATTCACGATAGTCTTCGTCTCTTTATCCCACAGAATGGGTACAGTATATTTGGTGACCTTGGTCGTAGGGTCTAGCTCATAGATATCTCTTACCGTGGTGACATTGGGGATCTCACATGGTTTCTGGCCAGGGAAGTCAATCGAGCCAACTCCACATGGAGGAACAAAGGGTTCTCTATTCGGATCAGAAGAATCGTAGAACTTCCACCCACAGTGCTTATCCTCTGGATCATCAGGCTTGGTCCTCTGCCACGTGGGGTGGACTGCAGTTATGGGAATAATATCTTGTAGCCCTTTCAGCGCAACCGTGGCGATACAGCGATTGGCCCAAGGACAAGCCTCAGCAACATAAAGATGATACCGATCCGCGGAAGGTTTGTACGTAGGGTGACTTGAACTGATAAATGAGCGAAATTCTGAGTCAGTGCG
>JACKZZ010007673.1_pt1 | contig 19851 bp, 5 predicted proteins | sample 8027871 | NCBI WGS metagenome assembly JACKZZ01 (sample SAMN15724774, study PRJNA655200) | protist metagenome | isolation source: fluorescence activated cell sorting (FACS) single amplified genomes of... | place: USA: West Boothbay Harbor, Gulf of Maine | collected 2000-07-19
TAATACAAACATAGAGGACAATAAAATTTAAATTTGTCTTTCTCAGGACCAACTGGTGTATAGTCAATACTAGCTACTCTTATTTTTTGATGTGGTGTGGATATTCGCATATTATTATTGTTGTTATTGACATTTGTATTTATAAACGGCGGTCTATTATTGTTATTATTGTTTGCTAGTGGCGGCCGCCCATAGTTTATTCTCTGAATTTGTAATTCTTGTTGTGGTGGTAAGTGTGCATTTCCATTTGCATCTTGCACACGTCCACATACCATTGCACCACCCATGTTCAATAGAATACTAGATAAAGTATGAAGAAGTTGATAAGTAATATGTCCTATATTTTTCCAGGCGATACTTTACACCGTGAAAAATATCACTCAATTGCTGTTTTGAAAAGTGCTCTGAGTATACCTTTACCTCGTCTTGATTTCAGCAACAATTATACGCACATTTCATGGCGACAGGACGTTGCAAGTTTTGTAAAGTATTAAATAAATAAATTATATTATAATAATTATAATTATTATTATTATTATTATCATTATTATTATAGTTGTTGTTGTCCAGTAGTAGTCGGTTGTTTTTTTAATAATAAATAATAATAATAATACATTTTTTTTTATTATTTATTTACTTACAATAGTATAATAATTTATTGAAAAGTAGTTAAAGCGCTTGTTGAATCGGAAAACAACACAGCACACTATAGGGTATAGTAAGTGCAGCAAAGTCACTTTGCACTAACGTCTTGCTGGATTTTTTTTTTTAAGGTTATACGATGTTAGGGACGTTGAGTGGGAATAACAGTACATCGATCCGTACTTGCTGTGCTGGTGCCATACATTCTACATAGTGAGCGATGCAATAAAAAAATATTTTTTCCCTTCAAAATTATTTTTTTGTTTTTGTGCGATCTTTTTCTTTCTATTATTGGAATTATTAGGAATCCATTTTAGTGTAAGTTATTAAATTAAAGTTAGAAGTGACGGTGTACTATTACGTAGCTATTATTATAATTTTATTTTTATAAATTTTTAATTATTCTTTATTATTATACGTGCTATTATATTTTTATCATAGTATTATATATATTAATATTATACAATAATAAAATGAATTGCTCCAGAGTCGTCGATGATTATTATTATTTTATTATATTATATCATATATTATTAATAATAACTATTCACTATTATGTAGTTTCATCAAATATATGAATGCGTGTATAGATGTCGCTACGCAGGTTTGTTGAACGTTTTAAATACTTTCTTACACTGTGGAAATAAGCAAGTAGATAAAAACGTCTATATATTCACTGTCCAACATAGACATACACACGCACCTCGCAAGCGAAGGAACAATTCTAAAGATGGATGATGATCTATCAAATTGGAAAGAGATTACTGATAAAAATACGGGGAAAACATTTTATTATAATACCATTACGAAAAAAACACAATGGACTTTGCCAAAGAAAATAGAGACGAAAAAAGGTGATACAACAGAAGGAGGTGAGGCAAGTGACGCTGCGCTTTCTGATTGGAAAGAAATGACAGATAAAAAGTCCAGGAAGAAATTTTACTACAATGTTAAAACGAAAAAAACACAGTGGAATAATCCTACAGATAATATTCCTATGACTATTACGCCCAATAATAAAGATAATAATAATAATAATAACGATGATGATGATAAGAATAATAATAATGACGACGATGATGATAAGAATAATGATACTAGTGGTAATAACAACAAAGATGTAACTGCTGCAACATCAAGTGACTGGACCTCTAGAACCGACCCAAATACCAACCGTGTATACTATTTTAACAAACGCACCAATAAAACACAGTGGGAGGAACCTGAGGAACTCAAAACAAAAGCTAGCATGGCGGTAAAGCCAAATAATGTTGGCAATAACAATAGTAATACTGAAGCCTCTGCTACTGTAGATATTGCTGTGAGTGATGAAGCAAATAGAAATGACACAAAGACAAATAATAAAGAAGAGAAAACTATGTCTGAGTGGAAAGAAATGACTGATAAAAACTCTGGCCGTAAGTTTTATTATAATGTTAAAACGAAGAAAACACAATGGGAAAAACCAAATAAGGGTGACAAGAAACAGACAAAAAAAAATGAAAGTAAAAAGACAACAACGAATGTCACTGACAAAAATAATACAGATAATGCAATGGAACCAAAAAATCAACCAGTATCATCGCCATGGGTAGAACGGAAAGACAAAAAATCAGGGCGATTGTTTTACTATAATAAAGCAACCAAAAGAACACAATGGAACAAACCCGCTGGTTTTAATAAAAACAGTATTGCGGATAACGAAGCGGAAAAAAATAAAAGTAAAAATACACCTATTGATGCAACATACAATAACAACAATACAGTTAAAGTAACGGAATCAAAACAACAAGCAGCTTCTTCACATTGGGTTGAACGTGAAGATAAGGAATCAGGGCGGTTGTTTTATTACGATAAAGTAACCAAAAAAACACAATGGAAAAAACCAGCCAATTTTGATGGCAATGCTAATAGTGAGAACAAAACAAATAGTAGTGCAACTGAAAAGATTAATGATAGTGAAAAGGAAAAGAAGAAAAAGAAAGATAAAGCCAACGAAAACAAAGATGCTAGCAATTGGAAAGAAATGACCGATAAAACATCAGGACGGATATTTTATTACAACAAAAAGACGAAAAAAACACAATGGACAAAACCAGATGCTGCTCAAGTAAACCATGCAGGCACTACACTTTCAAGTTCCAATGCTACATCCGTTGAAACAGATGCAAAAACAAAAGATTTAATTAACAAAATAGACAGTAGTATAACAAACAACAACGCACCGCTCAAAGAGCAGAAAATCCCAGTAAATGAAAAAAAAATGGCCGCAAAAAGTAGTCATGATAATGTCCAAAGTAACACCGATTGGAAAGAAATGACAGATAAAAAATCTGGTCGTATTTTTTATTATAATAAAGTAACGAAAAAAACACAATGGATAAAGCCAGTTGAAGAGAATGATGCAGCAGTGGATACGAAAAAGAGCCCAACGAAGAAAATGAGAAAACGTTCTGTTGTCGTCCAAAGCCTCAAAAACAACTGGCAGCAAATGAAAGACCCACAGAGTGGTAAATCATTTTATTACAATAAAATATCTGGTGAAAGTGCGTGGACAATCCCTTCAAATGAATTGTTACCCAAAGCAACAAATGCTGCTGTCACTGAAAATGCCAATACTCCCGACCAACAAACGAAAGAAACTGATAAAACTATAGACAACAATAAACCTGCTGCTACAAAAAAAGATAAGAAAAAGAAAAAAGACAAATCAAAATCAAAAAAAGGTAAGAATAAAAAATGGAAGATTAAAACAGATGCAAAAGGTCGTACATACTATGTTAATACAGAAACACGAAAGTCACAATGGGTAATACCTGATGAGTTGAAAGCCAATGTTGCAAAAGAGACAAACTCAAAAGAAGGAGTGGTGCAAGGGGAACAAAATGTAAGCGTTAGTAAAACAAATTTAAATGCAGCTGTCTATCAATATGATAAGAATCTTGTGGTGAAGGGAGGGCATTTACAACGTAAAACGACTCATGGTATTTGGAGAACTGAATTTGTTAATCTAACACATGAAGTCTTTGTATTGTCCCAAACTGGCGAATGGGAAGATACAAATCTACTGAAGTTACCCCTCATTGAGATTACATCTGTTGAGTTGCAGCAACATGAAGAAACGGAAGACGGAAAGTACAATAGTGGATTTTCAATTTTATTTAATCGAGGCGCATGCTATGGCTTGCCAAAAGGTGTTACAGAAATTCGTGTAAAATGCAAAGATGACAATGAAAGTATGGAGTGGGTTACAATGATAGATGCGCAACAAGATATGGCAAAAGAGAAACATGTACAAAAATTGAAAGCAGATGGATCAGTTGTGGAAGCGGCAAACGGGATTTCACAAGAAAATTCCAACGAAGATACGGTAGAAAAAAAGAAAAGCAGCCTAGTTGTACTGTCACCATCACACGTTGCACTATTAGATTTTTTAAAATCAAAGAAATTGATGAACGAAGTGAGCACATTTCCCACAGATGACGTGTTGATCGAAACCGAACGCGCAATAGAAAAAATTGAAGATAGAAATCATCGTTTGTTAAAACAGGTGCTATGGATGGAATGGAGAGAAAAACATGGTTTGCCTAGAAATAGCCCACCATCGGTTGATAATAAGAATGTAGATGTTGCTAGTAGCAATGATGAAACATGTAGAAATGCACTAGTCAGAAGGCGTTTAATGCTTCGGAAATATACAAAATTTATTGATTTACTAAGACGTGAACCTGAGGTTGTTGCAGCTGTTGGTTGTTCATTACCGGAAAAAGCTCAGGGTGAATTTGCTAATCTAGTAGCCAATCACATGTTTTCTTCCCAAACTATTTTAGATTATAGTAAATCATTTGAAAAAGTAATTGATGCAGCAATACGCCAGCACTCAGAAGCCCAGACATTGCTGAGATCGGTGAATGCAACTTCCCCGATACATACTAGTAATATTATTAGTAATGTTAACAACAGAAACAAAAAGAATCGTTATGACCATTTTTTGTCATGTTTAATTAAAAACCAAGCACAATCACGGGATTCAATAACATTTACAAAAGCAGTTGTGAATCAAATCGATTTTACAGGACTGCTGAAATCTGTGAACCCTATATCGAAGCCAAAGAATTCCATTGTATCTCCGACAAAGCTGTATGGTAACAATCGTTCTGCTGTAAATACAACATCACCATTCTCATCTTACTCCGAAGGAAATGATGTATCTCCAAGTTTACATGGAGCGATTTTATTAATTGATGCAATGTGCAATACAGTTTTAGAAGATACGGTATCAATGCCACGCTCCATATTCTCAGTTTGTCAATCATTATCAGATCACCCCGGTCCAATTTCAGCACTGGACTTTTTATTTGATACGATGTTATGCCGGGAGTTAGAAATAGAGGCAAAGTACAAATTATCAAATTCCGTTGGTGGTGATGCAAATAAGAAAATGGGGCAACTGTTTTCAGATATATGTGTTCATATTAGAACTATAATATCCAAGACAAAATGGAAAAAAATGTCCTTAAAATATAAAGCAACAATATCAAAAACCCAAGCAAGTTTAAAGGCATTTGTACAACGTATAATACAAATTGATCCTATAATATTTGAGATAGAAAATGATCATGCAGTGTATGGTGAAGTTTTAAATGAGCGGCTTGTTCTGTCATGTTTTCAATTGTATTTATTGCATATGACAGTCCATCGTTACGTAAATTTGAGGAATTCATTTCCACAACCGAGAGTGGAGACGTTAGATTTATTGGCACAATTAGGTAATCCAATACCATTGCCTGGAACGGAAAAATGGGGCTCGTCAGAAAATCCGTTTACAGTGTTAACATTATCGAAATCGAAGGTTTTATCTTCATCTACGACCCCATCGTCTTCAGCTATAACCACTGCAGCAGATAATCAGCATGACAATATACCAGAAGTTTTAATGACACCAAAACGTGTACAACGAGATTTTTCGACTGCAAACATTGCAATTAAAAATTGTAAAGAATACCTCGATTCAAAAACTGTTACTGATCATTCAAAAAATATTTTATTAGGCTTGAAAGCAACAATTGATGATATTCAGTTAAAAATTAGAACACAGCGTTGGTTAAAAGAAACATTGGATAAATCAAGAAATGTCGCATTAGCTATTGAAGATGTTTTAAAGTCAAGCAGTAAATCTGGCATTAAGTTATCCGATACATTGTCTGTACGTAGTCCAGCACGATCAAAATGCATAGCATTAAATGTAGCTGATAATGATGCTTTTAGTGCACGTAAAAGCAATAATATGCGAAGAGTGACACCAAATAGCAAATGGGGAGCAAAACGACAACAGACGATTTACAGAGACAGCGAAACGATTTCATCAAGCCCAATACAAACATTAATGAGTACCGTATTTAGCCCGTTGCATTTACGAAGTGATATGCAAGGCGTAAAGAGTAGGGTTAATAATGGAGAAGGAAATATGGTCAATAATAATGTGCCGTCAGCAAGCCGTAGCTTTGATTTGTTTTAGAGAATGAATGCTTGGTGTATACATAATTTTTAATACCAAGTACGCGTATTTTAATATTAATCTTCTTTACTCTCCTAAAATATAATTTTTAACTTATTTGTATATTCAAGACAACGATATATTATTATATTTATTAATCACAGGAGAGATATAATTAATTCTTACTCACCCAGGAGAGATATAAAATTTTATTTTTAAATTAATTGAGTAAAAATACTAGATTATATTATAAAATATCAAAATAACAATTGAGCAAAGATACTATTACTTTGTGTGTATATATACTCTCGTATATAATAATTCTTACTCATTTATTTATAATAAAATTTTATTCCCTGTATAAATATATAATTAATTCTTTACTCATTTATTTAATAAAATTTTATTCCCTGTAAATATATATATATATAAGCTACCATCTTGTTTTTCGTTCTTGTTTTGTTTTTCATGTCCCTCCTTCTTATTTTCCTAACCAAGCAGATAATCCTTGCCAACCATCATTTTTGTATGTGCGCTGTGGTGTGCTTGGAATCGTAGGTGGGCGTTTAGTACGCGACCATAATCTCCATTCCTCTTTATTTTTTAATCCTAATGCTTGAACAATTTTTCTTGCTTCATCAAATGGTAAAAATGAACGACCTTGTACAGCACGCCGTTTTGTAGTGTTATTCCCCAACCAATCCTTCATACCTGCCCATCCTTTATTTCTGTATGTAATGTCTGGTGTTGATGGAATGTTGTCTGGGCGATAATGCTTAGACCAATGCCACCATGCTTTGCTACCACTTAATTCCAATCTACGAACTATTTGTCGCGCATCTTCAAAAGATAAAAATGATTTATTTTTTGACTTATTGCATACACCTTTTATTCCATTGGATCCAGGAGACCGTTTTACATTTTTCCGATTTGGTTGAACTCGCTTTGTTTTCTTCAATGGTGATGTATTTTCATTATCAGTTGCCGCAGATGATGGAGATGAGATATCCACAATTTTACGCTTTGCCGTTGGGCTGCTAACACTACCTCTGTTAATATTTCCATTAGTATGACTTTTATTTTGTTGCTTTTTAGCACTATGATGATGGTTTCTATGGTAATGACCAGCTTTGACAGCAGGAGAAGAACCGTTATTAGACTTTGTATTACTACTGTTATTTTTTTTTGAATATTCGTTTTCTACAGCGTTATTAGCTTTACGCGCAGTTTCCAGTAGTTCTTGTAAAATATTATCATTCCTGTTTGAACGGTTTGTTGCAGTTGGTGAGAGAAGTGTCGCTGACTTAGTCAAGTCTACTACAATTTTTTTAACAACCTCCGTTTTAATTCGATTTGGATTAACATAATATTCTGTGTCTTTTTTTTCTTCTGTTTTGCTTTTCTTCTTTTTTGATGTGCTTTGCTGTTTAAGTCTTTTAACTATATTAGACGAAGATGGTGCAACTTTTCTTCGTCTACCTGTGCTTTTGGCAGTTTTTGGTGTTTTAAATGGATTTTTCCGTGTCGAAGATATTCGAGGAGATTTTTTTGTTTTACTGGCACTTTTTCTGGCAGGTGTCGATGCTATAGTTGCCCTTCTTGGCCTAGGCGTTTTCACAATTTTTGTTCCTTTACTTGTTTTTGTTACTTTACCTTTTTTCTTCTTCGATGCACTGTTTTTCAGTCCAAGTAACGCGACTATCGCACTATCGTCCGTTATCACTACATCTTTAGATTTTGTTTTTCTTGGTGTTCGTTTAAGTTTTACCATGTTGTATGTGTATGTGTATATACTATAAGCTTATACGCGTGTTTCCTTATAGAATACTAATGTTGATTTCTGCTAATAAACTAACGTAGTATTATTTCTATGTAAGCGTGATGTTTGTAGCGTACGTGCATTGTGTGTGTGTGTGTGCATGTGACGACATAAATATACAGGGCTCAATTACGTTTAAGTTGTGTGGGGTGTGGTGTATTGTTATTAGTATTAAATTATCATAAAAAAATTATAATAATAATAATTATTTTAAAACACGAGTAATTAAAGGGAAGCACTATGGGATGAGATAAATATAATTTTTTGTTCGCAATTCACTAAGATAAATACTAACTTCTTTTCCAATAGTGTGTAATGTTATTATGTCCCAAAATTCCGGACAAGAGTTGTCAATGGTATTTCTATAGTAAATACCGGCAGCAATTTGTTTAAGTGAAGTTGATGCGATAGCATAGAAATAGTGTTGTAGAGCTATCAAAATGTTAAACGAATCTTTCAAAAAGAAGGAAGGATCAAAGAAGAAAAAAGAAAATTTTTATAGAATTTACTGCGTACCACGGGGTGTAGGTATTTATATTGTGTTTCGTGTAATTTGATAATAAATAACTTGTAAATTGTAAAACGAACTACCTACCAGACGACTACCACCATTTGAAAGAATTGAAATAATAGTACGACTCCTCGTAGACGTCTACCTGTATATTAAGGTAATAAATACAGCTTTTTTTTTATAATAATAACTATTAAATATTTTATTTATTTTTTTATTACTACTACTGTATAATTTCAATAATTATTTATTTAAACTTTTTTAAGCTTATAACAACATACTTACATTATATAGTTTTAGTAACTTAGTATATTTTTATCTTGGAGAAAATTTCTACTAAAACCCAAGTTTTTTTCTCTATTATTATTTCTAGAAAAAAAAGTAACCACAACACACATCATTACATTTTTTTGTATTTTTTTTAACAATTCCAAATAAATGCATGTTTTGAGTTTTCATTTAAAACAGTCATCTTTGTTCCCTCATAATTACTAAAAGTAATTTGTTTGATGTTGCCGCCAGTAGTACCTTCATTTTGTATTACATTAATTTTCTTTAATGCTCGTTCAGATGTTTTTATAGATGATTTCACAATTTCAACCATATAAAAATGAATATTATCAGAATTATCAACACATGCTATTTTTTTACCATTTGAACTTATCATACAAAATTTCAATGGAAAGCCAACATTTATTTTGCAAACAATTTCTGGATCCGCTTTTAAATCAAAACGTACATCGATGTCCCATAAAACTAAATACCCATCTGCACCCGCAGTTACAACACGGTCGGAAACACCACTCGCGACATTTGCATCATGTGGCCCAAAACATACGCTGTTAACATTGGATGTATGTGCACCAGATGCTAAAGTCATAGCAGCTTTATTCGATATACTTTGAAACACTGGTTCTGCCTGACCTTTCTCTTTTTTCCTTACTACTTCAAAAATTTTAACTTCCGAGCTAGATGTCGAAGCGTTCGCAATGAAATGTCCATCATGAGATAAAATAGCACCACCATTCGAGCAACTTTTATTTGGGATTTGTCCAACTTTTTGCCCACTTTTCGAATCCCATACAAGAAATTGCTTGTCACTTTTATGATCGCAACCGGTAACAATAATTGGTGTAGAGTATGCTGTATCAATAGCACAGCTTTGTATTACTCCCATATGATTTGTTTGAAACCGTCGTTTCTTCAATTCGATTAACTCATATTTAAAACCACTTGATGCCGATTTTTCATTATCATTATCTTTTTTTTTACGCATACGAAAGAAATAAACTTCTCTAGTTAATTCCGAGGAACCGATTACGGTTAAAGAATCTGCTGCCCAAGACAAGCTGGTTATGCTATCACCATTCATATTGATTCTGAAGAAAAGAGGGGCTCTTGCAGAACTGCCGCTAACAGTATTTTCTAATTCTGTAATGCGAACAGATTGATCTTCTGAGGCAGTTGCGATCCATTTTTTATTTGGTGATATTGCAAAACATATAATATTCTGCGAGTGCCCTTTAATTGCGTGGCTAAATTTTTCATGTGTTGGTAACATTTGATCTTTTTTCTTTCTTTGTTTACTACTCTTCGCAGAAGCAAATTTCTTTTTTTTAGGAACTGATGGCTTCTTTTTTTTAACTTCAACTGTTTTTTTCTCCTCACTAATTTTGTGCTTTCCGTTTGCGCTGTTGGCCAGGTAGTACGCAGTTCCAACAAGAAGAAGCAAGGCGATAACAACGCCAAATAATACATGCAACATGGCGGCTGGGAATAAAAATACGTAAACAAAATTAAATCAGCTACTATACCTTGCAGCACGTTCAAACTTACTAATCTTCCAGTTCTTCTTTTATGTTTTTCAGATAGTAACAAAAGATTTTTACCTTTGCAATAATACGAATTAAAACACACGAATCTGTTCAGGAGGCATCTCAATGAAATTTAAGTACTTCGCCATTGTTCGTTGAATTAATCATCCCATCATCATATACATAATAATATAATAATATATAATAATAATTATTAATAATAAAAATAAATAATGAATTTAAATTATTATTATTATTATTATTATGATGATATTATTAATAATTTAATCATTCATAGGAATAATAATAATAAATATACCTCTAATAATAATAATAATAGTAATTAATAATCAATATTAATGTTTTTAATAATAATAAATAATAATAAATAAGGCATAATAAAAAAATAGCATCATCGACACTTTATATCTCTAATACTGTGTAGTCTTATATATTTAGGATTGACACAGCAGGCATGACAGCCGACCTTATAACAGGCACTGAAGATTATTATTACAGGTAAAAACTAAAACATAAAAGGAGAAGATTATTATTATAATTATAAAAAATAATAAAAAAAAAGAAGTGCAAAAAAAAAACAATTAATTTAAAAAAAATGAATGATACTAAAATAATAATAATACAGCTCTATATCCCTCTCCTTGATAACAGACAGTTTAACTGTCTGTTAATCATAACTGTCTGTTAAACTGTCTGTTAATTTTAGGTGATATTTACATACTAAATCAAAAAACCTTAATTTCACATTATAAATCCCCCTTAAAATAAGAATTTGTATACTCTCATGTATACTATTACAATACTAAATAATTCACTATATACACATTTCCTACTCAGGAGACCACTGTAATAAAAAAGATTTGTAAAAAAATGGCGACGGCAATTTTATGAAACCTAGTTGATTGGTGGGGTTTTTGATACACCTACTGTGTCGATAGTAAAAAGAAGAATTATTTGGAAAGTTCCAGTGGAACATGATCCGAGCGATGCAAAACGTGAACAAAAAATCTCTGTCTTCATCCAAATTCAACAAAATCACCTGCTGTTTCGTTTTCACACAAATCGCTTGTCATGCAACAAGGAGACACACAAAACATTTGTGCAGGGTTGTCTTCCTATTTACTTATTATAGAAAAATAGTATAGATTTACATAGGAAGATATTTTCCAAAAACGTGCTGGATTTTTGATAGATAAATAAAATTATGAAATGCTTACATTTTGAAAATGTAAAAAAGATATCATCGACAATTTTATAATCACTACTCTGGCCATAGTCCCTTGAGTTTCTTTCACAATTATCCCACTATCCTTAATTGATCTAGGGGGCAATAGCATTCAGCTGTCTGTTTTACTGTCTGTTAATTTTAAGGTCGAGGTGATTTACCACTTCTTATACTCTAAGTACAACAGCATTCCGAATTATTCTATATAAATAACAGACAGTTAAACTGTCTGTTAAGTCAAGGAGAGGGATATAATAATATTATAGAGTAGATAGTAGTGTGTGATTTCAATAATGAATCCATAATAATTGGTTGTTTCCTAATATGATTAGTTTATTATTAACAATAAGAATAGCAACACTACTAATTAACTAATTATTATTATACATATAGTTGTTTTAGTATTATTTATTATTTTATCACTTATATTATTATTACCTGGTACTATTATTATTTATTTTATTATTATTTTTTTTATTATATGTATTATTATTGATGATAAATACAACAAATAAAATCTACACCAAAATGTATATCCACACACATATCCACACACTTTTCCACACACATAACAATCGATACAAGCAGTGTCGTACTACAAGAAAATTAAACTGATAGACAAACCCACAACTAACGGTATACACACGTAGATATACATATTATACATAAATATATCACGACACAAGTATTATTACACGCAACAGCAGCATGAGCTCTAAATTAAAGATTGACATAGATGCACGCAGTTTCCAGGGTTTGTTAAAAGGTTTAATACGCAGGACATTTTTTGGTGAAACAAAATATAATAATGATTTTCTTAAAGAAAATATTATGGGAAACTCTTCTTTATCTGCAGAAGAAATCAATGTTTTTTTTAACGATTGCGTAGCAATTTTGCAGCGAGGTGCGTTTGATGATTCGTCGGATGATGAAATTTTGGAGAAGTTTCAAGAAAAATTTGATTGTACAGAAGAACATTGTAAAATAGCAAAATTATATTGGGCATCTGAACGAGAGAAAATTCATTCAAAGCTATGTGATAACGCTACATGGTCTGACACACTGAAAGATTTTTCATGGCGGTTAGACGTCACGACAACACGTAACAACAAATCGAAAGCACCAGAGTTTAGCGACCCGGTAGCTCTAGTTGAGTTAAACACAGGAAAAAAAAATAGTCAAGCACTTAACTCGATTAAATTCCAAATGTCTAGAGCAGAATTAAATGACCTAGTATTAGAAGTTGATAAAATACAAAATTTAATTCAAACGTACGTAGAATTACCCTCCTCCGAATCATCAGAATAAACTAGGAGACATTTAACGCCAAGCAAATAACATGGATTATATATCATATTTTTTATACAAACATATGCGTACCATATTTTAAAAAATAACTATATATACCAACATATATGATATTAACTTTTAGATATGATATCATATGTGCGTATAGTTTTTTTTATATATCATAATACGAGTATATATTATAACTTAGATATGATATGTGCGTTGTATATAAAATAAAGTATGATATGATATTTTTAATTAAAATTTATAATATATTATAAAAATATATACGTAAAAATAAATTTTTTTATAAAACTATAGAGTATCATAAAAAAGTTACCGCACCCCATTCTATCATATCAAATCTTTTTACTTGTTATTAACACTTTTTGCAACTCGATGGATTTTGTTTAATTTTGCTAGATTATTTTTTGGGTGTTGATGTTTCCTATCACTTTTATTTTTCGTCAATAAGTTTACGTTCTTCTCTTTAAAAACTATCAAGGGTTGCACACGGTCGCCGTGGCATGATAAACTCAAACGCGGGCGTTGACTTGGAATATCAGCCTTCGCAGTTGCGAATCCAACTGCATCTGCTTTGACAGTTTTACCAGGGGCACCACCATCAAAAAGAATGGCTATGTTCTTACTACCAAATCCATTTACCCATTCCCTAACCCATTCGGTTAAATCTAACGCTACAAATTCATCAGTTTTTTTGGCATATGCGATACGGCAATCTTGTAAATACTTGAAGTAAGTTACATTAAATTGTTTATAGTTCATATTATTAATTGGCATGCCATATCTCGCTTTACAATAATAAAACGGTTTTGAACTTGAGTCTGTTACGTATAGACGTAAACTTGCTTTTTTCACCATTGCACCTTCCATGGATTTGTCAACCAATTTTGGAATTGAAAGCCCGACTAGAATAGAAGATTTAGGGTAAACCTTCTTTGTCTCATCAATACCATACGATGCAAATTGAATGTTTCTATTTTCACTCCACCCATGCATACGATATCCGATTCTACCGCGTGGTTTGTGTCTCCATTGCTTAATACTTGGCCCACCATACGCAGTCAAACTTGTACCAGTTGAATCTGCGGGTTTTTTGTCACTATCATCTTCGTCAGACACAGACACTGCACTCATGGTAACCATTGTTTGGTCTAATGTTACACTAAATGGAGATTGACGGTCTTTACCATCGCTTGCACAGGACCATCGTGATGCTTTCACATGCTCTTTACTATAAGTTTTGTAGGCTTCGTTCAGAAGATCAATACGGCATTTTGCTTTTGTTTTTTCTTGCTTATACGTGTCATGTGTATAAATCCAAAAAGCTTTCTCTGGAATCGAAGGGATTGGTCCCCATGGGTCGGTGCCTTCCCCTTCGTTACGCCCCAGTTCTACTGCAGCTGGCCAATTCGATGCATCAAATTTCTGCGTAGAGAACTTGTTGTCATTCCATCCTTTGCCCTTTAGATCTTTATCCTCGTCAGTGCATCTCCACGCGGAGCTAGTAACAACTGATTCACCAATGGAACACATTAAACCAGCTCTGCCAGAACCACCTCCTTCAATTTTAGCACCCACGATTTTTGTATCACATGCAGCGCGAAAACGGTAAGCAGTTTTGAAATTATCACTCAATTCATAACCAACGGCATTTTTTGATGCATCTCCCAATTCTTTCCCATCTGCATATACTGTCATTTCTTTGTCGGCCAAGCAACGGATTGGCAAGCCTCCAGTTATAACTTTGATATTATCAATGCCCTTTACATTGCAACAGTAACACTTATGACTTTCTTGAAAAAATCGCACTCTCATTAATGATTTGGCTTTAATTTGCGCTTCAACAGCTTCTTTTGGAATGGTGACCGTAACTGGGCGCCATCCACAAAAACGTCGTCTCCATGATGGGACGCGATTTCTTCTCATCAACTCTCGATCACATTTAAAATAGTTCCCGTATGCTTTAGCCGGGAACGCTTTCATTTGTTTCCAAGCACACACAAGATTTGCTTGTTTGACAGTAAATGCACCTTTTGTATCCCTAACTTTCTTTCTTGCCGCTTTACACGCAGGAGTTGTTTTTTTCTCGCAATCTTTTACGCACCATTGTAATACAATGTCGGACTTCCCTGGCACTTTCAATGGCAATGATTCTTTCAACTTTAATTTTTCTTCCTTCTCGTCATCGTGTATATCTTCCTCCGTATTTTCATCATCTTCCTTCACTACATCGCATGCGCCTTTAAGCACGGATTTACCTTCCTCATGCCCAACTTTAACATAATCCGCAACGCACGCCGTCATCGCTGATGCATCTGGAACTGGCATGCCGCTACATTTAGTGATAGTTTTAAAGCAAATTTTGGTTGCCTCTTTGGTTGTGACTTCATTTCCAGCGGGATCTTTCATGCGTGCATATGACCAAGCTCTGTCTCGGGCATACTGTTCAGTAAGCATTGTTTCCGCCATCTTCATACCAAGCTCTGCATGCGTCCCAACAGTCGATCCTAAACGTTTAAAATGATATTTACCATTGACATTTGCGCTGGCAAAACCATTACAACGAAAATGCGAATCTTTTCCCGATTTGATGGTTAATGGACTATCGAAAAAAGCACGTGATGTCATTCTATGACCACCACGAGAGCCTGATCGTGCTAAAAAGTTTCCGTTTCCAGTGTCCCCGCCAGCTCCACGTTTACCATAGTAGCCACATAAGCCTAGCGACCGACCATCTCTTGGAGATGTAATTGTTAAATATGAATCCATGTAGCTACCGCAAGAATATTGAATATTCCAACCATCAACGTTCATTGAATTACTCGTCACTTTAATTTTAAATAATGGGGAAGTAAAACTTCTGCCAATCTTCTGGCATTTACATTTAGTGGCTTCTTCATCAGTGCATGTTTCAAGGTAAAAACTGCAACGATCCATAGAAACAGTTTCACATGGACCTTTCATTTTTCCTTTGTAATTAACGTCACCACTTGGAAACTGGTCACCTTTACATTTTTTCAACGAAAACCCACGATTAACTGCAACTCGTCCACGCGGTTGGGTGCGTAACCGGGCTTCGATTGGGACATCTGGATGACGTGACCATACAAATTCGCCAGCATCATAAAGATTGAAGTTCGCACCTGAGGCTGTATTCGGATGCGGATCTCCGACACTTCTACAGCGGCGAAAACCTCCATTAGTATTCGGTTTGCTTTCACTAAGACAATTTGGTTCTTTGAAACCTTTTTCGCATTTGCAAGTGCATCTTTGCGACTTCGGGTTGTGGCACTTGAAGGAGCTTTTCTCTTCGTCGGCGGCATCGGCTAACCATTTACCCGAACTGTCCGTGCAGTTAGAGGTATAAATACCTTCGCCATGACCATTGCAAGGCGGCTCATCGTCGCATTTGTCTTTTGCATCATTTTCTGTCTTTGCACGCTGCTTACGTTCATATTCAGCTTTCATGGTTCTATACTCTTGTTGGCACACGCGATCTCCTTCATCAGGACCGTCCATCAAATAAAAAGATACAACGCCCCCATCTTTTGCATCAAATGGTACGGTTGTTAAATAACGACTGTCTTTTGGTTCTGGAAAGTCAAACACGTTGCCATTTTCATTACCAATAAATAATGCTGCTTCATTTCGTCTTGTATGCCCGCCAAGCATACTGCCCGTCCATATGCCTGTAGTTAACTTCGTATCAATGCCTTCGCCATTAATTTCACGGACACTTTTACCACCGTGAAAACGCATTTTCGGTGCTGCTTTTGGGTCTCCTCCAATATTTTTTGGCGTTGGTTTTTCCCACACTACTCCTTCATGCAGAAGCCCACCGCGCTTAAATTTTTGAGGATTTGACAATATAGGGAATTCAAAGTCTTCATCAATTTGAACGTCAAGGGGTTTGCATGTTTTTGAAACACTGGTTTCATCCTCTGGTTCGTCTTGCTCAGCATCTGGGTTTTCCTTTTCTTCCTCTTTTTGTGCTTCTTCTTTTTGGCACAGTTGGAAAGCTTCTTTCACATCTTCTTCATTAATTTCTTTGCATGGATTTTGGTCAATAAAACAAAAAACCACTGCTTTTTTCAATTTACTAGAAAATTTTGGACAGCCTTTTGATTTTAAATATTCAGTATATGTCCATTCATCTTTTGTTGTGTCAAGATTTTCTATTCTACATTGTTTTCGTACGTTTATTGCTTTTACTTTGCCATCCGGACATCGTATTTTGTTTTTATCTTTTGGTTGTGGATTCACTTCTTGCTGCACTTTCACCTCCTTCTCTTGGTCTTCTTTAGCATCCTGAGATTCTTTTCCAGTTTTACCTGTTTGCTTTTTGACTGGCAATCTAACACGTATACTTTTTTTTCCAGTTTTTCTTCGTCCAAAAGGACTTCCTCGCCTAAAAGGACTTCCCTTTTCTTGTTTGTTATGCAAAGCTATTTTCGCATTTATGCTATAGACTTCTTGGCCAACCACCAATAAAAGTAAAAGCAACGATAACAACCTCATATTGCGCATTTTTATCAATAAAAAAGGATCTGCTTTGAATGATAATTCGAGTATCTTAAACAATAAACCCTGCGATGATGCGATGAGATGTAGATGTGAACACCGCGATCAATGCATACATATATTTGTGTGTTCTTAGTGTTGGTAATAATAATAATAATAATTAAATAATTTCCATGTGCCCATCTAATAATAATAAAATATTTTACAACGTGTAACAATGCAAAAAAAATTGGCTCTTTTTTCATGTCATTAATAGCCTTATGTAATCGATGTAAAATAACAATGATAAACACGTAGTTTATTTTACATAGCTGACAGGTAGGTAGTATTAAAAAACACCAGCAAAGACGCAATACTACTACAGGCTTACTTCTTCAATGCTGTATCTATGCTGTAGTACCCCCCCCTTTTTTAGATTTACGTGAGAGTCACAGTTTTTCCTTTCCTTGATATTTTTTTAAGGTAAATCATAACTTATTAATGCAATAATTGAAATAATATGGTAATACAAAGCAATTAAATTAATCAAAAGGGATCATGTTGAAATTAGTTTATGGTACGGAAATAGCATCTAACTTAGAATTGCACTTTGTATAAGCACTTTGTATAAGCACACTTTGTATAACATATTCGTATAATTAATTCTTACTCATTTATTTAATAAAATTATAACATATATAAAATATAAATACTGGGAGACATAAGTTAATATTATAAAGAATTACTTGGTATAATTTTAAAATATATATATTTAATTTTAAGTTAATAAGTTAACTTATATCTCTAATAGTATTAGTATATTTTTAATAAGTTTTAATTTACGTCTTTTTAAAAATGATCTCCTTTCTTTTCTATTCTCTAGCCTACATTTTTAAATTTTACTTTTTTCTAGTTTTCTATTCATTTGAAATTCAATTGGCAAGGATCTACAGTCTATTAACAGCAGGTTCACCTATTAATTCCACTTCACCTAAACCATAACCAGCTGATACAATTTTCATCATTTCAAAATATGGTTTTTTACTTTCTTGTTTTCTATCTTGGCTTGCACCGAAGTAAACATACACATCTTTTGCCGCTTCGCCTGACTTAGTTGCGAATGGATTATAATTATCGTATACCTTTGCCCATCCACTATTATTTGGAATAGCACTATTTGCTGCATTAGCACAAGCGTCAGAGGTGAACCCAATTCCGTTTTGATCTAATTTAATTTCAAATCTATGTTTTTTACCCGTTGGGCGACATGGTACGGTTTTTGCTCGTCTTCTTCCTCGACTTCGATCTTCCATTTGGTATATTGCTAATTCTTCACAATTATACGCGAACTTTACCACATCAGGGCTATGACCAAAAGACCATTTTTGTTGCGGTTTAGTTGATATCATAACAAAATGATCATTGCATTTTCCTGGTGCACCAACGACAGCGCCAACAATTGTAGTTCCTGTTGCTGGCCATGCTTTTGCTGAATAGATTGCTAATTGGTTTTCAGCATCACCAGAGAAATAAATTCCTTTCGCATGTCCAACTTGATTCTCTAGTCCATAATCATACGTTACCGATTTTTTCTTTGGGAAAATCCAATTCTTTCCATCTAACTTTTTGAATGTATCGTATAAATACGGGAATTTCGAGCGGATAAGAGAATCATGAACATCGTCGATCTTTATGGTAACTTTTTTCACTTGTTTACGAACTACAGATAATTGGAATTTTTGCAATAGAAAATCTTTATCCGATAATACAATTTTTTCAGGTTTACCTCTTTGTTTGTTTGTTTCATCGAAGTAGGTAACAGTTACACTTTTAGCATGGTATCTGTGTTTCTGTGCAATATTAATGCCCCACAAGTCTTGCGGCCTATTGAGATTAATTGTAACTGCAGGAAGTGGGGGTCTACCGGTTGGTCTACTATTCCATCGGTCACTTGCTTTATTAGGATATGGAGTAGCCCACGCCTGGCCATCAATTGTCATTCGCGATTCATCGTAGACGCCATTATGTATTTTTTCGCAGCTAAATTTGGATTCTGATTTTGCCCAGAATCCAGAATAGTAACGACCCAAGTTATAATTACCAATTTTATTGCTACTGCACGAATTCCAAGCATATCTAGACCAACTTGCTCTTCTATTGACATTTGACAATAAATCTCCACGTAATGAAATTTGTCCAATAGATAGTTTCGCTTTTTTACAATTGTTCTGGGTTTCAACTGTAAAAATACTAATATCATCGGCAGCAAAAGGGGCTATTTCATATTGTTTGAAATAACCGTTACCTGGCCCATTTAACTCTTTATCTGCATCTTCAATTGCTACTTTTCTTTCACCACCTGGATATTTTAGCAGTAATGTTTTAGGACGGCACTCTTCATTATTTGCTTCTGCGTGAACTAAACGTAATTGATACACTAACACAGGAAACGAGAACTTCACGTTAACAGTTGCCGTCGTTGAACCTGGACTAAAATTGTCCACTTTA
>JACKZZ010012245.1_pt1 | contig 19850 bp, 11 predicted proteins | sample 8027871 | NCBI WGS metagenome assembly JACKZZ01 (sample SAMN15724774, study PRJNA655200) | protist metagenome | isolation source: fluorescence activated cell sorting (FACS) single amplified genomes of... | place: USA: West Boothbay Harbor, Gulf of Maine | collected 2000-07-19
TTATGAGTGTGAAACTGGGAATACACCATTTGCAGATTATGACAATTATGAGAATCGTGTAATCTGCCAAAAAATATTGCGTTCAACATTAAGATTTCCTTCAGGCATAAATTCAGATGCGAAAGATTTAATTACATGTTTGTTACATCGTGATGTATCCAAGCGATTTGGTTGCATGGCACGTGGAGCGAAAGATATCAAAGAACACAAGTATTACAACTTTGGAAACTTTAATTGGAATCGATTAATTAGCAAAAAGTTAAAAGCTCCCTATGTTCCTACTGTTTCTAAACAACATGGTATTTCTAAAGAAAATTTTGATGCTGTTCACTCAGATGGAAACGTCGAGCCATTTAATGGCAACAACAATGTATTTGCAGAATTTTAAGTGAAATATAGAAAGACATTAAAAATCATATTATATTTAACTTTATATGAAACAGTAATTTTGACATTATATATTATATATCGTATTACCAAAAGGTAGAATATTTTACTAAAATCTTTACTCTCTTATGAATGATACTTCAATATGATTATTATCTACTTCGACTAGATCTACATCTAATAGTAAACTTACTACCTTTGGGGTTAATATTCATATGAAAATGACTCAGAAGAGTTATAATAAAAAGAAAAATAAACTTACACATTTTATTATATAAGTTACTCGTACCTTTTTTTTTTATTTTTTTAATAATTTTACTGTTGATAATTCAAAAATTCATAAATCTCTCTCTCTCTCTCTCTCTCTCTCTGGAATACACACACTGTACAAACTGTGTAACTTTGCCGCCAGTGTGAGTGATGTACAAAAATATGCTCCCCTCTACTCGCTACTTTACATCCTAGATTCGTATTTATTTCCATAACTTTTTCAAACTTGTATTTGCTTCACTATCTTTTTTCATTACTTTAGCACGTGCCATTTCAAAATCTTCCTGCGTTACGTGAATTCTTCGTTCCCGCAATGCAAACATACCAGCTTCAGTACATACCGCTTTACATTCAGCACCATTTGTACCAGGCATTTTCTCTGCAATACTTTTTAAATTTATACCACGCATTAAATTCATTTTTCTAGAATGGATTTTCAAAATAGATTCACGACTTTTTTCATTCGGATGTGGAAATTCAATTTTACGATCAATACGCCCTGGACGTAACAATGCACTATCCAAAATACGATTTGTTGCCATAATTACTTTAATATTTTGTTTTGGTTCAAAACCATCCAATTGATTTAAAAGTTCCAACATAGTACGTTGAACCTCACTATCACCGCCTTTACTCCCTTCATTTCTTGAACTTCCAATGCTATCAATTTCATCCATGAAAATAATAGATGGTGCTGCCTCACGAGCCATGACGAACAATTCGCGTACCATTCTAGCCCCTTCCCCAATATATTTTTGTACTAATTCAGCACCAGAAACACGTATAAATGTACAATCAGTATGATGCGCGCATGCCCGTGCCAACAATGTTTTACCAGTGCCAGGAGGACCATATAACAAAACACCTTTTGGTTGTGAGACACCTAAACTTTCAAACAATTCGGGATGTTTAACAGGCAACTCAATAACTTCTTTAATTTCACGAATTTGTTTCTCTAAACCACCACATACATCGTACGTGGAATCAGGCACCGCTTCAACTTTCATTAAAGATACAAGTGGATCTACTTTAGTTGGTAAAATTTTAAACAAGTTGTAATTATCATTCTTTAGTGCAACGCGTGTATTTGGTGTACATTTTGCAATATCAATGTCTTTGTCAATATTGACAATGTATTTACCGTCATTTCCCATCTTTACGAGCACTTTTTTTTTACCCATAACTTTTACAACTTCACCAATGTATGCACCAGCTTCATGCAATAGATGCACTTCCTCTCTCAACGAGCGCACACGTGTATTTAGCTCATTCCTTTGTGCTTGCAAACGTGCTAAATTTCTTTCTTTTACTTGCACTGCAACCTCTGCTTGACTTATTTTTGCAAGATAATAGGAGCGTATCCCATCATTATTTTGTGATGTAGCAACTGCAGCCATGGTTGTATATGTATGTTGATTGAATTATAATTATATAATGATATAGAAAGGTGTCTGCATTTATACTGTGTTCGTCAGGATGATGATGGCGGTCAGTGTAAGTTGTGAAATGATTGATAAATTACTTGGTTCAATATAAATTTGAAATTATTATTATTAATTATATTGGTTAATAATAATAATAATATATAATATAATAAAAATAGTAATAATAACAATAATAATAACAACAACTCATTATTGTGCTATTCTAATAATATAATACACCACACACCTATCAATTAGAATGATCTAAGCTTCTATTTGTGTTATATAAATATATCACGTTATTTTTACTACTAGTTTATTATTGTTATTTTATTATATTATAAATTTTAGTTCATTTGTTTTCAATAAATATTGCAGCATAAATTCCATACTACGTAGTTTTAAAAACAGTTGTTTTTAAAAATTATTATTTGAAATTCTCAATTTTAGTAGAATTAATTTTTTGTATTTTTGTATTTTTGTATTTTGTGCCTCGCTTTGCTTGCTTACGTTTATAGGAACTCGCGGTACTACTAACAATACGAGCAACAAACACACAGCACATACTGAATAGCATTGTAAACATTACAAGCCAACTCACTATGGACAAACCTGATTTCAATCCTAACGAGTGCTTTTGTATGCTACGTGCGTGCTATATTCAAACTAGCGAGTGTGCTAGGAAGACGAGCTCTTGTAACAATACAAATACGATATACTCCAATTCTCCAATGCTAAACCATTGAAAAACAGTGTGCACGTGATGATGGAGTTGGATTCTCTTAATTTCACCCAAATTAAAATTCGCCAACCCAGAGATTAATTATATCTAGTTAACTATTGTACTTGTTACAATACTATGCAACTTGTTTTTTACTTTGTCGTAGGCTAAATTGTACCATAAAATCCTAGGAAAGAGTGATTGACGTGAAAATCAACTTAAACTCTGTTCTGTGTGGTGTGCTGTTTTGAACTGGGCTGACCAGGCCAAGCAGGGCTGTCCAGCTGAGAATTCCAGAATTAAAAGATCTCGGACATCCTAATAATAACGACAAGAGCTAACTCAGCACAGTGTTACTACACAGTAGTATAGTGTGTACACAGTGTGTCTGTACGCCAGTGTGAATAACTTCGTGATCACCACAATGTTGGATGATCAAGATAACAACCCCTTTGCATATAGTTCATACTATTTATTTGTTATAGTTTTATATCAATGTCGATATTGCGAGTAGACGGCATATTATAAAACAGAACACACTGCACTACAGCTGTACGAAACAAAATATATTCTTATTTTTTATTCTTATTTTGCTGAGTGCCCTAGGAGTGCCTGATGTAACATTTATTATTATATTTATTAATACTATGTATATCATATTCTCTAGTACCAACTAATGCGTATTACTATTACACAGCTGTGTTAATATACTAGTTGCGACTGTGTTATAATGTGAAATAACACTAATCACACCGTGTAGTACATTCCTCCATTATGTGTTGTTATTGCATTGGTGGTAAAGTAGAATACGGAATAATAAATTAATACTATTATGTTATAATAACATGAATACAAAATTTATACGTGATAATAATTAGTTAATAGTCGACGCGGTGGTGGTGGTGATGGAAAGAATAAATATAATTAATTATTATTATTATTATTATTTACGTCGTGTTATTATATTATATTATTATATTATTATTATCAAAACTTACTATCATACTTGTTGAGGACCCATTTTGGATGGTCTCTTTGGGTACCATGTCACACGCTTCAGTTTAACTCAATTCATGCTGTTTATCTGATTTTTATGTTATATTTTAGATAACAGCGTGGACCACATTCTTTGATAAAGAAAAAAAAGTTTCGAAACGTACAAATTATATATTTGAGGTTGTGGTTGTGTTACAAAGACGTTTTGGTCATTGGTTGTGTAATACTTGGTTTTGAACTTGTAATAATAATATTAGTAATAATAATCATACATATTCTTTAGTTATATTTGGGATATATATACACATACATAAGCATGACTGACATTAATGGTGATAATAGTATTGAATTAGATGTTTCAAAAGATAGTGAAAAAAATAAACGGAAGGAAGTTAAAATTGGTGTAAATAGCAATAATGTTGTACTTGAGCAAAAGCACCCACTCATATCTCCAACTGCCTCAGTGAGTACAACTAACACTAATACAAACAACGTTATTCAGAGAACTAGAGTTGAGGAGGCTACTACGGCCAACGAGGTTGATAATAACAATAAAGACAACGATAATAATGATAGTAACAACAATGGTGCCAACAATACCAATGAACAACAACAACAGCAGCGGCGACAAAGAAGCAATACCTCCCCAGAAAATAGTTCTGAAGGACAATATGATTTTTCCATACCTTCTTCTTCCAACGCGCGTAACAATAAGGACAATAATAATAATAATGCTAATGTGGATGTAGCCAATAACGGATCGCAATCGCAGCAGCAGCAACAACAGCAGCTCGCAGTCGAACAACAAAATGACACACAAGCACAACAACGTCTTATACCACCAAGTTCATTACATGATAGTGCTACTGTTAATAATAACAATATTCAAGCTGACGTACAAATTGTAAAACAAAATATTGAAAATTTAAGGCAAGAAAAATTTAAATGTTTATTTACAACAGCGGAAAAGGATCCAGAAAAAATTGTCGCGGCCTTTAAGACTGCTATTGAAGAATTTCCAGAGATATTTGAACAGACGACTGATGAATATGGGCGTAGTGCGTTACATTTAGCAATTCTTTCAAAAAACTATAAGCTTGTACAATGGCTAGTTGATGAAGGTGGTGCACGAGAAAACGCGGTTGATATTGAAAACCAAAGCATTGCACATTATGCAGCCTATGTTGGCGATGCTGAAATTTTAACATATTTAATTGATGATGCGCGATGTTCTATTAACATGAAAGATAAGACGGGGCGCTCTTTAATTTCTCATGCGGCAATGAGAAATAATTGGCGCATAATAGATTTGTTAGTCAGTAAATATAAAATGGATATCGATAGTACAGATCATTTTGGTACAAATGCATTGCATTGGGCGGCTGCGAAAGGAGCAAAAGAAGCTGGTTTGTGCCTTGTACAAAAGGGTATTAATATACATTTAAAAGTCCTAGATCAGTCCGCAAAGCAAATTATTGAAAAGCAAAAAGAAACGAATGAAAATAATAGTATTTTCTACACATTTTTGAATTTATACGAAAAAATAGGAAATGAATTTCTAAGTCTTGTTAGTAAAAAAGCTACTACCATCAATAATTTGAAAGATAAAATGACCGAATGGGATAAGTTTTCAAATGAATATTCAAAAATTAATAGTTTGAAAGCAGAGAAAGTAAAAATTCAATATGTTCGAAATAGATTGGGCCAAACTGCATTACATATAGCGGCACACAAACAGAATATTGATATCGTCAAGTTTCTAGTTGAAAATCAATTTTACATTACTGCTGAAGATTATTTGAAACGTTTACCAGTCCATTACGCCGCTTTGTACGGAAAGCAAGATATAGCAACGTACTTAATCAATATGCCAGCTAGTGAAGACGAAAAACAAATACGCCGAAGAAGGGATGGCGGCGAAGATGATGAAGGCGCCGTACAAGTAGTAAAACATTGGAAGAAAAAAACGAAAACTGGACTAACACCTGATAAAATGGCGGGAAAAGGATATGAAGCAAAAATACATTCTAATGAAAAGCTACAAGAGTTATTGTTGAATTTTGCCCAAGTTCGTGGACAGCCGACACAGCAACAGCATCAACAGCCACTTGGCAATATTCGTGGTACTGATGTACCGCATAGAGGGAGCGAAAAATCATTAGAAGAAGCAATTGAGAATGATAAAACTCTAGCGGAGGGGCCGGTTGTGGCATCTGGCAGCATAGAAGATTTAGTTGGTAAAGGTGCCTCAATAGTTTTAGATCGTTGCAAGTTACCTCAATATGTAGAGAAATTTAATGAAGATGGATTTGACACTATAGAAAGTTTGAAGAATCTGAACGAAAGTGATTTGAAAGATATGGGCGTTAAGAAAGGCCATATACGTGTTATTATGAATTATTTACACGAAGAATATGTAAGTTGAAGAAGCACATATAAATAAATGCTACATATCGTTAAAATCACTTGCATATCCTCAAAATATCCCATTCCGAAAATATATATATTGACTTATGAAAAAACAAACAAAAAATAAATAAACGTCTTATTTATTATTGTTCAAATACTTCCAATTTCACTTAATTTCACTGCGTGTCTCTTGTATATATACAAATACATATAATATATTATCAACTTATATGGCTAGCCTGAAATGAAATTTCAAAGGGCCTCTGTATGTATATTAGGAACTTAATAGATATTTACACATGCATTTTTTGGTGATATTACATACTACATAAACTGAATGTACATAAAAAATAATATCTAATACACAGATACTGATAAATGCATCTTTCTTCTTTGTGCTCATTGCCGATATACGTCTACATATTCATGCACTAACATAAAATTATTCTTCTCATATCACTTTTCACTACAGCCAACAAATGACGGAAGCCAAGACACGAGCGATGCTTTTAAAAGTAAAAGTAATGCAGTTGGCAACTTAGCTAAAAGCGATGCGCATGCAGGAAGCGCAATTGTAAGAAATACTCAAAACGTCAATAAAAAACCATTGCATCGTGCGAACACAAGCCCAGATCTGAATACAAAACGACGCAAAACGATTGATTCTGAATCAACAGATCAGCTGAGGAAGCTATTGACAAGTGAACCAACAGTCGCTCAAGATGTAAATAGAGTTGACGGTAACTTTACTAAATCTATGGTTATTACAAAAGATGAAAACAATTTATTCAAAAAAGCGCAAAGAAATTCTACCAAGGAGCGTGTTGTGTATATAGCTGAAGATGATTTGTCATTTAAAAACAGTACACCTGGAAACTTTGGACACAAATCTAAAACGGCGACATGGAAGACGATGGATGTTGTTGTAAAATATATTGAAGAAGCATGCTTGGAAGGATGTCGTGAAATATATCGGTTGATCGACTTAGACGAGAGTCGCCACCAAAATGTTTTACCATACCTTGGAATATGTGTTCACCCTGCATCAGTTGTAGTAAATTATATGAATTCTGGTTCATTACGAGACCATTTATATCAAACAAATAAGCAAGTGAATTTACTTGAATTGAGAGAAATTGAATGGTCAGATGTTATTGATTGGGTATCACAAGCTGCAACAGGTATTAAATTTTTGCACGATAAAGGTGTAGTTCATGGTGGTGTAGCGACACATAGCTTCATGATGCAATCAGTAGATAATGGTAAATATGTTTTAAAAGTTTCTGACTTTGGCTTACATCGCCCTGTTAAAAGTGTTGAATTGGCTGGCCGCAAATTACATTGGGATGCCCCAGAACTAGTAATTGATGGAGATGAAGATGATAATTCAGATAAAGTATTCAGTAGAGAAACAGATTCTTATGGATTCGGTATGTGTTTGTACGAAGTCATGCACCGCGTTCAACCTTGGAAAAAGGTAAAAAATATTGATGTTAAGAAAAAACTTGAAAATAAGGAAAGACCCGTGGTGAATGCCCTTCTTTCTGAGGATGCGCCTGGTTTTGTTGATATTCGCGCTATTATGAAATCGTGTTGGGAACATGATCCACGTGAGCGTAGCAATTTTGAAACAATTACTCGCGTAATTAACTATTCTGCATTGCAGTGTAGAGAAAGTGAACAAAGCCTGATGCTACCAATTCCATCTGTAGGTGGTGGTGAAAATCAGTCCAATAGTAGTAGTGAAGATGAAAATCAAAACACTAATGTCGCGTCAGTATCAACAACACCCGAAAAAATTGCAGAAGTTCAGACTCCACGTAAGGAAAAAAATGCTGAAAAAGAGGTAACGCTGGGATTGAGCCCACTTGATGGAAGAAAAGGACCAGTCCGCTCCGCTTTTGATTTATTGGCGCCACCATCGGATGACGAAGATAACGAGGATGAAAAAAACGCAGATGTTACAGCTACTATTGATAACGTAGACGATGTAGTGGATGAATATGTAAATTCCCCTAAAATGAGTTTAGATTCTCCACAGCAGCTATCACCCGTTGATGATAAAAGGAAGGGGCTTGGTGAGTTGAAAGAAATGGATATGGGACCATCCCAAGCTCACAATAGTGTGTTTGATTTACTTGCCCCGCCACCGGGTATTGATGATAATGAATAAGATAAGGCACCGCGTGTAGTTTGAAATCTGAGTGTTAGTTACAAACACTGTCGCAAATATAAAAGTGTATAAAAATAAATTGTGTGTGTGTGTATGATACGTAATAATTATGTGGTGTATGATGTAATAATAATATTAATTATGCGCGTATTTTAATATATATTTTTAATTCTTACACATAAAAGTTAAATAAAATTTTTATAAGTTATACTATAAATTCTTACTCATATTTATAATATATACATGCATATTTATTATTATATACATGATTAAAGTGTGGAGGCAAAAGAATTTCAGCCGTCATGACCCGTGAATAGGCCGCCACAGCATGGTAGGCACACAATTATATACATAGCATTTTAATTAGTATTCTTTAAGTACAATTTAATACCATATTCTACCCGAAATATTGCCTCGATTATTGGCGTTTGACCGTAATAAAATAAAATAAATATAATAATAAATAATAATTATTATAAAATAATAACAATAATAATATGCATAATTTATATACACAAATATACATGTAATATCACTACAACGACAACCAACACATACACGAAGCGTAGAAATCTTTACGTACATAAAAGTTATCTTTCTCCAGCTTTCTCCAGCACAAACTTAGCATTAGAAGGGCAATATATATGTATAGAAACATAATATAACTATCGCATCTCGCCTCCCGTAGCCTCCCAAAAGTTATTAGTGTATACACGTGCCGTTGTTTAATTTTGATTATTATTTTTATCACTACTACGACAACAAATAATACATAAATGGTAGAAATCTGTAGATACATAAAAGTCATCTTTCTTCAAAGTTCCACGACGCAAACTTAGCATTAGAAGGGCAATATACAATTATAGAAACATAATATAACTGTCGCATCGTGTACCGCGACGTCCCGCTAAGAGTTATTAGAGTATACACGTGCCATTGTCTGGTTTGCATTATTATTTGTATTGTTTATTATTATTTGGATTGTAAGAGAAATACATGGTTGGTTGGTGTTATATTTGCTGAGAAAATAGATGGCAACGATTTACATTGGAAATGGAATCCAAAGAAAGAATATGCTGAATGTTACAATTTAGCAGAAACTGAAAGTGAAATTAAAATTAGAACAAAACGTGGTGCACCTGATAAATTTTCAATAAGTACAGACACTCATGATATATTAAGAACATTAGATGGGTATGATGATTCTGGTGAGTAAGCGGTAAGCGACAACATAATCAAAAAATTAATGGTAAAATAATATAAATAATAAAATAATATTATTATTTTTTATATTATTATATTTAAAACATGCTAGAGTATACTATTTTATTGTACTTATATTTTCCTATATCTTCACGGCTTTTTTTTAGTGCCTGCTGTGTATGACGGCTGAAATTCTTTTGCCTCTGTGGTATTAAATAAATGAGTAAGAATTAATTATATATATATACAGGGAGTAAAATTTTAGTAAATAAATGAGTAAGAATTAATTATAGAGTAAAATTTTATTAAATAAATGAGTAAGAATTAATTATATTAAGTGATGTTCATTCTCTCGTTCCTTCTTTCCGTTGGGGGTTGTAAGAGCAAGGAATGAAAAAGCACGCAAGAAGAAAGTTCACAAGAAATCACAACATTTTACGGCTCGGAATCTAAGACAACACATCTTCTTCTGAGTCATTTTCATATGAATATTAACCCTAAAAAGGTAGTAAGTTTACTGTAGATGTAGATCTAGTCAAAGTAGATAATAGTATATTGAATTATCAATCACAGGGTATAAAATTTTATTTAAATTTTAAAATGAGTAAAAGAGCATATTATTATTAATCACAACTATTATTAATCACAGGTAAGTATGTAACCTTAACTCTTTAATTTTATTTAAACTAATGAGTAAGATAATATATTATACATGATAAGTGTATTATATACTAATTCTCTTTACAAATAAGTTGAAATAATATCTCGTATCAATACGAACTATTTGAGTACGTATTTTAATATTCTGTTCTTTTTCATTCTTTTAACTTTTTACGAAATAACCGCCAACTAATCGACTTCTTCCGTGGTTATTTCTTTCACCATAATTTTTATCATACGTTGATTTCATTTGTAATTGATCTCCAATTTTTTCAGATTCTAATGGTTCAAATATCTTCGCAACACTGGGTGTTGTCCAATCCACCTTTTTTGCCTTCGCAGGTTGGCCACGACCGAACGAATCGCTGAAATTTGGCTCAGACGTTGATTTACTCAGTGTCACACTTTTCCCTAGGGGATGATTAAATTTTGGTTCCAAACCACGAAGTTTAACTCTTTGCGTTCTTCGTTTTTGCAAAACTACAGCTTTTTTCCGATCACGAATTGCTTGAGATTCTCTTGCTAATGCAATAGAATTTACTTTTTGCCATCGTCCATTTGATGTTTGGATAGGCGTTCGCGCGAAACTTGCAATACTTTGATTTAAAGTGCTTGCTGGGACTTGCTGTATATTGTTATTATTTTTGTTATCATTATTTCTTCGTGTTAGTGCCTTTTTGCCATTTGCCTCCATACCTTCTAAAAACTGTCTCCATGCCTCTTCCTCTTTTTTTGTTATACGGCCACCTAATCGCTTCCTTTCTTCATACATATTTTTCGCTTGTTTCAGATGCGCTTTTCGTTGCGAATTTGTCATTAAATTTTTTGGCTGTTGTTGTTGTTGCTGTTGCGATCCCAATTGACGCGGTGTTGGTATTAATTGAGGCTGTATTGTCGAGGCCTGTCCTTGATTTACATTCATATCATTGCTTGTTGAATTCATAGTAGACGCCATCATCATTTTGTTGTATTCATCTTGTTTTTTCATATTGTTTGCTTGTACAGTAATGTCTCTAGTTTGTCTACCAATTGCACCAGATGTTTTTGGTAAAAATCCCATTAATTTTGCTTCTTCAACAATCCTTTTTTTATGGAGTAAATCTCGTGTCCAAGGGTTATTTTGTGAACTCCCCGTGTAAAATTTAAAATCACCCCCACGCCCCCAACTTACTGCCATGTTACGATTAAATAGTTATAACGATATAATTTTCAATGTATCTTGCACGCATCAGTCTACGGACTAAATTTTCTTTGACGTTCAAAGTTTGTAACTGAAAATGTTGCAGGTGCTGTACCTTTACCTAGCTACGTAGCCCATATCAACCAACATAGCAAATAGGATTGTGGCATGGTATAATAATATAGTAAAAAAATATAATAATATCATCATATAATATATATACCTGGTAGTGATATTCATACAAAACATATAACAACACAATATCGATGTGCATTACACGCGATGACAATGTGTACGTGCTATGCTAATGTTAAATGTGTTCGTATAGCATCATAACAGATATATTCTCCACTTCTAACAGAGAGGCCGAGGTATATCGAACAAAACTAAAACACACAACAAACATTTCATTAATAAATTAAGGTTAATCCTCGTCGTAAATTTTATTTTAAAATTATTTCATATTCATCAACGCCAACCTTAATTATTATTAACTTTATTAAATTAATAATAAAATACTACTATACTACTATTATCTTTAATAATAATAATAATAAAATATAATAATAATAATAAATAACAATTAATACTATAACTACTTATTATTAGTAGTAGAATGATGAATTATAAATAAATGTTGAATGTTGAATGTTGAAGAAGAACCGACTATCTTTGAAAGATAGTTAACAAAGAATTGAAGACGGGACACAAATATGCTTTTATTAGCATTTTGTATCATTACCATATCTTTCACATTGTTCAAGCTGTCACCATGTTGTAACAAAACAAAGAAACGGCGTCCAAGCAAAGATCAAGAAGGTAGACCACTGTGCGCTGTTGTTACTGGCTATTCCTCTGGAATAGGACTTGCAACTGTGAAAGCATTATATAAAGATACAAATCTTAAAATAATTGGTATAGATGTCGTTGAAGTTGATGGGGGGGGGATATTTAAAGGACTTGATACGACATCCAATATAAATACCCGATTTATGGGTTTTAAATGTGACGTTACGAATGATATCGAATTAAAGAAAGTATACGAAACTTTAGTTAGGAAGGGTTTTGTAGTTGATGCTATAATATGTTGTGCTGGAATAACTCGCACTGGCCCTTTAATGGAAATAAACGCAAATCAAATACAAAAAGTTATGGATATCAATGTTATGGGAGTTCATCGATGCATAAGAACGTTTTTTGGCCGTAAGATATAAATTTTTCTTCTTACCACTCTTCACCTTTTCAGTTCATCACCTCTAACGCATGTCTCTTTCAAATATTATTTCCCGTAGTTATGAAAAAAGGCTCTATTGTTATTCCAATTTTATCAGAAATTGCATACGCAATGCAGTCTAGTGCATTTAATGCTGCATATTCAATGTCGAAGTTTGCATTGCAAGCGTATGTAACTGCATTGAGACAAGAACTAAATCTTGTTGGTGTACACGTTAAAGGTGTATACCCAGGTGCAATTGCTACCAAATTATCAATGAATCATACTATTGATATGACAATGCATCACATTGAAAATAACTCCACATTGTTTAAAAACCCACTTCTGCAGTTTGTAAATACTAGCAAAAGGTATATTCATAGTAATGCAAAAGATGCAAAATTTGTTGCCAACAAAATCGTTGAAGCTTGTTTATACGAAACTGCTTCCAGTAATAGTATACTAGTTAATGTTAGCACTATGATGAAAATATTAAAATATTTGCCACAATCAATAATGGATTTTGGTACAAATAAGATGTTACGCGCCACTGATGATAATTATTTTGCCGATGATAGCAATCCAATGCTGATTGAAAAAAAATATAAAATAATAGATGGATGGTGTAAGCGAATCAACACATTCGATGAATTATATGAAAAATTACAAAGAGACCAATCCTAGTGGATTGCGGGTTCATTCTGTTGATTTAAGGGAGTAGATTCATTTGCACCTTTACCAATTAGTCGGGGAAAAGAGCAATTATATTACATATTGTACATATTGTACCACACGATTAGGGGTGTATGTGGCTAGATATAGTATACTCGTATTTAATATTTATGATATTTTCTTCGAGCTAATTATTAAGCAAAGCATTTTTAACTACTATGTCTTGATTGCAATGAGTATTATATACTGTATTTTCATCTAGGCAAATTACCGAATCTCTTACACTACGTACGTAATTTTTACAAATCATATTATTAACACGCCATGTTGTCTGTATCACGTTAGTGTAACGATACGTATGATATGATGTACTTATGTTCTGGCCATCGTTTCTCAATAAGTAATTTAAATTTGCAACTTCAGCCGACAGCCATACTTCGCCATTTACGTTCATTAGTTTCGAATCAAGTTGCGGTTTCAAATTAGGATGCGATCCTAGCATCGTAAAACAGTTCATGTTATGCAAATCCTTTATTGGGATATTTATTTGGCCAACTATATTTGTGTAATCTATCCGCAATACTTTGAGCGCTGTTGGAGACTGAATGGTCGAAGAGTTTAGCACTATGCTAATGTTTCTATTATGACGTAAATCTAATCGTTGTATATTGGATCTGTTTGATATATATGGAAACCTTCCAATTAGAGAGCAATGTATACATTCAAAAACTATTAAATTTTTTAATGACCCATCGAAGAAAAAAGATGGCAATCTGTCAGTCAAACGCGGATTTACTTGATTATCACTATTTTCCAAAAATGATACCTGCTTTATATTTGAATTATTTATAAATTTTGGAATATTAAAAATATCAATTTTACCTCTAGGTATTTTAAGTTGGACCAAATTCATGCTTGTAGACCAAAATGCAGGCCACGTGTAGTTGAAAACAGCTGAGGAATGAAATTCGTTTTCTATCATAAAAAAATCAACGCTTTTACACGACCGCGGAATATATTGGATATTAAAATGTAAACATTTTAAATATATATAATTTAAATCTTTCATTTGGCATATCGTATCCAAATCTTTGGAAGTTAATTGTAACATTTGATGATGAAATACATGTAGCGACTGTATATTCAGATAGTGGGTAAATAAGTGTTAGGTTCATAATCAAACAATACAAATAGAAAGTTACCACTTACACTCATCCGAGTAAATTGTTGAAAAATATACATTGGAAAAGGCTGTATGCCTGCATATTTTTGACTATTTAAAATCGCGAAGCTAACTTTTTTCCAATTAACCCCGACTACACGGTTATTTGAAATGTTTATCTTTGTATTATGCACTTCAAAAAACATGCAAAATTCTAATGAAACATATGCTATTGGATTAGATGAAAGATCTATACTTTTGAGATTAGACCATTTGTTGTTAGATGCATTAAAAAATCTAACTTGCTCTTTGATCTCATAGAATTTGTTATTTGCAACACTTAAATGTTCAAGCAACGTCATATTATCAAGAATATCGTAAATAACGTCTTCTTTATTTATAAAATTATGGTCAAGGTTCAATATTTTTAATGAGGAAGAAAAATGCTGTACTAAAAACCTGACCATTTTTTGAGTTTTTGAACTCGAAATATTTCCATTTTTCCATGAAAAGGATTGTAATAATTTGTGATTTCCATCAATATTAAATCTATTTAATTTTTGAAGATTTAAAATGGTTGGTGGAATCCCATTTTCAAGCAACTTGTTATTACTTGCATCAATAGTGTGGAGATGCAGCAGGTTTCCAATGCATCGATCTAACTTTCGAATAGATTGATTGGAAAACTTTAGTAATTTTAGTGTTGCGTGCATGTGTTTACATACAAAACCAGGAGTTGGAAACGTATTTACATTCAATTTACAGTCATTTAAATCTAACTTTGTCGCAACAGGGTTACCGCTTAAGTATACATGTTCTATATATTGCATTTCTAATAATCTACAAGGCAATGTTTTTAGTATATTGCTTGCCAAGCTTAGATGTTTTAAATTTGTACATTTGGAAATGATAGATGGTATGTAATCAATATTAGTTTCATTTGCATCAATTCTTTCAATCCATCGATAACCGCAATCTGGGGAATATAAACCTTTCGAATATAATTTAATTGGATAAGAATTATCATATAATGCAGGTGTCAGCTCATTTCTGCACCGGTTAGTAACATCAGCATGAGTGACAATATGTATTGTCATACCTGTAACACCGGCAACAAAAATAGTTATCAACAGTATCTTTTCAATTACAATCTTTCTTTTTGAGTCTATTTTTTCTAAGGGAGTAATTATCCTGGTTTTAAATTCTTTTTCCTGAGATCGAATTGCCATTGCTATGCGAACATCACGCATTTTATCTATAATTGAAATGGCGGGATACCAGAGGGCAACATTGATGAAAATAGATATTTCTGCTTCACTAATATCCTCGCCACCCCTGTATGTATTATTGAACAAATACAAGGCATCAATTACACTATCAAAAACAAATACGATGTATCTTGCGTTACGTTGTTTTAAAAAGTGCCGAAAATTCATCAATAATGGAGACGCAAATGCATTCAAAAGTAGCAACGCAAATGCCATTTGTATGTACTCCTTATTAGGATTAACACTGATACATATTTCTTCTAGTGACAAATATTGCATTGTAATTTCCACTATTTCAAGAATAATCATTTTTTCAAAAAAGTACACCCCAATTTCAAAATCAAACAATAGCTCATATTTTCTTTTAAATGATTCAAAAATAGATAGAACTCGTTTAATATTCCGACGAGAACCATTTTCAGTGGACTGTATTTGACTATTTGTATCATGATACCCATCAAATTGAACAATTGATAGACCCGTTATTCCAGAAAGGAGACATGAAACGCCTTGATAAAATCCAGTAGATGAAATAATATGGGAAACTATAACTATGTAGACGGATGATCCAGACCATTGAGAAGACGATTCAATTACGTATCCATACTGATACAACACAACTCCGATTAAAATTGGAATAAAACCACTAACAAATACCCGAAGCCTTCCTGATAATGTCATTGCACATTCATCATAGACTTTCTTCCTACTATTGCTTTGTTTGATTGCTACAAAATGATACAAAATTATAAACAGTTCTATTACATTACATATTGTCATCAACGATATATAAAAACAACTTTTGGTACACTGAAGTGTTTTATCTTCATCGTTACTATTGATTGCACGTTTTTGAGATTGGAGTTTTTTTAAGTGGTTTTCACGGCAATTTCCATAGGCCGGATTGTCATATATTGTATAATTTTTTGCATTAAGACAAGCATTTCCTTCTTTTAGTTCTAACTTATGCTGGTCTGAATCATTGGCGCAGTAACTGTTATAAAACCCCCGAAAGTCTTCAAGACCCTTCATAAAGGTTTTTAGGATAATTTCTAGCTCCCATTCGGCAACTGCATCAGATTTTAAAGCTGAGATCAATAATTTATAGTAAGGGGAATCGGAGTTAAAATCTATATTTTCATATCTTTTACTTAACAGTTTTTTCTCTTCGTCACTATAACTACGATCGCTGCTGAAACATGTAGCAATTAAATCATCGCATACTCTTTTTTCACAGAAACGATTGACAGGATTGCAAGAGTTATCACACACTTGAAATAAGCTAAACGATATTACATTAGCAACTAATTGATTGCAATTTATTCCTCTTGCATCATTACGACTATTGATAAGGGTGAGAACGAATTTTTCAATGTTGTAGACTACAGCATCTATAGTTGCTAGGGACATGTTTTGCGAAAAGGTGTGCATTGTAAATGGCGGTTGTAATTTTCCACCTTTTAATACGTTACTTTTAAAATTTCTAAATGTCGCTACATCTACTAGTACACATGCGCCTATATTATTTACTTGTTGTTGCCCTACCTCGAAGCTCCTCTTAGTTTTTTCGTTTGACCACATCTTTATATCAAATTGTGCAATAAGTGCAATCAACAAAGTGGAAAAAATAAAACATGCAAACATGATTATTTTAAATTTTATTGTTTCTTTTTTATCTGCATTTACCGCCTCAAAATATCTATTTAAAAATAAAAACAAAACAAATGTAAATTGAAAAGATGCAAACATGTAAGCAATAGGTGACTGTGTTATAAAGCCACTACTCGTAAATGTATGATTATGGGCACCATTGCTACTATTTGATATTGAAAACAAAAGAAACACGATCCAACAAACAACAGTAATTAGTGTCAGTCCAATTACATTTTTCTTCCTCTTAAAACTTATTGTAATGCATTTTACATCATTATTATTCTTGGCAATATCCTGAATCACATCTTGTCGATACTTTAGATGACATTGTTCCTCCTCGGTTAAATGACATTGTAAATAAGCCGGCAAATGACTATCCTTATTAAACAGCGGATTGGCGGTGGCAAGTTCAATATTAATATTTTTCGATGTAAACGTTTCCTTCTCTTTGGTACCATCGCAGTTATTCATTACCAGCTCTCATTCATTGCAGTACAAGTATGCAATATTCTTTATGTAATGATCAAATTATCAGTTGCGTACATGATTGGGAGTTAGGATGTTGGACGGTGACATATGGCAGAGTACACAGGCCATCATATATGATGATGACACATCTAGATATTATTTAAAAATTTATATATATAATTATTAATAATAATATATAATAATAATAAATATAAAAAAAATTAATTAATAATATAATAAATAATAATAGTTATGCGCGTATTATATTTTTTATTTACTCTCATGATAATTCCAACCTCTCTATGGAATACAATAACTGAGTTCCTTTAGTCGATCATACTTTGCGTATCAATACGTATAATAAATAAATAAACAATAATAATTGAAATGTAATGAATATCATCATCATCATACTATTTATTACGCGTATATTATTGTTGTGGCGACCACGCACGCGTCATACATCATCCGTCCATCGTCCCACCAATTTGGTGATAGGGCTATTTTTATATTTTTATACCCCTGGAATTAGAATAGTGCAGTACAACAATATAATATTAATAATATAATATATACGACATCATTATATAATTAATTCTTACTCATTATATAAATAATAATAATAATATACTACTATAAATTTATATTAATATATAATAAACACTAATACCAATACATGTATATATATATATAATGTTCCTTCTACATATTTTTGAAGAATGATTTGTCAATAACAATCAGCAATTTAATAATATATTTATATTTTTTCATTTTTTTTGTTGTGTTGTAGATATTACTGTTGTTTCTTTTGCAGTAAAAACGAAGATTTCTAATAGTTTTAACATATTGGCAATAATCATACCACCCAAGACTTCATCTTCTAACGAAATTTCATATTCAATGAATGGTATTTTAAACTTCAACCCAAGCGTTTGAGTTTCCCAATAATCCGCAATTACATCGATTTTTTGTAATATTAAATGTTGTCCAATCATTTCCGCTTTACTGGAACTAGGGAAAACACCTGCCAATTGAACTTGCCTCAGTCGTAAGTTCAAAATAGCATCCGTCAAATTATCATTCACTTCCTTTCCTTTAAATACTAAGGGCATCAAAATTAATGTCAGTAACAATGTTAAAATAATTAACATTTGATTTTGAGAGACGGAAGTTATTACACATATAACGGTGTAAATGGTTAAAATGTGCGTAAGCCATTTCAAAATTCCATTTGATAATCGAGTTGTAGGTTCATGCATTTTGAATTCATCAACATTATTGTAAACACCGGTATTATCTTCATCATGTTTATAACGTTGTTTATACTGTCGGTCTTTTTTGTGATCACCGCCGTATCTTACATATTTTTTATTTTTTTTATGTCGATCATAAGTATCATCGTCATCGTCGTCTTCATCAGTATACCTGGCTTTTAGATTCCTATTTTTCATATATTTATTTTTATCGTTATATTTTTCACGTGCTAACGCATTTGTCAACAACTTTGTATGGGCTGTATCCATATCGTTTGATAATGACGTTTGAATAGAATACATTTCATAATGCCACTTTAGTAACTGGACTTCTACTTTTCGATAATTTCTCCAGCTTTCATCACCTGTGGGCAAAGATGTTAGTAAATCATATTTATTTTGAAATATTGAAGATCGGTTTACAATCCTAGTCAAGTTGGTCCAAAACACTTGTACATTTCCTATCTCGTTAACTTCTGTCATATTACTAAAAGTGGACCATAGGTATGCTACAACTGCAACCCCTAAACCAGTTATGATGCTTGATTTACTCATTGCTGATTTCGTTTTCGTAACTTCAACGTATAAAGCACTGCACTAATTTCCGTGTAAAGCAACAAAACCTACAGCATACATAGTTGGTAGATGATTGTCGTTGCCCAGTTTAAGTCGTGTATAATTTTTGTATTATTATTTATTATTATATTACGTTGTTGTTGTATTATACCAGGTATATTA